>Ga0208789_1000238_pt1 | contig 65070 bp, 58 predicted proteins | sample Methanotroph_Enr_FD_187368 | JGI IMG/M metagenome (GOLD analysis project Ga0208789, IMG submission 187368) | Enriched soil microbial communities from Old Woman Creek wetland in Ohio, USA - Methanotroph_Enrichment_5 (SPAdes) (version 2) | ecosystem: Environmental > Terrestrial > Soil > Wetlands... | reverse complement strand
AATGACTGATTTTGGCTTGGTTTGGATGAAAATCAGCTGCTATATGAAACCCCAGCTCCGACTTTTCAAAAAATGTTACGGAGACCGGCTTAAGATCCGCTTGGATTTTGAATATTTTCACAGTCTCTCCGGCGTGGGAATGCAGGAATAGACGCTCCAGCGTCCCGGCATCTGCGTGGATGCGAATATTTTTGTTGGCGAGTCGGTGTTTCGCAACGCTGGAGCGTTGCGGTCTGAATTCCCACGCCGGAGCGTGGGAACTATGTATAAAACTTCGTGCCTTCGTGGCGATTTTTTTTAGTTTTTATCAACAAGCGAATGTACGCTCCCCCGTAGTTACACCTATTGAACCCACCGTTTTATTGTGAAACTATAAAAACCGTTTTTTTCATTGATCCGTTCTGCGTATAGGTTGCCGCAATCACGATTTTCCTTTGCTTTGTTGAATTTTTCTTCACGAATTAAGCCTGTGAATTGACTTTTATAGACTCATCGTTACGCAACAAGTCCGGGAAACAGGAGACCTTACTAACCGAGGAGATCCAACAATGAAACGCTTAGCGTTAGCAATAACCCTTGTAGGGATCATGCTCATCCTGAATGGTTGCGCCGTTTATGCTACGCCATACGACAATATCGGCCTTTCTTATAATTACGCCCCTTACGGCGCATATAGCTACGGCATTTACGGCAATTACGGGTTTAGTCCGCGCTTTTACGGTAGGGGCTGGAGAGGCCGTGGTTGGGACGGATATGGTTGGCGTGGCCGCAGCTGGGGCGGACATGGTTGGGGAGGCCATGGCTGGCAGGGACGCCGTTGGCGTTGATACCTGCACTATACGCCGGCATCGATTATCGGCATAACAGCCACGCCAACCATTCAGTACATTCAGTAGATGAGGAAACGGTAATGATGACCGGAAAATTATCAATTGCGCTCATGATCATTATTGGCTTGCTGATTAACACCGGCGCGATGGCGCGTGATGGCGGCGATTTTGGCGTTCATGGCTTTGGCGGGGCCAAAGGCGAGTCCGGCGTTCATGGCTTCGGTTCCAGAGACGGCTCCGGCACGCGCGGCTTCGGCTTGCGTGAAAGACGTGGAGACGAAAGGCAGTTTGAAGATTCCCGCCAGCGTCGCCATGATCGCCGTGATCGCCATGGCGGAACCGGTTTTTTTATAGAATCGCCCTATTCCCGGCCGTCATTCTATTACTGGCCTTACTATACCTTCCAACCCTATTATTCTTCACCGACTATCATAACGCCGTCCGGCCCTCCGGCTTATATAGATCAAGGGACTGCCATCGATAGCCAATCGTTCGAACCGAACAGTTGGGAATATTGTTCGGATCCGGCCGGTTATTATCCCTATGTGCAGGCATGTCCGGGCGGATGGCAAAAAACCGATCCTCAGCCGATAGAGCAGCAGCCCGGCTATTGGTATTACTGCGACGATCCTCCCGGCTACTATCCTTATATCAGGGAGTGTTCGGCTGTCTGGCGAAATGTTGTTCCTTAATAACGGAGGCGTGCTAAATGTTACAGATTCCGACAATTTTGATTTCCGTTTTCTTGCTCAGCGCTTGCTCGACGATGCCGAGCGGCCCCAGTATTTTGGCGCTGCCCGGTGCCGGTAAAAACTTTGACCAGTTTCATAATGACGACCAATCCTGCCGGCAGCTTAGCCATAGCCAGGTTGCAACATCGCAGCAGGAACCCGATTCCAAAGAAGAGGCTCAACAAGACTATGACATCATCTATATCCAATGCATGTACGGCAAAGGCCATAAGGTGCCGGTACCGGGAGATTTGATGTACAACGCGCGTGACGACTGGCGTCCGCCCCCGCCTCCGGGTATGTCGGCTCCGTATCAATCGGCCCGTCCGAGGCATCCTTAAGTCAAGCCAAAAAGCTCCGCCCTACCCGCTACTTATCTCTTTAACCGATGTTATGCATTGCCCGCGAAAGGCATGAAATCTGCGGGATGCAGGCATTCCGGCAAGCAGACCTTCCAGGTTTTCAAAACCTGGAAGGTCTAACTGGCAACGTTTTATCATGCGCGTACCCGTCCTTAATTTAACGCAAATCCTGAGCCAGTAGATTGGCATTACCGCCTATCGCCGCGGTGTTGACTGCGACGGTCTGCTCAATCACGAAACGGCGCAGATAATCGGGTCCCCCGGCTTTCGGGCCGGTGCCGGAAAGCCCGGTGCCGCCGAAAGGCTGGACGCCGACCACGGCGCCGATCATGTTCCGGTTGACGTAGATATTGCCGACTTTTACGCCCTGCCGGATCATATTAAAGGTGCTATCTATTCGGGTGTGTATGCCCAAGGTCAAACCGTAACCGGTCGCATTGACCGCGGCAATGACTTGATCGAGTTCCGAGGCCCGGTAGCGGATCAGATGTAATACCGGCCCGAACACTTCCTGGGTCAGTTGCGCTAAGGAGTGTAGTTCTATCAGGCAGGGCGGAAAGAAACTGCCCTGCTCCAAACCGTCCGGCAGCGGCAGTTGATAAAGCAGCTTAGCCTGCTGCTGCATGGCTTTCAGATGCGCGGCCAATGGCTTCAATGCGGCACGGTCGATGATCGGGCCGATGTCGGTTCGATAAACGCCGGGGTTGCCGATAGTTAATTGCTGCATTGCGCCGATCAGCATGGCGATGGTTTTATCGGCAATGTCCTCCTGCACGAATAAAGTCCGCAAAGCCGAACAACGCTGGCCGACGCTGTTAAAAGCCGAAATCACCGCATCCTGCACCAGTTGTTCAAGCAATGCCGAACTGTCGGCAATCAATACATTCTGTCCGCCGGTTTCGGCAATGAACGGCACAATGTCCCGGCGATGCTTGGCTAATTGCCGGTTAATGGATTGCGCCGTTTCGGTGGAACCGGTGAACACAATACCGGCAACTTTAGGATCGGGCAGTAAATGCTCACCAAACGAGCTGCCGCCGACCGGCAAAAACTGCAACACCGGTTTGGGGATTCCGCCTTGATGCAATAATTGGATACAGCGCATTGCGGTCAACGCGGTCCGGCTGGCCGGTTTGGCGATGACCGTATTCCCGGCGGCCAGCGCCGCGGCGATCTGGCCGATAAAAATGGCGATTGGGAAATTCCACGGACTGATGCAAACAAAGACGCCGCGTCCGTAATGATAAAGCCAATTCTCCTCGCCGGTCGGGCCGGGCAGCCTGATCGGCCGACTGAATAACTCCAACGCGGACTGGGCATAGTAGCGGCAAAAATCGACGGCTTCCCTGACTTCCGCCAACGCATCCTTAATCGTGCGGCCGCCTTCCCGTATACATAAAGAAACCAGCTCCATGCGGTTTAACTCCAAAAGATCGGCGGTCTTGGTCAAATACTCGGCGCGTTGTCCGACAGGGCAAAGCCGCCAGTCGGCAAAGGCTTGGGATGCTTCGGTTAACGCTTCGCTGACTGCCGCCGGCTCCGCGAAGGTGACCGAACCGACCGTCAACCGGTTATCGTAAGGGTTGACGATAAGCCGCTCCTCGCCGGAACAAGGGCTACCGTTAATGAGCGGCATTGCGCTCCAGTGTTTATCGGCCAACATATCCAGGCTTTGCTGTATCGATTCCAGCTGCTCGGCATCGGCCAAGTTCAGCCCGGAAGAATTAAGCCGCTGCTCGCCGAATAAGTTAGCGGGCGATACGATCCGGGCTTGATTGACCGATATTCTTACCGCCGCGACCGGGTCGCTAATCAGTTCGTCAACGCTAACATCCGGACGGCTGATTTGGTTGATGAACGAGGTATTGGCGCCGTTTTCCAGCAAGCGCCTGACCAGGTAAGGCAGCAATTCATGATAAACGCCGACCGGCGCATAAACGCGGCAAGGCGTCCGCCAGTTTTGCACGTCGATGATTTCCCGGTAAAGGCTCTCGCCCATGCCGTGCAAACGCTGGAACTCGTAACCCGGATGTTGTTGCCCGAGTTGATGAATCGCCGAAACCGTATGCGCGTTATGGCTGGCGAACTGGGGATAAAACGCTTCCGGCTTGGATAGCATCAATTGCGCACAAGCCAGATAGGATACGTCGGTCGCCGACTTGCGGGTAAACACCGGGTAATCGGCAAGCCCGTTTTCCTGCGCGCGTTTTATTTCGCTATCCCAGTAAGCGCCTTTGACCAGACGCAACGGTATTTTCCGGCGTTGAGTTTCGGCCAGTTTAGCCAGCCAGCGAATGACCGGCAGCGCTCTTTTTTGATAAGCCTGCACGGCTAAACCCAACCCCGGCCAGCCGTTTAAATCAGGATGATTAAAAACCTCTGCAAAAATAGCCAACGACATATCCAGGCGTTCGGATTCTTCGGCATCGACAGTCAGCGTAATATTGGCCTTGCGCGCGGCTCGCGCCAATATCAGCAGTTTAGCGCTGAGTTCCTTGACCGCACGAACATGCTGCAAGGGTTCGTAACGGGGACATAAGGCCGATAATTTAATCGATATATCGGGGTTGGCATTAATATCGGCAGAAGCCGCGCGGCCGTCCAACGCATTAATCGCCGAACGGTAGACTTCGAAATAACGTTCTGCGTCGGCCTCGGTCAGCGCCGCCTCACCGAGCATATCGAAAGAATAACGGAACATCGGGCCTTGTTCGCTACGGCGAACGGCTTCCTGCATGGTCTCGGCGAACACAAACTGCAAAGCCAGGTGCTGCATGGCCTGCTTAACGGCGGCGCGTATCACCGGCGCGCCCATCCGGGACAGCAGTTGTTCAAAGCCCGGCGAATCATGATGCGCTTCAAAGTCTCCGGCGAATAACAGTGCTCTGGTCGCCAAGTTGACCAGTGGGGAATCGCTATGGTGTAGATGACTTTGCCAATCCACGCCGGCGAGTTTGTCCTGTAAAAACAGGTCTTGAGTACGGCTGTCGGGAATACGCAGCAATGCTTCGGCAACGCCCATTAGCACAATGCCTTCATGGGAGCTCAGCTGATATTCCTGCAAGAATGCTTCAATTACGGATTGCTGATGTTTTTTTGCCCTGACGGCGTTAACCAGTGTTTTGGCGGATTCGCTTATCGAAGCCGGGTCGTAACCGTTTAATGCGGAGATATTCAGCAGCGGCGCGAATTGCAGTTGCTGCCCGCCTCTTCGTTCATTGAAAGGCCGGGGAGAAGGTTTTCTGAACAGTGCAAACCGTGCCCATACGCAATAGAGTAGTTCGCTGATAAGGTGTTTTTCATCGGCTAAGTAAGCCTGATTTACTATGTTCCGTAATTCGGCTAAAGATTTTTGAGTCATAGGTTAACCCCATTGGCAAGAATCTCCGGTTTCTTAACAGCTCATTGTTGAAACCGGAGATTGGATCAAAAAAATAGTCCGATCAATGGTTTCATTGTTCCATAGCGGGGGCGCAAGTCAATCTCTTTTGTCGCCGCTTTGCCGGAGACTGTGAAAGTATTCGTTTTAGAACAAAGCAAGTAACTACTCAGCAGGTAGACGAATAGAACGCAGATGACGCGGATAATTATGATTGAATAAGATTTTTTTGTGAATTATCCTGAAAAAATCCATTTATTGCCGTTTTAGGCTTTTTATCAGCATTTATCATAATCATCCGCGTCATCTGCGTTCCATTAGCTTCGATAGCTGAGTAGTTACCAAAGCAAAAGCATTTACCACGAAGGCACGAAGGAAAAATAATTGTTTAAACTCAGTGTATTGAAAACTTCGTGTCTTTCGTGGTGAATATAGGTTTCGCTCTCGTTCCCACGGGCTCCGTGGGAATGCAGATGTAGGCCGGAATAAGCCTGTCCGCGCGTTAAGCGCAGGACTGGCGTTTCCGGCGCTCCGATTGCCGGAAACGCCCACCCTTGCTGACGCCGGGCGGTCTTATTCCGGCCTACATCTCAGTGTATTGAAAACTTCGTGTCCTTCGTGTCTTCGTGGTGAATAGGTTTTTTCATCGTTCCCACGCTCCAGCGTGGGAATGCAGTTCCAGACGCTCTGCGTCATCTTACAAAGACAGTGCATCACATTAGCTAACCGCAAACTCAGCAAATCCCGCTAAGTAATAGTACATATTGATTGAAAAATTAAACGCTTTACCCTAATGATTTTAACGTTCCAAAACTCAAACATTGTTTCGGCTCCCGTTTTTTTCATGACAGCACACGGACGAAGGCTGCTTTAAGCCATCCTGAATGGCTCACGTTTTCATCTTTTTTCCTTTATCCGACAAATGCAGCCACTTATCGATTTTTTCAGTATTAACGATTTCACTCCTCATGGTTATTGCCTGTCGTGGAAACCCGCATTACTTTGGCTGCACGTTATCTCGGATCTGCTGATCACTCTCGCCTATTATTCCATCCCGCTGATCCTGGTCTATTTCATTCGGAAGCGTAAAGATTTTCCCTATCCGTGGCTGGCTATCATGTTTGCCGGATTTATTATCGCCTGCGGCACCACGCATTTGCTGTCGGCTATCACGATATGGACGCCTTTATATTGGCTGGACGGCTTGGTTAAAGCCGTTACCGCGATTGTTTCCGTCGCCACTGCCGTAATAATGCTATGGGTTATTCCCGGCGCCTTGTCTTTACCCAGCGTCGCACAACTGCAAGCGGAAATACAACAAAGAAAAGCGATAGAAGAGGCATTGAGGGAAAGCGAATATCGCTGGAAATTCGCTATCCACGGTTCCGGCGACGGGGTATGGGATTGGGATGTCCGGACCGATGAAACGATGTATTCCACTCGTTGGAAAGAAATGCTGGGCTATGCCGAAGACGATATCCAGCCTAATCTTCACGCATGGCTGAGTCTTATTCATCCCGATGACCGGCCGCGCGTTACCGAAGCGGCACAAGCATACTTGAGCGGAAAAACGGCAATCTACGTTATTGAATATCGATTGCGCTGTAAAGATGAGAGCTACAAGTGGGTTTTGAGCCGCGGCATGGTGGTTAGCAGTAACGAAAACGGCGAGCCTTTGCGCATGATCGGCATGCATAAAGATATTTCGGTGCGTAAACAAGCGGAAGAAGCGCTACGGCAAAACCAGGAAAAACTGCAAGAAGCGCAACGGATCGCCCATGTCGGCAGCTGGCAGCTGGATCTATCGACTCGTCATGTCGTTTGGTCGGAGGAGCTTTACCGCATATTGGGTTTAAACCCGGAGTTGCCGCCTCCGGATTACACGGAGCATTTTCGCTTGTTCACCGCTGAGAGCTGGGAACGATTGAGCGCTGCGCTATCCTGCACCCAAAAAACCGGGCTTCCCTATGAGCTGGAACTTGAAATGATCAGGGCCGACAAAACACACGGCTGGATGCTGGCACGCGGGGAAGCAATACGGGATGCCGGCGGCGCCATTACCGGACTCCATGGCGTGGCGCTGGACATTAGCGAACGCAAACAGGCCGAGCGCATATTGACCCAGCTCAAAGCAATGATCGATATATCGCTGGACGGCTTCTGGATCGTTGATTTGATGGGCAATATTTTGCAGGTTAATGAAGCTTACGCAAAAATAAGCGGCTATCCGATTGATGAATTGGCGAACATGCACATCAGCCAATTGGAAGCATTTGAAGGGCCGGAGCAAGTTAACGCGCATATTGAAAAAATTGTTGCGCTGGGCTACGACCTGTTTGAAACCCGCCACCGTCATAAAGACGGGCATACTATTGATATTGAGGTCTCTGTCGCCTTCCTAGCCGAATTCCAGCAGTTTTGCGTATTTTGCCGCGACATCACCGAGCGCAAGCGAATGGAAAATGAGCTAAAAGCCAGTGAGGCGAAATTCCGTTCGGTTATTGACGTTTCCCCGGTGCCGATGGCTTTGACCGATGAGCAGATGAACATCATCTTCCTGAATCCGGTATTCGTGCAGACCTTCGGTTACGGCATAGAGGATATTCCAACGCTGGCGGATTGGCATCTGAAAGCCTACCCCGATCCGGATTATCGTCACAGGATCGAGGCTGCCTGCTCCCTGACGCAGAAACAAGCCCAACATGAACAGACTGACTCGGCGCCTCTGGAGGCTATTGTTCATTGTAAAAACAATAGCGTCAAAACCGTGTTAGTTTCTACCGCCGCGATTCATCACAATTTCGCGAGTGTGAATTTGGTGATACTGTACGATATTACTCAGCGCAAACAAATGGAAGCCAAGCTCAACGCCATTTTCGATGCGTCGGTGGAAGGCATTATTACTGTTGACCAAGCCAACATCATCGTATCCGTTAATAGCGCGGTAGAAACTATTTTCGGCTATAAATCCGGGGAGCTGATTGGTTACAGTATTTGCAAACTCATGCCGATCGGTTGCAGCCCTTGCGAACTCATGCCGTCATGCAACAGTTTGTCCCAAACGGTAAAATTATTCGACAGTCAAATCCAGGAAATTGAAGGCGTTCGTAAAAACGGCTCTGTGGTGCCTCTGGATCTGTCCATAGCGGAGTATTCAATTAATAACACCCATTATTTTACTTATATTGTGCGCGATGTCAGTTTGCGCAAACGCCGGGAACAGCAAGACAAGGAGCGCCTGAACGAACTCGCCCATGTCACCCGCCTTGGGCTGATGGGGGAAATGGCTTCCGGCATTGCTCATGAAGTCAACCAACCCCTGGCTGCCATTTCCAGCTATGCGCAAGTCAGTAAAAACCTGATTAATAGCGAAAGCCCCGATCTGGTACAGCTCAGCGAGATCTTGTCCAAAACCCAGCAACAGGCTTTACGGGCAGGACGGATCATTCATCGGATGAGGGAATTTGTTAAATCCCATGCAAAACATCGCTCAAGCGCCGACATTAATATGTTGCTTCATGACGCTGCCGACCTTTGTATTGCCGAACTTAAACAAAACGACATCAAGCTGATATTTGAACTGGAAAACAATCTGCCGCTTCTCTATGTCGATCATGTACAAATTGAACAGGTCATCATCAACCTGATCCGGAACAGCATTGAAGCTTTGCAAAACTTACCCCCCGAACGGCAACGCCGGTTGTCTATTCATAGTCAATTAACGCACGATAATGCCGTGGAGGTCAGGGTGAAAGACAATGGACCGGGCTTTGATGAAGATCAACGGCAACAGATATTAACGCCTTTTTACACCACCAAAGCAGACGGCATGGGCATGGGGCTATCCATTACCCGCTCAATTATCGAAACCCATGAAGGAACCTTGCATTTCAATAGCGAACTCGGAAAAGGCACCTCTTTTTATTTCACCCTGCCGATACAGAGAACGCTTGATAAGAGTCCGTAGGATAGGTAGAGTAAAAACAAAACACCTCCTCGTTATTTCGTCCGACGAGACGGCAACTTTCACTAAATCGGTATATTTGAAATTTATTGACCATATCGATCGATACTCGGCAATGAGCATCGCATCGACAGATAAAATTAAATTCATAAGGCGCTTCTATCCGCAGACTCTGTTAAACAGTTATTGTTTTAAAAGGAGTACATAATGAAAACGCACACGATACTATCCACCCTACTACTGCTGATTTGCAGCGTGTATAGCGGTGTCAATTGGGCGCGCCACCACGGTCATTCCGGTTTTGGCTTTTATTTCGGCGCACCGCTTTATTCTTATCCTTATTATCGCGATCCTTTTTATCGCGATCCTTTTTATTATCCTTATTATTATCCGCCGCCGACCATAATCACGGTACCGGCGACGCCGCCCGTCTACATTCAGCAATCGCCGCCCGCTGTCCAACAATATCCGTCCGGCTACTGGTATTACTGCAACAACCCGAAAGGTTATTATCCTTATATCAAAGAATGCCCGAACGGTTGGCAACAAGTTGAGCCGATACCGTCTTCACCTCGTTAAGGAGTCCGAATATGTCGCGCATTTCTATAGTAGTTTTAGTGATGTTTATACTGGCAACTACGGGTTGCGTCAGTATGCCCACCGGGCCGAGCGTCATGGTATTGCCCGGTTCCAGTGTATCTTTTGAACAGTTCCGTAACGACGATGCGGTCTGTCAGCAATACGCCTCTTTCCAGGTTGGCGGCACTAGCGCCAATCAAGCGGGGATAAGCAGCGGCGCTACCAGCGCCGCGGTTGGTACCGCTTTAGGCGCGGCCGCCGGAGCGGCTATCGGCGGCGGGCGCGGAGCCGCGATCGGGGCAGGCAGCGGTTTGCTGGGCGGCGGTCTGGTCGGTTCAGGCGCCGCTAGCAGCTCCATGTATGCAACGCAAGACCGTTATGATGTGGCTTATATTCAATGCATGTACGCTAAAGGCCATCAGGTTCCGGTATCGGGACAATTCACTACCGAAACGCCTCGTCAAGCCGCGCCGGCGGCGGATATTCCGCCGCCACCGCCCGGCTCGCCGCCACCGGCGCCTAAAAAATAACAGGTGTTTTCGGCATCCCTATTCAGCGTATTCCCAATAGAACACGGATGCCAAAAGTAGGCGCCTCTAGGCGACACGGATAGGGCGGATTTTTATCGTTCCCACGCTCCGGCGTGGGAATGCAGTTCGGGACGCTCCAGCGTCCCTATCCATTGAACCGCCTTAAAAACAAGTCCTGAAGCTAATACGCCGCACTTCATGGTTCTGGAAGCCGACGCTGAAGCGTCTGAGACTGCATTCCCACGCCGGAGCGTGGGAACGATAAACAGGTGTTTTCGGCATCCCTATTCAGCGTGTTCCATTTTTCTATCTGTTGAATAATCGGAATGCCGGAAACCTGGAACTCAACGGTTGATAACTTCAAGACAGGCAACCATGGTATGGCGGATGATGAAAAAAGTCATCGCTATCGGGTAAAGCGCGTAATGGCGGGTAATCAGCAAGCTGAGCAGCACCAGCCCCACCAGCACGCCGGTATTGAAGCGGGTGTTTTTTTCCAAATAACTCAGGTGAATGACAGATTCCAGATCGAAATATTCGCTTTTGTTGATCAAGGTTAGTGTCACGATCGAGGTCAACAATGCGTAATACAACGGGAAGAAAAAAAACATCGGCGCATCGCCGTTAAACTGCGGCTCCCAGTAAGCGTACCAAATCAACAGGCAGCCGGTCGCAAAGCCGTCGTGCCAGGTAACGGTGGAAACTTTTTTCAGGTACCCGAGCAACAGGCTGACGGCCATAATCGTCAGGCCGATGCCCAAGGCAACAGGCGTCGCGAGTAGCGGTAGAAATTGGTTTTGGTTCTGTACCAGGGCTGCCAGAGCCAAGCTGCAAAGAATGAATCCGATCATGATCAAATACCCCCGTGTGAGTTTTCCCGGACTATAACACCGCAAGCCTAAGGAGCAAAAGCTTGGGTAATGCTAAACCCAATGTATACTCTGAGTGGTCAAATTTTCAGTTTTTACAATTTATCGTAGGGTGGATAAGCGTAGCGCATCCACCATAACAATCTCGATATTGGTGGATGCGCTACGCTTATCCACCCTACAAACTGGAATATCCTCTGTAGGGCGTGCCGTGCGCGCCACCGCCTCTTTACGGTTTTCGCGAACAATGCGTAACATCAGTTACTATTACGCAGTATAAGCCGCTGTCGCGTAGCAGAGCTTGAATAATCCGCTTTTTATTAATCCACCATAATCCAATCACCTGATGAAAATAGGCATACAAACCTGGGGGTCCAACGGCGATATTCGGCCCATGCTGGCGTTGGCCGACGGCCTGCAAAAAGCGGGACACCCGGTGACTTTAACGGTCAGCAGTATCGACAACCATAGTTATCAAGCAATCTGCGAACAAATGGGCATAGGCTACCGGCAAATGCCTGAGCATATTGATTTCGATATGCAGAATTTTGCCCAGCGCTCGTTCCGGATGAATCCTCTGCAATGGTTACGCGCCTTGCTTGACGAAGCGTTCTTTCCTTATGAGCAAGTGTTATATCGGGCCGCGCAACAATTGGTCGCCGATAGCGACATCGTGATCGGCCATCACTTTCTCTATCCTTTAAAACTGGCCGCGTTACAGCAACAAAAACCTTTTTTCAGCGTAACCTTATGCCATGCGGCGATAGCCAATCCTGCGCTCCCGCCTTTCAGTTTCCCCGACTTGGGTTGGCATATTAATAAGTTGAGCTGGAAACTGCTGGATACGGTGTTCAATTGGGCGTTGAAAAAACCGTTGAACCGTTTATGGCTGGAAGCCGGCGAAACACCGCCGAAATACGTATTGACCGAACTGCTTACCTCGCAACAACTCAATCTGGTAGCGGTCGATCCATTGTTTTGCCGTTCATTCGAACACTGGCAAGCGCATCACCGAATCTGCGGTTTTTTGAATTTAACCGAAGATGCCCGGCATTGGGCAATACCGGCTCGGCTTGCCGAGTTTTTGGATAATGGCGCTGCACCGGTATACATGACTTTCGGCAGCTTGCAACAGGCGCTGCCCGACTGGAGTATGGAGCTGTTTTTGGAAGCCGTGGCTTTAGCGGGTTGCCGGGCTATTATCCAGACCAGTTCGGAGCGCTATCCTGTCGATAGCCGAACCGACCGGGTCTATTTTATCGGCAGGCATCCGCACCAGCCGCTGTTCAAACAGTGCGCTGCTATTGTGCATCACGGCGGCGCAGGGACTGCTCATGCGGCAACCCGATCAGGCTGCCCATCGGTGGTGGTGCCGTTTATGGATGAGCAATTATTCTGGGCTCGGCAACTGCAATCGTTGGGTTTGGCCGGAAAACCCTTACCGGCCAAAAATGTGACTGCCGTCGCCTTGGCTAAGGGCATACGGACAGTATTGGATTCAAAGACCATGCAAGACAACGCCAAACAAGCAAGTCAGGCTATGCAAAGCAATGACGGAGTAGCTCGGGCGGTACAGTTATTGGAAGCGCAATTCACCTCCTTAAAGATGACTATTAAGCCACAGATCAACACGGATTAAACGGATAAGGCGAAAAAACATCGGATTCAACACTCCAGCCTTTCGTCTCGCTATAACTGCACATCTGTACAATCCGTGGCTAAATAGCTTGATTAAATAACAGCTCATGTTCTTTGCGGTCCGGTAGCCCCAAACGCGCACCCATTTGCGTACAGCACAAAGCGCCTGCCGCACTGGCGTATCGGAGCAACGATTGCCAATCCATACCGGCTGCCAATCCGGCAGCAAAAGCGCCATGAAAGGCATCGCCGGCACCGGTGGTATCGATAGCGGTTATCGGATAAGCAGGTAGTGCGCCCTGCTCATTGCCGCGTTGCCAAATCAGTCCCCGCTCACCCAAGGTGATAATCACAACCGGGGCAAGTTCAGCCAGCTGGCTTAAAGCCTTATGTTCGTCACCGGCGTATTGACCGGCAAATTTTTCCGAACAAACCAGGTAATCGACACGGTTCATCAACGCCAAGGTTCCGTCATGCATTGAACCGGCATCCAATACTGTTGGGATTCCGGCTTGCCGGGCTTTTTCAACAAGCGGTAGCGAAATAAAAGGCTCATGCCCATCGAACAATACAACTTTCGCCGGAATATGGCTGAGCGTCAGCGCATCGGCCGGCAATGCTTGCGTGTCGCCCTTGTAATTAATCAAGCAGCGCTTGCCGTCGGGTTTTACCAGGATGGTCGATAACGGTGTGGGAGACGCGCCGCGAATGGTTAGCTGAGTGTCGACGCCGTAATCACTGAACTCCTGGGCATGTTTGTCGCCGTAAAGATCGCGCCCCAAATAACCGGCAAATGCCGACGTCAAACCCAGCTTGGTAACGCAAACGGCGGCGTTAGCGGCCGGGCCGCCGCCGCAACTGAGCAGGCTATCGGCAACTACTTTCTCATCGGCGCCCGGATGCCTGCTTACCGAAAAAATCAAATCATAAGAGGCGTGCCCTACGCATAGCACATCAACATTAACGGTCATGGTTACAGCCTGTGGCGGTTATAGATGGGCATCCGGCAGTTCAAACAAAACATAGTGATATGCGATTCGGCCAAAACAACCGAATCCTGAACTGCCGTCCGCCGTTAAAGGAATTTATTCAAAATAGTCCCATGGATATTCGGGCGTCAAAATCGGCCGAAAACCTGCCGGAACCGGGAAAGGCGCTGAGATGAATTCATAAACGCCGACCAATTCGCGGGTTACCAGCATTCCCAAACCGGTAGCCAGACCGATAGGAAAACCGACCGCGCCTTTAGCCCGTGTTTCCTTGACAATATTACCCGGTAACTCAAGAAAGCCGGTGGTCATGCCTGCCAATCCCCGGCCCAACTTCTGCGCCGCTGTATGTGCGGCAGGCGCGGGTGTAGCCGCTTTATGCGCATAAACATTGGTGAATGAAAATAGCGTTAACACTGTAAACGCTGCCAAAGCGTAAATACGTAACTTTTTCATAGATTGTTCTCCTTTATTTTTTTTATGTGGAAACCCTATCTTAACCGATGATACGGGCGTTAATAATTGAATTTTTTGCTGCGGTATATTGAAACGCACTGTCCGCGAAAAGCACGAAAGGCACGAAAAATAAGACAAGCTCCTTGCGTCATACACCCCTGTCTGTGGGAACCAGCGTATATAAACAAGATGTCTATTTTGCAACGAGTTTATATACGTATTTCTACTTATATATACTTTTTCCACTTTCATTTAATATCGGTAAATTAGATTACTGCCCAATATTTCCGTTCTATAAATAGATAAAAATCAATAACTTTGCACTGCACGGATTCCCAAGCTCCGGCTTGGGAATCCGGTTAGCGAAACTCCACTAGATATTTACCTTTCGCTTTAATAACGCAATCAACTATCTCATCCCTATATTTCATTAATTAACTCCCCTATGAAACATGCCTCCCTGTTTAAGCTCTTCCTATCATGGCTTGCCCTGCAATGAGCCTGTCTGAAGTGATTGATATAACAAATCAACCATTGGACGCGCCGAAACTGGGCAACTACATTGTTAGCGAAAAACTGGGAGAAAGCTTGCAGGCCGTGGTATTCAAGGGCTACCACAAGCATGTCCCGGACCAGCCGTTAATCATCAAACTGCTGAAACTGCTGTCGAGCGGGGACGACCAGTCCCGGCATCTGCGCCAAAAAATCGAACGCCTGAAAGTGCTGCACGATCCGCGGGTTTCCACGCCGCTCGTCCTGGAAACCTACGGCGACCTGCAATTTATCGTTCAGTCCTGGTTCGCCGGACAACCGCTGAACTGTTGGATGAAACAGCAAGATCAACTCGATCTTAACGATTTTTTTACCCTGGCCTGCACCCTGGCCGATACGCTGCAAGCGGTACACGATGCCGGCATTACCCACGGCGGCATCAAGCCGCACAATATTCTGTTGCAACCGGGAACGCTGACCCTGCGGCTGACCGATTTCATCACGCCGCTCGACATCCGCGACGTCAGCCATTTTATCTACGACCCTGAATTCGTCCGCCATACCTTGGCCTACACCTCGCCGGAACAGACCGGCCGTATCAACTACCGGGTCGATTTCTCCACCGATTTATATTCGTTGGGCATCGTATTTTATGAACTGCTGACCGGCCAATTGCCGTTTTTTTCCAGCGATCCGCTGGAGCTGATCCACTCGCACCTGGCCGAGGAAACGCCTAAAGCCAACCGGCTCAATCCGCAGATCCCCCAAGCCTTGGCCGATATGATTGCCAAACTCACGGTCAAACAACCGGAGAAACGTTACCAGAGCGCCTCGGGGTTGCTGGCCGACTTGATCCGCTGCAAGAATGAATACAGCGCCACCGGTAGCGTATCGGCGTTTACCATCGGCCAGCACGATCGCAGCCGGCGGGTCATCTTTATTTCCAAAATGGTCGGCCGTCAGGCCGAAAGCCGGCTGATACAGCAGCAATACAACGAGGTCCTCGACGGCAAATTCCGTTCGGTGTTCATCTCCGGCCTGTCGGGCATCGGCAAAACCCGGTTGATCCAGGAACTGCAAAAACCGTTGGTCAAAAATCGCGGTTACTTCACCTCCGGCAAATTCGACCAATACCAGAAAAACATCCCCTACAGCTCGTTGATTCAGGCTTTGCGTAACCTGATGCGCATCTTTTTGACCGAAAGCGATACCCAGGTCCGGCACTGGCGGGACAAAATACTCGACGTCGTGGACAGCAACGGCCGCGTCATCGGCGATGTGCTGCCGGAACTGGAATTCATCATCGGCCCTCAGCCGGACGTGCCGCACCTGCCGCCGGTCGAAGCCCGCAACCGTTTTAATAATTTGTTCGGCCGCTTCCTGGCTTGCCTGGCCAGCGAGGATAATCCGCTGGTGCTGTTTATCGACGACTTGCAATGGTGCGACAGCGCAACCTTCGATTTCCTGCAAAACCTGTTCGACAACCATCACGAACATCCCTTCCTGTTTTTCATGGGCGCTTATCGCCATAACGAAGTCGACAGCAGCCATCCGCTCAGCAAGCTGCTCCGCAAGATTCAGGAAAATAACGGCCCATTGGCGGAAATTCGCGTGGAGGCGCTAACCGACGCCGACTGCCACGAGATGGTCGCCTACATTCTCGATTCCTCGCTGGAAGCCACGGCCAATCTGGCGGAATTTATCGCCCACCTGACCGAAGGCAACCCGCTGTTCGTCAGCGAAAGCCTGGCCTGGCTGTATAACGAGGATTTGTTGAATACCGACGCCGAGCGGCACTGGTACTGGGACATCAAACGGATTCGCGACACCCGGATGCCGACTTCGGTGGTGGAATTGTTCAGCTCCAAAGTCGGCAAACTGCCGCCCAAAACCCTGCATATCCTCGACCACTGCGCCTGCATGGGCAACCGGTTCAGTGTCGAGGACGTGGCGTTGGTACTGGATATTCGCATCGAACAGCTGTTTGAAGATTTGAAGCCGGTATTGAATCTGGGCATGCTGCTGGAAAACAAATCCGATTTGCAGTTCGTCCACGACCGCGTCCAGGAAGCGGTGCTGCGCCAAGTCGATGCCCAGGCCAAGCCTGCTATTCACTGGCGCATCGGCAACCGCCTGCTGCAAACGGTACCGGCAGGCGCCGATCTTGAAGACATTGACAACTTGTTCACCATTGCCGCCCACCTCAACCTGGGCCGTCCGGCGGACATGGACCGGGAACTGGCCTATCGGCTGGTCAATATCAATTTCCATGCCGGCAACAAAGCGCTGGATGCGCTGGCCGGCGATGCGGCCAACGATTTTTTCCTGAAAGCCCATGACTATCTGCCGGACGATTGTTGGCAACAGGCTTACGACCTGACTTTTCGGATTTACCAGCGTCTGGCCAAGACCGAGCTGATGTGCGGCCGTTACGAAAAATCGGAAGTGCTGATTAATCACCTGATCGAACACGCGGTCAGCGACCTGGACAAAGCCGAAGCCCTGGCGGAGCAAACCACGTCATTGTCGTCGTTCGGCAATTTCAACAAAGCGATAGAAACCGCCAACCGCGGCCTGGCCTATTTCGGCAAGTCGATTCCCGAACAGCCCGAAACGGCCCGGCAACGGATGCTGGCGTTAATGGCGGACATCGAACAGCAAGGCGATGTCTGGACCACCATCCTGCAAATGCCGTTTACCCAAGACCGTAAAAGCAAGATCGAGCTGGCGTTTTACAGCGAACTGATTCCCGACCTTTATATGTCCGGCCTGGTGCCGCAGCTGTATTTATCGGCAGCGCAATCGACGGTGCATTGTTTGCAGGGCGGCATGGACGAATCGGTAATTTATTCGTTTTCGATCATGGGCCTCAATCTCGGCGAACAAGGCAAGTTCGAACAGGCCTTCCTATACCAGGACCTGGCCCACGACCTGTGCGAAAAACACCCCAATACTTTCGGCGCCACCCGCGGCATGAACGGCATTGTTTGGTGCAACATGCATTCGCGCAGCCATCCGGCCGAGATTGTCGATTACTGCCACAAAGGCATACAGTGCGGTAAGAATTGCGGCGATTTGTATAACGCCGGCCTGTCTTACGGGCCGTTGATGTGGAATTTGCAGGTACAAGGCAAAAACCTGCGCCTGGTCGAAGAAGCCGCCGAGGAATGCCTGCATTTTTCGCGCAAGAACCAGCTGTCGTTTTCGGTCGGCCTCGCCGAAGCGGTGCTGGCCGGCTGGGTGGCGCCGATGAAACCCGGTTACCGTCCGGTGGATATGGCCGAAACGCTGGCGCGCTGGGAAGCCGACAATTATGTCTCCGCTTCCGGCAGTTATTTTGCGCTGCTGGGTTTCGCCCAACATTATCTGGGCGATTACGCCGCCGCCGCAGTGTCCTTGCAAACGGTGGAACGCTATCTGCACGGCCTGACCGATAACGTGCTGAAACGCCTGTGGTATGTGTTTCGTATCGTCAATCGCCTGCGTTGGCCGGAAGGCGCGGAGTGGCCGGCGCTTGAAGCGGAAATCTCGCCGTTACTGGCCGAATTGGAAACTTGGGCCGTTCTCGGACCGCTGCTGAAACCCTTTCTGGCCTTTATTTATGCCGAGATTGCCCGCGCTAAAAACCAATTGCGCGATGCCCGCAACTTATATTTGGATGCCATCGCGACAGCCCAGGCACAAAACTACGGCCTGCTGACCGGCCATTTATACGAAATGTTGGCCGAGGTGCTGACAATCGGCGATCTCGGCGATGCCGAACTTTACTACGGCGCAGCGCAACGCATGTACCGGCTGTGCCGCGCCGACCGGAAAAGCGCGCTATTGCAGCAGCGTCACCCTGTCACCGCCCCCGACAATACCGTTCGCGCCAAAAAATCCACTGCCATCGGCACAGCGGCTACGCTGCCGAATCTGGATTTCAATTACCTGATGAAATCGGCATTGGCCCTATCGGCGGAAGTCGACCTGAACCAGCTGATGCAAAAAATCATGACCGTCGTGCTGGAAAGCTCGGGCGCACAGCACGGCTATCTGCTGATCAAGGAAGCGGATGACCTGCTGGTCGCTACCGAAAGCCATATCGGCAAAAAACACATCGTTAACCGTCAGCATCTCAGCCTTAACCGGACTTCCGGCGACATCAGCCGCGCCATCGTCAATTACGTGTTGCGCACACGTAAAAAAGTATTACTGCATGATGCGATGGCCGAAGGCGAATTCCAGAATACGCCGGAAGTGCAGGCGCTAAAACTGCGTTCGGTGCTGTGCCTGCCGGTCATTAAGCAAAATGAATTGATCGGCCTGCTCTATCTGGAAAACCGGCTATCGCCAGGCGTGTTTACCGCCGAAAAAACCGACATGACTGAATTATTGACCGCCCAGGCGGCGATTTCCCTTGAAAACGCCCGCCTGCTCGAACAAACCCGGCTGGCTTACACCCAACTCCAGGAAAACCAGGAACACATGCTGCAAATGGAAAAACTCTCGGCATTGGGCACGCTGGTCGGCGGCGTCGCGCATGAGATCAACAATCCGCTGATGGGCATCATGAATTTTGTCGAATTCGCTGCCGGCAAAAGTAATGATGAAAAATCAAAACAAGTTCTCGATCAGGCCTTACAGCAAATTCATCGCATCAAGAAAATTGTCAGCAACATGCTGTTATTCGTCCATACCCGGTCGGCCCCAAGCGGCAACTGCCGTATCGCGGAAGTCATCAGGCAAACCCTGTTGCTGCTGGAAGGCGAATTGAGCAAGAACAACATCAAGGTTGAGGTCGATGCCGCCGACGATCTGCCGGCCATCCAATGTAGCGCCGACAGCTTGCAGCAAATTCTGGTCAACCTGATCATTAATGCCCGCGACGCACTGGCCGACAGCCCGCAACCGCAAATCAAAATCATGGTCAGGCCTATCGAGGAGATGCTTGAATTGAGCGTAAGCGATAATGGCTCCGGCATCCCGCAAGAGGTGCAAGGCAAAATTTTCGATCCGTTTTTTACCACCAAGCCGCCGGGAAAAGGTACCGGACTGGGCTTGTCGGTCATCCGCCGTCTGGTTCAGGATGTCGGCGGCACGATACAGGTGGAGAGTTTATATGGACACGGCTGTTGCATGCGGCTGCGATTTTCCCCTATTTGAACATTTAAATCCCAATAACCAAGAGAGACACGATATATGGTAAGCAAAATCCTGGTAATAGACGACGATCCTGCGGTGCGATCAGCCTTCAAACTGATTCTGGAAGAGGATAACTTCTCGGTTCGCGAAGCCGAGAACGGAGCGCAAGGCATTGAAATGGCCATCGCCGAGCGTCCCGATTTGATTTTTCTCGATCTGCGCATGCCCGGTATCGATGGCGTGGAAACCTTGCGCCGCCTGAAAGCCATGGATGAAACGCTGAACATTTATATCGTCACCGCTTTTGCCAACGAATACATGGAGCAATTGAAAGGCATATATGATGAAGGCTTTCAGTTCGAACTGGCCAGCAAGCCGCTGTCTTCCGAACAAATCCGCAATATCGCCCAAACCGCCATGCCTCAGACAGAACGGCGCGCCATGCCACACAAACTGGTGCTAACCCTGTACGTGGTCTCGTTGAACAGGGAAACCCGGCGTCTGGTCGAGCAGATTACCGCAGCGCTTACCAACCTTTACGAACCCGGACAGTGGGTTTTCGATGTCGTAGAGGTATTGGGCATGCCGGAAAAAGCGCTGGAAAAAGATGTGTTTGCCACGCCGATGCTGGTCCGCGATGTGCCGGAGCCGGTGCTGAAGCTGCTCGGCGACCTGTCGCGGGTACCTTCGGTCATCGCCGCCATTACCACTCAAGCGAAAGGAATCGGCGTGCAAACCATCATTATTTAAGTAAGTTTATCGACCATGATCACCGACCTCTCCAAGCTTGACCTGATTCTCGACACGATTACCGACGGCGTTTTGGTGGTCGATAACCAAGGCGTCGTGCTCTATGCCAACCAGGCTGCCGAAATCCTGCTGGCGCGCAGTCCGTTAATCGGTCAATCGCTGGCGATTCCGGTCAATCCCGGCAACAACAGCCATCAGGACATTAACCTGATCCGTCCCGGCGGATTCGCCTGGGCGGAAATGCGCTCCGCACCGCTGGAATGGGACGGACGGCCCGGCTACGTCATCGCCCTGCGCGACATCACCGAACGCAAGCACATGGAATTGGAACGGCAAAAGTTCGTGTCGCTGGCCGACAACAGCATAGAGTTCATCGGCATGTGCGACATGAATTTTATTCCGTTCTATGTTAACGAAGCCGGCATGCGTCTGGTCGGCCTCGACAACCTGGAACAGTGCATTCGAACGCCGGTTAAGGAATTTTACTTCCCTGAAGACCAAGGCTTCATTATGGATGAATTCTTCCCGCGCGTTGTCCGCGAAGGTCACGCCGATGAGGAAATCAGGTTCCGCCATTTCAAGAGCGGCGCCGCGATCTGGATGCACCTCAACGTGTTTTTCATCAAGGACAGCACCGGCGAACCGGTCGGTTTCGCCACCGTGAGCCGTGATATTTCCGTGAGCAAACAGGCCAAAGCGGCCCTGCACGAGGCCGACCGGCGCAAGGATGAATTCCTCGCCATGCTGGCTCACGAACTGAGAAACCCGTTGACCCCGATCAACAACGCCGCCCATATTTTGGCTATGCTGAAGCTGGAAGATTCGCGGCTTAACTGGGCAACCGAAATCATTAAACGGCAGGTCATGCACCTCACGCACCTGGTCGACGATCTGCTCGATGTTTCCCGGATCGTGCGTGGCAAGATTTCACTGAAGAAAGAACGGCTCGACCTTGTCGAAGTGATTAGGTCGGTGTTGGAGAGCGCTCGCGATCCCATCCAGGCCAAACAGCAACAGCTCAGCGCTTGTCTGCCCGAGCAACCGGTATGGCTGGAAGGCGATTCTGTGCGCCTGTCTCAAGTGTTACTGAACCTGCTCGACAATGCCAGTAAATACTCCCTGGAAGGCGATCGAATCGAGGTTAATGTCCACCTACTCAGGACTGAAGTTGAAGTTCAGGTGCGGGACAATGGCACCGGCATCTCCGAGGAACTATTGCCGACCATTTTCGACCTGTTCCAACAGGGCGCGCGTACCCTGGATCGATCTCAGGGCGGATTAGGCATAGGGCTTACCTTGGTAAAGCGGCTAGTGGAACTACACGGCGGGCAAATAACGGCATCAAGCCCCGGCGTCGGCTTGGGCTCTACCTTCAGCATCCGCTTACCGACCATTTCCGAGACGGCCATCTTTCCTGCCATTGAAACACCAACGCCATCGCCTAACGCCGGCATGCGGGTGCTGGTGGTGGACGATGATGCCGACGTAAGGAAGACGACAGCCCTCCTGCTTGAGCTGAACGGCTACGAGGTCAAAATGGCCGATTCCGGCGAGCAAGCCATAACCCAGATCGAGGCATTCCATCCCGAGGTGGTGTTGCTGGACATCGGCATGCCCGGAGAGAATGGCTATCAGGTGGCTCGACGCATCAGGCACCTGACCAATGGTGATAGTTTGCTGCTGATCGCGTTAAGCGGTTATGGCAGGGCCGAGGAATTAGCCCGTTCACAGGAGGCGGGTTTCGATCATCATCTCATCAAGCCATTGAATTTCAGCGCGCTCAGCGACTTGCTTTCAGAATGGGAGAATAGGCATCTTGCTATTTGACCGGCGAAGGTAGTTTAGGAAATGATTTATCTTAATATCGGACTACGTTAGAATTTTGACAATTATGTTGATAGCGTTTTTATATGGTCAACCGTTACCCATAAGCAATAAAATTATTCCATAACAATAATCGATAATAAGGAATGAAATGAATAAGAAAACGTCAGTGTTTATAGCGGCTTTATGCATCGGCTTGTCGGCATGTAGCGCAGAGAAAGGTAATGAATACAAGGTTAAGTCGGCTTTTATTGATAACTGTATCAAACAGGAGAGTTCCACGCGTCCTGTCGATCAGGCCAAATCTTACTGCGATTGTGCAGCGGATAAAGTCTTTAACAATAACGATATTTCCGATGATACAAAAAAACTTATGCTGACGATGAACGATAAGGACAATAAACTCTATAAACAGCATGATGCGGCAAAAGTTAAGGGCCTGCTTATGTCCTGCTACACCGCTAAGTTTTATAAAAAATAAGCCTGGGCGCAAAGTTGCCCACCGTTAGAGCGGCTTGCGAACATTCATTGTCTTCATATTTTTTCGGCCGCCAAGATGGGATGTTTTCCTGTTTGGCGACCGACCGTTTACACAGAATTTTTATATCCGCAGAATTTAGGAAACAAGAAAAAGGCTGTCAACAAGTACGTAACCGCGGTAAGGGTATTAAAGCAATGGGAGCGATTAAAACCCGAACCGGATTAAAGCTGGAAACCAACCAAAGGCGGCGGATGTAGGCTGCTATTCACTCACTGTAAAAGTTTCTTTAAAGGTAAGACAATGAGATTTATAAATAAAATTATTTTATTCGGAATAATAGCGTTAATACTCATAGGAAAAAGCATAGGCCCGGCAAAAGAACATGAAGCCAATCAAGTCAATTTAGAATCAACGATGAACAACGTAATCCAATCAACAATAAGCGTGGTCCAATCCGTTCAAAAACAATCCCCCCCACAACCTAAACAGCGAGTCTGTAAAATCAAGCCAAACGGCGACGAAGAATGTAAGTATTTGTAAATACCCGATGTTACGCACTGCCCATGAAAAGTACGAAAGGCACGAAAAATATCAGCGATGGGTTTCTCGCTAACGGCGTCATCCCCGGCATTCATTCGCAGACTTCAAGGACAGGCCCTTGTCGTTATACACCTGTGTCTGTGAGAGACCGTCGTTCCGGCAGGGATGCCGGAACCCAGGCACAGGGAGGTGAAACCTCCTGTTACTCAAGTACATGTAAAACCGCCAAATTTTATCGTTTATCGTTCCCACGCTCCGGCGTGGGAATGTAGTCTCAGACGCTCCAGCGTCGGCTTCCTCTGCGCTATTCAGAACCCTGAAGTGCGGCGTATCAGCTTCAGGACTTGTTTTTAAGGCGGCAGTTTAATGGATCGGGACGCCGGAGCGTCCCGAACTGCATTCCCACGCCGGAGCATGGGAACGATAAAATATTTGTGATGCCGTATAGACGCACCGAAATCCGGCGACACTAATAATCAAGTATAATATTTTCATTAAACTCTCTTTCGGTTAGACCATGAAAAAAATCCTGCTTTCGTTCTTGGTTGTCATTCTGATCATCGAAGAGTGGCTTTGGGACTTACTGACTGCATTTGGCCACTCGCTGGTCAGATGGCTGCATATCGAATCATTCGAACAATGGCTCAGCCAGACATCACCGACTCAAGCCTTGGTGGCGTTCAGTATTCCGGTCCTAATTGTCACGCCGATCAATCTTATCGCCTTCGGCTTGCTGGCCCACGGTTTGATCCTGCAAGGCATTCTGCTGGAACTATTGGCAAAATTATTGGGTACTGTGCTGATAGCCAGAGTATTTGCTTTAACCAAGCCCCAGCTTTTGACCTTTGCGTTGCTGCGGATTATTTACACCACCGTCACCGATTGGCTGCAATGGGCACATCGGCAAATCACTGAAACCGCTGTCTATCGCTGGTCGAAGCAATTCAAAGCCGAGGCTAAAGCGAAATTTGCTGCCTGGTTTAACTAATCTACAAGACTGTATGCAGTTGTATGCAAGAACCGCCAAACTAAATTACAATGGAACCCGACTTACCGGGAGTTAACCGTCCAAGCTTTTAGCGCTTAATAGCAAGATCCTGAGCCTAGCAAAGCTTCCCAATTCGAAGAGAGTGGCATATGAGTGCTATCACCCATGAATATATTGATGTAAGCCGATTAGAAGTGGATGCATTAAGTAAATCGCTTACATTGCATTTAATTGGCTCAACATACGCAACTCTTTCTATCACACCGCAAACAATTGCCGTATATATCAACTCAAAATTATTGTTAAACGCTGTTTTAAAGGAAGTAAAATCCAGTAACAGAATTATTGATGATGATCGGCTCGTAGAAAAATTGCAGCAGATACAGAATAAAGTTAAAGACGCTTACCACAAATTAGGCGATTTTCTCGAAACAGGAAAATTCACTAACCCGCTTAACAGACTAGCCCTCCCTTTTAACCGTTGGTTATTAAAGAAAATATTTAATTATGTTGGTCTGGCAATCACAAACATTACCGAGCATGATGTGGATATAGAGAATAGTTATTCTCAATCTTTTGATTCTGCCGATGAATTAATAAAACATCTTAATTCATGACACAAACCGGTTCCGGCGGCGTTATCGTTAAAACGATAACGCCATCAAAAACATTTGAAAGACAATATAAAAAACTGCCGCAAAACATCAAAGACAGCCTTAAAGACGTATTCAACGATTTACTGAAAAACCCTCGGCCATTAGGACTTAGGTTCGAAAAGTTAAAGGGCTACAAAAAGCCGGATATTTACACAGTTCACATTACCGGAAATTATAAATTGTCATTCGAACTGGATGGCTCCGACGCAAAGTTACGCTGTGTTGGCAATCATAATGATATTGATCGACGACCATAAAACAACGGCAGATAAACTCTGTATGTTGAATTGTCTAGTGCCGTGGGTTGGACTGACACAAGGAAGCCCAACGGATCAATGCCGAAAAGTGTTGGGCTTCGTACCTCAGCCCAATCTACATGACTACGTGATTAACCCAACGAACCTAAATCATATACAGGATTAGGCCCCCGCCAGTTCATAAGTTATGATTAGCGTCCGTTATTACTAATAACCCATGGTGAATATGATGCTTGCTGATGAACTCATAAAAAGCACCGAAAAAATACTCTCAAGTTTCGATGACGCGACAAAAGAAATGGCGCCTTATATTGAAAGGATGTTCGATAAAATTAACCGCAAAAACGAAGCCTTCGATGTTAAAAAAGAACAACTTAACAAGGAGATAGACAGTGGCGCAAGAACAACCAAGCATCGACTCCATTTATGATTTTATCTACCTGGACACAAAAAGGCTGACATCTTTCCTGGCTCAATTAGACGACGACGGTGTGCTTATGTCGATAAAAAGAACCAGGCATATTGAGGAAGAACAAAAAAATTTAGGAAGTCTTGGCTTAACCGGTACCAGGGCAACAACAGAAGACAATACAACCCAAGGTAAGCAATCGGAAAAGCATTACGATTCAAGTATCGTCGCCATGTACGACGTCATTAACCGTTTGGATGAATTAGGTTTCATCAAAAAAAGCATAAGCGCTACTGCAATGGGTCAGTTATTACTATGCTCGGGTACCATCACATTTCACGATATTCGTATGATGCGTGACTTATGGGATCCCATGATGAAGATGTTTTTTAACCAACAAGCAACTCAAGCCGTAAGTAGACAAGATAGAGACTTATTGAGAAACAAAACTAAAGAATTCGAAAGTATTAAATCAATTCTCACCGCGCTCCCGCACGCTTTATTAATGACGTTATTTTCTGAAGGAGAATCTTTATGGTCGTCTTTGGAAGAAGAGCATCTGAAAATAAACAGTGATGATATTACGCTCAAACATGGAGCCAATTTCGCCGGGCAATGGCATGTGTTAGGGCTTTTAGATGCGAAACCTGATGATGGCTTCACTGTTCCGCGCACAACGGGCAACGAAATATTTGATGGAATGGCGGAAATGCTATCGATGATTAGAGCTATGTTGGGTCGGCCTGCTAACGCTTACGGCATTACACCTGTAGCGATATTCAGAACAGTCTCGGCAACTCAATAAGCCAGAAAATCAGTATGTAGATTGGGCTGACGCAAGCAAGCCCAACAAATCGGAGCCGGAAAGAGTTGGGCTTCGTACCTCAGCACATCGTACGGCCCTAATAACCGGCCTTAACCCTTAACGCAGGGCATAAACGGCTTGCCAGACCGAAACTACAGCCCAGCCAACTTAACACATTTATGATATGCTTCATCTATAAAATTTATAACAGATAGGCATTATTAAAAACAATGAAATACAAGATCATCGATCTATTTTCAGGTGCGGGTGGATTGACGCTTGGTTTTACCGACCCAAGATTTTGCGGCGGATTTGAATGTATTTTTAGCATTGATAATGATCCGGCGGCTGTAAAAACGCATAACGCAAATTTGGGCGAACACAGTCTTTGCACAAATATCGAAGAGTGGTTATCAAATAAACCCGTTATACCGGAAGCCGACATTGTCATCGGCGGTCCCCCATGCCAAGGATTCAGCTTGCTTAACAAAAATCGGCACGGCGATGAGCGGCGTGTTCTTTGGGAGCCGTTTATGGATATTGTCGAGCAATCCAAAGCTAAAATTTTCGTCATTGAAAATGTGGACGGCTTATTAAAATCCGCGGAATTCGACAAAATACAAAAACGCGCTCAAAAAAACGGTTTCAATGTGCAAGCCGGAATACTTAATTCCGCAAATTATGGCGCACCGCAAACCCGCCGACGCACTATTATCGTCGGTTGTAAATCGAACAGTATTCCGTACCCCATAACGTTTCCCCCCCAGCAAACGCACTCCGCACCCGGCACGGATGATAATTTACCCGATTGGTTAACAGTGCAGAAAGCTATAGGTGACTTACCGGAACCCGTTGGTACGGAAATTCGCAAATGCAATCCACCTCTGGATTTGCACTTCGGAAGAAATCCAACCCCTATAAGCTTGGAAAGATACAAAACAGTCCCTCCCGGAGGGAACCGATTCGATTTACAAAAAAACGCACCTCATATCACCCCCCAATGCTGGATTAGAAAAAAAAGCGGCGGGACGGACTTGTTCGGAAGACTTTGGTGGAACAGACCGTCTGTAACAATCAGAACCGAGTTCTTCAAACCGGAAAAAGGACGTTATTTACATCCGGAAAAACATCGCCCGATAACACATAGGGAAGCGGCCCGCTTAATGGGCTTCCCCGATGACTTTATTTTTTACGGCTCAAAAACGGAAATTGCCCGCCAAATTGGAAACGCGGTTCCTCCGCCATTAGCCGGAGCCATTGCACGGGAAATAAAAGCGGTTTTGGATGCCTCGCAAGTGGCGGCGGCCTAACGATAGGGAATTAAAAATATGGCGAGGCGGTCAAAACCGGCAAACCCTGAAACGTTGAGACAAGAGCTTCTTGAGCTCATCATTAACTTTGAAAAAAAGCTGTTAGAAGACGACCTGCGCTCAAAAGTTATTGCCCTTGTACCGGCATGCCGTGTCTTGCGCGACCTTGGCAGTTCCCTGATACCGGTTGAAGAAGCCAAAAGTGCAAGGGACAGAATCCTAGCTTATTTCCGGCATTATCCGGGAGTTGTGATTTCCGGAGAAGAATTATCGGTCGTTGCCGGAATCAATGATTGGCCCAGGCGTGTCCGGGAGCTTCGGGTTGAATTCGGCTGGCCGATAGCGACCGGCGTCACCATCAATCAAATTTTAAAAGAGGCTGACGAAGCCGGCCAAACCGAAGAAACAAAGGCGCTACAGCAAATGTCGCCTGACGATTATATTCTTCTTGAAGATCGACAGGATCGTGACGCCGCTTATCGTTGGAAGCTCGCTAACGATATACGAAAACAAAAAATCGGTGCGCGGGACAAAATACTTCAATTTTTACGGGAAAATGTCGGCGTTTCCGTCAGCGGCGAAGAAATAAGTTATGTCGCCACTATTGCGGATTGGCCGAGACGCGTCAGGGAACTTCGCACAGAATACGGTTGGCCCGTAGTAACAAAACAAACCGGACGTCCCGATCTGCCGGTCGGCGTTTATTTGCTTGAGATGGATCGCCAAGCGCCGGTACATGATCGTTTGATTCCGGACCCGGTCCGGGTCGCGGTATTAAGAAGGGATGCTTATCAATGTCAACATTGCGATTGGCATATTAATGAGTGGAACAAAGCCGATCCCCGTATTTTAGAGTTACACCATAAAAAACATCACGCCAAAGGCGGCGACAATACGGCGGAAAACTTAATCACCCTCTGTAATATCTGCCACGACGAAATTCATAGACAAGAACGTAGTTCTTAAAAGATGATGGCCGATACACTGACACCCGAACAGCGCCGGCGCTGTATGTCAAATGTACGGAATAAAAACACCGGTCTGGAAATGAAATTAAGGCGGGCCTTATGGAAAACCGGCTTGCGCTATCGGGTAAATTCCAAACTACCCGGCAAGCCGGATATTGTTTTCCCAAAACGAAAGTTGGCAGTTTTTGTTGACGGCTGTTTTTGGCACGGCTGCCCTATTCACGGCACAAAACCGGAAACCAATGCCGAGTTTTGGCAAACCAAAATCAAAGTGAATATAGAAAGAGACCTTCGAGTCACATCGCAACTTACAGATCTGGGGTGGACAGTCATCCGAGTTTGGGAGCATGAGATTAAAGAATGTCTTGCTTTAGTCATTCAAAATATCACCGAGTCTCTGTATAGTGTGTAGGTTGGGCTGACGCAAGGAAGCCCAACAGATAGTTGCCGAAAAGCGTTGGGCTTCGTAACCTCAACCCAACCTACGAACTAAATTCAGTTTGGTTGGTAACTATTTTTTAATGAGGTAGCCCTGAACCCAGCCCTCATAGTCATTGACAAAAAACAAGCCGCAAGCTAATCTGCTCCCGCACTGGCAAATCCAGTGCCGGGATTGGCGTCCTGAATATCAGCGGCACAGCCGCAATCTTGCGGTTTTTTTGTGCCTAGCGCTCAGCTGTTCATTATGACGGGCTGGGCGGAGCAGCCGCAAGGCTGGCCGGGCGCTGGTACCGGTACGCCAACTTCGTTCAGTCCGTCACCCAATGATTGGCGTCATTGGTGGCGGATTCATAACCCGTTAGGAGATACCAGCATGAATAATCAATTAAAAACCCTCGCCACCCCCTTCCTTAAACCGCTACGCAACCTGTGCAAAATGCCCGCCCATCCGATGCCGAACGTTAAACTGCTCGACCGGCAAACCGGCCAAATAGACTTGCTCGCAGGCGCCAACCATGAATAACGCATCACATAACCTAACGAGACTGGAACGCGCGATTCACGCTTTGGACGGCATTACCCACGGCATTTCTTCCGCCGTGGAAACCGAAAGCGGCATCACGCCGATGCAGATTTGCTGCATGCTGGAGCTGGTCAGCGGCGCGCTGAACGAAACCCTGGCAAAGCTGAACGAATTGCAGTAACCCTCACTTGCGCCTTGGGGCGGATGAAATAATCCCTGCTCCAAGGCATGTCATAACGCCCCTTCCCCGGATCGGGGCTGGTGTTTATACGTAAGATAAAACCCGCCTACATTTCAGCTTTTACTGACATACACCGGCAATTTTTAGGGGTATAAAACAAAGGTTGAGTTTATTTTTGGCAATCCACTTTACCGCGCCAGCCCGATAGCTCAATAAGTCAAGCAACAACAGCATGTCCATCCACTAAGCAAATCAATTAACCGGGCATGGCTTCCAACTCAATTAACTCACCATTACTCATGATGCGTTTGTTCCTTAATTAAAATGGAGGTAGGTAAGATGGCTGATTCAGACTTAAACAATAGCCCATCCGCTTTTTGCGATTTAATCATGAAAGGCGGTATCACCAGCGGCGTCATTTACCCGAAACTCATCGGCAAGTTGGCCGGGAAATATCGGCTAAAAAACATAGGCGGCACCTCGGCCGGTGCGATTGCAGCAGCCGGTGCGGCCGCAGCTGAATTTTGCCGGTATACCCAAAAAGACAGCCCCACTTTAGGCTTCGATAAGTTAGAAGAATTACCGGCTTTTCTTGGCGAGAGTCCGCAAGGATACGACCGGTCGCGATTGTTGAGCTTATTCCAACCATCACCGAAGCTAAAGCCTCATTTCGAGGTTTTGCTCAATACCCTAAATGTTAAGCTAAAGACGCTAGCCGCTTTGGAAATTGCTTTTCAAATGCTTCGCTATTTCCCATTACCCTCCTTGCTTGGCTTGGCGGTAGCTACGCTATTACTGTGGTCGATGTTTTTGGGGCTAGCGGGGCATTCTTTTGTCGCGCTTTGCGGCGCCTTAGCGGTACTGGCGGGTTGGGCTGCCGATACTTTGCTTATCCGTTTTTTATTCAGGGGCAAAATTGAAGACAATCAAGCTTTGCTCCGTACCGTAGGCATCTGGCTTCTGCTCGGCATCGCCTGGACCGCTGTCGCCGTTCGGCTTTTCGGTCCCCTTGCGCCGCCGTTCCTGGTATCCATTCTGGAAGTAAGCAGTTTAACGCTGGAAACGCTATTGGTCGGTTTTGTCATTCTGCTTGCTACGTTGTTCTTTTTTGCCCGATCCTTGGTAAACGGCCTGTCCGAAAATGGCTTCGGTTTTTGCAGCGGATTGAATGCAGACGACAGTGCTGATCCGAAGGCGCTAACGAATTGGCTGACAGGCTATTTCAATGAATTGGCCGGACTTGATGAAACCGATAGACCGTTGACTTTCGGCGATCTATGGCGAGGGTCTCGGGATCCAGAAAGCACAATTCCGGCAGAGAAGGATCGAACGATTAACTTCGAGGTGATGACTTCGGCAGTCAGCCGAAAAATGCCGTATCGGATTCCGTTCATGCTTAAAGGTACGGAATATTTCTTCGACCCAACTGAGTGGGCGCAATTATTTCCGGAAAACGTGCTCAATCAATTAAAAACCAACGGTCCCAGCAAGATAGTATGCGACCCGGACGCGGCAAAATCTAACCGCGTTTTTTATCTTTTGCCGGAAGCGGATAAATGGCCGATTGTCGTTGCGGTTCGCATGAGTTTGTCTTTTCCGATACTTTTATCGGCAGTGCCTTTGTATGCAATCGATTCGACGCTTAAATCGGTCAAAGAAGTGAGGGATTACAATAGGCATAATCCTGACAAGAAACCCATGCCGCTTTCCAAAGTCTGGTTTTCCGATGGCGGCCTATCCAGCAACATACCGTTGCATTTCTTCGACTCATTCCTGCCGCAGCACCCGACTTTTGCCATCAATCTGGCCGATAAACGTCCGGACGCCGATGAGGGCAATCTCAAGCCTAATCCTGAACCTGGGTTCGAAAAATGGCGGGTCTTTTTGGCGGACGGAAACAACCAAGGCGTGGAAAGATATTGGAAACCGCCTGCTGAGACCGGATTCGCCGGGTTATTCGAATTCCTGTCGTCGATCATTGACAGCATGCGAAACTGGCGGGATGAAATTCAGTTTCCCTATCCCGGTTATCGCGACCGGATCGTTCAGATCAGCCAATTGCCGGAAGAAGGCGGGTTAAACCTGAATATGCAGGCAACAACAATCGAAGCCCTCGGCAATGCCGGCGAGAATGCGGCGGAACAATTGATAAATCGGTTCGTTAATGGCGACGGCTGGGACAATCACCGTAAAATTCGCTTACGCAATCTCTTGGCGCAACTTGATCTCAAGCTGGACGATTTCGATGTCAAAGGCGCCGCAGCTTGGCAAGCACTTCTGGATCGAATGGCAGCGCAACCGCCTTACAAAATGAATGCCCAAGAAAAGAAACTGGCTGACGAGACCTTAGAAGCGCTGATGGATATGGCCGACCGCTTGCAAAAAGCTCACCCGGCGGTAACACTGGCCGGAAGCCATGCACCTCACCCGTTTGCGGACCTTCGCATTACACCGCGGTATTAGCCGGCGCTTCTTGCAGGGGAATAGCGCCATGCCGATCCTGAGGCACTTTCGAATCAAGCTGGACGAGGCATGTTGCTCTAGTCGAAACGTCCGCCTTGCCGCTTAGACCTTCCAGGTAAGACGACTGCCATGGATGGCGGCCGAGACTGCTCCCGGCAGTCCTCGGCATTTCCTCCATCCATGGAGGTCAGAAGTGCTGGAGCCGCCGGGAGCGGCTCCAGTAAAAACCTGGAAGGTCTGTATATCGGCCTATTTCCCGCCTAACGCCAAGTAGGGGGCAGTTAAGGCGCGCACGGCACGCCCTACGGCGGATGTTCCCAAGCAAAGAACAAAATCTTTCCGGATAACGATTCGGTCTATTTTTTCTCAGCCGCAATGGACAGTGCGTAATATCAACTGGTTAAATCAAAAACATTAATCTGCAAATCCACACAATTTTCATTGGTCCACCCCCAGCTTTAATGTCACTATCGGGTTAATGCTTTTACGCATTAATAAATGTTTCCAAATCAATCTTAATGGTTATGAGGACACGATTATGAACATTCTTATTACCGGCGGCACCGGTTTTATCGGCAGTGCGTTGGCTAAAAGCCTAACCGAACAAGGCCATAGGATTACGGTGTTAAGCCGCAATCCGGATAAGGTAGCCGAAATATGCGGCCCCGGCGTTAATGCATTGGGCAGTCTGTCGCAACTTAAAGCTGAAGACAGCTATCAGGTCATCATCAACCTTGCCGGTGCGCCGCTTTTTGACGTCCGCTGGACAGAGGATCGAAAACAACTGATCAGGTCCAGCCGTATCGGCCTGACTGAACATTTGGTAACCTGCATCGCCAGCATGACGGTTAAACCCGAGCTGTTGATCAGCGGTTCCGCTGTCGGCTATTACGGCAATCAGGGCGATACGGTATTAACCGAGCAATCGACGCCTTATGAAGATTTCTCGTCGCAGCTTTGCGCCGATTGGGAGGCTGCCGCAAAACAAGCCGAGCGGTTCGGCGTCAGGGTCTGCCTGATCAGGACCGGTCCGGTCATTGCCGACTGCGGCGGTTTTCTGCAACGGATGTTGCCGATCTTTCGTTTGGGTTTGGGCGGGCGTTTGGGCGACGGGCGGCAATGGATGTCCTGGATTCATCGTCGGGACTGGATCAATATCGCGCTGCCCATAATCGCCGATGCGACGATGCAGGGCGCTTATAACGCGACTGCGCCGAATCCTGTTACCAACGCGGAATTTACCCGGATACTGGCGCAATGCCTGAATCGCCCTGCCCTGCTGCCGGTTCCGGCCGGGCTGTTAAAGATACTGCTCGGCGAAATGTCCGACCTGGTATTGGCTAGCCAGCGGGTGATGCCGGAACGGCTATTGGCGCGGGGTTTCAAGTTCCAATATGCTGATCTTGCCGCTGCGTTAAACGAGGCCTTGTCGGATAAATAGCAAAGCAGGTTTTGAACCCGGAAAAATTATTTCATCCACGAAGACGCGAAGAAAATAAAACTTCGTGCTCTTCGTGGCTTCGTGGTGAATAACATATCCAGAGCCGCTTTAGCTTTCACTCTATGACATGCGTCTGTTGCAATTGGGTACGAAGCATTTCCACCCGCTTGCGATTAACCCCGAAATCGCCATAGCCGACGCGTGATGCGGACCGGATATGAATTATCCCGGCCTCCTTATCCAGTATCGCGTCGACATCATCGATAAAACGGAACACCAAACTGGTTGCCTGCGCATGAAGCGTGTCGCCGGTTTCGTTGGTAATCACGGTACGGCTTTGGCTGAGCAAGGCTCTTTTCAGCGCCGCCCAGGCATCTTCTACATTACCGATGATTTTAAACGGGGCAATAAAATGATCGGCATCCGCCGCTTGGCTGGAAACGCAGTTTGGGCTGCTTGGACAGGGTGCCAGTTTTTTTTCCGATGCTTGTGTTGCTGAGCTTAGGGTCATAACGATAAGGTAACAAATAGTTTTAAATTTCATTAGTGTAACTCCTCAAAAGAATTTGCAGCAATGACTAAGGAACATGCATAAATTAATTTAAGCCAATCACCATGAAGGACATGAAGACTTAAATCCTTCATGTCCTTCATGCTCTTCATGGTTTAAAAATAAAATTTGCTCAAGCTATTTCATGCACGTTCCTAAGAATAAAACGGACAAACACCCAATCAGGACAACCGCCAAGTCATACTGCCACTGTTCGCCTGTTTGCGTATGATTTTTTCGAAGTATCTTGCGATCAAATGGGTAGCGGGCTCATAAAAAAGCAATTAGCCGCAGCAAATATAACTATAGGACTCATCACAGGTGTTTTATCGGGAAAAATCAATAATTGCTGGCAATCGTTGCCTAAAAAATGTAAAACAAGCATTCTTAAGAAAAACTTAACGCCGCTCAGGCGTTTGCATAGACTGAAGACATCTTGGCACAACTGCAAGCAACCTTAAATATATAGTCTAGTATTCCACCGAACATGACCAACACATCCATGATTATTAACGATAGGGAAATCGCCGAACGCCTGGCGTTTTTACAATTAAGTCCACGCGATATTGATCTGCTAAAAGCCCTGCATGACACATTACAAGGCCGTCATGCCACATTTATCGATGATTTCTATGTACAGTTACAAAACTTTGACGCAACCCGTAATTTATTGACCGATCCGGTTCTGGTAGAGCGCCTGAAAAATAAACAGGAGGCCTATTTCGACCGTCTGACCGCGGGTTGTTACGATCTTGATTATGTCAAGGATCGCGTCAACATCGGTGCAACCCATCATCGCATCGGACTGAAGCCGCAGTGGTATGTCGGCGCTTATCATTATTATCTGGCTTGGCTGCTGCCTGAAATCCAAAAGCAATTGGCAAACGATCAAACCGCCTGCATCGACACGATACAAGCCGTAGTCAAGGTTATTTTGTTCGATATCGAATTGGCTGTCGATGCGTATTTTCAGGCCGATCATGAAATGTTGAGACTGATGGCTCAAGTTTTTCAAAGCAATATTGAAGGCGTCATCATTACCGACATGCGTCGGCAAATACTCCACGTCAATAACAAAGTGACAGCCATTGCCGGTTACCGTAATGAAGACCTGATCGGGCAGCCGGTTACCTTAATGTTACCCGCCCAGGAACGGGAAGCCTTTATCGGCCATTGGCAAGAAATTAAGCTGGGCGAGCCCTGGCAGGGCGAATGCTTGCTGCAACATAGCCGGGGCAGCCTGTTTCCGGCCTGGGTCAATATCAGCGCCGTCAAGGACGAAGCCGACAATGTCACCCATTTCATCGTTGAGTTTTCGGACATCAGCGCTTATCAAGCCGCCCAGGAAGCTTTATCGAAACGCACCGAGGAATTGGCGCGCTCTAATAGGGAGCTGGAGCAATTTGCTTATGTCGCCTCCCACGATTTACAAGAACCGTTGCGCATGGTGGCTAGTTTTACCCAATTATTGTCCCGGCGTTACAAGGGCAAACTGGATGCCGACGCCGACGAGTTTATCCATTACGCAGTCGATGGCGCAACGCGGATGCAAACGCTGATTAACGATTTATTGGCTTACTCCCGTATCGGTTCGCGCACCAAACCGTTTGAATCGGTGAATCTCGATTCGGTTTTGAAGCGGGCTCTAGCCAATCTGCGTGTGGCTATCGAGGAAAGTCAGGCCAAGATCGGCTACGACGAGTTACCGCACACGCATGGCGATATGACTCAACTGACTCAGTTATTCCAGAACCTGATCGGCAATGCCGTCAAGTTTCGCGGCGAACTGCCTCCTGAAATCGATATTAAGGTATCCGATGCGGATAAATATTGGCGTGTTGAAGTCCGCGACAACGGCATAGGCATCGCGCCTGAATTCTTCGACCGTATTTTTGTTATTTTCCAGCGCCTGCACAATAAGGAAGATTACCCCGGAACCGGTATCGGCCTTTCTATTTGCAAGAAAATCATCGAGCGTCATGGCGGACAAATCGAAGTTAAATCGGAACGCGGCCAAGGGGCTGCGTTTATTTTTACATTACTTAAACCCCTACCCGAGGAAACTGACTGATGAGCTTAGAAAACATAGGCCGTGCCGCCGAATTTTTACTGGTGGAGGACAATCCGGGCGATGTTCGTTTAACCTGCGAGGCGCTGACTGAAAGCAAGGTAAAAAATAATCTGAGCATCGTCGGCGACGGCATGGAAGCAATGGCTTTCCTGCACCGGGAAGGAAAGTACGCCGATGCGCCTCGTCCCGATGTGATTCTGCTCGATCTCAATTTGCCGAAAAAAAACGGGCTTGAGGTGTTGGCGGAAATCAAAGCCGATTCGAGTTTAAAACGTATCCCTGTGGTTATTATCACGTCTTCCGAAGCCGAGCAGGATGTGCTCAGAACCTACGACTTACACGTCAATTGTTATGTCAACAAGCCTGTAGACCTGGAACAATTTATTAAGGTCGTGCAATCAATCGAAACTTTTTGGTTGACTATTGTCAAACTACCTTCGGAAATCGTGGATTAAACTATGGATCACACTATCGCAAAAGTCTTACTGATTGAAGACAATCCGGGAGATGTCAAATTAGTGGAAACGTTATTGGAGGCCAACCATAACGCCAATAGACACTTCGATTTGATCTGTGTCGGCTTACTCAGCGAGGCTTTTCCGGTTTTGGAACAAGGCAGCATTGCTGCGATATTGCTCGATCTCGGTTTGCCGGACGGTGACGGATTAGACAGCCTTACCCAGATATACGCGGCAGCGCCGACCATTCCGATAGTCGTGTTAAGCGCTCAAGAAGATGAATTGCTGGCGATACAATCGGTGCAACTGGGTGCGCAAGACTTTTTAGTTAAAAGCGGTATTTCGGAATTAGCTTTGCGGCGCTCTTTATATTACGCGATAGAGCGCAAGAATTTATTGGAGCAGCTGCAATATCTGGCTCATTACGATGTCCTGACCGGCTTGGCTAACCGTAAGTTGTTTTATGACCGGCTCAAACAAGACATTGTCGGCGCGCGCCGCTCGCAAAAATCATTGGCGCTGATTTTTCTCGACCTTAACGATTTTAAACTGATCAACGATTCGTTAGGCCATCGTAGCGGCGATGATTTACTCAAGGAAGTGGCAAATCGCTTGCAAAACTGCATCCGCACCACCGATTGCGCGGCGCGGATGGGCGGTGATGAATTTACCCTTATTTTAAACGACTTAAACAATTCCGAAGATGCTGCGTTAATCGCGGATAAGATATTACAGGCTTTGGCCGAACCCTTAACTTTAAATGCCCAGCAAGTCATCACTCATGCCAGTTTGGGTATCGCCATTTACCCTGACGACTGCGCCGATATTGAATCGCTGATCGGCGCGGCCGATGCCGCGATGTATCAAGCCAAGGAATCCGGCTGTGAGAAAAAAGGCGGTTTTCGTTTCTTCTCGGCGGCCATGGGCGCAAAAGTCCAGCGCAATACCGATAAGATCGAGCGCTTAAACGCGGCTTTCGAGCACGGTGAATTCGAATTGCATTATCAACCGACTGTCGATGTTCGTAGCGGTATGATCGTCGGCATGGAAGCCTTGTTGCGTTGGCGCCATCCCGAACAAGGTTTGTTAACGCCGGCAAAGTTCATGACCGAGTTGGAAAGCAGCGGACTGATAGTGCCGGTCGGCAATTGGGTGCTACAGCAGGCCTGCGCTCAAAGCAAATCCTGGCAACAACAAGGTCTGGCATCCGTGGCGATAGCGGTCAACGTCTCGCCCCGTCAGTTCCGTCAAAGCGGTTTTGTCGACACTGTCGTTAAGGCGCTGCAAGAAAACCATTTGGCTCCTCCTCTCCTAGAGCTGGAATTTCATGAAGCCACTCTCTGGGAGGATGAAGACTATTCCGTGCAGGAACTTAACCGGCTCTCGCAAATGGGCATAAAGCTGTCGTTAGATAATTTCGGCAACGACATGATTTCATTTAAATCGCTGACCAAGTTCCCGATACACGCTATCAAAATCGATCAATCGCTAATCCAGCAGGATTCGCTTCATTCAAGCGAAGCGGTTATTGCCAAAGCAGCCATTGAAATAGCGCGGATTTTTCATATCAAAGGTTTGGCTACCGGCGTAGAGAACGAAGCGCAACTAGAAATGGTTCGCCATATCGCCTGCGATGATGCTCAAGGCTATTTATACGGCCGGCCATTGCCGGTCAGCGAGGCCAGTGAATTAATCGCCCGATGCGCTACCCTGAATTCATAAAGCGAAAGTATTAAAAGCCGAATAGGCTGTATATCGCGTATCTTCCATTAAATTGAGATAATAGGTGCGCGGTCGAGACTGTGAAAGCATTATCAAAAAGCTTATTCACCACGAAGGCACGGAGGAAAGTAATTGTTTAAACTCAATGTATTGAAAACTTCGTGCCTTCGTGGTGAATGCTTTTGTTTTTGTTCTAAAACGAATACTTTCACAGCCTCGGCCGCATACCCTCCCTTATCCACCTTATCCAGGCAAACGTAGTAAACATGAACATTCTGCTAATAGAAGACCACAAACCCGATGCTGTGCTGTTGCGTGCATTATTAGCTGAAAACACTAAACAATCTTTCTATTTGGTTCATGCCGAATGCCTGGAAGAGGGTTTAGCGCTGTTAAAACGAGAGAATTTCGATGCCGCCTTACTGGACTTGTCGCTACCGGACGCTTTCGGCCAGGATACTTTTTGGCGTCTGCACCGGCAGGCGCCGAACTTGCCGATCATTGTCCTGACCGGGTTTGATGATGAAGACTTGGCGATAACATTGGCACAGGCCGGCGCGCAGGATTACTTGGTTAAAAGCGACTTAACCAGCGGCATATTACATCGAAGCCTGCACTACGCCATCGAACGCAAACGGGTAGAGGAAAAACTCCGCCTTGCCGCAACGGTCTTTGAAAATACGTTGGAAGGCATTTTAATAACCGATGCCAAAACCAACATTATCAGCGTCAATCAAGCCTTGTGCTCGATTACCGGTTATAGCGCCGAAGAAATCGTCGGCAACACGCCTAATATCATCAAATCGGAACGGCATAGCCATGCCTTTTTCCGCCAATTATGGGATATTCTGAATAAAACCGGTCAATGGCGTGGGGAAATCTGGAACCGCCGTAAAAACGGCGAGATATTCCCGACTTGGGTCAATATCAGCGTAGTTCCCAATAGCTCGGCTTCGAATACCGGCCCTGCATCCGTACAATCGCATAATACCAGCCATTATGTGGCGGTATTTACCGAAATCACCGAACTTAAGCTGTCCGAAGAACGGCTCAACTATTTGGCCCATCACGACCCGCTAACCGGATTACCCAATCGCCTGCTGTTCCATGACCGTCTGGAACAAGCCGTCTTTCAGGCACAACGCAACAAATGCATGGTTGCCGTTATGTTCCTGGATCTTGACCGCTTTAAAGCCATTAATGATACTTTGGGTCACGTCATCGGTGACGAGCTGTTGGTTGCTGTAGCCGAACGGCTCAAACGTTGCGCGCGCGAAAGCGACACCATCGCCCGCCTGGGCGGCGATGAATTTGCCGTGATCATTACCCAGATAACCCATGAAGAAGATGTCGGGCAGATTGCGAAAAAAATCATTCAAACCCTGTCTTCCGTTTATTCGGTCGGCGGTTACGAGGTGTTTATCACCGCCAGTATCGGCATTAACCTGTATCCCGGCATCGATAATGATCGCAACAAACTATTGGAAAACGCCGATGTTGCGATGTATCACGCCAAACAATATGGGCGCAACAACTATAAGTTCTACTCGGCGGACATGAATGCTGTCGCCTTCGAGCGCTTGATGCTGGAAACCAATTTGCGCCGCGCGCTGGAACGCCAGGAATTCAGGCTTTATTATCAGCCCCAAATTGACATGCAAAGCGGCATTGTAAACGGCGTGGAAGCGCTGATACGCTGGCAGCACCCCGATCTTGGCCTGGTGTCGCCGCTTGAGTTTATTCCTTTACTGGAAGAAACCGGCTTGATCATACCGGTTGGCGAATGGGTGATCCGGACGGCTTGCAAGCAAATCAGGGAGTGGCTGGATGCCGAATTTCCTCCGCTAACCATGGCGGTCAATTTATCGGCCAGGCAATTCCGCCAACCCAACCTGATCGAAATGATCGAGCAAATGCTGCATGAGTTTAATATCCCGCCCGAACTGCTGGAGCTTGAACTTACCGAAAGCGTCATGATGGATAATATGGAAGAAACCGTGGAAATCCTGAACAAATTGAAACTGCTGGGTCTCAAAATCGCCATCGACGATTTCGGTACCGGGGTTTCGTCTCTGGGCTACCTGAAACACTTCCCTATCGATACCTTAAAAATAAGCCATGACTTCGTGCTGAATCTGCCGACGGATTCAGCCGATGCCTCCATCGCCAGCGCAGTCATCGGCCTGGCGCGCAACATGCAGCTCAGCAGCGTTGCTGAAGGCGTGGAAAACCAGGGACAAATGGATTTTTTACGCGGCCAGGATTGCGAACGAATACAAGGCTTTTTATTCAGCCGGCCGATCCCGTCCGATCAAATGACAACCCTGCTTGAGAATTGGCAAGCTATGGCGGTTAAATAATCGGAAGTGACCTGAATGAGAAATCTCAAAAAAGCGTAAATAGTAGCTGTTTAGAGCTATCGCTTCGTATTCTTCGTGTCTCGGCAATTGCTCCTGCATTGCTCTACCTCCTACGTCCATGTAGTCGTTCATGGTGAAAAACAATCTAATCCTATGAAAAAAATCCCTATCGGTATCAGCAGTTGTTTATTGGGCCAAAATGTCCGCTATGACGGCGGCCATAGGCTGGATGCTTACATCACCGGCACTTTGGGCGAATATTTCGAGTTTCATCCGTTTTGCCCGGAGATGGGCATAGGCCTGGGCGCGCCTCGCCCTACCCTGCGTCTGGTCAAAATCGATCAGGCTATTCATTGCGTTGGCATTAAAAATCCTGAACATGATGTAACCGAGCCGTTACGCGATTATGCCGACCGACAAAAGCACCTGCATGTCGACTTGTGCGGGTATATCCTGAAAAAAGGCTCGCCTAGCTGCGGCATGGAACGGGTCAAGGTTTATAGCAATAATCAGCCTCATGCTGACGGCGTGGGCATTTATGCCCGGCAATTGATGCTTAATAATCCGCTGTTGCCGGTAGAGGAAGAAGGCAGGCTTGGCGATCCCGGTTTGCGCGAAAATTTTATCCAGCGCGTTTATGTGCTTTATCGCTGGAAAACGATGTTGGCGGAGGGTCTGACGGCGAACAGCCTGACAAACTTTCATGCCCGCCATAAACTGATCATCATGAGTCACGAGGACTATCGCGACCTGGGGCAGTTATTGGCCCTACTCAACAAAATCAACCTTGCCCAAGTTGCCGAACAGTACATTTTGCAGCTGATGAATACGCTGAAAAAACCGGCTACCCGCAAAAATCATGTCAATGTCTTGCAGCATATCCAGGGCTATCTAAAAAAAGCCTTAAGCGCTGACGATAAAGCCGAACTGTGCGAGGTGATTGAACGCTACCGCAATGGCTACGTCCCGCTAATCGTGCCTTTAACCCTGCTTAAGCATCATTTTCGTAAAAGCCCCGATCCGTATATAGAAGAGTCCTATTACATGTCGCCTTATCCGCAGGAACTGCAATTGATCAATCAATTGTAATCATGGCAAAGATTTTAATTGCCGGCTGCGGCAGTATAGGATCTGAACTTGCGAATGTCTTATCGGCCAAGGGCCATCAGGTCACCGGGTTAAAACGCAAACCGCCCTTGTCCAATTCTATCGACTATGTTGCTGCCGATATCAGCTCACCCGCCGGCTTGGCAGATTTGGACAGCGACTTTACCCAGGCATTTTTTATTGTTTCGCCTGACCAGCGCAATGAACAAAGCTATCGTGCCGTTTATGAAACCGGCTTGAATAACCTGCTCGGCAAACTCCCGGAAACACAGTGGCTGATGGTGTCATCTACCAGCGTCTACGGACAGTCATACGGTGAATGGGTAGATGAAAATTCAGTCGCAGAACCGGGCAATATCACCAGCAGGTTAATCAGGCAGGCGGAACAAAGATTGATAGCAGTAAACCCGGCCAATATCGTGGTGCGTTTTTCCGGCATTTACGGGCCGGGGCGCGAGTCCCTGTTAAGGCAGGCGATGCAAGTACCGGCCATACAACAAACCCCGCCTTATTTTACCAACCGGATACACCAACAGGATTGCGTCGGCGTTTTGGCTTTTTTGCTGGAACGGCACTTGGCCGGCAAGGCCTTAGCGCAATGTTATCTAGCCAGCGATGACGATCCTGCGCCGATCTGGGACGTGATGAATTGGTTGGCAGAACGCCTGCATTGTCCGTTACCGACTGTCAGGGATGGCGGAAGTGTCGCAACCGGTCGGGAACCGGTGCGACCGACGGTTAAAGCAGTCGATGCCGGAATGAATAAGCGCTGTAGCAATGCCCGGCTAAAAGCGTTGGGCTATCGGTTCCAGTATCCGAGCTATAAAGACGGCTATCTGGAGTTAATCGGCAATTGAATTTTTCACCACGAAGGCACGAAGGACTCGAAGTTTTATATTCCTTCTCCTTCGTGTTCTTCGTGTTCTTCGTGCCTTCGTGGTGTTCTTTTAACCTACTTACTCCTATCTGATCTGAAAAACGTCTAATTTTGAAAAAGTGCGGGGAGTGTCAGCCGAGGAGCGCCGTGAACCCATCCTTGGGGGCTTGACGGCAGCATCCTTGCTGCCGACATCCTCGCCTGACACTCCCCGCATCTTTCATAGTTGAACGATTTTTCAGTATGAAAGGAGTAGGAACGTGCATGAAATAATTTGAGCAAGTTTTATTTTTAAACCATGAAGTACATGAAGGGCATGAAGGGCATGAAGGATTGAAGTCTTCATGCTCTTCATGGTGATTGCCTAAATTAATTTATGCCTGTTCCTTACTCATTCTCATACGTCGGATAATCGGTATAACCTTTCTCATCGCCGCCATAAAAAGTCGCCTGATCGGGCGAATTCAGCGGCAGGTTTTTAGCCAAGCGCTCAGGCAAATCCGGGTTAGCGATAAACAATTTACCATATGCCACCATGTCGGCGTGGCCCTGCTCAATGGCACTATTGCCGCTTTCCAGGTCATAACCGTTATTTGCCATATAGAAACCGGCAAAACAGTTTCTTAATTCCACGTAATCCACCTGCCGCTCGCCGGTCAACATGTCGCCTTCCAGGACATGCAGGTAAGCCAACGGGTAATCGGATAACTGCTTGGCAATGGCGTTAAAAGTCTGCTGCGGCCGGCTGTCTTTAATATCGTTAAAGCTGTTTTCCGGCGACAGCCGCACACCGACACGATGGGCTCCCCAAACGGCAATGGCTGCTTCAACCACTTCAATCAACAAACGCATCCGCTTGGCAATATCGCCGCCGTAATCGTCTTCCCGATGGTTAGTACCGTCTCTTAAAAACTGGTCCAGCAGATAACCATTGGCGGCATGAATCTCCACGCCGTCAAAACCGGCTGCTTTTGCATTTTGGGCGGCGCTTGCATAATCGGCAACAATATCCGGCAGTTCATCAGTGGTCAGCGCATGCGGCGTTTCAAAATCCTGCAAGCCTTCATAGGTCATAGCCTGACCGGCGGCTTTCAACGCTGACGGCGCAACCGGCAAACTACGGCCCGGTTGCAGCGATGAATGGGAAATTCTGCCGGTATGCCAGAGCTGGATAAAAATCCGGCCGCCTTGGTCGTGAACGGCATCGGTAACGCGCTTCCATCCGGCAACCTGCGCTTCGGAATGAATGCCCGGCGTTCGCGGATAACCGACGCCGCCAGCCGATATTTGGCTGCCTTCGCTAATGATCAATCCGGCCCCGGCCCGTTGCCGGTAATATTCCACATTCATGTCCTGGGGTACATTGCCCTCGCCTGCCCTGTTGCGAGTCAAAGGCGCCATGATTATCCGGTTGGCTAACGCCAAATCTCCGAACAGTATGGGCGAAAACAGGTTGGTTTGATCGTTTGTTACCGATGTCATGCTGCGCTCCGATTAGGATTAAAATGGGATCGAAGCTCAACGGCAAACGCCGTAGCTTCACCTATAAACACTATTATTAAATCATCAAACCGTATGGACTGCATGTTTATAAACGCGGCACGCATAAGCTTATTCAGCGCGCGAATTATTAAATCCGGACCATAAGATAACTGTCCGCCGTTGCATAATGCCTATGCGTTGTATATGATTCGCCCCCAGACATTGATCCTTGTCGTTAGAGTCGGCTCTGCCTGACAATCGTTGTTCTTTCCGTTTCAGCTGACGGTGTCGATCCGTTATTAGAGTTTTTGCAATTATTTTCTAAATTACCTGCCCCTATTTCTTGAGACTCTCGTGATTAACAAAAATCCCTCCCCTTACGCTAATCTTGATTTACGTAAACAAATTTATATGGAATGCAAGTCAATGGCTAAGTACGCATTGGCAAGAGGCAATCCTGTTCCTGCCGACACTATTAAAAGTATTGAAGCATTTGAAGACCGCAGTCCTACCGGGAATGAAGAAAACGCCCCACCGTACGTAAAAAAAGACCTCGACATTTCGGCTTTGATTAATACTCACGATTTATTGGCGCGTCTTATCGCACCTGCAACGCCTCAAACCATATTATTACTTTATGTAGAACAAAAAGCCGAAACAGCGCTTAAATTCTTGGGGCCGGTTTCATTGGTTCGCCAGCTTATGTTGGCTGCCTTTATTTCCCTATTTGTCTTTATAACGCTAATGGCCAGCCCGTTTATAAACGGGACTAAGTTAACGGAGGATGTGTTGTCTGCGGACGGCATGGAGCAACTGGCCCGCCTGATTTTTTATATTAGCGCGGCAGGCCTTGGCGCATCATTTACAGCGCTATACACAGCCAATAACTACATTTCAAAAGGAACTTACGACCCTTGTCACCAAACGTCTTATTGGATTCGATTTTTATTGGGTATCATCGCAGGGTTGTTGCTATCGCTGCTGATTTCAGAACAATCCATGCAAAATAGCGAGATGCTGTCAAAAGGGGTTATTCGGCCGTTATTGGCAATTCTAGGCGGTTTTTCCGCTGATTTACTTTATACCTTCATGAACAGGATGGTGGAAACTTTCAAATCCTTGTTTGAAGGCAATGCGGAAAACATACTTGATGCTAAAGCTCAAGAAGCTAAAGCTAAACTCGCTGAATTAGAAATTGAAAGGCGAATGAAGTTGAGTCAAAAATTAATGGAGCTGCAACAGCAGCTAGGCGCGGAAAGCGATCCTGAACAGGTAAAACAACAACTCAATGACATCATGCAAAGCTTAATGGTCGCCAAGTAGATCACATCTATGTCTTCGCCTATTATCTTTAAGATAGACACAAGTGCGTCTTGACCGGAGTTATCGGGGACCGGATAAAGTATTGCCGCGCCACCTACATACTGTTGAGTTGTAACTAATTCAGCCACGGATCGGCACGGATGGCGCACGGATTAAAGAAGGAGGTAAAAGAGGCAAGCGTGTCGACGATGCTCGGTTTTTTCGCCTTTTACCCCTGCTCCGTGTTGATCTGTGGCTGACTACTCCTATCTGATCTAAAAAACGTCTAATTTTGAAAAAGAGCGGGGAGTGTCAGGCGAGGATGTCGGCAGCAAGGATGCTGCCGTCAAGCCCCCAGGGATGGGTTCACGGCGTTCCTCGACTGACACTCCCTGCATCTTTCAAAGTTGAACGATTTTTCAGTATGAAAAATTTAAACCTGTCCGGCAGGCTTTTTTGACGTTGCCTTAACTTCTTTTTTGTCGGTTTTGCCCTGTACATCATTTCCAGGGGCTTCACTGCTTGGCTCCGAAGGTTTAGTCGCCTCTTGCACAACCTCCTCTTCCTCAGGCGGACGCGGATCTTTACCGTCCATTAAATCCTCAATTTGCAAGCGATCTATGGTTTCCCACTTCATCAGCGCATCGGCCATTTTGTGCAGGATGTCGATATTTTCCGTTAGAATGGTTTCCGCACGTTGATAGTTGCGGTCTATCACCGCGCGTATTTCTTCATCGATAAGATGGGCGACATTTTCGGATACCGAACTGCCTTGCGCGCCCGGATAGCCCATAAACGGTTGCCCGCCTTCCTCGCCATAGACCAGCGGCCCAAGCCTGTCGGAAAAGCCCCAACGCTTAACCATGTTGCGGGCCAATTCGGTGGCCCGTTCAATATCGTTCGACGCCCCGGTAGTCACCCGGTCGCCGCCGTAAATCATCAGCTCGGCAATCCTGCCGCCGAACAAGCTGGCAATCTGGCTCTCCAGCTTGCGTTTGCTGGCGCTGTATTGATCCCGGTCAGGCAGGAACATAGTGATACCCAAAGCTCTACCCCGTGGCATGATGCTGACTTTATAAACGGCGTCATGCTCGGGCGATTTTTGCCCGACGATGCAATGTCCCGCTTCATGATAAGCGGTTAACAATTTATCTTCCTCGGTCATGACCATGGTATGCCGTTCCGCGCCCATCAGGATTTTGTCCTTGGCTTTCTCAAGATCGGCCATATTGACTTCCTGCTTATTGGAACGGGCAGCAAAAAGCGCGGCTTCATTGACGACATTGGCAAGATCCGCGCCGGAAAAACCGGGGGTTCCCCTGGCGATATATTTCAATTCGACATCGGCAGCCGCCGGTACTTTCTTGATATGCACATTCAGGATTTGCTCGCGGCCGCGCACGTCGGGCAAACCGACGTTGACTTGGCGGTCGAAGCGTCCCGGTCTGAGCAGGGCTTTATCCAGCACATCGGCACGGTTGGTCGCAGCGATCACGATAACGCCTTCGTTGCCGTTAAATCCGTCCATTTCCACCAGCAATTGATTCAGGGTTTGTTCCCGTTCGTCATTGCCGCCGCCCATGCCCGGACCGCCGCGCTGGCGGCCGACCGCGTCGATCTCGTCGATAAAAATGATGCAAGGCGCATGCTCCTTTGCCTGGGCAAACATATCCCTGACCCTGGACGCGCCGACACCGACGAACATTTCGACAAAATCCGAACCTGAAATAGTAAAAAACTTGACCCCCGCTTCACCGGCAATGGCTCTGGCGATCAGGGTTTTACCGGTTCCCGGCGGGCCGACCATCAAAATGCCGCGCGGTATTTGTCCGCCCAGTTTTTGAAATTTTTGCGGATCGCGCAGGAAGTCAACCAACTCGGCCACTTCTTCTTTGGCTTCTTCGCAACCGGCAACATCATTAAAAGTAACGGTCATTTTGTCTTCTTCGAGCAATTTGGCTTTGCTCTTGCCAAAACCGCCGCCACCCATGCCGCCTTGTGTCCTGCGCATGTAAATGATCAACACCACAATCATTAACAGCATCGGAAACCAGGAGATGAAGACTCGCATCAGGAAGGTTTCCTGCTCGGGCGGAATTGTTCTTATCTGAACACCCGCTGTCAAAAGATCATCAATCAAATGCCCATCGCCGGGATTAAAAGTCTGATAGTTTTGACCGTCCGACGTTCGAACGCCGATCTGCTGACCGGACACCTCCACACGCTCAACTTGGCCATGCTTTACTTTGCTGATAAAGTCGGAATAAGCCAAGGTATCCTGTATTGGAGGCGTGGAGTGGAGACGGTCGTAGATTAAATATCCGCCGGCGATAACGACGCCTAAGATCAGAATATTAAACAAATGTTTCTTCATGTGTATCTCCTGGTCGCGACTGCCATGAATGGCGGCTGCGACTGCTTCCGGCAATCGTCGGCATTTCCACCATTCATATAAGTCAGTAATGCGGCAATCGGCAAGGAACCGATGCGGCCGCTTAAATAATGAGCGTTAGTCATAAAAAACTCATTAATTGCTTGCCGTAGCTGAGTTTCATTTTCTTCAGCGCCTTAACCTGAATCTGCCTAACCCGCTCTCTGGTTAAGTTAAGTTCGGCGCCGATTTCCTGCAATGTCATTTCATCATTATCGGTATTGACGCCGAAATGACAACAAATAACCTTTAATTCCCGTGGATCAAGGACTTTAACCGCTCTGCCGATCCAGGCTTTGAGATCTGACTGCTCTATTTTTTTTAACGGATGAGCAAAAACCTGTTGTTCTAAAAAATCGATCGGCGCTAATGATTCCTCTTCATCATCCAGGTTTTCCAACGCTATCGCCGTTTGCGAAGCGCATAAAATAGCATTTATTTGATCATTAGGCATTTTCGAGTATTCGGCCAATTCTTTAATCGAAGGCTCCCTACCCATTCTTGCAAGCAGTTCACTTTTAGCGCGCAGCACTTTATGAATATTAGCCACCTGCTCGCAAGGCACTCGCACCACTCTCTCGTTACGGGACAGCGCACGCGAAATAGCCTGTTTAATCCAGTATGCCGCGTAAGTTGAGAATTGAAAGCCCAATTGATGATCAAATTTATCGATAGCCCTCAATAAGCCGGTTTGACCTTCCTGCACCAAATCGTCAAAGTCTAAAAATCCGCATTTGTATTGGTTGGCTATGAATAAAACCAGGCCGGAGTTCGCTTCTGCCAATGCATCCCTGGAACTTAACCAAAGATGTTCGGCAACAACCATATCAATCACGTGTTGAAGCATATCGGTGTTCGATAAAAACAGAAATTGCTGATCAAATTGGCTGGCGCCCATGGCTTCAATTATATCAGGCAATTCCAGCTTACTGCGCCGACTCAAGCTTTGCAGCCGTTTAGCAAGCAAACTAGGATAATTTGGAGCTGATTGCCGGTCAATATCACGGGTCTTAAAAACGTGAATGATTAGGTCAGTCAGCGCCGACAAATCTTCAAACGAAAAAGGGAACGCTTGCAGTGCCTCGGTTAAATGCTGTTTTTCAGCGGCATCGGCTTCATGATTGAACCCTCTGCCTGAAAACGACAAGCTAGCCAGCAAATAATCGTTCTTGATTTCGGCTAAAGTAGCTCTCAACGTTTCGGCAGCCTGTTGTTCGGACTTGCAGGCATCCGCTTCGTATTTATGCAGCAACCATAACGCAGTGACCGGAAATTGAGACAATATATTGATCAACCTGGATTTACCGGCATCTAAATGACTTGCCGTTTGAAAATTGCAATACTCGGCGCTTCCTTCCGTTGCGCTAGTAACAATCGCCGCTTCCGGCTTCGATAAATCTTTATTTAAATACATCATAGCCCCCAAATCTTGCAAAAACTGTTCTTTAAAACTTAATTCGATGGAACTCCCGGTATGGAAAATAGTGCGGTTAACTGGATTTATTTATCATCATAATCTCCATTTCTTTGAAAAAAAATCCTTATAAAAATGGGGTATTTCCGCCACAACCCGCTTTGCTCGTGCCGATCAATGGCACAATCGATGCGTGTTGCTCCTCCGTAAAGTATCCATGTGCCTGCTGTTTGAATCCTTTATCAAGCCCGCGGCTTTCTTTATACTGTTTAAACCTTCATCCGGGCTGGATTCTGCCGTTATCGCCCGTTCCTCAACCCAATAATCGAGTGATTTTGCGCCATGACTACTCTGTCGCCGCCTTTTGCACAAGCGCATGCTATTTTCGAAAAGCTCCATGCCAATTTAGAGCGAGTGATGTTCGGGCAACAGCGCACTTTGCACTGGCTGCTGGCGGCGTTCAGCACCGGCGGGCATGTCTTGCTGGAGGATGTTCCGGGCACCGGCAAAACCACCTTGGCTAAAGCCCTTGCGGTCTCCTGCGATGCGCAATTCCAGCGCATTCAATTTACGCCCGATTTGCTGCCGTCCGATATTCTAGGCATTTCGATTTTCGACCCGCAAAAGCAAAGTTTCCGCTTTGAGCAAGGGCCGGTTTTTTGCCATATTTTGCTGGCCGACGAGATCAACCGCGCATCGCCCAGAACCCAGTCGGCATTATTGGAGGCCATGGCGGAAAACCAGGTCAGCATCGAACGGCAAGTCAGGCTGTTGCCCTCGCCTTTTTTTGTCGTCGCCACCCAAAATCCGGTTGAATTCCACGGCACTTATCCGTTGCCGGAAGCGCAGTTGGACCGCTTTGCGATGAAATTCAGCTTGGGCTATGTTTCCACCGCCCAGGAAGTGGCTATCTTAAACTCGCAAGGCCAACAGCATCCTTTGCAAGCATTACAAGCCTGCATTACGCTGGACGAGATGCAGTTTTTACAAGCCCAAGTCAAGCAAGTTCGAATCAGCGAAGAGCTAAAACACTATATCGTCGCCATTGTCGCGGCGACTCGCAACAAGCCGGAAATCAAGCTGGGCGCGAGTCCCAGGGCCTCACTAACGCTAATGAAAACAGCCCAGGCCTTGGCTTTACTTGACGGTTTTGAGTTTGTCACGCCGGATGCGATTAAGGAACTTGCCGTCCCGGTTATTTCGCATCGGCTTAACCTGGATTCGCAAAGCAAATTCTCCGGCATTGAAGCGATAACGCTGATGCAGGACATAGTCGACAGCCTGCCGGTACCGAGTTAAACGATGCGCCAAGGTTTTGTGCTCCGGCAATACCGCAAGGTTTACCGTTTCGATACCTGGATGCGGCGGCACTTTACTTTTACCGGGCATCTGGTTGTCGCGTTTATGATCGCCGCTGCGGTTTTCGGCGTAAATACCAAGCAAAGCACGACTTACCAGCTGTTTGTATTTTTATTGGTATTACTGGTTTTTTCTTTATTAAACAGCCGTTTTAGCCGCCTTAAAGTTACATTGACCCGCCGTTTGCCGCGCTACGGCATGGTCGGCGAACCGTTACGCTACAGCGTTACCCTGACTAATTTAACGCCCCGGACTTACGACCGTTTGGCGTTATGCGAACAGCTGGCGGAAACCCTGCCCAGCGCAACGCAATTGTTTAAGTTTTATCAATTGCATAAACAACCGTGGTTTAAACGAGGCATAAGCTTTCGTCATTGGTTGCGTTATCTGGCCTACCAACGCGGCGGCGTGATTGCCGAGACCGCCTTGCCCGAGTTGACTCAAACGCCGCTACAGGTAGCAATCGGCTTTATTCCCACCCGGCGCGGCACGATAAGCTTTACCGACAGCTATTTGGCTAAACCGGATTTGCTGGGTTTGTTTCGGCGTTTAATCGTGCTGCCCTCCCCCCAAAGCTGCTTGATCCTGCCCAAATATTATCCGATCAAGCCGTTAATACTGGCCGGAAAACGCAAATACCAGGCCGGCGGCGTGTCGCTGGCAAATTCGGTCGGCAATTCCAGCGAGTTTATGTCGCTACGGGATTATCAGCGCGGCGATCCGCTAAACAGTATTCACTGGAAGAGTTTCGCCAAGCACGGCAAGCTGATCGTTAAAGAATACCAGGACGAGTATTTTGTCCGGCGCGCGTTATTGCTGGATACTTTTATCGGCGATGCGGCGACCGAGCAATTCGAAGCGGCGGTGTCGGTGGCCGCTTCGATTGCGGTCAACGAGCGGCAAAACGAAGCCTTGCTGGATTTAATGTTTGCCGGTTTGCAAACTTACTGTTTTACCGCCGGGCGCGGCGTCGATCAGTTACCGCATTTACAGGAAATTCTGGCGGCGGTGCAGTCCAGTGAAGAAGGCTCGTTTGCCCAGTTACGGCAAGCCGTATTAGCCAGGATCGGATTATGCAGCAGCTTGGTTTGCGTGCTGATGCATTGGGATCAAGCCCGGCAGGATTTCATCAAGCAACTGCTCAGCCATGATTTGCCGATTGCGGTTTTTTTATTGCATGACGGTTCGCTGAGCAAACAGCAATGCGTTAATAAGCCTGAACATTTTTACCTGCTGGATTATCATCACTTGGCCGAACAGTTGGCGGCGTTATGAACAAGGACTTGGTGTTTTTAAGCTTCAGTTTGCTGTCATGGGGTTGGCTATCGCAAACTTGGCCGGCAACTTTCGGACTGTTGCTTGGAATCGCTGTCAGCAAATACAGCGCGTGGCGTTGGCAGATCAGCTCATACCAGTTTTACCGTTGCGGCGATTTATCGCTATTGCTGGTGATATTGTTGTTAGCCGATGTGTATATTTTACAACCTACCGAGCGGCCTATTTTTGTGCTGTTAAAGTGGTTTCCGGTCCTGTTTGCGCCGACGTTATTCGCGCAATTATTCAGCAGCGCTCAGGCATTGCCGTTAGCGGCTTTATTTTATTCACTACGTAAACAAAAGCCCGAACCCTCCGGGCAATTCGATTTTAAACTGCCGTATACCGCGCTCTATAACAGGGAGTCCGGCATTATCCGGCTGCTCAGGGAGATTGACTTTATTGTGCCTTACGCGGCATTGACGGTGCTGAGTGCAGGCGCGGCCAATGTGCAATCATCTGCTTATTTCATTATTGCAACAGCACTGTTCAGCGGCATTCTTTGGTCGGTTCGGCCTAAACATTCTCCGGTGCAATTTTGGTTGTTGTGTATCGGCTTGGCTATTGGGGTAAGCTATTTCGGTTATCGCGGTTTAGAACGGCTAAACGCCTTGGTCGAAGAAAAATCGGTTGAATGGCTGGGCGATTGGCAAACCGACCCGTTTAAAGGACAAACCTCTATCGGCGATGTCGGCGAATTAAAGCTATCCGACAAGATTGAGTTTCGCCTAAAGGCTGACGGTCCGTTATTGCTGCATCAAGCCAGTTACGACCTTTATCTTGGCAGGAATTGGACGGCGTCGAAGCGTTTGTTTATGCCTGAAAATCCGCTACAACCAAGCGAAAACAGCCCATTGAAACAACTGGAAATCCTGCAACAGCTGAACCGGCAATCCGTATTAGCGCTGCCGGACGGTACGGTAAAAATAACCGGGCTCGAGGGCGCTTATCTGCAATACACCGAGCTGGGTACGGTAACAGCAAGCCTGCCGCCAAGATTTGCCCGCTACCGGGTTTTTTATACCGGGCAAAGAACCGGCGCGCCAAGCAAATATGACCTGCTAGTGCCCAAACAGCATCTTGATTGGTTACAGCAGGTTGCCGACGAATTAAAACTGACCGGACAAGATCCCGAAGCCATCGCCGACCGAATCAAAAGCTATTTTCAGCATAACTTCTTTTACAGTCTTTATTTAGGTAATCAAGCGGATGCCGATCAAGCATTAAGAGACTTTATACTCAAGCGCAAGTCAGGTCATTGCGAATATTTTGCCGCCGCCACCGTATTGTTACTCAGGCAAGCGGGAGTACCGGCACGCCTGGCAAACGGCTATTCGGTCAGCGAATATGACAGCCGGCAAGATTTATACATTGTGCGTAGGCGTCATGCCCATGCTTGGGCGATTGCCTATATCAACGGCGTATGGCAAGCAATCGATTCCACGCCCTCGCAATGGCTTGCTATGGAGACGGAACATGCCGGCCTGTGGCAGCCGCTCACCGATTGGTGGTCGAATTGCCTGTTTTATTTTAGGCAATGGCAACTTCAACAAACTCAGCAACAAAACGCCAAGCTGGAGTTGCTGGCCGCCTTATTACTGGCGATTTATTTAGCTTGGCGGATGTATTCTGCAAAGCGGAAACGATCTAAGAATGTGCAACAGGCAGAAACAACCGGACTTCAACTGACTTATCAGGGTCTGGACTCCGAGTTTTACCTGATCGAACAATGCTTGCAAAATACCGCCCAGGCACGGCACCATAACGAAACTATTCAACAATGGGTTCGGCGTTTGCAGCTACCGGCGTTAAACCGGCTTTATAAACTGCATTACCGCTTACGTTTTGATCCTATCGGGCTTTCCGACGAACAAAGACAGCAATTACAGCAACAAGCAAAGGAATGGACTGATGATTTCCAAAACAACGCGGCCAAGCATTAACATGAACTTACAACAACCTTTATGACTTCTGTTCCTTTATTAATTACCACGCCTCATCCTTGCAGCTATTTGGAGGACGAACTGGCGCAATCCGCGTTTGTTGTGCCCTCGTTTGAAATAAATACGGCCATTTATTCGCAACTGATTGCTCATGGATTCAGGCGTAGCGGCGATGACGTTTACCGTCCTCAATGCGGGCAATGTTCGCAATGCGTTCCGGTGCGCCTGCCTGTTGCGCTGTTCAATCCCAACCGTAAGCAAAAGCGTTGCTGGCAAAAAAACCAAGATACCACAGTAATAATCAAGCCCGCCGTCTTCGAACAAGCCCATTACGATCTTTATCTGCGCTACCAAAATCAACGTCATGCCGAAGGCAATATGGCAAGCTCCAGCCCCGATGACTACATCGGATTTTTAGGCAGTTCATGGTGCAATACCCAATTTATAGAATTTTCCATTGCCGGAGAACTGGCCGCAGTGGCGATTGTAGACCGTCTCGATAATGCCCTATCCGCCGTTTATACCTTCTTTGATCCTAAATTTTCCGGTTATAGCCTTGGCGTTTATGCGGTGCAGTGGCAGATACATTATGCGCAACAACAGGGTCTGGAGTGGCTGTATCTGGGCTTTTGGATTGCCGGCTGCCAAAAAATGAACTACAAAGACCAGTACCAACCCTTGCAAGGCTTTATTGATCAACAGTGGAACTTTTTAAAATAATATTCGGATTGCAACCATGGAAGTTCTTGATAAAAGGTAACTTCCCAATGGAACACGGATGACACGGATAGGGCGGATTTACACGGATTTTTAGCCCAAGCCAAGTTCGATGACGCTTTTAAATCCGTGTTTATCCGTTTAATCCGTGTCATCCGTGTTCCATTTCTCTATGTGCTGAATAGTTACCACAAAACTTATATATTTACCCAGACAACAACGTTGAAAAAGGACAAACATCAATGGCCAAGTTAAAGAATGAACCTCAACTGCTGAAAAAAGCTGTCGAGGTTGCTGAAAATTATGCAAAAAACCGTGGTTACTCCGGATTTTCCTCGACCGATTCGGCAAAGGATAAGGTTGAATCGCTTTATCGGCTACTGGTCAATGACCAGCTTATTCAGCCGTTGGCAATCGACCAGGAAAACGGGGTCAACATGAAACACAAATTAGCGCTATGGATAGCAAGGCAGCTGCCGAAAGATCATCCGCTTTTAAAATAAACCAGCGACTCAACCTTTCACTAGGAGGACAATCCGATGAATAACAAAACGAAATTGCGCTGGGGCATTTTAGGTGCCGCGCGCGTCAATGAGCGGCTGATGCCTGCTATCGTCGAAGCAGCCAATGCAGAATTGGTTGCCATAGCCAGTCGTCGTCCCGGTGCCGCCGCGCAAACGCTGGCACAATACGCGCCGCAACAGCAGGCTCGGACTTACGACAAGCTCGAAGCCTTACTCGACGATCCGGAAGTCGATGCCGTGTACCTGCCGCTTACCAACCGCGAACATGCCGAGTGGACGTTGCGTGCGATAGAACATGGCAAACATGTACTGTGCGAAAAGCCCATGGCGCTGACCGAGGCCGACATAGATGCCATTCAAGCCGCTGCCCAACGGCATAAAGTCACCGTTATGGAAGGCTTCATGTACCGTTTCCACCCGCAACATGACAAGGTACGGGAATTGATCCAGTCGGGATTGATCGGCGACATCAGGTCGGTGCGCTCCAGCTATTCTTTTATGATGCGGCCTGCGCGTTTGTACCGTTTGGCGGAAAGCGTCGAAAACGGCGGCGGGGCAATGTGGGACATCGGCTGTTATGCGATTCATTCAGCGCGGATGTTTTTCGATGAACCTGCACTCTCGGTAACCGCCATAGCCAAATATACCGACAGCGGCGCCGATACGGCAACCAGCGGCATTATCGATTTCGGGGACGGGAAATACGCGCATTTCGATTTCAGCTTTGAGCGCGCAAGACGTTGCGAGTATGAAATCATCGGCACCAAGGGCGGCATCAAATGCCACAACGTCTGGGCTATGCCCGGCGATATGCCGATGCTTTCATGGTGGACGGAAGACGGCGAACCGGTTGAAGATTGGCTGCCGGCAGCCAATCACTTCCGGCTGGAAATCGAGCATTTCAGCGATTGCGTATTAAACGGCAAAGCCCCGGCGCTGTCGCTGGACGATGCGAAAGCCAATTGCCGAATCATCGTTGCCGCCTTGCAGTCCGCGGCTTCCGGGCAGCGGGTCAAGCTGGCTTAAGGGCATTTTGCTTTATCTTTCAAGTTTGAGCTTAGGAATAAGCCATTACCATGAAGCACATGAAGAGCATGAAGACTTCAACCCTTCATGCTCTTCATGTGCTTCATGGTGTAAAAATAAAACCGGCTCAAATTAACACATTCATGTTTCTTAATGTTTCTGATGGGTTACTTAGCCGGCTTTTAAATCATCGGCGTTCAGCTTGAAGTTTGTGGTTTCAAAATATCATAAAGCTCCGGATGAGCTAATAATACTTGGCAAGAAATTAAACCTATATTTTGGCTTCTGAAAGGGTAATGGTCATTGACTAACGATGGAGGCAATGCCTCGGAATCCTTATAGGTCACTATGATATAACCGGTCCGGTGATGCTCGGCCCACGCGTACAAGTCATCAATGTATGGCACAACAGCAATGGCCTGTTTCAGACGCCCGGCAAACTGGTATTGGCCGTGATACTTGCTGCCGTAATAGGCAATGGCCCTGTTTTCATCCATTAAGGCGGCAATCGTCCGAGCGGCCGGTTTGGTATCGTAGCGGTCGGCTTTAAGTTCAAAAAAGCCGCCTGATATAGCCACGCATGCGATAACCGAGGCCATGCAAACATAAAGTGCCGAGCCTTGAGCTCCCTTTGCTTTGTTTACGCCAAGAATCACTGCACCAACGGTTAATAGACTTCCCCAAACAGGCGAGATTAACGATAACTCAGCCCGCCAATGATAAACATTGTTTAACGTGGGTAACACTATTAATAATAGCGCGCCCAACAATCCGAAAACCGCCATCACAACAACATGGGCTCGTTTCCAGCATTCAGGCTCGGTTATTTCATCTACGGCCCGCGCCAATATCAAAGCCATGGCAGGAACCAAAGGCAATAAATAATGGATACGCTTGCCGCTGATCAAAGAAAACGCGATAAAAACGGGCAGCAGCCAAGCCAAACAAAAGCGGATACCCAAATCCCGGTGTGAAAGTCTGCGCAATCCGCTCCACAAAGGCCGCCAAAGCAACCACGGCAACAGCAATAGCGGTAAAATCTCTAAATACCACCACCATGGCAACCGGTGCGCAAAAGACTCGACCAATCGTCCGCTGGTCTGGCCCAGAAAAATCGCCTTGCTATAAGCTTCTCCACCGGCAATTCCTGCCGGTATTGCCCAGCACAACGCGATGACGGCTCCGATTAAAATGGCGGCAACCAGCCCGAAATACCAATGCTTCCAGTGGAAGCCGGGAGTTTTCAACCACCAAGGGGCCAATAATGCAGCAGGTAAAATATGCAACAAAATCACCGGGCCTTTACTTAGGACACCACCGCCTATGGCTATTCCTAACAGCGCCCAATATTTTAAAGACAAACTTGAGTCAACCAGTTTTAACAGACTGTAGATGCCCAGTAACGCGAAAAACGCCAGCATCATATCGAACATGGTCAATGTGCTGTAGACCATCCAGAAAAACGTTCCCAACAACAGCAACGGCGTAAGCGCTTCGACCTGTTTCCGTTCAGGCCATAAAATACGGGCTACCGGGCCGGATAAAAATAATGTTGCCAGGGAAAAAAAGGGGGAAATCAGGCGGAGCGACCAATCGTTAACGCCGAGCAGCCACCAACTTAACTGCATCGACCAGAATAACAACGGGGGCTTATGGCTGTAAGTTTCGCCATTTAGATAGGGAACGAGGAAATCGTTTCTGAGCCACATTTCCCAGGCGACGGCGGCATACCGGGTTTCATCGATCGGAAATAATGGCCGAATATAAAGACTAACGGCGGTTAAAACACCCCAGAGGAGAAAAATCCAAAGCCTGATAGACAGCAATCGATGCATGGCGGGTTATTCAATGCTTAAACTTTTACGCTCATGAAGCACAAAATACAGGTTCCGGAAATAAATAAATAAACCGCTAAGCTGCCCGACGATAAAAACAGGGTCTTGCCGGTAGATGGCATAGGCCAGTAAGGTAACGCCGCCACCGATGCTGAAATACCAGAAAGCGATAGGAAACACACTTTTCTTCTCACGCTCGCTCTTAATCCATTGCACGAAAAACCGCGCCGAAAATAACGCCTGCCCTACAAACCCTATAACAAGCCAAATGGTTTCTTTATCTATGCTCACTCATTATCTCCGGCAGTTTTGCCCGTTTCTGCAACCATATCACGCCCAATATATCGACAATTCCCACCCAAAGCCGGTCTAATGTGCCGTACTTGGAGTAGCCATGCGTCCTGGCCCTGTGATTAACTGGTTCGGAAATTACCCGCCCACCCGCTCTTAGAATCAACGCAGGTAGAAAGCGATGCATATGGTCAAAATACGGCAAGCCCAGGAATTCGTCCCTTAAAAACACTTTTAAACCGCAACCGGTATCCGGCGTATCATCGCCTAACAGGCGGGAACGGACGGCATTGGCGACTTTTGATGAAAAAAGCCGCCAAGCGGAATCATGGCGTTTGTTTCTCCATCCGGCCACCATCCATAAATTGCTGTTGATTTTTCGTTGCTGCATCAATACTTCATATAAGCGGGGAATATCGGCCGGATCATTTTGTCCGTCGCCATCCAGCATCGCGATATAAGGATAACTTGCTGCTTTTACTCCGGTATAAATGGCGGCGCTTTGCCCACAACTTTGCCGATGGTGAATGACTCTCAGGGTTTTGACATGTTGCAATGCCTGCTTTAAAACCGCCGAGGTATCGTCATTACTGCCGTCATCGACATAGATAATCTCGTACCCTTTTGCCCGATCCATTGCCGTAACAATCTCTGCAATCAAAGCATTTATATTATCGGCTTCATTATAGACAGGAACAACAATCGAAACTTTCACAGCCCTTTCTCCTTTAAACATCCATAAAAAAGGGCCGCATCCTTACGAATGCAGCCCTTTTGATTTCCACATGCGTAACCCGAGTTACTACATAATGAAATAATCGATTAACGTTTCGAGTACTGTGGACGTTTTCTGGCTTTATGTAAGCCGACTTTTTTACGTTCAACAATACGTGAATCGCGGGTAACGAAACCGGCTTTTCTAAGCGCTGGGCGTAAAGCTTCATCGTATGCCATCAATGCACGTGTCAGGCCGTGACGAATAGCGCCAGCTTGACCGGATGGACCGCCGCCTTTAACGATTACATTAATATCGAATTTACCTTCCATGTCAACACAACCCAGCGGTTGACGAGAAACCATCTGGTCGGTTTTACGGCCAAAATATTGTTCGATAGTTTTTGTGTTAATAGTGATTTTTCCGGTACCTGTTGTTGCGTAAACACGTGCGATTGCACATTTACGACGACCTGTTCCGTAGTACTGAGCTGCTGCTACCATGATCTACCCGCTTATAATTCTAATACTTGTGGCTGTTGAGCCTGATGATCGTGTTCAGGACCTGCATAAACTTTCAATTTCTTGAACATTGCACGACCCAGCGGATTGTTAGGTAACATACCTTTAACTGCTGTAGTAAGAATACGATCAGGGAAAGTTTTTCTTAATTTACCCAGGCTGACGGTTTTAAGATTACCGATATAACCTGTATGGTGCTGATACAATTTATCGTTTTCTTTATTGCCGGTAACGCCTATCTTCTCTGCATTTACTACAATAATGTAATCACCGGTATCAACATGCGGTGTGTATTCTGGTTTATGTTTACCGCGAAGGCGTAGCGCAATTTCAGAAGCAAGACGACCAAGCGTCTTTCCTTCTGCATCGATCACGTACCAATCACGCTTAACTTCTGCTGGCTTTGCACTAAATGTTTTCATCGTTGCTTAGGCTTTCTGTTAAAGGCTCAATATAAAGAGCGAGATTTTACTAAGAATTATCATATTTTTCAAATTTATTTGTTTTAAGGTAAAAACTCCACATGGAAGTTTCACCTCTTGCGCACATTATAATTTAATATTCAGTGAATGTAACTTACGATAAAGATGCGTTCGTTCCATGCCTACCGCGGCCGACAATTTTGCGACACTGCCGCCGGTTCTCTCAAAATGGTATTCCAGATAAGCTTTCTCAAAATGATCCCTGGCTTCTTTTAACGGTAAATTAAAAAATTCAGGTACCGAATGAGACATAACGGTGTCTCCAATCACCGAACCCAGAGCAGCCTTCACCTCATCCAGTTCTATATCTTCGCCCGCGCCCAAGATCATCAGTCGTTGCACTAGGTTTTTCAATTCCCGGACATTGCCCCGCCAACTGTAATTGCGCAAGAAATTTTGAGCAGCCATGGAAAACTTTCGAAACGGCAGCCGATCCTGACTGACAAAATAATCGACATAAAAACTCAGCAATGCCGGCACATCCTCACTGTGTTCACATAGCGGCTGAATATTAAGCGAGACTTCATTAAGCAGATAAAACAAGTCCTGCCGAAAACGCCCGGCCTTGACTTCCTCGTCCAAGGCAATGCGGGTTGACGCCACTACCCGGACCTCAACACGGACCGCCTCGCTACCGCCCACCCGCAGGAAGGAACTCGACTCCAACGCGCCGAGCAACCTTAACTGGGTTTCCTTATCCATACCGCCGATTTCGCCTAAAAACAGCGTCCCTTTATGCGCCCGCTCCAACAGGCCCGGATAAATCCTGCCCGCATCCTCTTTGCCGAAAAACTCCACCGCCGAATTTTCCGGCGATATACTGCCTACCGCCACATCGACAAAAGGACCGTCCCGGCGCGCACTGTTATTATGCAGATAGCGCGCATACATCTCTTTACCGACACCCGCTTCGCCGACAAATAACACCCGCGCATCATGTTGAGCCAAACGCTTTAGCTGATCCTTGATTCTGGCAACAGTAGCACTCTTGCCAACCGGCTCAATATCGGCAACCAGTTGCTGTTTAAGCCCCGCATTTTCCATTTGCAGACTGCTGGCTTCCAAAGCCCTTTCTACGATCAATAGCAATTTTGCCAGAGACAATGGTTTTTCAAGGAAATCGTAAGCCCCCAGCCTGGTTGCTTCAACAGCGGCCTCAACGGAGCCGTGTCCCGACATCATAACTACAGGACAAAGCATGGCTTCTTCGGCGACCCATTCTTTCAGCAAGGTAATACCGTCGGTATCCGGCATCCAAATATCAAGCAGAATCAAATCGGGCGCTTTAGACTTTTTTAATTCCCTGGCCGCACCGGCATTCTCGGCCGTAGCGACCTCATAGCCCTCATCCTCAAGAATTTCGCAGACCAGTCGACGAATGTCCGGTTCATCATCTACAACCAATATACGCTGCATGTGTACACTCATATTTTTTACGGCACCTCAAAAATTACACGCCGGAAGCTGGATGATAAACCCCGCCCCCACTTTGTCTGACCGGATCGCTACCGATTGCGGCACTTCCGCCACCTCGGGCGGCCGACGGCTGGTGTCAACCCAAATCGCACCGCCATGCTCTTCAATTATCTTTTTAACTATCGCCAAGCCCAATCCCGTGCCCTTAGCCTTGGTGGTCACGTAGGGCTCAAAGATTTGTTCGATTTGCTCGTCTTTAATGCCCGGCCCGTCATCATAAAGCGCTATTTCGATAAAATCGGTATTATTTTTTTGCACCCGGTGCAGGCTTATTTCGATCAAGCCTTTGTCGCCTATCGCTTCCAGCGCGTTTTTTATCAGATTATGCAGCACTTGCCTGATGCTAACCGGATCGCCCTTAATCATCAATAAACCGGCATCATAATCCAGTTTAAATTTAACACCCGACTTTAACACATAAAGCGCCAACACTTCTTGAACCAAACCGGGCAAATCAATATCGACCGTCTGCTTTTTGGAAGGCTTGGCATATTCCGAAAAATCATCGACCATTTCTTTCATTGCCACAACCTGCTGGACAATGGTTGCGGTCGAGCGCTGCAACATATCCGCATCGCCGTCGGTCAGTTTGTCGGCCAGCTTGTGCTGTAGCCGCTCCGCTGATAATTGGATCGGCGTTAATGGATTCTTGATTTCATGCGCCAGCCGTCTGGCTACTTCGCCCCAAGCCGCATTTTTCTGCGCCTGGATCAGGTCGGTCACATCATCGAAAACCACCACCGCGCCGACCCGCTGCCCTTCCTGGGAAAACAGCGGCGTGCCTCTGCACAGCAATTCCTGCCGGCCATTGGGGCCTAAAAAAGCAATCCGCTGCTGCCATATATCGTCGGCTTGCTCCAACAAACGCTGAATGGACTTTAACGGTTCGGCCAGTTCTGCATAGTTATCGATAAGTTCCAACAAAGTCCGCCCGACAAACTGGTTCACATGAATATGGAAAATCCGGTAAGCCGCCTGATTCGCTGTCCGTATCTTATGCAGAGCATCAAAACTGATCACGCCGGCGGTCAAATTCGCCAGTATCGTTTCCAGGTAAGCCCGTTGATTTTCCACCTCAATGCCGGCCATCCTGGTTTCATCGCTAGCCCTGGCGATACGATGCGTCATCTCATTGAATGACTCGACCAGAAACCCCAGATCGTCCTGAGCAATAACCGGCAGTTCCTGGTCGTAATGCCCGGAAGCCACCGCTTGCGTACCTTTAACCAGCGCTTTTACCGGGGCAATAATATTACGGATACTGATAAAGGCCACCCAGATAGCCGCCAGCAAACTCATCAGCAAAACCAGCGACAAGGCTAGCGAGAAACTCAACTTTAGCGAGTCCCTTAAAAAATGCATTTCCTGATAACGGACAAAAGCAAATTCCACCGAATCGGCCAAGTCGGCAATCCTGACCGGCACCGGATATAAAGCCTGCAAATATTGCGGTTCCTTGGCTTTAATAGTGACAATCACCCGGATCATCAATTCGTCTTCGCGCACCGGCGCCAACGCGACGTATTCGGAATTCTGCCGCAACTGCAACCAGGTATGCTCATCCGGCAAACTCGGCAGAATATCGCCCGGATTGATACTGCTTGAGGCAATAATCCTGCCTTGGCGCGAGAACAAAGTCATTTCCGCCGCCCCGGAAAGTTCGCGCAGATTTTCCATTTCCAGCGTCGCCAGCGTTTCCGGCACGTCTACCAGCTTCGCAGTCAATTGCTGGGTTTGCCGCAAATGCCAGCGCATCCGCTGGTCCAAGGATGCCTGACTGAGTTCCAGCGCGTCTTCCATCGCCCGGTCTATTTCCACATTAAACCAGCTATCGATGCCCTGATGCAGAAATTGCATCGAAAAATAAAACACAATAGCCGCCGGCGCCAAAGCCAGCACCACAAACAACGACACCATGCGCGTGGTTAACCTGGAACCGGCTTCGCGTTTTTTTAACTGCCGCGCCAGCGAATAAATATTAACGCCGACCAGTCCCAGCAGTACCACAGAACCCAGCGCATTGACCAAAAGCAGCCACGAATACATCGCGCTTAGCTCTGATGACTCCTGCGTTGCCGAGCTCATCAGCTGCAACAACAGCAGAATCAGGCCGAACAGGATCAATATCGACAAACTGATGGGGGGTTTTATTTTGTCAAAGGCCATAATGTCCAATCGCTGGATAAATACCATTGAGGGTTAGTGTAGGCAACCGGGCGTAACGGCAACGGCAGGGCATCCCGGTCAAGCGTTACTTTTATGCCGACAGCATAGCGCTTTCCCGACACATAAGACGCCTTGTTCATGACACGAAAATTATGTATTGCCGACATCGCATCCAACGCCGCGGACAGCGTGGAAAAATTATCCACTTCGCCGCTGCTTTCTTTCCTGACCCGGTACATATTCAGCAAGGCATGATATTGGATGCGGTAACGGATACTGGTATTAACCAGCGTTTGATCCCAGAAATAATCCCGATGTTGCAAGGTTTTGATGTGTATATCCCAATACAAAGGCACGCCGTTTTCCAGCGCATCTTTCGCTCGCATACTGAGCCGATAATCTATATCCGCGGACAACACATAGCTATCGTCTTGCAACATAATCTCGGCATTTTTCACCCTCACGCCAAAGCCGTCGGCTGAACTGAGGACAGGCCCTTCGGCTACGCTCAGGACAGGCGTATCGGCATGACTTAAAATAGGCTGTAGCCACAATAAAAAACCGCATAAAAATGCAGCTAGGCGAAAATTTTTTAACAAGAGGAAATCTTATTTATCAAAAAGGACGACGAATTTATCATATAAAACACAAAGAAAACGCATAAAACTTTAGATGACGGTATCGAGCAAGGGACGCCTCACCACCTATCAGTTTAAGTCAAGAAATCGCATTGCTTAAATTTAAGAGGTTAGCTCAGTGATTTCTCTAATAATGGTCTTTAAATTACCTTGAAATAAATACTATAATTTTTATTAATCAGTTAAGTACGCATACATAAAAAAACCGGCAAAATGCAGCCAGTCGAGTTGAAGCGACAGAGGTGAACATGAAACGCATCAAGACACTGACTCTGGAAGAACAACAGACTCTGCTGGCCGCATCGCGCT
>Ga0208789_1000237_pt1 | contig 65426 bp, 36 predicted proteins | sample Methanotroph_Enr_FD_187368 | JGI IMG/M metagenome (GOLD analysis project Ga0208789, IMG submission 187368) | Enriched soil microbial communities from Old Woman Creek wetland in Ohio, USA - Methanotroph_Enrichment_5 (SPAdes) (version 2) | ecosystem: Environmental > Terrestrial > Soil > Wetlands... | reverse complement strand
GCCGCAGACCTTTTTCCTCTAATTGGACCTCGAGTTCGCAAACCCAGTAATGCGGGTACAAAGATAAGGCTGCGGCCTCCGATTTTTATGCGGTGCGTGTATGAATTTAAAATTATTATGTAGGTTTGTACAGGCAGACAGTTGAGCAACAATTTATTCCCGCACTTGCCATAGCGTCAGCCGATAAATAACTTTGAAATTATGAAAAAATACCTGATCAAAAAAGGTGACCATTATGCTTCCATGCCAATTCTCGAAAAAATCGGAGGTATCAGCTGGAAGATTAAGAATTATTCGGTTCGTTTCAGGTTTAACAACAGTTGTTACTGGGCACCACCACGGAATGCTGACGACAGCGACCTGAATAAACTTACAGGTATTGGTTTCGGAACCAATCATCACAACAACTCGGTACGTCTGGCCTGGGTTCCCGATTTCAATGTTGCCGGTTCAATTAAGATTTATGGCTATACCTACGATAAAAAGAAAGAGGGAGAAAAACACACATCACTCTACATAACTTCAGTGCCTGTCGGACAGCTACACAGCGCACAAATCGAAAGCAAAGGAAATAAATACATAATAACTGTAAACGACAGCAAGGTTGAGATGGAAAATTCGAATCCCGATCCTAATTTATGTTTCAGGCTATTCCCTTATTTTGGCGGCAATAACACTTCGCCCAGAGATATTTCAATTGAGATTGAGTACTTATAGTAAATAAACAACTACCTGAGTTCCCACGATACAAAAAACTAAAGGGCAAAGCCCCGCTTTTTGCAGCCATTTTTTTTACCAGAAATTGACCTAGATCCCATAGAATAACAATCTTACGGAACTGGTTTCAGTTCTTGCTATTCGTATAAACGACAAACATATTTAATTCTGAACTGTTATTAAATAAATATTATTTTTGCCGCTGCAATCCTTAATTCCCCTTACAAAATTCCAGTCAATTGGGACAAACAACCAAAATCTTATATATGAAAATCAGAAGACTACTTCTCGTAATGGTATTCTGCAGTTGTTCTGCACTTATCAAAGCACAGAACCTTCCTGTATCACCTTCCGAAACCGGATTTGGCACTTATCTGGGTGAAACCAAACCACTTCGGGATATTCCAGAGCTTACACCCGCAGAAATACAATTTCTGAAAGAAAAGGCCGAAGGAAAGCAACTAAACAAGAAACTCCGTTTCAGGGATTATCCTTTCGCTGACATAGCCCTTCCAAAAGGTCCTGATGCAGCCTGGCAGAGCACAATGGGCAAAGCCGCCAATGGCAAAGCACCAATAATTAATGTTGAAGGTCAGGCTACTTCATCTTATCCTCCTGATTGTAATGGCACTGTTGGCCCCAATCATTTTATGCAAACCGTAAATGTCACATATGCAATTTACGATAAAACAGGCGTAAAACTGGCCGGACCTACCGGTATGAACCAGTTGTTCAATGGAGTTCCCGGAGCAAACTGTAATGATGGTGACCCTATCATTCTGTATGATGAGCAGGCTGACAGATGGGTAGCAACGGAGTTTTCACTTTGCGGATCCAACGATCTGATGCTTATGGCTGTATCGAGTACCAACGACCCTACAGGAACCTGGTATGCATATTCCTTTGATGTACAGGGCATGCCCGACTATCCTAAATTCAGCGTATGGCAGGATGGATATTACATGGGTGATAACAACAGTTCGAGTAATGACATTTATGTGTTTGAGCGTTCGGTGATGATGGCCGGAGGAACAAATCCCAAATTTGTAGGTTTCAACAATAACTGGAGACCGGGCTCAGTTGACGGATTTATGTGCGTACCTCCTGTGGATAACGACGGAGCATTTGCACCTGCAGGCGCCCCCGGACTCTTTATCGGCATGAGCGATGATGCTTTCAACAGTGGCACTGATCAGTTGTGGATTTATGAACTTGCTGTTGACTGGGCTAATACCGCCGCATCAACATTTAACAGGGTTCAACAGATTGATGTGGTTCCTTTCGACAGCAATTTCGGAAACAACTGGACCAATATCAAACAGCCGGGAACCAGCCAGGAACTGGATGCCATTCCACAGGTTATTATGAATGTACCTCAATACCGAAATTTTGGTTCCTACCAGACAATAGTATGCTGTCATACTGTTGATGTGGATGCTACTGATCATGCAGGCATCCGCTGGTACGAGCTGCGTAAGACCCCTCCTGCCACCACATGGACCGTGCGTCAGACAGGTACCTATGCTCCTGATGCCAATTCGCGCTGGATGGGAAGTATTATGCTTAACGGAAATGATGAGATAGGTCTGGGTTATTCGATTTCGAGTTCATCCGTATATCCGGGAATACGTTATTGTGGTCAGACTGCATCAGAATATTCCAATGGAAACGGAGTTCTCGATTACCCCGAAGAAGTGGTTCATGAGGGCACTGCATCGCAAACCGGTGTTGAACGCTGGGGTGACTACTCGCAAATGTCAATTGACCCTGCTGATGACGGCACATTCTGGTTTACCACCCAATATGCAGGAAGCGGTACACGCAAAACCAAAATCACTTCTTTCCAGGTAGGACCTGTTCCACCAACAGCTACTTTTACAGCAAATAATTTACTGCCCTGTCTTAGCAGTACGACAGTAAATTTCACAAGCCAGACAAGTGGTAATCCAACTGTTTTTGCCTGGGAATTCACTCCATCAACCGTGACTTATACCGGAGGAACCAGCAGTTCGTCCCCTAATCCCAAAGTAATATTCGATGCCTTGGGTGCCTACACTGTTGCCTTGACTGTTACCGGCGACGGCGGCACCAATACAACAACAAAAGTTGACTACATAAATGTTAATGAGGCAAATGCAAATTTTGCAGCCAGCGCCACTACCGTTGTTGTTGACAATTACACCACTTTTACTGATGGATCAACCTGCGATGTAAACACATGGTCCTGGAATTTCGGGGAAGGTGCTTCACCGGCTACGGCTTCTACCCAGGGGCCGCATATAGTTCTGTACAGCAGCACCGGACTAAAAACCGTTACCCTTTCGGTAAACGGAAATTCAACCGAAACCAAAACTGATTACATCAATGTAATTGTGCCAACCATGAATATGTCGACCACCACAGTAGCGGCCTGCAACGGTACTTTCTACGATTCGGGCGGACCTTCGGCCAATTACGGGAACAACCAGGATTTTGCAATGCTGTTTAAACCGGGAGTTCCGGGCAGTAAAGTCCAGGTTTCATTTACTGCTTTCAACATTGAATCGCAGGCCTCGTGTAATAAAGACTACCTACGTATACATGACGGCACAAATACTTTCGCACCGGTGCTTGGCACCTATTGCGGAACAACCTCTCCGGGTACAGTTACAGCCACTAATGCTGATGGTGCCCTTCTGTTTGTTTTCCACAGCAATGCAACAGTCAATATGCCTGGTTGGGCTGCTGATATCAGCTGCGCTGCAATTCCTACAGCCAATCCGGCTTCGCTGAATGCCGTCGCTGCAAGCAGTACACAAATTGACCTCGACTGGACAAAAAACCCTGACAATAACGATGTAATGCTGGCATGGTCGCCCGATGGCACATTCGGAATACCAGCAAGCGGAACAGCTTATGCTGTGGGTGAAGTTATTCCAGGTGGTGGAACCATACTTGCGGTTGGAAGCGGAACTACTTACAATCATACAGGTTTAACCTCCTCCACTCCATATTACTATAAGGCTTTCTCCTTCAATTCAAGTACTGTATATTCTGTTGGTCTCAGTGCAAATGCTACCACCTTGTTACAGCCAACCTTATCAGTTGAACCACAGAATATCAATGTGCCTTCACCTGCAGGAAGTAGCCTGGTTAATATCACATCAAATACCGATTGGACTGTTTCGAGCGATCAGACATGGTGTACCGTAGCATCCTCGGGCACAGGAACCCTCCCGATTCCGGCGAATTACGAAGAAAATCTTTCGGTTGTTGCACGCGTTGCCCATATAACAATTTCAGTTGCCGGATTACCTGACATAATTGTGACACTTACCCAGGCAGGTGCTGCACCTTTGCTTGCAGTAACTCCTCCTAACCAGAATGTAGCAGACCCCGCAGGCAATACTGACTTTGCCGTTAGTTCCAATACAGATTGGGCTGTAAGCAGTAACCAGGCATGGTGTACAGTTCCATCTTCAGGTTCAGGTAACGGAAGTATTTCAGCAGTTTTTACACAAAACCCAACAGTTAACAGCCGTGTTGCCAACATCTCGGTAATTGTAAATGGATTGTCAGCGGTAGTTGTTACCGTAACTCAGGCTGGAGCAGCACCCATGCTTGCAGTAACTCCTGCAGTGAAAAATGTTAATGCTTATGCCGCTTCCGTTGACTTTACAGTAACATCTAATACCAACTGGACCGCCACGGCCGACTCTGCCTGGTGTATAGTAACAGCCTCAGGAACAGGAAATGGTACAATAACGGCAATATATCCTTTCAATCCTTCAGGTAAGGACCGCAGCACAATCATTTCGGTAAATGCTGACGGCGTAGCAACCCAGCTTGCCACACTTATGCAGGGACATGAAACGGCTTCGGTACCTGAATACGGATCGGAGAACCTGAGTATTTATCCTAATCCTGCCAAGGGATTGTTCAGCATAGTTGTTGACAAAAAGAAATACCCTTCGATGCAGGTTACAATTTCGGATGCCAACGGTAAAACTATTCAGAGCCGCGAATGCAAAGGAGAGTCGGAATACAAATTCGATCTGAGCAATTCGCCTCAGGGAACCTACTTTGTGAAAATCAAGACTGATACCGAAGTACTGGTGACCAAACTTGTGAATATTAAATAATACGCACAAACTATTACAAAATCAGATCAAAACCGCAATTCAACGTGGTCTTGATCTGATTTGTTTTTATGACCTCCTTACCGGAGTTAATAAAGTATTGTACCTTATCAGTGCCTGAAGTTTTAAGTGCCTAAAGTACTTAGAGTACCTGAAGTTTAAAGTGCCTAAAGTACTTAGAGTGCCTGAAGTTAAAAGTGAATCAAGTTTTAAGTTAACAAAGTTTAATGCACTAAAACAAATATTACCCACCAGCAGCTTAGCACTGTGCACTCAGCACTAAAAAAAGTACCTGTAGTTTTAAGTGTTTAGAGTGATTAGAGTTTAAGGCACTAAAACAACATTTACCCACCAACCACTGAGCACTGTGCAATGAACACTCAGCACTAAAAAAAAGTGCCTGGATTACTAAAGTTGTACCTAAATCCGATGAGTACTAAGCACTGAAAAAACTTCCTAAAGTTATAAGTACAATAAGATATAAAATGTTAGAATTAAAACCACCAAATTGCCAACTACCACCCGGCCCCCTAACTCCTACCACCCAAAACTTAACCCCTTCTGTATAGTACACTGAGATATCATAGAAGTAACAGATTGATTAGTTACCAAGTATTTATTCGCTGGTTATTACACTTCAAAACACCTGATTGAAAAGTGTTTCAAAGCCTGCAGCGTCTTCACCGGTGCCTCGATAAAACCCATATGTCCCACATCACCGAGCAACAGCATTTCGGCATGTGAAGGAATAGCTGCCTGTGCAATCACCTGGCTATATGGAATGCGGCTGTCCTGCTTGCCTATTATAAACAGAACAGGGTTTGGGCTTAACGAAAGATATTGAAGCTGATTTGGGCGGTCGCGCATGCCTGATAATGCCGCAATAATAGCTTCGGGTGCCAGTAATGAGGCCTGCTTCTGTAGTTTTTCTATCTCGCGCGAATACTCTGACACATGCTGTGGATCAAAAAGGTCAGGAATAAACTGCATGATAAATCCACCATGGTTTTGCCTTACAATATTTATGGTGCGCTGGCGGTTTTCACGCGCTTCGTCACTATCGGCACTGGCATGCGAATGGAATAGAACCAGCCCCAGTATCATTTCTTCGTTATCAACGGCAAACTGTAATGCAACATAACCTCCCATGGAGTGCCCTATAACTACTGCTTTCATAACCCCTTCGGAAAACAAAACTGTTTTCACAACTTCCGACATCAGTTTCATGCTATGAATACCGGCTATCATTTCGGTTTCACCGTGACCGGGAAGGTCAATTGAAATAACTGTAAAGTCTGTCTGTAGTTCTTCAGCAAACTCGTTCCAAATCATTTTCGATTCGAGAAACCCATGAAGTAACAACAATACCGGACCATCTCCGGATATTTCGTAACTGATTTTCTTTTCCTGAAAAAAGACTTGTTTCTTCATACTTATTTCAAATGGTTCATAGATATTTAATTCCAATGCATTGACCTGCTATATTACAAATTTTATTGTCATCTTTATCTTTCAACATCGGCATCCACACTAATACTGACACCAATTGGTACTGTTTCCCAGCTGCCCTGGCTTGTTCTTCGGTAATAAGTTTTATCGGCCAGACCAACACAGAAATAAAGATACCCTGGTCCCAGATCCTTTACATGCTCAAGAGTAATCAGAAAATCGCCATCAACCACAATTTTATATGGCTGTAAGTCAATATGAATACCCTCTACAGCATTTTTACCTGACAGATTCAAGTATATGGGGGTCTTGAGTATATTCTCGAAATTCATTTTACCAGCAACTTTATAAATGTTGAGCCGGTAAAAGATAGAGTCGTAGGTACATCCTGAAAAATTAATATTCACTCTTTTGATGACTGCTGTTTTTTTTACTTTCATTAAAATTCCGCATTCATATCCCAGCAGGTTGTTTTTAAAACCGGCACTGAAATTCTTTGCATGTGCCGTAACTCCCAAAGTCCGTTGTTTGAAATATTTTGGACTTACGGTAACCCCATCCAGTTGATAAACCTTTTCCTGAAGAAATATTTCCTGTTTGTCAGCAGAAATCAGATCAGGAATTTTGATTGAAAACGGCATATAGCCTATACAGGAAAATAATAGTGAGTTGTCACTAAATTGCGGGTCAAGTGAAAGAGTGAACCTGCCATGTTCATCCGAAACTGTACCTATGCCTTTTCCGGGTACCCCGATATTTACAAATTCAACGGGCAATTTGGTTTTGGAATTTAAAACCACGCCGGTAATACTCTGTCCAAACAGAACCTGGCAATTCAGTACCAGAAAAAGAAATGCAATTCTCATGTTTTATGTTATTTCTTAATATGAACCGGAAGTGAATTGTCGGTTGAAACACTAAATGCCAATACTTCAATTACATTTCATGCTGTTCCTTTAACAAAACAGGAGAAGCCACATGCGTAAGCCCCTCCTGCTAAATTTCTGTTTGAAGATTGATTATGCAATTTTATCAGCCATGGTTGTTTCCACTTCAGCTACCGTTTTCGGAATAGGCTTACCCAAAACCCTGCAGCCGTCTGCCGTTACAAGAATATCATCTTCTATCCTGATGCCGCCAAAATCGCGGTATTCTTCTATTTTATCGTAATTCAAAAACTCCTGGTATTTCTTTTCAGCTTTCCACATATCGATCAGTTCGGGAATAAAGTAAATGCCCGGTTCGTTGGTAAGCACAAACCCTGGTTGAAGACGACGTCCCAGTCGCAGGTATGCTGTTCCAAACTGCTTGCTGGGTTGTATTTCGTTATCGTACCCTACATGAATCTGACCCAGGCCTTCCATATCGTGTACATCCATTCCCAGCATATGGCCCAGACCATGAGGGAAGAATAGTGCATGTGCTCCTGCGGCCACTGCTGCTTTCACATCCCCTTTCATCAGTCCGAGGTCTTTCAGTCCGCCTGCAATAGTTTCGGCAGCAACCATGTGGCAATCGCTGTAAAAAGTACCGGGCCTGGTCGCAGCAATTCCGTTCAGGTTGGCATTGAGAACAATTTCATAAATTTCACGCTGCTTCTGGCTGAATTTTCCTCCGACTGGAACTGTACGAGTGATATCGCTGGCATAATTGAGGGCAGTTTCGGTTCCTGCATCCATTACCAGCATGCGACCTTCGCGAAGTATGTTTTCGTGATGATGGTTATGGAGTATCTGACCATTGATACTGAGAATAATCGGAAACGATACCGGTCGGCCGTGGGCAATTGAAATACCTTCCATAGCACCTACGATTTCCTGCTCCTTCCTTCCCGGATACGCCATTCGCATGCCTGTGGTGAACATATGCCATGCAGTGTCGATGGCTTTTTCTATTTCTGCAATTTCGATCTCTGCCTTTATTGACCGTAGTTTAACGATAGCCTCAATCAGCGGCAGGGAGGCATAACCGCGAATGCGATTCGGGATCAACCCAAGCAGCCCGCTGATCTGCAGCGCTGTTTCGGCACGGTAAGGAGGCGCAAAATGAACCGGACGGCTTTTCTGAATGGAATTATTGATAAAGATAGTCAAATCGCTTAACGAAGCCGTGTTTTTAACACCCACCTTAACTGCAAGATCCGATACTTTAGGTTGTGGTCCCATCCATATAATATCGTCAATCTCAAAATCGTTACCGAAAATGTAATCAATACCGTTGTCAATATCGATGATACCGGTGAAATCCGGATTTTCGAGCCCGAAGAAATAGGAGAAATTACTATCCTGCCTGAAAGTGTAGGTATTAGCTGAATAGTTGTAGGCTGCTTCGGTATTTCCGGGCAGAAGAATGATTCCCGATGGCATCAGATTGCGTAATGCATTACGACGTTCGGTATAAATTTCGGGGCTAAACATGACGAGGGTATTTAAATTAATAAAAATTGTGTCTTTATCCTCTGCAAATATATGCAATGAATTATCAGTTGTACAACCTGATTTGAACAGATTTGTTAAAATTTGAACTAATTTTGTTGATCTAAAAATCTCCTGCCGAATGAAAAAACTATTTCTAATAACCGGATTGATACTGATGGTATCCATTGCCTCTTTCGCACAAACAGCAGCTCAGTGGAATAAGCAGGGTGTGGATCACTCAAAAAAATATGAGTATAAACAAGCCTTCGACTGTTTCACCAAAGCCATAGAGCTTAAGGCTGATTTTGCAGAAGCTTATTACAACCGGGCTACAGTATGGTTCGAACTACCTTCGGATGCCTATCCTGAAGCTGATGGTTGTGCCGATCTGAAAAAGGCCAGATCGCTGGGTTTCAAAGTAAAAGATGATGTATTGAAGGGTTTTGGCTGTCAGTAGAAGTATACAGGTTTTGAGAGCACTGTTTGCCTGATATTATATTTCACATCCCCAGACAAACACCCTAACCCCAAAATCCTAAAGCCAAACCTCTGATTAACCCCTCATTATCGCCTCAATTTCATCCGGTTCAATCGGGATGCCTTCCATCAGATTCACTGGCTCTTCAGCTATCATAATATCATTCTCCAACCGGATACCTATCCCTTCCTCAGGAATATAAATTGCCGGTTCGCAGGTGATTACCATGCCTGTTTCGAAAACCACCTGCCGTGAGCCTACATCATGCACATCGAGTCCCATAAAATGTCCCGTTCCATGCATATAATATTTGAAAAATGCAGGAGTTTCTGCGGATGAGTCATTGATCTGGAACTCACTTATTAATCCAAGCCCTGCCAACTCCTTCTCCATGATCTTGCAAACTCCGGAGTGCCATTTGTCGATGGTAGTTCCAGGTACTAGCATAACAGTGGCAGCTTTCAGCACGCGCAATACTGCCTCGTAAACCTGGCGTTGCCGGGGCGAGAATTTACCATTTACCGGAATAGTACGCGTCATATCCGCTGCGTAATTCCCATATTCAGCACCTACATCCAGTAATACCAGATCGCCATCGTTGCAGGTGTTAGCGTTAGAGCAGTAATGAAGGATACATGCATTTTCGCCCGAAGCGATAATTGGAGAATACGCATGACCCGTTGCACCCTTCCGGATAAATTCATGGGTAAATTCGGCTTCAATTTCATATTCTTTCACGCCCGGTTTCACGTAGGACAGCACACGGCGGAATCCGTCATTTGTAAGCTCACAGGCCCTGCGGATCTGAATTATTTCTTCCGGTTCTTTTATAAGGCGCAGACTGGTGATAAGAGGTGCCAGGCGTTCGTATGAATGAACAGGAAATTCGTGATGCATCTTTTCGGCAAAACGGTTATCACAAAGTGGCACTTCGGTAGTGAATTTAGGATATTCGTTCTGGTTGAGGTACACTATCTGTACCCGCGACATCAGATCGCGTAGGGTTAGTTCAAAATCGTCGAGCCATTTCACATTCTGTATTCCAGATACTTCGCGCACCTCATCCATAGAGTATTTATGCCCGTTCCATGTCACCATCAGGTCATTGGTTTTTACTGTGAAAAGCATTTCGCGCATGCTTTCAACCGGGTGCCCGGGGCACAATGTAAGTATACATTGCTCCTGGTCGAGACCAGTAAGATAGAACATATCCGAATTCTGCCTGAAAGGAAAAGTCTGATCCCCCGAACGCGGCATTTCATCGTTTGAATTGACAATAGCCAGAGAGCCGGTTTTCAGCTTTGCAATAAGTTTTGCCCGGTTACGGATATACATTCCTTTAGAGATGGTTTTATAACGCATATATTTGTGATTTAAAGAGTTGATGGGATAAAGGTGCATTATTTTAAAAAAATATTTTTTTTCTCCGAAACGCTTTGAAATCAAATATTATTGTTTCTATATTTGTTCCTTTCGTCGGTAACCAAAAGTATGAATTATTTTCTATGCCAAAATCACGGTAACCGGTAAATATGTCAAATCAAAAATCATATGGGAAATAATTTCTTATCCTACTCATCCATTACAAAAAAAGTTGTAATGGCCCTTGCCGGCCTCTTCCTGATCTCTTTTCTGGTCATTCACCTGGTAATTAACCTTTTGCTTCTTTGCAGCGACGAAGGTGCAGCGTATTCAGTTGCAGTGGAATTTATGACTACAAATCCTTTAATCAAAATCATGGAGGTGTTCCTGTTTGGTGGATTTGGTATTCATATCCTTATCGGAGTCATTATTCAGATACAGAACTGGATGGCCCGTCCGGTACGCTACAAAGTGGAAGGCTATTCGCATCTTTCATTCTTTTCGAAATACATGATTCACACAGGTGCGATAATTTTCATTTTCCTGTGTGTACATTTCTTTAATTTCTATTTCGTTAAGCTGGGTTGGGTGAGCCCTCCCGAAGGAGTTGCTCAACATGATTTTTATCACATGGCAATTCTGCTGTTTGCTGATAAATTTTATGCCATTTTATATGTTGTACTCATGATATTTCTGGGGTTTCACCTGCATCATGCTTTTCAGTCGGCATTTCAGACCCTGGGTCTCAGTCACACCAAATACACCCCGTTTATTAAAGCGGTAAGTACGATTTATTCCATTCTGGTTCCACTGGGATTTGCAAGTATTCCTTTGTTTTTCATTTTCAGCAAGTAACAGGCACATCAAATAGCTGACTGTCAGCTTATAAAAGCATAATTTGTATGACAAAACTCAATTCGAAAATACCACAGGGACCTGTTGCAACAAAATGGAGCAACTATAAAGATCATATTGCCCTTGTAAACCCATCCAATAAGAGAAAGCTCGACATTATTGTTGTTGGCACCGGACTGGCCGGAGCTTCGGCTGCAGCCTCGCTGGGAGCACTTGGTTTCAAGGTGAAAGCCTTTTGCTACCAGGATAGCCCGCGTCGTGCTCACAGCATTGCAGCTCAAGGCGGCATAAACGCTTCTAAAAATTACCAGAACGATGGCGATAGTGTATACCGCTTGTTTTACGATACTATTAAAGGAGGCGATTACCGCGCCCGTGAAGGAAATGTATACCGCCTGGCTGAAGTAAGCGGCAATATCATCGATCAGTCTGTTGCCCTGGGAGTTCCTTTTGCCCGCGAATATGGCGGTTTGCTCGATAACCGTTCATTCGGCGGAGCACAGGTATCGCGGACTTTTTATGCCCGTGGACAAACCGGTCAGCAATTGTTGCTGGGTGCATACAGTGCCATGAGCCGGCAGGTGAGCCTAGGAAATGTTGAATCCTATACCCGTCACGAAATGCTCGATGTAGTGATTGTCGACGGACGTGCCAGGGGAATTATAGCCCGTAACCTGATTACAGGTGATATTGAAAGACATTCAGCACATGCTGTTGTGCTTGCCACAGGCGGTTACGGAAATGTTTTCTTCCTCTCAACCAATGCTATGGGCAGCAATGCAACCGCTGTATGGAAGGCTTACAAAAAAGGTGCTTTCTTTGGAAATCCCTGTTTTACACAGATACATCCAACCTGCATTCCAGTGCATGGCGATTTTCAGTCGAAACTCACACTGATGAGCGAAAGCCTGCGCAACGATGGCCGTATATGGGTACCAAAACGCAAGGAAGATGTTGAGGCTCTGCGTCACAATAAACTTAAGCCTAAAGATATAGCGGAAGAAAACCGCGACTATTATCTCGAACGTCGTTACCCTGCATTCGGAAACCTTGTTCCCCGCGATGTAGCTTCAAGAGCAGCCAAAGAACGTTGCGATGCAGGATTTGGAGTAGGAGAAACAGGTCTGGCTGTATATCTCGATTTTGCCGATTCCATTAAACGCTTAGGCCGGAATGTAATCGAAGAGCGTTATGGCAACCTTTTCCAGATGTACCAGAAAATCGTGGACGAAAATCCATATGAGAACCCTATGATGATTTACCCTGCTGTGCATTATACCATGGGTGGGCTTTGGGTTGATTATGAACTTATGTCGACTGTTCCAGGTCTGTTTGTTGCAGGCGAAGCCAATTTCTCCGATCATGGCGCCAACCGGCTTGGTGCATCAGCGTTGATGCAGGGGCTGGCCGATGGTTATTTTGTGCTGCCTTACACCATTCAGAATTATCTGGCCGACCAGATTAATGTTCCCCGTTTCAAGACTGACCTACCCGAATTTGATGAATCGGAAAAGCAGGTTAAATCGCGGTTACAGAAATTATTCGATGTAAAAGGGACAAAACCTGTTGATCATTTCCACCGTCAGTTAGGCAAAATAATGTGGGAATATGTAGGGATGGCCCGTAACAAAGCAGGTCTTCAGAAAGCCATTACCCTGATTCGCGAGGTTAAAGTTGAGTTCTGGAAAGATGTAAAAATTACCGGCGAGAACAACGAAGTAAACCCCGAACTCGAAAAGGCAGGTCGTGTAGCCGATTTCATTGAGTTAGGTGAACTTATGGCTATGGATGCGCTGAACAGGGAAGAATCATGCGGCGGACATTTCCGTGAAGAATTCCAGACTCCTGAAGGTGAAGCATTGCGTAATGATAACGATTTCATGTACGTTGCAGCCTGGGAGTATACCGGTGAGGATAAAACACCAGTTCTTAACAAAGAACCTCTTGAATATGAGGCTATTGAGGTTAAGCAGAGGAACTACAAATAAGGGGTTGGGATTTAGGGGTTAGGATTTAGGGAGACTTTTTACAGAATTTTACAGTTGTAGTTTATTTTACAATTCTTTAGGCTGTAATAATAGGCTGTAATAATAAGATTTTAAAAAAATAACTTAAGCAGCATCACCCCTAACCCCAAAAACCTAAGCCCTAACTCCTTGTAAAAAATGGGAAATAGTAAGATAGAATCGTTTAAAGATCTTATTGTTTGGCAAAAAGGAATAGATCTGGTAAGTGATATTTACGAAGTAACTCACAAATATCCGAAAGACGAGTTGTATGGTTTAGCAAGTCAGATTCGAAGAGCCGCAATTTCAATTCTAGCAAATATCGCAGAAGGCTGGGGAAGAGGTACAACAAAAAACTACATTCAATTCCTGGAAATAGCACGGGGATCACTTTTTGAACTAAATACACTGATTATTATCTCATACAATCAGGGATACATACGCAAGGAAATCCTTGATGAGATTGAAAACAAAATAAATGAATCAGGAAGAATGCTGAATGCTTTAATCACTAAGCTCGAAAATATAAATAGTAAATAATTAAGGAACAGAGGTTTTGATTTAAGGAAAATACTACTAAGTAACTCCCTCCCTAAACCCCAACCCCTAAACCCCAACACCTTAAACCATGGATTTTACACTTAAAATATGGCGTCAGAAGAATGCCAAAGCCAAGGGCAAATTTGCCACCTACAAAGTTACAGGGATCAGCGATAGCAGTTCATTCCTCGAAATGCTTGATGTGTTTAACGACCAGATGGTTACCAAAGGTGAAGATCCGGTAGTATTCGATCACGACTGCCGCGAAGGTATTTGTGGTACCTGCAGCCTGTATATCAATGGCCGCCCGCATGGTCCTGACGATGCAGTAACCACCTGCCAGCTGCATATGCGCAAATTTAAAGACGGCGACACCATTGTTATTGAACCATGGCGTTCGGCAGCATTCCCGGTTATCCGCGACCTTATGGTTGACCGGCAGGCTTTCGACAAGATTATACAGGCAGGAGGCTTTATATCGGTAAACACGGGAGGTATTCCCGATGCCAATGCCATACTTATTCCGAAACAGAATGCTGATTCATCGATGGATGCTGCGGCATGCATAGGATGTGGTGCATGTGTGGCTGCGTGTAAAAATGCATCGGCAATGCTTTTTGTAGCCGCCAAGGTTTCACACTTTGCTTTGTTACCTCAGGGCAAAGCAGAAGCTACCCGCAGAGTGCAGGCTATGGTTGCCAAGATGGATGAACTGGGATTTGGGAACTGCACCAATACCGGAGCCTGTGAAGCCGAATGCCCTAAAGAAATATCAATTGAAAATATTGCCCGGATGAACCGTGAATTCCTGGGTGCAAAAATCGGGGCTCAAAAAAGGACAGTAAAGGAAGGCGGATTTTAATCCGCCTTTTTTTTCGTTTTGTACGAAAATATTGAACCTTGCCCCTTACTTTCTAAGGAATAAATATTTTTTCTGTTTGCCAACCTTTATGATATAATTTATTAAACCACTGTTTATCCATGAAAAATCAGCTTCTAATCCTCCTTTTTCTTGTGGGATTTTCGGGAATTGTCCAGGCACAAAAGGCACCGATCAAATTCGGTCAGATCAGCAAAGCTGATCTGCTGAATAATGTGTATGCTCCCGACACTACTGCCCCTGCTGTAATTATATGTGATTATGGCTATTACACTGAAAGCAGGTTCCAGACTGTGAGAATCCTACGAATTAAAATTTTAAAAAAAGAAGGTTATGAATGGGCAAACCGCACTTTCAGTACCGATTCGAAAACAGACATCAGAGGTATAACCTATAACCTTGAAAACAACGAAATTGTTGAAACGAAACTTAAAAAAGAATCCATCTTTAGTACAAGGATAACCGAAGACCGCTATGAAATGAGGGTTGCCATGCCTAATGTAAAAGTTGGATCAATCATTGACATCCAATTTATGTTTGAAGGCATACCCTATGCATGGGATTTTCAGCAGGAAATCCCTGTTGTTCACAGCGAACTCGTGATTGAACCAAGCAGATATATCACTTACAATAAAAACTTTTTCGGATACATTGGACTCACCGTCAATGCCAATAACCGTTGGGTAGCTACAAATGTTCCGGCCTTCAAGCCTGAACCATATATGACGTCATCAAAAAATTACAGATCGCGTTTTGAGTTCGATTATGAATCTATATCTTACCCAGGTTATTACAAAGCACTTGCTACTACCTGGAATGCTGTACGCGACCTGCTTTATTCAAGTACTTATTTCGGAACGGCACTCGATGCAGATGGATATCTGAAATCAACAGCAAAAGATATTCAGGCTCTTCCTGTTTCACAGGACGAGAAGATCAAAATGGCTTATGAATATGTAAAAAAAATCAATTGGGATAAAACTGAAAGACTATTTACAGAGAAAACATCGCTTAACAGTTCCTTTAAGGAAGGCAAAGGTAATTCTTCAGAAGTAAATCTGGCCCTCGTTCAGCTCTTACGCCGGCTCGATCTGGATGCAAGCCCGGTAGTTATGAGCACACGTAGTAATGGAAGACTTTCTTCAATCCGGCCAAGTTATAACAAACTCAATTATGTAATAGCTGCGGTATTTACTGAAAAAGATACTATCCTGCTTGATGCTACCGAACAAAATTGCCCATACGACCTCCTACCATTGCGTGCATTGAATGGACAGGCCCAGTTTATGGATAAAAAAAGGACTGGCTGGATTGATCTGCAAACAAATAAAAAAGACAAGCAAATGGTGGTTTACAATCTTTCCATCGAAGACAACCTGAGTTTGAAAGGGAACATTACATACTCAAAAGTTGAATACGCTGCCCTTGACTTTCGCAATGATTATGAAGATTATAACAGTGATGATGAATACCTTACCGGTTATAAAGAAGGAAAAAAAGGTTTGAAAATCACCTCTCATAAAATTGAAAATCTCGATAGCCTGTATAAGCCCATATCCGAAATTTTCGATATCGTCATCAATAATTCGGTGCATGATATTGATGGGGAACTCTACATCATTCCTGCCTTATATGATCAAATTCATGAGAATCCTTTTAAAGCCAGCGAACGGAATTATCCTATTGATTTTGGATATACCTACGATAAAATTATTATTACAAATTACACTTTCCCACAGGGATATACAGTCGTAAACATGCCGGTTAACCTAAATATCAAGTTACCTGATAATATTGCTTCCTTCAGCTGTGCAACCTCCGTTACCGAAGGGAAAATAACTGTTATGTATAAAATTAAAATAAACAGGAGCCTGATAGTGCAGACTGAGTATTCCGACTTCCGCGAATTTTACAACCAGATAGTTGCGAAACAAGCTGAGCCTATAGTGCTGAAAAAAAGTTAAGTGCTTTATTGTCTCTTTGCCTGCCAATATCGGCCTTTGCTAATATACTTTAGAATGAATTTTTTTTTCACCTGTTTGTCAACCCTGCTAAAAATAAATTATAAAATACTATCTTCTATCAATGAAAAACTACCTTTTGGCCATCATTTTACTTTTGGGATTTTCAGGATTTGTCAGTGCACAAAAAGCACCGATAAAATTCGGGCAGATCAACAAAGCTGATCTTCTGAATAATGTGTATGCTCCCGATACCAGCGCTCCGGCTGTTTGCTTTGCGACTATGGATATTTCAGCGAAAGCCGGTTTAGCACCGTCAGGATATTGCGTATTAAAATACTCAAAAAGGAAGGGTATACATGGGCAAATCAGGCTTTCAACATCGACTTTAAAGCTGATATAAAAGGGATTACCTATAATTTCGAAAACAACGAAATAGTTGAAACCAAACTCAGAAACGAATCCATTTTCAAGACCCGCATTTACGAAAATTATTACTTAACTCGCATTACCATGCCGAACATAAAGGTAGGCTCAGTCATAGATATACAGATTACATTCGATGGCATCCCACCCGAATGGGAATTTCAGCAGGAAATCCCAGTGGTACACAGCGAATTGATAATTGAACAAAGCCCATATATTACTTACAACAAGAATTATTTTGGATATATCCCACTTTCAGTAAATACAAATCGCCGGTGGGTACTGCAAAATGCGCCTGCTTTTAAGCCTGAACCTTATATAACCTCTTCAAAAAACTATAGAGCACGTTTTGAATTTGATATTGAGGAAGTAGCCATCCCACCGTCTTCCAGGACTTACACAAATGGCAAGGGGAATACTTACCGGATGGATTATAGTGGAAATTATAAATCGTATACCAAAACCTGGGAAAGTGTACGAGATATTCTATACGAAAAAAAAAGAATAGATTCCTGGGGATGGGCCGATTATGTACATGACCATTTTAAATTAGCATTAGAATCTGATTCATACCTCGATGAAACAGTAAAGGACATTAAGTCGCGATTTCCAAACAGGGATGAAACAATAAAGGCTGCTTTTGAGTACGTAAAACAAATTAAATGGAATAAAACAAACAGCTTTTTTGCTGATAAGATGTTTCTGAGTAGTGCGTATAAAGAAGGAGAAGGCAATACCGCAGATATAAACCTGGCTCTTGTTCAATTATTATGTAAACTAGGCCTGGATGCGGGTCCTGTTATTATGAGCAGTCGCGAAAATGGTACTCTTTCAGCATTTCATCCGAGTTTCAACAAACTAAATTATGTAATTGCGGCAGTTTTTACTGAAAAGGATACTATACTTCTTGATGCCACTGAAAAAAATAGCCCTTACTACCTGTTACCAATGCGGGCATTGAACGGGCATGGGCAATTTGTCGACAAAAAAAGAACCGGTTGGATACCACTGGATTCTCATAAAAAAGATAAACAAATGGTAGTATACACAATGTCAATAGAAGAGGATCAAAGCATTAAAGGGAAAATCAGCTATTTAAAAGGTGATTATGCGGCTCTTGAGTTTAGAAATGAGTATGAAAATTTCAATAGTGAAGAAGAATATATTCTCAACTTTAAAAAGAACATACAAGGGCTAAAAATAATTTCACATAAAATAGACAATCTTGATAGCCTTTATAAGCCTGTTAACCAGGAATTTGATATTGAAATCAAGGACGGAGTGAGCGTTATAGACAGTGAACTCTATATTAACCCATTATTAAATGAACAAATAAAGGAAAATCCTTTCAAAGTCAGTGAACGAGAATATCCTATCGATTTTGGTTACGCACGCGACAAAACTTTAATTGTAAATTATGTTTTCCCCAAGGGATATATGGTTGTAAACCTACCTGAAAATGCCTCCATGAAACTTCCCGAAAACACAGCCTCATTCAGCTGCAGGTCGACAGTAACCGAAGGTAAAATTACTATTGTGTACAAAATATCAGTGAATACTCCGGTTTTTGTACAAACCCAATATGCTGACCTACGTGAATTCTATAACCAGATTGTAGCGAAAGAAGCTGAGCCTATAGTGCTGAAAAAAAATTAATTATAAATCCATCCGTTCAATCATTCTGTCCTCAAATTATGAATTTATCTTTCTTACTTATCTGACAATTCTATGAAACAAACTTTTTTCATTCTAGCCTGTACAATTATTATAAGCCTAGGATTTTCAAATTACTTATTTGCCAGCGACATAAAATATTCTGTAGACGATATACCGAAACAATTGCTTAAGGATGCAAAGGCGGTAGTGCGCAATGAAGATATTACTGTCAGGGTAAATTCCAACGGCAAACTGGTAAAAGAGGTAAAATATGCTATTACAATTCTAAACAAGAATGGTGAAAGCCGGGGGTACTTTTTACAATCTTATGACAAATTCCACAAAGTGCACAATATTAAGGCACGTATGTACGATTCTGGCGGAAAGGAAATAAAAAAGAGCGGAGGATTTGAAATACTCGATTATGCACTAATTCCTGAAGGCAGTGCTTATTATGATGGTCGGATAAAAGCTATTGATCCTGAAAATTTTGCATATCCTTACACCATGGAATACAGTTATGAAGTTTCCTTTAATGAAGTGATTTATTACCCAGGGTGGAATCCTATCACGGATTTTGAAGTGGCAGTTGAACGCTCGAAATTTACGCTTATTGTTTCAAAACAAGCTGAATGTCGGCATTTTGAGAAAAACATAATCATCGGAGCAAGCATCCAGGAAACACCTGAAAACACCATTACTGTCTGGGAATTAACAAACACACAAGCGATTGCATATGAGCAGTATAGCCCTCCTCTTAACAGCTTTACTCCTGTTGTTTTGCTTGCCCCTACTAAAGTGCAGGTTGAAGGTTACGAAGGGGATTTTTCAACATGGCAAGGTTTTGGCCAATGGATTAATCAGCTAAATCATGACAAAAACAATCTTAGTGATGAAACGAAAGCAAAAATCAGACAAATTACAGAGGGAATCACAGATGAACGGGTAAAAGTAAAAAAGCTCTATGAATACATGCAGAACAAAACACGCTACATAAGTATAACTATAGGTATAGGAGGGTATCAACCATTTGATGCCGAAACTGTTGACAGACTTTGTTATGGTGATTGTAAAGCACTTTCAAATTATATGAAATCACTTCTTGAAGTTGTAGGCATAAAATCATGCTATTCGCTGATTTACAGTGGACGGGAGAATCCTGAACTTCTTATCGATTTCCCTTCGACCCAGTTTAACCATGCCATACTCTGTGTTCCGACAGAAAAAGATACCATATGGCTTGAATGCACAAGTCAGAGGAAACCTTTCAATTATCTTGGGACATCAACTAATGATCGATATGCTCTAGTAATTGAGGAGAATGGCGGAAAATTAGTTAAAACTCCGGTACTTTCTCCCGAAAGCCATCTTGAATCACGCGCAATTAATGTTGTTTTAGATAAAACCGGAAATGGAATAGTCGATGTAGAATCTATGTATAGTGGTATAAATTACGACGATTATGTGCAGATACTGATGAGCGACCAGGCTGACCGTAAAAAGATGGTAACCAAAAGCATTCACATCCCGAATTTTGAACTTGATAATTTTACCATTAAGGAAACCAAAGCTGAAAAACCTTTTGTAACAGAGAACCTTAACCTGACAATTACCAACTATTGCACTAAAGTTGGCGACAGGCTTATGCTTTGCCTGAATATGATGAACAAAATGGGTGATTCCCCGTTCCAGGCTACCACCAGAAAAACCCCGGTTTTGATAAAATGGCCTGTATACGAAGTTGATACCGTTACTTATGAATTGCCCGAAGGATATACCCTTGAAAAAATTCCGTCAAAAGTGAGCCTGCTTTCTGATTTTGGCGAGTATACAACCCAGGTTAGTAAGACCGGAAATACCATTCAATATGTGCGAACTTTTAAAGTGTATAAAGCTGAACATCCTGTAGAACGGTATGATGAAATTGTAACTTTCTTTGATAAAATTGTGACGGCTGACGAAAATAAGGTAATGCTTACCCGGGTGATGTAAAGAATACTCTTCCTAATCAATTTGTAACTTTGTACCCGGTATTATTCTTCCAAAAATCTTACCTTTACCCCTGCTTTTTCCACAATACACCATATGAAATTCAGTGATATTATAGGGCAGGAGCCTTTGAAACAGCGCCTTAAACGAACTGTGTCGGAAAACAGGGTCAGCCATGCACAGCTGTTTCTCGGGCCTGAAGGTTCGGGTAAACTGGCACTGGCACTCGCCTATGCCCAATACATCAACTGCCGGCACCGAACCCCCGAAGACTCCTGCGGCGAATGCCCGTCCTGCAAAAAATACAGCAAACTTATACATCCTGACCTTCACTTTATTTTTCCGGTGAACAGTACCAAAGAAGTAACCGGGTCCAAAATTCTGAGTACCGACTTTATTATACCCTGGCGGGAATTTCTGCTGCAAAACGGTTCGTATGTTACACTTTCGGATTGGTACGATAAAATCGGTATTGAAAAGAAACAAGGCCTGATAAATGCCGAGGATGCTGATTCCATCAACCGCACCCTGGCATATAAGGCCTATGAAGCTGAGTATAAGGTGATGATTATTTGGATGGTGGAAAAAATGAATGCCTCCTCTGCCAATAAATTACTGAAAAACCTCGAAGAGCCTCCGACTAAAACCCTGTTTATCCTGATATCCGAAAACCAGGAGCAGATCATTTTGACCATACTTTCGAGGGCGCAGCTGATCAGCTTTTCGCACCTGCCTAATGCAGTAATTAAGCAAAGCCTTGAACGCAACTATGACATCCCTGCTGAGGAAGCAGAAAGAATAACCGTACTGGCTGACGGCAATTACACAGCCGCACTGATGTACGCCGGCAAAACCGGGTCCGGAAATGTTTCGCTTCAGGCGGAACTCGAAAAATTTTTTATTTTCCGCGATTGGATGAGGCGTTGTTTCACCATTTCGAACGAGCTGAAAGATTATGATCTGTTTCTGGAAATTATTCCCCGGCTTCTGGTCGACGGTAGCCGCGAAAAACAGAAGGAACTGCTGATATACAGTCTGAATATGTTCCGCATCTGTCTGCAATATAATGTCGGCAACCATCACCTTGTAAAACTTACCGGTGAAGAATTTGATTTTGTAAAGAAGTTTTCGGTGTACATTCATCCGAGGAATATTAAATTCTTCGACGAGGAGGTAAACCGTGCCATTTTTCATATCGAACGCAATGCCAACGCCCTGATCGTTTTAACTGACCTTTCGCACCTGATTGCCCGTATGTTTAAAATTCAGGCAACACCCCAAGTCAAAAAAGTGTAAATTTGTCAATTCGTACTATGTGAACTCTATTGCCGGAATATTGGCAGAGTACCAGGTCAATACTAATATACAAATCCCGCCGTTACTCTTTCTTGAAGCTTGCGGCGGATAGATTTTACTCAAAATGGAAGAAAATATACAACTTCATATACCAAACAAGGAACTGATAGGATCAAGAGGCTGTTGTACAAGCAACAATCCGCTGATAGGCCGCGCCGGAGCCGAGCAGAAATGTGCCAAGCTGGCTGCTTACGACTGGATGAAGAATATCCCTTTGCCAGGAAGTACAGCCCGGTTTGATTGTGCTGAAGTTCGGTTTAAGAATAATCACAAGGATTTTTTCCGGATTCCTGCTGGCCTTTCAGTGTATAATGGTGATATTGTTGCTGTTGAAGCCTCCCCGGGTCATGATATCGGCATTGTTACTCTTACAGGTGAAACTGCAAGGATGCAGATGATCCGCAAAGGGGTAAATCCTGGTAAGGAAGACATACGGAAACTTTACCGCAAAGCCAAACAAGCCGATGTGGATAAATGGCTTCATGCCATTGGCCGCGAAAACGACGCACTCTATAAAACGAGGGTAGCTGCTTTAAAGCTTGGCCTTAAAATGAAGGTAAACGATGTGGAATACCAGGGCGACGACACCAAAGCCATTTTCTACTATACCGCCGAAGATCGGGTTGACTTCAGAGAACTGATTAAAATACTTGCTGATGAACTGAAGATCAGAATTGAGATGAGGCAGATAGGTATGCGCCAGGAAGCCAGCAGATTGGGAGGTATAGGTTCGTGCGGACGCGAGTTGTGTTGCTCAACCTGGATAAGTGGTTTCCATTCCGTATCAACGGCAGCAGCCCGGGTGCAGCAACTTTCGCCTAACCCTCAGAAACTCGCCGGGCAATGTTCGAAACTGAAATGCTGCCTCAATTATGAAGTAGAAGCATACAACGATGCACTCAAAGATTTCCCTGACGAAAATGCGGTTCTCAAGACCAGACAGGGAGATGTGCTGCTGCAGAAAATTGATGTTTTTGGCGGCACAATGTGGTTTGGGTACAAAGGCAAGGAACACGAAATGTATGCCTTAACAGTGTCCAGGGTTAAAGAAGTAATTACCCTGAATAAATCAGGGAAAATACCTGAAAAAATAGAAGATTTTACCATCAAGCAGGATAAGAAACCGGCAATCGGACTTGTGGTTGCCAGTGAGGATCTTCACCGCTTCGACAAAAAGAAACACTCACCTCATAAAAGTGGAAACGATTAGCATGTTCAGGCTTTTTAACATATTCCATTCGAAATACTCTGGCATGCAATTCCTTTCAATTGCTGTTTCCGTATTCACATTACTGACTTCCTGCGACAACACTGTGTTTCACACCGAATCCGTTCGCCTGAAAAACGATGAATGGAAGGCGGATGATACCCTGTTTTATACCTTCAACTCCAAGGATACTCTCACTTCCTACGATTTTTATTTCGAGGTACGCAACACAACCGATTACGATATGCAGAACCTTTACCTTTTCATAACAGCATACTACCCCGGAAATACTTTTTCGCGCGATACGGCCGAGTGTATTCTGGCAGCACCTGACGGGAAATGGTATGGCAAAGGAATGGGAAAGCATAAGGATAGCAGGTTTTTGTTTCGTAAGGGCGTAAAATTCCGCAAACCAGGTAATTACATCATAGCTGTAAACCAGGCCATGCGTATCGAAAACCTGAAAGGAATTTCTGACGTAGGTATTCTGATAAAGAAACAAGCAAACTGACCTTTGCCTTTGAACTGAAACTCAATGATCCAATGAAAAAGAGCCTGAATGAAAACGAATGGGTGAAGAGATTCTGGAAATGGTATTTTATCACCCTGTTGTTATTAGCCTTATTTTTTGCAGCACTTTCGGTTGGCTGGTTAGGCTTCATGCCCTCCTTCGATGAACTCGAAAACCCGAAAAGTAAGCTGGCTTCGGAAGTAATCTCTGCCGATCAGAAAGTGCTTGGATCTTTCTATCTCGAAAACCGATCTAATATACATTATTCCGAATTATCACCCTGGCTTATTAAAGCACTTATTGCCACGGAGGACTTTCGTTTCGAGAAGCATTCAGGTATCGATGAGCGGGCACTGCTAAGGGTCTTCGTTGGCATGATCACCGGGAAAAATAAAGGTGGCGGAAGCACTATAACACAGCAGTTGGCCAAAAACCTGTTCCCCAGGGAATACCACTATACAATTTTCGGCACCGGATTCGCTAAACTGAAGGAGTGGATCACCGCCATCAAACTTGAGCGAAACTACACAAAAGAAGAAATACTGGCATTATATCTCAATACTGTCGACTTTGGAAGTCTGGCATACGGTATCAAATCCGCCTCAAAAACCTATTTTGATAAAACACCTGCTGAACTTAACCTGCAGGAATCGGCAGTACTTATCGGACTGTTGAAAGCTCCCTCCTTTTTCCATCCGGTACGAAATACAGAACGGTCGAAAAAACGGCGTGAGGTTGTGCTGAGCCAGATGCTAAAAAATGGCTATATTTCCGAAAAACAATATGATTCAGTAAGAGTCCTGCCGCTGGATATGTCGCAATACACCCTGCAGGATCACAACAGCGGACCAGGTACTTATTTCAGGGAGTATCTGCGTGAGTCACTTATGGCTGACAAACCAGAGAAAAGCAATTACGATAATCCTGATGAATATATGGCTGACTCCATCCGCTGGCTTCGCGATCCGGCATTTGGTTGGGTAGCTAAAAATAAAAAGGCTGATGGCACCTATTACAACCTGTATAAAGATGGATTAAAGTTTTATACTACCATCAATTCGCATATGCAACGCTATGCCGAAGAAGCTGTTACCGAGCATATGGCTAAAGACCTGCAGCCAGCATTCTATAAACACTGGAAAGGCAATTCGCATGCACCCTATGATCTGTCGGACACCAAAGAAATAAAAAAGTTACTCGCTACATCCAAATTCAGATCGGACAGATACCGGAGCATGAAAAAAGCCGGAATATCCAGCGACTCTATCGAAAAGGCATTTGCAACACCTATTCCTATGAGAGTTTTTTCCTGGAACGGGGATATTGACACCATTATGAGTCCGATGGATTCAATCAAATACCATAAATGGTTTCTGCATGCAGGACTGATGTCGATGGAGCCTCAGACCGGTTACGTGCGGGCTTATGTAGGTGGCATCAACTTCAGGTTTTTCAAGTATGATCATGTGGTGGTCGCACGCCGTCAGGTAGGATCCACTTTTAAGCCTTTCGTGTATACGGTTGCCATGCAGGATGGTCAGATGTATCCTTGTTCGCAGGTGCCAAATGTGCAATACTCCATCGAATCGAACGGTGTACTGTGGGAGCCGCATAACTCGAGCAAATACAAAGAAGGGCAGATGGTGACTCTCAAAGAAGCCCTTGCCAACTCGATCAACTGGATTTCGGCCTACCTTATAAAAAGATTCTCCCCACAGGCAGTTATTAAGATTGCCCGCAAAATGGGAATTTTCAGCCCTTTGCCTGCGGTACCCTCTATTTGCCTTGGTACCCCCGATATTTCGTTGTACGAAATGACAGGAGCAATGAGCACATTTGCCAATAAAGGAATTTTCGTGCAACCTCTTTTCATTACACGTATTGAAGATAAACACGGGAATGTAATCGAACAGTTTGTTCCTCACCAGGACGAAGCATTAAGTGAAGAAACTGCTTATATGATGATTGGACTTATGAAAGGCGTTGTGGAAAGCGGTACAGGGTCGCGTCTCAGGGGGAAATACAGTTTTACCAACCCGATTGCAGGTAAAACCGGCACTACCCAAAGTAATTCCGACGGCTGGTTTATGGGTCTTACTCCCGATCTTGTCACCGGTGTATGGGTCGGAGGCGACGACCGTACCATACGTTTCAGGAGTACAGCACTGGGGCAGGGTGCAAATATGGCCTTGCCGATATGGGCTCTTTATATGAGAAGAGTATATAGTGACAACACCCTGCAACTCACCAAAGGTGATTTCGAAAGACCGGAAGGATTAAAGGAAGATTACTTCAATTGCTCTACTTTCGACAGTAATAACCCTGACGGAACCTCCACAACCGAAGAGGACGATAAGTATTGATAAAAGTTCTTCAGCATTTATTCCTCAACTCACACAATTGCTTGTCGGCAACCAATTTGTAATTTTTTATCCGCAATATTGAATACACATTCAATTAATTAAATAAGTATTTTTGCCTTTTACTTTTCAATCAGTTCTGAATTTTTCCTGATCCTTAAACTTAATATCGTAACAATGACACGAACCGTGAAATTTTTGCTTCTGCCTGTCCTTTTCTTTGGATTGTTTTTCATTTATGGCTGCCCGGTCGATATGGATTTCCCCCCGGATGATGCCGGCTCAAAACCAATGGATGAAGCCTTGCTTGGAACCTGGACATGTGTAAACGATACCTGCGACGATCTGAAGGTTGTGCTGGTCGAAAAAGCAGATGATTACACATACACCATTGAAGTTAAGGAAAACGGTGAAAATTACCTGGCTGATGACATTACCTTCAGTGGATATGTTACCGAAATAGATGGAAAGAAATTTATTTATGCCCGGGGTGATGTGATGGGTACATTTTTCACCTACCATTACCAGGTTTCAGGCAACAAGCTGATTCTTTATGATGTAGGATTGCTCGAAGGAGGCAAGGATGCTGTTACTTCAACCGAAGCCTTCAGGGCCGAAATATCGGCATCACTTAAAAAGGAAGGCTGCCTGAGTGGCCGGTTGGATTTCGTAAGGAAGTAATTCACTATTACGGAATCCTATAAAAGTTTTACATACTTATCCCTATAAGGAAAAAAGGCAGCACTCATACGGGTACTGCCTTTTTTTGATGAAAATCACCTCAAAACTATTTTACAACATTCATTTCGTCGACCAGGTAACCTGCACCTGCATATTTATCCACTATAAAAAGCACATACCTTATATCCACACATATGGTGCGTTGCAGGTTTGCATCAAATTTAATATCGCTGCTCATGGCTTCGGAGTTGCCGTCAAAAGCAACACCAATGAGTTCGCCATTGGCATTGATCACGGGACTTCCCGAATTCCCCCCGGTTATATCGTGTGTGGTAAGAAAACATACATGCATGATGTCGTCTTCAGCATATCGTCCGAAATCATTATTCTGATATAGTTCTTTAAGTTTTGGTGATACAATGAACTCGCTGTTTGACGGGTCTTCCTTTTCCATCACGCCTTTAAGTGTTGTATAATAATCGGCAAAAAGAGCATCAGCGGGTTTATAAGGCTTAACACTGCCATAGGTTAATCTCATGGTGCTGTTGGCATCAGGATAAAAATTTGTTTCAGGATTCATTTCGCGCATGCCGGCGATATAATTCCGGTGGGCTGCCGAAAACTTATCTTCATCAGTCATTTGAGTCAGACGGGCAATCATATATGTGGCAATAAAGGAATTGGCAGCAACTAAAGCCGGATCCTTCTGAAGAGTTTTCTTACGTGGATGGTCAAGAAATTCCATTAGCCGCTCCTTCGATGCAAAAATGGAACGTTCGAAAATATGATCAACATATATTCTTATATCATCCTTGAATTTATTTTCAATTGTCCTGTAGCAATCAGGCATATACTCGGGTGCCACATTCTGCGCATATACCTCAAGTATATTCACAAGTAATTCCTTCTCCAGGGCAGGGTTAAATGTTTTATAAAACTTCTCAGCCCTGTTTTTATTGATCACTATCATTTCATCGAAATCAGCCGAATCGAAACGACTCGTGAGCTCTCCTGTCTGAAATGCAATATACAGTATCCTCGCCCCTACCAGCAATTCGCTTGTGTAGATAAGTGCTTCGTTTGCGCGGCTTTCGGCTACTGTCAGGTATACGCTTCGGTAATCGTCAATTACATTTCCATAGCGCGTTTTACGACTCTCGTCGCTGTTCACCCATTCCTGAAAAGCATCTTCAGTTTTCTTTTTATCTTCATATACTTTTAAACGCTGCAATGCCTTGCTTTCCTGCAGTGATTTTTTCCAGAAATTGGCCAGGTATGCGTAATCACCGGCATAGGCGATACGGGTGGCATCTTCGGCATTCATGAACTTTTTCATGACTTCCATTTTTGCCCATTTTGCTTTTATATCAGCGGGATTACTTTGTGTAAGCTTTTCATCTATACCATAGGAAGTAAGGTAGCGGTCAGTAGCACCGGGATATCCCAGTATCATCGCAAAATCGCCCTCTTTTACACCATGCAACGAAACCGGCAATGAGTATTTGGGAACATAGGGCAGATTGTTTTTCGAAAATTCAGCAGGCTTACCGTCGGCACCTGAGTAAACCCTTAAAAGGCAGAAATCCCCGGTATGGCGGGGCCACATCCAGTTGTCGGTATCACCGCCAAATTTACCGATGGACGAAGGCGGGGCTCCAACCATACGAACATCAGTAAAGGTCTGGTAAACAAATAAATAATATTCATTCCCTTCGAACATGCTTTCAATTGAAACTTCGAGACCGGTTTCGGCTTCCACCTCCTCAATAATCTGATCCGAAACTCTCTGAATTGCCAGTCCACGCTCACCCTCGTCCATTCCGGGAGTTACATCAGCAAGTACACGGCCGGTGACATCATCCATCCGTATAAGGAAAGAAACTGTTTTACCCGGTATAGGCAATTCCTCTTCGGGTCGCATAGCCCAGAATCCATCGGTAAGGAAATCGCTGCCCACTGAACTTTGTTCGGCTATAGCCTCATAACCGCAATGGTGATTAGTAATGAGCAAACCTTTCTGCGAAATAACCGAACCGGTGCAGCCACCATGATCGAGCGAAATAATGGCATCCTTGATACAAACCTGGTTTACGCTGTAAATTTGTTCCGATGTAAGTTTCAGACCCATCTGCTGCATCGCGCTGATATTGTATTTGCTGATTAGCATTGGCAGCCACATGCCTTCTTCGGCCCTGGAAAAAAGACTCTGAAGGGTCAGGATGACCAGAATGAATGAAAACCGTAGTGATTTCATATAAGAAAATTAAAAGGGGTTAGGCTTTAGGGATTGGGTTTTAGGGAAAAACAATTTACAAGGGACTATTTAAATTTCATTTCAATTTTTCAACTCCTAACCTCAAAATCCTAACCCCTAAAACCTCTCTTCCGTTACTTCGACATCCGTTTCCGTTCGTGCTCCTTCAGGTATATTTTGCGCAGGCGCATCGATTTCGGGGTGATTTCAACCATTTCGTCAATCTGAATATACTCCAGAGCTTCTTCGAGCGAGAACTTCACCGCCGGCGGCATACGAACCGCCTCGTCCTTGGCAGTTGTCCGGAAGTTGGTCATCTGTTTGGCTTTTGTGATATTTACACCGAGATCATTGTCCCTTGAGTTTTCACCCACAATCTGTCCTTCGTAGATTTCGTCGAAAGGCTCAACGAAAAACCGGCCGCGGTCAGTAAGCTTATCAATACTGTAAGCTGTTGCCATACCTGTATCGATACTGATCAAAACACCGGCAAGCCGCTGAGGCAAACTACCTTTCCATGGTTCGAATGCTTTGAACCTGTGTGCCATAATAGCTTCGCCGGCAGTAGCTGTAAGAACTGCATTACGCAACCCTATAATACCACGCGAAGGAATAATAAATTCGAGGTGCATCAGGTCGCCTTTTGGATTCATGGCAAGCATGTCACCGCGACGCTGAGTAACCAGATCAATAACTTTCCCTGAAACTTCGAGTGGCGTATCCACGATAAGTGTTTCGATAGGTTCGCATTTTACGCCATCAATTTCCTTTATAATTACCTGTGGCTGACCAACCTGTAACTCGTAACCTTCGCGTCTCATGGTTTCGATAAGGATGGAAAGGTGCAGAATACCACGACCATATACGATAAACTGGTCAGACGATCCGGTCTCCTCCACTCTGAGGGCCAGGTTTTTCTCAGTCTCTTTATTGAGACGCTCATTCAAATGCCTGGAAGTAACGAATTTACCTTCGCGCCCGAAGAATGGTGAGTTGTTAATTGCAAAAAGCATACTCATGGTAGGCTCATCGATATGGATGTCAGGTAGACGCTCAGGTGTATCAGGATCAGTAACCGTATCGCCAATGTCGAAACCTTCGAGACCAACCAACGCACAGATATCTCCTGAATGTACAGAGGTTACTTTAACCCTGCCTAATCCTGAAAATGAGTATAGTTCCTTAATTTTCGATTTTGTAATACTTCCATCTCTTTTAAGAAGTGACACATTCATACCTTCCGAAATCACACCTCTCGAAACGCGCCCGATGGCTATACGACCTACATACGAACTGTAATCGAGCGAAGTGATCTGCATTTGAAGTGGTCCTTCCGGGATTGGTGCCTCGGGAATGTATTTTATGATAGCATCGAGCAAAGGGAAAATATTATCAGTTTCTTCCTGCCAGGTGGTGTTCATCCAACCTTGTTTGCTCGATCCGTAAATTGTCTGAAAATCCAATTGCTCATCGGTTGCTTCGAGGTTGAAGAAGAGCTCAAATACCTGCTCATGTACTTCGTCGGGACGGCAGTTTTCCTTATCGACCTTGTTGATAACTACAATTGGAAGCAGACCCAGCGACAAAGCTTTCTGTGTAACAAAACGAGTCTGAGGCATTGGTCCTTCGAAGGCGTCAACCAGAAGTAAAACTCCATCGGCCATCTTCAGAACACGCTCCACTTCACCACCAAAATCGGCGTGACCAGGAGTGTCGATAATATTAATTTTAATTCCTTTGTATTCGACCGAAACATTTTTGGATGTGATAGTGATGCCCCTTTCACGTTCCAGGTCGTTGTTGTCGAGAATCAGCTCACCGGTTTCCTGGTTGTCGCGGAAGAGATTACAGCTATGTAATATTTTGTCTACCAGTGTTGTTTTGCCGTGGTCGACATGGGCAATTATGGCGATGTTACGAATGCTTTGCATGAAATTTTTGCTTGTGAAAAAGGGTGCAAAGGTAGGGTTTATTTGCAGCGGATTTACATATATAGGAATTTAGTTGGGAGCGTGTGCGAAAGAAACAGGGGGAAGGGTGAATGTGGAAGTAAGAGAAAAGGGGTATCCTGTAATTATCATTGCTCTTTAATTATTTTCATTGTATAAAACCTATGACCGGCTGTTTCCACAACAAAAAAATAAATGCCATTTCTTAAATCTGATATGTCAACTGAATTGAAATATGATTGCTTGTCAATGCTCTTAATAAGTACTCCCCATGAATTGTAAATTTTAACATCTCTTACGCCTGTATTGTTAAAATTGACCAGTCCCTTTGTTGGATTTGGGTAATAATCTAATAAACTGACTGTTCCTGAATTTTCGGTATTTGTAAACAGATCTTCTATTTTTGTTAAAAAGATATTAGTTGTATTGTTGCAATTGAGTGTATGCATGCCAAATACAGCATGACCGCTAATACCCCCATAATCCCCGGCGAGAAACACATTATTATCATTATCTAATTCAATATCATTTGCATAATCACCTGAGGTGCCACCACAATTTACAGCCCACACGGCATGAAAATTACTATTATATTTTACCACAAATGCATCAAAGTAACCATAACTTTGTAAAGTGATTGTGTCGAAAGTACATGACAAATATATAGTGCCCGTAATAAAGGTGTTGTCAAACTTATCTGTTTCAATTCCGTTATTCGTGGTACCATGTAATTTTTGAGCCATAGTACAACTTCCGGAGGAATCATATTTGATTACGAAGTTTTCACCTGCCCATAAAGTTGATAACGTACAACTTCCAAACGAAACATTTCCGGCGAAAACACCAACTATATAAACATTTTCCTTTGAATCGACACTAACATCTTCACCACCGGCGTAATCCAGAAAATCATCAGCACCACTTGAATTTTTTGCCCATTTTACCTGCCCGTCTAAATCCAGTTTAGCAACAAACATATCCTTTCCATCTATGTTTGTAAGTGTTATTGTATCGAACAATGCTGTACGATAAAAATCACCTGTCATATAGATATTATTATGGATAACCTTTATTGATTTAACAATATCATATTTTTCTCCACCGAACTGCTTAGCCCAAACAAATTGCCCGTCGGGAGTGTATTTCGCTAAAAAAACATCGCTTTGCCCATACGAATGCAATAATTTAGTTCCCACCAAAACAGACATCTCAAAAATTCCGGAAACGTAGATGTTCGAAAGAGAATCTACTGCTATGGTTTTCCCGTAATTATATCCGGTATTCCCAAATGATTTAACCCATTGAACGATCCCGGAAGAATTTAATTTTAAAATAAAAACTTCCCCTGAACCGCCATGACTTATTAACGTAAAAGCATCAATAGTTAAATTACCGTTAAAAGTTCCCGTAACAAAAATATCGTTATTCTGGTCACTTTTGATGCAATTGGCAATGGATTTACCTGTGCAACTTGATTCTTTCGACCATAATAATTCTCCATTTTGTGTATATTTTGCTATTAGAAGTTTTGCAGATTCCGGAGCCCCGTTTGTATAACCTGTCAGGTAGACATTTCCATCCATGTCCTTATGAACGCTTGTGCTGCGCTCAGTATATGAATAATTGGGGTTAACAGTATTTGCCCAATCAAACGTCTGGCAAAACAGAGATGATTGAACAGCAAAAAAAACTAAAAACATAAAATTTTTCATAGCATATAACTTATTGAAACAAAGATAAATAATTAATTGAGGCTTCATTAATTTTAATAGTACTCTAATAATTTTCATATGCTCGATTATCAGCACGATACAAAAATCAACCTTTGCGACCTAAAGTATTGATATTTTGTGTTTTAATACTTGGCGTCCTTGCGGTAATAGAAAGATCACCGGAATAACTAATTTAAATATTTTTCATCGCAATCGCTTCAATAAATCGAATCAGTTAATTGTTATAGATACCTCTGGTATTTGGACCATTTGCCCTACATTTTTGTGATACTATGGAGTAGTAAAACTCACCTCATTCCCGTAGGCAGTTCCCGAAGTATTGGTGGCGTAAGCCCTCACATAATAAGTTGTACCTGACGAAAGGCCGGTTATACTGCTGGTAAATGATCCTGTTGAAGTTGCTCCGGTAGTATGGTTGCCGGTTGCAATTGGCCCGGTTGAGGTACTCCAGCAAACGCCGCTGGCAGTAACCGCTGCACCACAATTGTTGCTGATGGTTCCGCCGCTGGTGGCTGTCGTAGCTAAAATGTCGCTTGCCGCAGTTGTGGTGATGGTGATGTAGCAATCATTTACAGTTGCAGTAACCCTGAATCTGCCGCTACTTTCTACACCGTTCACGGTTTGGCTGGCCCAATAATCGGTGGCTGTAGTCAAAGTGGTGGTCCCTGACAAGAGTGTACCTCCCGTTTCGGCTGTATACCATTTGATTACAGCACCCGGCTCTGCAGTCACAACCAGGTCGGCAACTTTTGGCGCAGGACCGGATGAAAGAAAACAGGTTTGCTGGATAGTAAAATTCCATGACCCTGATGCAATGCTTATTCCGGCGAATGAATTTTCACTCAGGTCGTTAACAAATCCATTGCTGATTTCAACACCGACATTACTATTTCCGGGTAATTGAATTGGTATATTAAAACTCAGTGTTTTATTATCTGGAGATAACGAAAAAGCAGTTCGGTCATCCGCATCCGCTAAATCAAACGATATCAGAGTTGATCCCCCGCTTTGTAACGATAATATCCCTGACGAGCCTAAACTTACTTCCTCATCAAAGGTAAAGGACATGGAAGGACTTTGAGCAACACCGGTTGCGCCATCAGCCGGTGACAAAGCTGTCAACTGTGGTTGTATAGTATCTGCTACAGTGATTGAAAAATTCTGTTCCGCAAAACCGGCATCATTGGTAGCCCTTACTACAACCGGATGATTACCCACATCTGATTTTGCTGGTATTCCTGTAAGGTTTGTACAGGTTTGAAAACGGTAAACTTCATTGGTAGCGGAAATTGCATAAAACAGCGTTCCGGTGGTTGTTAATGACAAATCAGAAATAAAACCAGGTACCTCTGTTGAAATTACCAGGTACGACGCAAAATCACTGGTATATTTCCGAACACCGTTCTCCACTGTTGATATATAAAAATTCCCATAAACATCTTGTTGAATTGCACATGGTTGCGGAACTCCGGTAAGAACAGTAGTCATTGAGCTTCCATTGTATTTTAATATTGAATTGTTACCATAAGTAGCTATATACATGCTTCCGTCCAATCCGAATGTAAGTCCGAAAGGGCCATTCGAAGGTACTCCATCCGTTACGTCGAGGTACAACTGTTTTTCCTTTGTGGTTTTATGGATCCGGTAAATCTGAGACGAATTAAAGTCAGAAGCATAAATCCAGTCGTCCTTATCGGTAAGAGATAATGCACCTTCGGTTAAAGTGGTAAATGTTTCTTCCGCAGCCGACGGGTTACTGATTGGTATTCGTGTAACAGATTGAGTAGCATTAACATATCTTGGAATATAAAGGTAATCTCCCGCAATAAGGAGTGAATGGACTGTTCCGCTTAATAATCCTGACTTCCACAGGCTTGTTGTTCCATCGGATTCAATTTTATAGACCTCTGTTCCATCCAGGGTAATTGCGTAAACACTACCTCCACTACCTCCAGCAACACCTCCCAGTTCAATTCCGGTTGAAATATTTCCGAAAAGTGATGCGGTGCTTTGTCCTCCGGTTGTAAAAGTCAGCCATGCAGGTAATGTTGGAACCGTGAAGGTGGTTAGATTCCCGTTTACTGTTGTTGCCTCAATTTGATAATTATACCTCTGCTCATACATCACGGTTGTGACAGGTGTAGATGATATTGACGGTGGGATAATAGGTGTTGTAACGGTTTGTACACTGCCATAAGCATTTCCGGCAGAGTTGATTGCATAAGCACGTACATAATAAGTTGTGCCAAACTCAAAACCGGAAACCGATTGGGAATATGTACCGGTTCCGCTTCCTATCTGAACCTTGGTATCAGAAATATCAGGCGTTCCCGATAAAGAATAAACCACACCACGCTCTGTAACTGTTGCACCACCGTCGGAAGTAACATTTCCACCCAATGTGGCAGTTGTGCTGTTGAATGTGGTGATTGCCGTGGTGGTTACAGTTGGAACAATAGCTGGCACACCCAGGTATTCCACAGCCCCTATATCGGTTGTGCCATAACGTGAACGTCCCAACTGATCGGTGAGTGGTGCTCCGGCATCGGTACCTGCATCTCTGATGAAACTACCCTCCGAATAAGCCAGAACAGACCCGGTGTTAGTTCCCGGCACATAGATAAGACTGGAACTCAGACCCAGGGTTTGATTGGCCAATGCAGTATTGTTTCTGGTCCATTGCGCACTGGCTGATCCATCGGCTTTGTAGTTATAAAGAATATCGTTGGAATTGGTAAAATGCCAGTCGCCGGAGACACCATTTGCTGACTGGTTTTCAACAATATTAAACCCATTGTCGGTTAAAGCGACACCAGTTTGAACCCTGTAGTCTCCCAAAGTATTGTCAGCAAGTATGGTATTGATTACAGAAACATTTCCTGAGTAAACCCAAAGACCGTAACCGGTATTTTGACCCACAGTACAGTTTGTCAGGTTAACGCTGCCCAGTTCACAATAGATACCACCTCCTTCTGATACATTGTGAGAGTTTTTAGCAATTGTTGAATTTACGATCGATGCAACAGCATATGCTTCAATATAAATACCACTTCCTCCGGTATTATCGTGTATGGAACTGTTTACTATAGTTGTAGGACAACCCTGACTTACATAAACGCCAGACCCTAAGCTGGTTGCAGTATTCCAGCATATATCCAGATTGATCAGGTTCAATTGAGTGCCATCAGATAAAATTCCTCCTCCTACATTCGAGGTTCCATATCGCACCGTAAGATCCATTATAGTTACATCTGTACCAAACCATGCAAAAAAAACATTGCTTACCGCATTCACAGCTGAAGTACCGGATTGTACAAATGTCGAATTTGCTCCTTGTCCTTTTATGGTGATGTCTTTTTCAACGAGCAAATTAGCCTCCGTAAAGACTCCAGCCGCAAGATTTAAGACATCTCGGTCGTCACAAACAGCCAATGCGCCGGCAATGGTAGTAAAATCGCCGACCGGACCAACATTGTAAATTTGTATGAAATCAACTGATAAATTGCTTTTAGTCGAACTGATCACCCTCGAGGCATCGCCACCACTGAAGGCAGAATTTTGAAAAGCGAATCCCAGATTCGAAATATCGTTGCTGTTGTTGTGCAAAGTGGCTGTTCCTGTGAGCACTGCAACAAGACTAAGTGAACTGGTTCTGATAATTCTTGCTGTAAAACCAGCCGGAAGATTGGTAATAATAACCTTGCCGCCAGCCACAAAATCGTCCCCATCAATTCCGGTAAAGGTCTCACCTCCAACATTGTTACAGGTAATTTCAATGGTATTATCTATTGAACCATCGTTCTCTGGCGATTCGATATACACGTCTGTACTGTAAGTAAGAGTAGCAACAAGCATGGCAGAAGCGGGATAGCTATCACCTGGCATATCTCCAAATCCGGCATACACAATGGTACTACCTGTAGGGCTAACCTTACAATTGGCAGCCTTCGGGACGTAGTCTATTGCAAAAATGACGAACAATAAGATTAATTGAATGACATTTTTCATTTTTGGCTTGCTTATAATATAGTTTTGTTACATCAATTTAATATTAGAATTAATTGTCACATTGACTTTTGCATTTGAAAGATTTTAGAGGTTAGATTTATAATCTCAGATAAATTGCAAATCTTTTTTTGCAAGGGTCAATATACGGTAATAGTTGCAAATTGGATTGTCATTTATGAGCTATTCTACAACAGAAACACCATTTCAACCAGGTCTAAGGTGTTATAAAACTCACCTCATTCCCATAGGCTGTTCCCGAAGTATTGGTGGCAAAAGCCCTCACATAATAAGTTGTGCCTGCGGAAAGGCCGGTTATACTACTGGAAAATGATCCTTCCGAAGTTCCTCCTGTAATATGGTTGCCTGTGGCTATCGGCCCTGTTGAAGTACTCCAGCATACGCCGCTGGCAGTTACAATTGCGCCGCAATTGTTGCTGATGGTTCCACCGCTGGTGGCCGAATTTGCTAAAATTTCACTTACCGCGGCAGTGGTGATGGTGATGTAGCAATCATTTACAGTTGCGGTAACCCTGAATCTGCCGCTACTTTCTACACCGTTCACGGTTTGGCTGGCCCAATAATCGGTGGCTGTAGTCAAAGTGGTGGTCCCTGACAAGAGTGTACCTCCCGTTTCGGCTGTATACCATTTGATTACAGCACCCGGCTCTGCAGTCACAACCAGGTCAGCAACTTTTGGCGCAGGACCAGTGGAAACAAGGCAGGTTGATTCGCCCAGGGCAAATTCACTGAGCGATGTCAATGCCATTGCATTGGTATAATCGGGTGTTGTGGTGGGATATGATAAAATGGTTCCTGCATCCTTCTTCAGTAAAACAACCGTGTTTGAAGCTGTATATCCTGTTGCATTGAGTGTTACGTAATATTGCAGGCCGGTTCCTCCAGCCTGGCTGATGGTCCAGTAGCGGCCGGTGGTGAGCAAAGTGGTGTTGGCAGGCAGTGTACTGTTCATTCCTGTTTCGGTTTGTTCAGCGGTTACTACGCTGGTTCCGGTCAGGGCTGTATAGTTAAAGGTTATCGGACGGTAATTTCCACCTTTGCCGATGGGGAATACTTTTGAACCAATGCTACTGAAGGTTTGCGCCAGTTTTCCGTCCACATAATCGGAGGAACTGGCATGGACAATGCTTCCTGATGAGCCGATTGTTGCTGTATTTGAACCGGTGGTCAGTACCCCGTTGGCAAGATCGAGGGTGCCATTTATAGTTATACCGGCATCAGTCAGGGAAAGTCCGTTAATGTTATCAAGAGTTAAGTTGCTAAAGGTGCTTGTTCCGGATCCGTTAATTGATTGTGCTTCTGAGCCGGATAGAGTAATTGTGCTTCCTGAAGTTCCGGCGATGATACCACTGTTCTGTAAATTTCCTCCGACAGTTAGGTAACTCGCCGAAGTAAGCGTAAGTGTAGTGCCGTTTTCAATTTTAAGGTTGGCTACCGAAGCCAGGTTGGTGGCACTTTCGCTGGTGAGGGTATTATTACCGCCCGATACTACCCAGTAGGTTCCGCTTTCGCTCACAATGCGGGCACCTGAGTTGTAGATGCCCTGGGCTCTCATTACAATGCCCGGAGCAAAGATTATAGTAGAAATCAGGATTGTTTTGATGCTTTTCATATTGATTGAAATATGCAGCTTTAAGTTCATTGGAGGACAAAAGAGCGAACTGCCCGAACCCTTAAAAGAGTAGATTTAAGCGGGAATGTTTGATTTCCGTAGCCAAAGAAATCTTTTTCCATTGCCTGGGTGCTTGACCCCTCATACGAAGTCCAATAAATACCACTCACTGTATCAAATCCTCCAATTATTTCCCGATTATTGAAAAGCTTAATTATTTCATTTAAACTTGGTAAATACCAGTCAGTGTAACCATTTAGTTCTAAATCGTCACATAATCGGGCTGCAATCCCTGCAGTTGAGCAACCGTTAACAATCAAAGTTGTGTTTGCCTGTCCTGTTCCTAATAACATGGATGTTCCAGATATTGATGTTCCACTGCATCCCCAGGATGCACCGGTACTTTGGTCACTTGGGGCCGCAATCAGACCGTGTATCTCACCTAAAACATATCCGGGATCACCGGATTGTAGTATATAGGCAATTTTTCCACCTTGAAAAGATTCACCAACAATAGGTGTAGTAAGGGTGGTAAAACTATTCTGATCTCCATAGACAGTGCCTGCGGCATTTGTGGCAAATGCTCGGATATAATAGGTGGTGTTTGAAGTTAATCCTGTGACAACACATATGTAAGTTCCAGATCCTGTTCCACTTGTGATTTTACTGTCTGCAATTGTAGGCGAACCAGTTGTACTCCAGCAAACCCCTCTTACAATATCAAGTTCACCACCATCGTTGGTAACATTACCACCGCTCGTTGCCGACCCGTATCCTATAGAAGAAACAGAACTGGTAGTTACGGCAGGAAAAACAGCACCAGTCCACTCAGGAACTTCAGAAACTGAAAATTGTAAAAACTGACCTGGCGACCCAGCCGGAATTTTTACCCATGCTATGCCATTCCAGTATTGCATATCTCCGGCATTTATTCCTGTAGCACGATTTGAAATGTCAATCCAGGATGTCCCATTGTAATAATAATAACCAGGCACACTATCGGTCTGGAAAATTAATAAACCATTTGCCGGTGACGGACTTGAGATTGCATTGCGTTGAGCTTTTGTCATACGTGGAGGCAAAAATCCCTTCGTGGTTGAACTTACATCGAGCATAGCACTCCCATTGGGTGATGATCCATCAGAATTGATGCCCACACTTTGTGCTTGCGAAATAACTGTTATTGCAAAAAACACTGCTGCAATCAAAGGTATTTTCATAATTTGTACAGATTATATTCTTCTGTAAATGATCATTACAAACATTCATTATGTTACTTTCAGTTAATCGTAACAGTGACTTCAAACCGTGTGGCACTTTCGGTACAGTCGATAGTTTGGCTTGCCCAGTAATGATTTCCACTTACCAAAACGGTGGTAGTCTCTAAAGCAGTTCCACCTGAAGAGGCTGTGTACCATCGTATACTTGATCCAGTAGCTTGCAAACTGGCGACAGTTGCCCCTGAGCTATAGGCTTGTGAAGCAGATCCGGTTGGTTTGCAGGGAGTTTGATCAAAACTGGCAATAACATCAAATCGTTCAGTGCTTTCAGCACCACTTACAGTTTGGCTTGCAAAATAATGATGACCATCTTCAAGCAAAGTTCCATCCGAAAGCGGTGAACCACCGGAAGCATCGTGATACCATTTAATCCCACTTCCTGTAGCCTGCAGACTGGCAATTGTAGAGGTATTCGTATAAACATACGCTGGGGGATTAATGGTTATTGTAACTGTCGAGGTGTTATCTGTATTTGTGGATGCATCAGAAACAGTACAGTACAGAGTTGTGTTTGAAGTCAGGAATCCAGGGTCATAGGTATTTGTTGTAATTCCGGTGGAAGCTCCGTTTTTGTACCACAAATATTCATAAGGAGTTGTGCCACCTTCACCTGTGGCGGTATATGTTCCAGGTGAAAATCCGGAACAGATTGTCTGATTCCCGGGGCTGATTGTTGCTGCAAAACTTCCTGTCGTAACTGTTACTACATTAGAATTCACACTGACACCAGAAGCGTTTACTGAACGTATTCTGTAGTAATAAACTGTACTTGCTGATAAACCGGTTACAGTATAAGAGGTTACATTACCCACATCAAGATTCTGATATCCGGATACGAAAGAAGAAAAATTTGAAGCAGTAGATACATCAATTTTATAAGAAGTGGCTGTAACTGGTGACCAGTTTGCCATAAATGAAGTTCTCCCGACATTTAATGCATAAGTTGTTACCGGTGATACTGGCAGACCTGTACTAACAATGTTCGAACTTAAACTGGTATAGCTGGTATTGGATGCTCTTACCCGATAATAATAAGTTATGCCTGATGTTAATCCGGTAACAGTAGATGTTGTAACATTTCCGACAGAAACATTATTTTCAATCAGGCTTTGGAAATAAAAATCGGTAGCAACATCCAGATAATAGCCTGTTGCTCCTGAAACAGAGTTCCAATTTGCTGAAAATGAGGTCGTAAGTTTATTCGTTGCATCGATTGCAACAGGAGCCGATAGCCCACCAACGTTGATAATATTTGAATTAAAACTCTGACCATTTGCGTTCGATGCTCGAACCCTGTAGTAATAAGCTACACCTGCTGTTAAACCGGTGACTGATGTTGAAACAACATTGCCGGCATCAAGATTATTGTAGCCTGTTACAAAAGTTGCGAAATTCGGTTCTGTTGAAACATCAAGTCTGTAAGAAGTTGCATTGTCAACCGCATTCCAGTTGGCGGTAAAGGATGTAGAAAGTACACTTGAACCGGCGGTAGCAACTGGCGTTCCGGGTACCGTTGAACTAACCTGGCCGCAAACAGCTAAAATGGCACAACGTCCAATGCCCGATTCATTCTTTGTTACAGTTATACTTTGAACCAGCTTATTCACATTACCCCCGGTGATTGTCATGTTACAATCGTACAACCTGGGATTGCTGGCATCACCGTCAAATACATCATATGATTCACTACCACCATAAGGTATATCAGGCACTCTGTTTACTCTGCCAATTCCCTGAACAGCATAATTTGCCCCACCATACCAATCAGGGACGCTAAAAGTGTAGGCTGCATTTGTACCATCACTGAAATTTACAGTTACATTAAACGAAGATGATGATTGCCCGCTTGAAGCAAGTATCGACAAGGCACTGTAACATCCTGAAGTGGCAAAAGTCAGGGTTCCGGATTGGTTTAGTGTTGTTAGTAATAGGGTATTGTTGCCCGTGTAATTTGCAAGCTGATATCGCTTGTTCGCATCGCTGGCACTGACGATAAATCCATTATCCACCAAACCATACGGAGGAGCCGTTGAAAGATTGTTGTCGCCCCTGAAGTTTCTGGCATACATTACATGGCATGCACCCGTATTAAGTGCATCAAAAGTTGTGGTTGTTGTGGCTTGCGCCCTGTGGGAACCTGCGGTTCCCACTCCTTCGGCAATAACATCCTGATTAAACCCTGTAACAGAAATAACCTGGTATTGCTGAGCATTAACTGAAAAAGTGCAGAATTCCAGTACTAAAAGAAATCCAACAACCATGAAATACTTCCTTCTTCTGCTTTCTGTTTTAAGTAAATTTTTTGTGTCCATAATTTTTCTCCTCAGTTTTAAGTTCGACATTTTTTTATTACTCTTTTTTTTTGAAATCAGGCCTTAACAGTCGTTGTCAAGTAAGTTAGCAGAAATCAAACAACATTATAAGCTTCTTTATGATTCCCTCGATTACCTGCACACCATGAAAATTTGAAATATTTCTTGTTTTCATAATATTTCAGCCCAGCTTTGAATGATGTTTTAGGGAAGTTCAGGTAAGGATATGTTCCTGCCCCGAAAGTGTTATTAGCAATTTCAATCGATGAGCCGCTGTTAGTTCTGACTATTTCGGTATTGAAACTGCCGAAATCGGCAGTTCCTCTAAATAGAGTAACTTCGATAGATACGGAATTTGCACCATCAGCACTGTGTTTTGAATCAACAATAGAAACTCTATACAGCTGTTCGAAAGTACCTGACAATGGAATGTTCACAGCAATATTTCTGACTACAATTAAGGTGAGTGTGCCGTTAGGCTTATGATTATTACTTATAACTGCATTGTTTTCAATATCACTTCCTGGAGCAACTGTAACATTTGCTCCAGAGTTTAAATAACCAATGATACCATTGGCTTTATTGTAACATATACTGGAATTGAAATTTTGGCCTGGAAAAACCTTGCAATTAAACTGGAACAAAAAATAAAGTAAAACAACCAACAACCCTCTGACTTCGTAAATTTGACTTGTCTTTTTCATGCGTTATTTTTTTATTTTCTACGGATCGCATGGTCCCGATAGCTATCGGGAACGCCAGATTGATCATAATATCATCTTCTTTTGGTGATTTATTCTAATCATGGCTATTTCATCTGTATCAACTTTTTAATCTTAATCAAATTCACTGAAACTTTTTTTATATATCCAATACTAGTTGTTTTTCAGTAATATAAATAGTTGAGTAAGTTAAGAATGAAAGAAACTCTTGTTTTACATAGCTAAGATATAGATAATATAAGTATTGTAACTTTTCTCAGTCTAATTTATATATAATCTAAATAATTATAATATAAATCGAACAATCCAAGATATTTTATCATTTTTCAACCTTTGGAAAAGATCAAATCATTGAATCGGCGACTGTAAATCAGCCATGATTTGTACAGCTTTGTTTTTAGATAAAGTAGTTATACGGCCCCACCGAAAGCGGATGGGGTATCAGGCACTAATTTAAAAGTATGTCAACTGAATCGATTTGTGAAATGCTTGGTATTGTTCCTCAATGCCTTGTTCTTCGACGTATTTCGCAATTGTATCCTCACCTCCAAACTTAGTGATGGTATTAACAAAATAACTATCTGCCCAAAACTCCACTCCCCTCAATTTTTGTTTTACTTCTGGGTTTATCCGAAATACCTTTAGTGTGGTGAGATTCTTGATAATAGTAACAATCTTATTGGGCCTTTACATTGGAACCGACTGAATTAAAAAATTGAATATGATCATCATCTGTTCCAATCTCAAGAAAATGTATCTGATATCGCATTGAAATCTCTGCAGGGCCTCGAACTTCTTTAATCGGTAGAACGTAATGTATCTGATATCGTTTTGATGTCTCTATACTTGTTTCCTTTATTGTCTTATCAACAACATCACTAAACACCACTCGACTATAAATAGCAGTACATATATCACTGGATCGATAGCTAAGCAAGTTTCAGTTTTTGCAAGCACAATCCCCAGATCAGTGGCAGTTGAAAAGTTATTGGCTGTATTCCATTTGTAACCGTTAACTCCTGTTAAAGCAGTCCAGTTCCACTCGATCTGGATGCCTGAAGCAACATAATTTCCTTCAGTAAACGATGAAGGGGGAGTAGCCGCTGAAGATTAGGGAAGTGTCAGGGGTGCTGATGCTCCACATGAATTTTAGGCCCATACCTAAGGGGTATAAGAGGTATTGGAGAGGAGAGAGGTTTCAGTCTTGCTTGTGGAAGTCCCCATAACGGTAGCAGTTGCGTAATCATTGGTAGAATTCCATTTGTATCAGAAAGTATTTCCTGAACCTGAACTCCAGTTCCACACAATCAGTGTTGATCCTGCAGTATAGGTCGCACTTATGGGTGAAACAGGATTCAGGCAGGTAGTGGAAAAAATATTCCAGGTATCATTCATGTATAGAGCCATAGACCCCAGAGAACCGGAACGGCAATCGGCGCAATATACCAGCAAACCCGATGCCGGGCATACAGTGGCATTCATGCGTTATTATTTATTTTTTAACGGGTCGCATGTAATTATGAGCGTCTTAATTGTTTTTAAAGGAGTTCATGAGATCGCTACGCTAGGTTACTCACATCTTACTCATTTTTAATGGTGTTCACTTCGGCAGGCTCAGTGCATCGCGGCAGGCTCATTGCATCGTATGAGCTAAAGGTTCGCCAAATTGAAAATAGTATCATCATCTGTTGGTGATTTATTCCAATCATGGCTATTTCATTTGTGCAGAGGTTAATCTGGGAATAAGTAACTCCCTGGTAGTTGAACTAACATCGAGCATGGCTGAACTGTTTGGTGATGAGCCATCGGAGTTGATACCCAGGCTTTGTACATTTGTAAAGGTTGTTAATGACAAAAACACTACCGTTGTTTAGAAGGTACGGATAGTATTCATTTTTAACGTTTTAATGGTGATGTATTTAGCTTGATTTTACTAATTTCTGGTAGAAATCAGTTGATAATGGTAACTACTACGCCCAACCGTGTTGCACTTTCTGAGCAATTGATTGTTTGGGATGCATAATAGGTGACATTATTACCTAATAAGGTTGAGGAGGGCAACAGATCACCGCCTGAGGAAGCCGAATACCAGCGGATATTGCTTCCGGTAACGGTCAGATCAGCCAGAGTTTGGCCAGAGTTTCCGGTTTGTGTTGCTAAACCTGTCGGGGCACAGGGCGTTTGCAGAATAGTTGCTGTTACGGGAAATCTTGCTGTACTTTCAACTTCATTTACAGTTTGGCTTGCATAATAAGTTGTTCCATTGCTTATAGTTGCTCCTGAAGCCAGTGAGGTTCCTCCTGTTTCGGTTGTATACCATTTAATTGCTGTACCTGATGCCTGAAGATCGGCAACCGTAAAAGTACCCGGAGTGAATGAAGGCTGGTTCACGGTAATTTCCAGTACATTCGACACTCCGGAAGCTGCCCAGTCAGCATCGCAGGTAACTTTTGATAGCCTTTTGTACCAGGTGGTTGCACCAAGTGCTCCCGGTGCATAAGTGACAGAATTACTCGATGTAATATCAGAAAATCCTTCTGAGCCACTGGAAGTTGATTTCTGCCATTTATATTCAAGGGTACCTGTATGTCCGCCTGGAGCGACAGTGCTTGTAAAAGCAGCAGGAACAAAACCTGCACATAGGGTTTGTGAACTGGTTATGGTGCCTCCGCTGCTGGGATTGGAGCAGGCTGAAACTGCGTATTCAAAAGCACCTATTGCCGGATAAGTTAAACTTCTGTCAGCACCTCCGTCGTAATCGGTAGTGATGCCGGTACCTGTTACAGCCACTAGTGTAGTGGTAGATGGAATGTAATCAGTTGCTGCTGTGCCACCCGCGCTGGCAAAATTTGGGTTAGTATTCAAACTGTTGGCTTCGGTGCCTGTTAGAGTACGCCAACTTACCAGCGTAGTGTAAGCGTTACCATTAAAATAACCAATGCATCCGCTGGTTCCCGGAGCATACATGTCATTATAATCGGATGCAGCAGCACTTGAACCGTATGCAATACAGAAGTGGTTTCCTACAGCACCATTGTTGGAACGGGCATTATACAGTATATTATTCTTAATTGAGCGAGTATCATTTCCTGTACTGTATAAAGCATAACTTATTAAGTTTCCCACAGTTGGTGTGCCGGAAATATAAATTGTGTTGAAATAAACATTGCTTGCATATCCGGCAACTCCTTCCTGATATATTCCATAAATATTGGAAATATTAGTGTTCCCTAAACTTATGATGTTGTTGGCATAAGTGATAGTATGAGCTGAACTGGGTTTATAGATTCCGTAATATCTGGTATTATTGTAATTGCCTGCGACGCCTGCACATGACAAGCCATATATATAATTCCGGGCAACTGTGTTGATTGAGCTACTGTATGAATTGAAATATATCCCGTAAATAAAAGGACCCGCACTCGTTCCTGTAGCTGATATATTGTAGACTGTATTTCCGGAGCAATCATTTGTAATAGAGGTTCCACCGCCAGTAGCATATATCCCGTACATATAGCCGTTAAAAGTTGAGTTGGTATTAATCAGGTTATAAACAGTATTATTTGTAACCGTAAGCTGATATGCTGTTGTTACCCAAATACCTCCTCTCATTGAAGCATCGCGACCACCTCCTCCGTTTTCATTTGAAATGGTTAAATCGTGCACTGAATTGTTCGAAATGGTTAGTGGAGCAGCAGCGTCATAACTAAGAATACCGGCCACATAACCTGCAAAAGTACCAGTAGCCTGATTATTCAGATATGATATGGTGTTGTTATTTATTGTAATTCCTGAAGTGGCACTGCCACTATTACAGATTCCTATCAAATATTGTACGTCTCCGGTTGCAGGAGATGTTAAGGTAACAGGGTTTGTTGAACTTCCGATAGTATTGTTGCTTATTATTGCGCTTACATTATTATTGCCCCTGTATATGCAGTATATGCGGGTAACTTCTGTAGAATAAGTGTTGTTACAGGTTATGCCGCCGATATTGTTATATTGGCAGGTAATATAACCGGAACCGCTCAAATTTATAGGAACAAATATATTCCCATTGCGATCATAAGTAAATGACATGTTCGGTGTACCGGTAATTGATCCAATAGTATTAGGTTCACCGGATGCTCCTAATGTGACATCTCCTGCATTTATGGAGATTCCAAACATCCAGGTGTTATCATTATTATTATTGCTCCAGTTAAAGCCGTTAATAGTATTGCCCTTGACCATACTTGGCGTACCTGTGCCTACTGAATTTAAATAAATTGCTATTAAATTGCTAAAGGCTGTGTTCGACTTTATCCAGGTACCTGAACACAATGGTGCGTTTCCTCCGATGTAATTGCCGCTTACTGTAAATCCGGATGAACTGCTGCTGATGTATATAGGGAAATAATAAGCTCTGTTACCTGTTGGATTAAAAGTGTTGGTTTCGTAAAAACTATTTCCTGAAATGGTTGATGCTCCAGTACTTGAATTAAGATTTATTCCGTTTGAAGAACTGCTGCGGCTTAGAAAATCGTATATGTAATTATTGCTGATCGTTACTGTATTTGCAGCACCACCTGAATATATGGCATTTATTGGGCGATTGGCATCAGCAGCATTTGTAATATTATTATTGTCAATCGTATTTCCGGTGCTGGCGGCTGTAGCACTTAGAAAAATAATCCCTCCGCTTCCATCCGTACTTGAACCTTTTATTGTACAATATTTGATCGTATTATTGTTTGCCCCATTGTACAAACGTATGGTGCTTGTGCCTCCACTGGAGGAAGTGCTGGTATTTACCAGTACAAGATCTTTTGTTGAGTTGGTGGCATTCACCCTTCCGTCAATGGTAACATTATCAGCACCGTTGAGATCGATAAGCGGGCTTCCGAGATTCCCACTGATGGTGATCCCGCTGACAGTCGGATAGATAACTAAAGTAGACCATGAACCAGCATTTAACAAGGCAGAGGCAGTTTCAGCCGTAGATGTGGTTAGTGTTATAGTTATAGTATTGCCTGTTTGAGAAGTTCCATTAATAGCATCGAAAGCAAGTCTTAACTCAGTATAAGTTCCATTTGCACCTGTTGATCCGTCAACTGTAACCTGAGCATTCGCTTGGCTGCCAAAAAGTATAATAAATAGCACAATAGCCCAACGGTGGAATAAATAAATAGGGTTAAAAAAAATGGGGCATGACTTTGTACCAAATTGCAAATTTTCGACAAAGCATACCTGTGTTATCAATTTCAAAAGGAGCAGAATTTTGGAAAAAGGGTAATTAAAGATAGAATCTGTATAAGCTGAAAATAAAGACAATTCGTTTTTAACCATGTCATCTTTATGCATGGGAAACTGCTTGATAAGTTTGAATTTTCTTAAAATCAAACTCCGTAAATATATTATATTTATCATTTTTTAAAGGGTTTGTAATTATTACTATTATTACAAATCTGCTGGCACATTGATAATTCTTAAGGTTAAACTGCTCAAGAATATGGCGTATGACATATTGAGGTCTAGTAATTAAACCCAAGATTACCAATGATCAGCATACTTGTCAAGATGTTAAATATCTCTTTGGTTTTGGAAAGTTGAATAATTGTCTCATGCGTTACTATTTATTTTTTAACGGGTCGCATATAATTATGAACGTCTTAATTGTTTTTAAAAGGTGTTCATGAGAACGCTACACTAAGTTACTCACATCTTACTCATTTTTAAGGGTGTTCACTTCGGCAGGCTCAGTGCATCGCATTTCGGCTGGCTCAGTACATCGCACTTCGGCAGGCTCAGTGCATCGCATGAGCTAAAGGTTCGCCAGATTGATAATAGTATCATCTTCGTTTGGTGATTTATTTCAATCATTGCTATTTCATCTTAGTCAGGTTTGCTGAATTTATAATTATCTGTCAGGCAACTCTATACTACAGCAGTACACGAAAATTACTGTATAACATAGCTAAGATATAGATATTATAGATGTTTCGATATTCCTAAACCTAATTTATAAAAAATCTAAATAATTTTATCACAAACTGAATAATACTATATTTTCTGCCATTTTTCTACCTTTGCAAAAAATCCAACTCTATGAACCGGGGCCCAATATCTCAATTCATCGAACATCACTACAGGCATTTCAATTCGGCAGCATTGATTGATGCCGCCAAAGCATACGAATCGCATCTGCTCGAAGGTGGTAAAATGCTGATCTCAGTAGCCGGTGCCATGAGCACAGCCGAGCTTGGCATCTCGCTAGCCGAAATGATACGGCAGGATAAAGTACAGATTATCAGTTGCACAGGTGCCAACCTGGAAGAAGATATTATGAACCTGGTCGCTCATTCGCATTACCGTCGTGTTCCTAACTACCGCGACCTTACCCCGGAACAGGAAAACGAATTGCTCGAAAAAGGGCTCAACAGGGTTACTGATACCTGTATTCCCGAGGAGGAAGCTTTCCGAAAAATACAGCACCATATTGTGAAAATATGGAAGGACGCCGAAGCAAAAGGAGAACGTTTTTTCCCACACGAATTTATGTATAAACTCCTGCTTAGCAGGGTGATGGAAAATGATTATGAAATAGATCCCAGCCATTCGTGGATGCTGGCTGCAGCCGAAAAAAACCTGCCAATCGTGGTTCCCGGCTGGGAGGATAGTACCATGGGTAATATATTTGCATCCTACTGCATTAAAGGTGAACTGCATCCTTCGACCATGAAAACCGGTATTGAATACATGATGTGGCTCACCGAATGGTACCGTGGTAATTCAGCCGGTAAAGGAGTGGGATTCTTCCAGATAGGCGGAGGAATCGCCGGCGACTTCCCCATTTGTGTTGTCCCTATGATGTACCAGGATCTGGAATGGCACGATGTCCCGTTCTGGAGCTATTTCTGCCAGATTTCAGACTCAACTACATCGTATGGTTCGTATTCAGGTGCAGTTCCAAATGAAAAAATCACCTGGGGAAAACTCGATATTCACACTCCTAAGTTCATTGTTGAAAGTGATGCCACCATTGTTGCCCCGCTGATTTTTGCCTGGCTTCTTAAATGGTAATGCATCTCTGAAAATACATAACAGGTATTACCTGAATTTTTCGCAACTTTTCTTTTTCACTCATCCGGCATGCACTGCTTTGCCTTGACTAATCGGCTTTTGCAGACTGCATTCTGATTCTACGGTAATTTTCAATATACTTAAAACAAACACAAACAGCAGTTTGCTTATTTGTTTAGATCGTTTATAAATAGTATTTTTTGATTCAAAAAATCACAAACACTTCTGGTTGTTAATAATATATTAATACTTTTGTCCTCTACTACTTTGTGAATCTGAAACTTGCTGACTGATTACCCACCATGGATTTCAAGCAGCAAAACATGAATTACCGCGAGGGATTATCTCTTTTATTTATAATAATCCTGAGTACTCCGACGAACATCTGACTCCAATTAAAAATAAAACAAGAACACATGAGAAACAATTACTTTATGCGTAACTGGCTGCTATCGCTCAGCGCAGTAGCTTTTTTTATGCTTTTCAGTTTCAGTGCCCGTGCTGAAAAAGTTACCTACTCCGACAGCTGGGGACAGCAGGGTGTGACTGTAAAAACACAGAATGCTTCCGGCGTTACCCTTAATTTCTCAATCAAAGAATTCGCTGTGGATTCGAGAGTAATAAATGGCGAAAACATGCAGGAGATTAGCCTCGATGGTATTTTCCTGCCAAATGGCGAAGGCGCACCCAACCTTCCAACACTCAGCAGGTATATTGCTATACCGCAGGGTGCTACAGCAACAGTGGTAATCACAAAACAGCGTACTGAAACTTTTCAGAATGTTGAGATGGCTCCGGCACCTCGTATTCCTCTCGAAACGGAACGTGGCCCGCTACAATACAACCGCGATTTAAGCATCTATTCGAAAAATGCTTACTACCCCGCTCAAGCGGCTACCATATCGCAAAATATGAAAATAAGAGGTGTTGATATGGTGATGCTCAGCGTTACACCCTATCAGTACAATCCTGTTACAAAAGAACTTATTGTATACCGCGATCTTGAAGTAAAGGTGAGCTTTACAGGTGGAAACGGACAATTTGGCGAAACACGCTTACGCAGTCGCTATTGGGATCCTATCATCATGGATCATACCCTGAATAATGCATCCATTCCCGCAGTGGATTACTCTGACCGTACTATCCGTACTGCCAATTCAGATGCCACCGGATGCGAATACCTGATCATAGTTCCGAATGATCCTATTTTCAGACAATGGGCTGATACTATCAAAGCCTACAGAACCGAACAGGGTATACTTACCAACATAGTATCACTTCAGGACATCGGAGGAAATACTTCAGGACTTATAGAAACATACATCAACACAGCTTATAACACCTGGGATATTCCCCCATCAGCCATACTGATCATGGCCGACTTCGGAAGCAGTGCCCTGAATACAATTACCTCACCGATATGGGATAACTACTGTGTTTCGGATAATATATACGGAGATGTTGATAACGATGATCTTCCTGATATCGCAATGGCACGTATGACAGCTAACAATACCAACCAGCTCGAAACTTACATGCGCAAATTCCTCGATTATGAAAGGACACCGCCCACCGATCCATATTTCTACGCACATCCTATTACCGCTCTGGGCTGGCAAACCGAACGCTGGTTCCAGATCTGTTCGGAGGTAGTTGGTGGATTTTTCAAAAATACACTCGGCAAAGAACCTATTCGCGTAAATGCTGTATACCAGGGCAATCCTGATAACGATCCATGGTCGACAGCAACAAATACCAACACTGTACTTAACTATTTCGGACCCAATGGTCTGGGCTATATTCCTTCGACTCCACAAGTGCTCGGAGGCTGGACAGGCGGAACTGCAGCCGTTGTTAACACCAACCTGAATGCAGGCGCATTTATTCTACAGCACCGCGACCATGGAATGGAAACAGGCTGGGGTGAACCTTCCTATGTTAACAGCAGTATCGATGGCCTGACCAATGTTGGTAAACTTTCATATATCATGTCAGTTAACTGTCTTACAGGAAAATATAATTATACATCCGAATGCTTTGCCGAAAAATTCCACAGGTACAAATACAACGGTCAGAATGCCGGTTGCGTAGGAATACTGGCAGCTTCCGAAACATCCTATTCTTTTGTGAACGACACTTATGTATGGGGGATGTACGACAATATGTGGCCTGAATTTATGCCAGCTTACGGTGAAATGTTTCAGGAACGAGGCTTACTGCCTGCTTTTGGTAATGCAGCAGGCAAGTATTTCCTTCAGCAGTCATCCTGGCCTTACAATACAGGCAACAAAGTAGTTACTTACCACCTTTTCCATCACCACAGCGATGCTTTCCTTACTCTTTTCAGCGAAGTTCCGCAGGAACTCTCAGTTGCACATTCAGAGGTTATAATTGCTACTGCTTCCACATTTAACATTACTGCTGATGCAGGTTCCTTTATCGCACTTACTGCTAACGGTCAAATAATAGGAACAGCCACAGGTACCGGCGGCCCTGTTGCAGTTCCGGTAGTTCCTCCTGCAATAGGAACTACAGTAAAAATAGTGGTAACCAAACAAAACTACTACCGTCATTATTCAAGTGCTGTGGTAATTTCTGCCGAAAATCCCTACGTGATCACCGATTCATTTACGATCAGCGATCCTACCGGTAACAGCAATCAGGCCCTCGATTTCGGCGAAGATGCGTTCCTCTCTCTGGCTGAAAAAAACATGGGAAACAACCCGGCACAGAATGTTGTGGTTACACTGGTGCTTAATGACCCTTATATCACGTTCACCGACAATACTGAAGCATATCCTACCATCCCGTCCCAGCAATCGGTTACCGTCGAAAATGGTTTTAAACTACATATTGCTAATAATGTTCCGGATGGTTATCAGAAAATGGTTACTGCCAGTGCAACAAATGGCACTGATACCTGGGTAAGTTACTTTACCCTGCAATGCCGTGCTCCGGAACTTACACCGGGAACTCTGCTGGTTGATGATTCGCAGGGTGGCAATGGAAATGGTCGACTCGATCCGGGAGAAGATGCTATTATTAAAATCACTACTTCCAACGCTGGTTCGAGTGCAGCTCCGGATGTTAACACTTCACTCTCGTTGAGCAGTGGACTTATCACCTTGACCAACAACTCTTTCGACCTTGGAACACTTACTCCTCTGGCATCAGGTGTGGCTGAATTTAATGTTTCAGTAAGTACTATGGCTCCTCCGGGTGTATCAATTGACCTTGATTTTACTGCTGTGTCGGGTGCTTATACAGCACAACGCACCTATGTTGTTCAGGCCGGCCTTCTGGTTGAAGACTGGGAATCGGGCGATTTTACCAAATTCAACTGGACAAGTGGCGGAAACCTGCCCTGGACTATTAGCAATGTAGGTCCGTACGAAGGTGTTTATACTGCAAAATCAGGTGCTATAGGAAATTCACAGAGTTCGCAGCTTATACTAAACTATAATGTACCATCAAACGACAGCATTAAGTTCTATTATAAAACTTCTTCAGAGCCTGTTGGCGACGGATTGAAGTTCTATATTGATAATACCCTTAAAGGTACTTATTCGGGAAATACGCCCTGGAGTTATGCTTCATATCCTATTACCACGGGAAGCCATACATTTAAGTTTATCTACACGAAAAATGGCAGCGGAACTGTAGGATTCGATTGTGCCTGGCTCGATTTTATCGTTTTACCACTTCCACAGTACACAACTTCATTTGCCGGTGTTGATGGATATTCGTGCCAGACCTCGCCATACCAGTGTGCAGGTAATGCTTCAAACTATTCTTCGGTGGCTTGGACAACAACCGGAACCGGTGTCTTCAGCGATGCAGCTATCCTGAATCCTATTTATACTCCAAGTGCTGCAGACCTAACGGCAGGGTCAGTTGTCCTTACGATCACAGCAACAGGAGTTTCAGGTATTGTTACTGATGATATGCTGTTAACCTTCCAGCAGCCTTCAACCGCAAATGCAGGTGAAAATGCTACCATGTGCAGCGGACCTGTCTTTATTAACGGAAGCGGATCAGCAACCAACTACACTCAACTGCACTGGACCACCAGCGGAACAGGATTTTTCAATAATCCTTCGCTGATGTTTGCTGACTACACGCCAAGTGCTGAAGATATAGCAGCCGGAATAGTTACATTAAGTTTATCAGCCTCCAACCAATCGTGTGCTGCTGCAACTTCATCCAAGACTCTTACAATTTATACTACTCCAATCCCTGCAGTAACCGGTGAAAACCTGGTTTGTGCCCAATCGGCTGGTGTTATTTACAGCACTCCCGCCAATAATGGTAATACTTATCAATGGACTGTTACCGGTGGTACAATTGAATCAGGAGCAGGCACCAACCAGATTACAGTGAACTGGGGATCCGGTGCTGAAGGTACAGTTTATGTTTCCGAAAGTACTTCGCATAATTGCCTTGCCTCTAGTACCCAAACCGTTGTTATTAATCCGATCCCTGCTACTGTTCTCACAGGTAACAACACTGGATGCCTGGGAGAAAATACTTCCTATGCAGCAACTTTGGTTGCCGGAAACAGCTATAACTGGACAATTACCGGAGGGACTATAACATCAGGACAAAACACCAATGAAATACAGGTTTCATGGAACAATGCCGGATCAAACAGCATTTCCTTAACCGAAACCATTGATGCTACTCTGTGTGCTGTTACCAAAACCCTTGCTGTTGAAATTAACAGTAATGCGGCTGTACCGGCTAAACCTGTCGGACCTGTTGACGTTGACCTTTATAGCACAGGCAACTCAGAGTTTACTGTAGTTCCGGCCGCTTATGCACAAACTTATGTATGGCAATTGCTACCGGCTGAAGCAGGTATTGTTTCAGGAAATACCGAAACAGCAGGTATTGTATGGAACAGCAATTTCCGGGGTAATGCTACCCTAAATGTGAAGTCAGTTAATAATTGTGGCGAAAGTACCTGGTCCGAAGCACTTACTGTAAGAGTATTCAGTTCGCTGGGAATTGACGATGTAAAAGGCAACATAGGTATAAGTATACAGCCAAATCCTAACAGTGGTAATTTCGTTGTTAAAGTATCAACTAATAAAGCTGACATACTGAACATCAGAATAACCAATGCTTCCGGTGCTGTTGTATTTGAGCAATCTGACATCGAAAGCAACGGTGACTATATGGAAGCAATGAAGCTTAACCTTGCCCAGGGAACTTACAGTCTAAAAGTAAGCACATCCGAAGGTTTCAGTGTTAAGAAGTTTGTTGTAACAAAATAAGTTCATCCCCTGCTTTACAGGAGAGGCTGTCCCAAATGCGGGATGGCCTCTTTTTTTTGCTATACGGTGTAGGGTAAAGTACTAAATCTTCAATATCAGGTGTGAATCATATAACTTCTATCATTAAAAGTGTAACTGATTTACATATCATTACATTGAACTTTGTACCATCAAACAGAGCAAAATAAACTGTAAAAAGACCTCCGTATGCTTTTACAAAAAATATGGATGTTTTTGAGGTTGACGGCACAAAAGGAAAACAGTTTACAACAAAATACAGTACTAAAAATTGTTTAAATCTATATGCAAAAAATCAATCTGAAGAAATTTACAGAAAAACGGATTTAAGCGTATTACTTTTCACGTGAAGAGTAATATATATATATAATATTCCTCGAAGTGAAAAGGATTTGCACCCATAAGCTGTTAACGCTTGTAATCTGTTTTCTCCTCACTGCATTTGCAGCAACAGGACAACAATGGGTAGGAGTATCTTCAGCTTCTGCATCTCCATACACAATAAATACCTCAGGAAATACTAGCAACAACTTTCAGGTTACAATCGACATTCCTGGTTTTACTTTTCAGGATATTCAGTACGAAGGTGCTGTCTGTCAGTTTCCTCTTTTACAGGACGGACATCCTTTATTGGTAAAGGGTGGTCCAGAATTACAAAAACTTACTTTCACATTGAATTTACCTGCCTCAGGCAACCTGGATGTAAATGTTGAAGCTTCTGATTACATCGACTACGTAAATATAAACATACTTCCTTCAGCCGGTAACATTGTAAAAGACGGAACAAATAATATTCTGGTTGAGGGCGAATCATATAGCATTGATTCATTTTTCCCTGGTAAGCTGATTGATTCTGAAAATCCATTCATAACGCGCAATTCACGGTCGCAGGCATTTCAGGTTTATCCTTTTCAGTATAATCCGGTTACCAGGGTTTTACGGTTTTACTACCATTTCTCTTTCAGTATGAAAAACACCGGAGGTGCAGGAATTAATCCTCTCTCCGATTCTGATTCCCGGATCAAATCCATCGCAGAACTTGGTACAGAGACTCTGAACCAGGAATCACACACTTTAAAAACCGGACAAATTCCTGCTGAACGAGGTTGTTTGCTTATCATATGCCCACAGAATTTCAAAGCAGCTATCGAACCTTTGGCAGCATGGAAAATTCAAACAGGAGTGCTTACCGAAATTATCGATGCAGAACAATTTACCAATGCTGATGGAATTTTTAATTACGTAAAGGAATACTATTACAGCAAAGGAAATCTGGCCTATCTCCTGCTGGTAGGAGATGCAAAACAGGTTCCAAGTTTAATGCTCCCCACAGGTGCAAGTGATAATTCCTATTCATACCTTTCCGGGAACGATCATTATCCCGATATACTGGTAGGCAGATTTTCAGCTGAGTCAGTAAAAGACGTGGAAGTGCAGGTACACCGCACCATTCAATACGAAAAAAACCCCGGAATTGATGCAACCTGGATTGCCAAAGCCACTGGAATAGGTTCCACCCTCAGTCCTGGCGATGACGGCGAATCAGACTTTCAGCACATCAGAAATCTGCTCAATATCCTGAAAAACACAACCTATAATACTTACAGCGAATTTTTCGACGGTTCGCAGGGTGAAGCTGATGCAGCGGGTAACCCTTCAGCATCCGACATTACAGCAAAAGTTAATCAGGGTACAGGACTGATAATGTACGCAGGACATGGATCACCCAACATTATGGCAACCGGATCCATTACCAGGTCTGTAATCGAGAGCCTGGACAACAATGGCAAATACCCCCTGATATGGTCGGCTGCATGCGAAAATGGAAATTTTACCGAAAAATACTGCATAGCCGAAGCCTGGTTACGTGCTTCTGATAAAAACGGGGATCCGACAGGAGCAATAGCCGCCGTTATGGCATCAGGTGCCCAAACGAGTTATCCTCCTATGCATGCCCAGGATAAAATAGCTGAAATGATGAGTCTGCCTCAGGAAGGGCTTTCAACCATGGGCGCTATTTCAGTTAAAGGGATGATGTATATGAATGATGTTTACGGATCAGCAGGTTTTGATGTAACTGACACATGGATTCTTTTCGGGGATCCATCGCTGAAGGTCCGTACTTCCACACCCAAACAATTGGTGGCCGAGCACAAGGGAACCATTGGATTGGGTAAAAACATCTATTCGGTAAAATGCAATCTGGAAGAAGGCTTTGCATGCATCAGCAATAAGGGAAGTATATTAGGAATTGCTGATGTTATTGATGGTCAGGCTACTATTATTCTTGACCAACCTGTTTCCGTTGATGAGTTGACGCTTACCATTACAGCCATCAATTATATACCTTATATTTCAACCCTTAAGGTACAAAAGGAGCCGGGGCAAATAACTGAAAATTCTCCATTGAATCACAGCAGATTACAAACTATTAACAAAACATTTTCCTGGGAGAATGGTGATGGCGGAAATCCTGAATATTATTTATTTTCTCTGGGAACTGACAATCCTCCATCAAACTTAATTAATGCCCAGAAAGTTACTTCGACAGAACTGAAAGCTCAGTTCAATCTGAAATACAATACAACCTATTATTGGCAGGTAATTCCGGTTAACAGCTACGGTAGTACCGAAAGTAAAGTACTTGATTTTTCTACCATTTTTTCACCTGACGAAGACTTTGAACTTTCTGATAAGAGCCAGTTAAGCTGGAGCAATGGTGGAATGCAAAAGTGGGAAAATGACGGGAATGAGTATTTTGACGGTCTGCAATCAATCCGTTCAGGACAGATAAAGGATAATGAGTATACCAGCCTTGCTTTCCCCTGCGAAGTTACCAATTGCGATTTTGTAAGTTTCTGGAGTAAAACTTCATCAGATGAGGGAGACAAATTGCAGTTTTTCATCGATGGTTCTGCCATTGAAGAATGGAGTGGAATCACCGGCTGGAACTTCCATATTTACAAAGTTGAGCCCGGCTTGCACGAACTCGAATGGCGTTACACAAAGGATTCAGATATCTCTGCAGGAGTCGATGCAGTATGGCTCGACAACATTCATCTGCCAATACATGATCCAGTTTTCGTTAGTGTTTCCGAAACTGGAACCGTTTGCGAAGGTTCAGGCTTCGAAACAGCAGCAATAGCCAGTAATTATTTCAATATCATATGGCAATCGGAAGGTGATGGTGGATTTACTGATAACAACCTCGAGAATGCTGTGTACAAAGCAGGCTTTCTGGATATTCAGAATCAGAAAACCGTATTGAATATGCAACTCGAAAGTTTCGACGGATGCCCGGTACTCAACAAAAAAATCAACCTCATTATCAACCCTCTGCCTGTAATCCCTTTACCTTCCGATACTATAATTACCGAAGGATACACCGTACGTCTTGATGCCGGCCTCGATGCTGCCATGACTTATAACTGGCAACCTGACGGAAGTTCATCGCCGGTTATTGAAATTGATTCAATGTCGTCAGTTAACGGGGCAAAAACTACCAATATCACAATTACAAGCCAATATGGTTGCTCAGCAACAAAGGAAATACTTATCCACTTCAACAATACCTCTACAGCTGATATCTACACAGTTTTTCCGAACCCAAGCAATGGCAACTTTACTGTTAAACCTGAAAAAGGATCATCTGTGATTGATAAAATGACACTTTACGACAAGGAAGGTAAAGCTGTCTGGGAAAGCCTTGATAAAAAATCCATAGTTGGTACTGAACAGGTATCAATTCCGGGACTTGCCTCTGGCATATATTACCTGTTGACCAGCAATATTCACGGACAGTCGGTAAATCCGATTGTAATCCAGTAACACTTCCGCGAATCAATCTTTCTGCGCTTCACAACAGTTGAAGTATGGGATAGCTGTATTCATTTCGGCAAGTCCCATAAAATCATAGATTTTGTACTTCCGTTTATTATTTCAACATATTTTAACAATGCAAATAAGTATCCACATTTGCCTTTGGATTTTCCGTTCACCTTCTTTCTAGAATATGCTTGGTTATAACTGAATTTGGTTACTTTTGAGCCTTGATTTGTAATGTAAAACCATGAAGAAATTTACTCTGAGCCTGTTCCTGTTATTTTCGTTATTTACCCGGGTAGCATTTACCCAGGAAGCTGATCCGAATAACGGTTTAAAACATATTATGACTGCTGAAGAAGCAGCAAACAGCTATAAGATAGCCCTTGGATTTGTTGAAACTGCTCCCCCTGAAGGTGTGATCCGCAATGTGGAAGAATTTGGGAACAATGATGGCGCTTTGATCCGTTACCCTTTCGGCATCCCGATGAGCCTGATAAAGGAACTGGCAAAAGATGCAAAACTTACCACTATAGTTGCCAATGCATCTCAGCAAACTTCAGTAACAAGTCAGTACCAGTCGAATGGAGTTAATCTGGCAAATTGCAGTTTCCTCATAGCTGCAAGTGATTCGTATTGGGCACGCGATTATGGCCCATGGTATGTGACTTTTGGTAATAACCAGGTTGGAATTATTGACTTCCCATACAACCGCCCACGACCCAACGACGATGAAATACCTAAAAAAGTTGCAACCAGCCAGGGAATTCCATGGTTCGGAATGAATGTAATCCATACCGGAGGAAATTACATGACCAATGGCATCGATCAGGCTTCGTCAACTACCCTGGTGTGGGAAGAAAATCCTACTCAAACCCATAATCAGATTGCACAGAAGTTTCAGGATTACCTCGGAATAAACAATTATATGGTTCAGGAAGACCCTAACGGCACCTATATTGATCATATCGACTGCTGGGGGAAATTTCTGGCACCTGATAAAGTACTGATCCGCAAGGTTCCGTTTACTCATCCTCAATACAGTCAGATAGAAGCAACTGCTGCATTCTATGCCTCACAGGTTTCATCATACGGAACTCTTTACAGAGTTTTCAGAGTAAACACTCCAAACAATGAACCTTATACCAATTCATTTATTCTGAAAAATAAAGTTTGCGTTCCCATAATGGGAACATCAAATGATGCTGCCGCTCTGCAGGTATACCAGCAGGCTATGCCCGGTTACCAGGTTTTTGGGTTTCTCGGAAATCCGGGAACACCCTGGGAATCGACGGATGCTCTTCATTGCCGCGCCCATGAAATGGCTGATCAGGGAATGCTGATGATTTCGCATATGCCTCTGCACGATTCATTACCGGCAAATTCCTGCTTCGAAATCAATGCCGACATCACGGCTTTCAGCGGGCAGCTGATTTATCCTGACTCCGTGTGGACCATCTACAAAGTGAATTCCGGCAATTGGGATACAGCTACCATGATTCAAACATCAGATGTAACCTGGTCAGCCTGCATTCCGGGTCAGATGGAAGGATCCACGATTTCGTATTTCATACAAGCGCATGATGCATCAAACCGCAGTTCGAATCATCCTTACATTGGGGAACCTGATCCTCACAAATTCTATGTATCGGTTTCAAATCCCCCTAATGTAGTTGTATCGCCTGATTCACTCATGTTTTATACATACGAAGACATGATTAACGGCAAAACAGCAGTAGTCAGGAATTACTCCAGCCAGCAGGTTGTTTTAAATCAGATTAATAACACCGGAGAAACACCCTTCCAATGGTATATCGACCCTTGGAATATAAGTTTACCTTATTCAATGCAATCCGGCGAAAACCTGAACCTGACTGTAAAACTTGGCACTTCCAATGTAAAAATAACCGAGCTGCTGTGCGATACATTATTTGTCAACACATTAGATACTGATAATCAAGTTGATATTTGTATTGACCCTTACCTTCTTTCGTCCTTGTCGCAAACAGGAATACAGTCGGATATCAGCACTTATCCTAACCCAATGAACAGCAGTACAACTTTCAGATTTACTACAGCAAAAGCAGGTTATGTGACCTTAACCGTCTACTCTTCGATGGGAGATCTGGTATCAGTTCCATTAAAAAAATGGATTCCACAAGGGGAGCATTCCATACTCTGGGAAGGAATAGACATTTCTGGTGTGAATCTTCCGGCCGGTATCTACTTTTATAGCATTTCCGAGGGTGAAAAAAACCATACCGGGAAACTGATAATTCAGGATTAGTCCATACAAGTCCTTATAACAAACAGTATGTACAAAACACCTGCTTCTCAACTGAGAGGCAGGTATTTGTCTTGATTTGAATACTGAAATTTCTTATAAAACCCTTTATGCGCTGTCTGTTTTTCTAAATCAATTCATACCTTAGCAGATTACAAAAGGAGGTGACAATTGATTAATCGAAAAGATGTACAAACTATTGTAAAAGGCGACAAACGCATTATACGTGGCTGGGTAATGTACGATTGGGCAAATTCGGTATACCAGCTTACTATTTCATCGGCCATTTTCCCTATTTATTACAACGCTGTCACCCGCAATGGCGACAATTTCACTGTTTCATTTTTTGGGTTACCCGTAATTAATACAGTACTGTATTCATGGGCTATAGCTGCAGCCTATCTGCTGGTTGCAATTGGGTCACCCCTGTTTTCATCCATAGCCGATTATACCGGCAGGCGTAAAGGGTTTATGCGTGCATTTACCTTGATCGGTGCCTCAGCCTGTGGCACATTGTTTTTCTTTGATAAAAGCAATATTGAACTTGGTATAATTGCCTTCGCGCTGGGAACAATAGGGTATGGAGGAAGCATAGTATTTTATAACTCGTTTCTGCCTGTGATTGCCGAAGATGAAGATCAGGACCGAATAAGTGCACGTGGTTATTCAATGGGCTACCTGGGTGGTGTGGTTTTATTGCTTTTTAACCTGTTGATGATCATGAAACCAGCAATGTTTGGCATTGCTGCCGATAGTTCATTGCCAGCACGTATTTCGTTTCTGACAGTATTTGTATGGTGGATTGCCTTTTCACAGATAACGTTCAGCAGATTACCAAAATACACATTCCGTAAAAGGGTGCAAAGAGATTCTGTTCTGACCAATGGATACAGGGAATTGCGAATTGTTTTCACTCAGATACGCAAGTCGTACAAACTCACCTTATACCTTACCGGGTTCTTTTTTATGATGATGGGAGTATTGACAACCATGTTTATGGCTGCCACTTATGGCGAAAAGGAAATGGGTCTTAAAGAAGATGTTTTGATACCTACCATACTAGTAATTCAACTGGTTGGCATGTTCGGAGCATGGATGTTTGCCCTGCTTTCGAAAAAACTGGGCAACCTCCGTGCCCTTATGATTACAATAATTTCGTGGATAGTAATTTGTATAGGGGCTTACTTTATCACAAATACAATTCAATTCGTCACAGCTGCCTTCTTCATAGGAATTGTAATGGGCGGATCGCAGTCGCTGGCACGCAGCACCTATTCGAAAATGCTGCCAGCCGACACAACGGATCATACCTCCTACTTTAGTTTTTACGATGTAATGGAAAAACTTGCTACCGTGGCAGGCACTTTCAGCTTCGGAATAATCGAAGCCATTACAGGCAGCATGCGTTACTCGGTGCTGGCAATAACAATTTTTTTTCTGCTGAGTCTCTTTTTCATGGTAATGCTTTTCAGGAAAACGCGACTGGAATCAAAGATCACATCAGAATCATATGCCTGAAATTTTCAGATATCAGGAATTTCTATACCTAAAATTGGGAGTCGCTGATTATGTGTTTTTCACCTCATAATCATATTTGTTTAGTAAGTGGAGGTTCTCAATCTGAAAGATAGTTGATTAAAATAACAGTTAAACCTCAACAATTAGGCAACATTTAGTACTTTTGCCCCACTTAAACCATTATTCCTTTAAAAAGATATAATCTTTTGAACAAAAGTAAATAACCCTTTATATTAAATATTATGTGCGGAATAGTTGCATACATTGGTAAAAAGCAAGCATGCCCGATATTGCTTAGCGGCCTGCACCGTTTGGAATACCGGGGTTACGACAGTGCAGGAGTTGCTCTGCTGAATGGCTCCTTGAAAATTTACAAAACCAAAGGCAAAGTTGATGACCTCGATCAGTTACTTGAAGGCAAGGATGTAACTGCAACCATTGGTATTGCGCATACCCGCTGGGCTACGCATGGTGAACCAAATGATGTTAACGCACATCCTCACTATTCCTCTAATGAATCCATGGCGATAATCCATAACGGGATCATCGAAAACTACGGTGTACTCAAGCAGGAGTTGCAGCAAAGAGGTTACGTGTTTCGCAGCGATACTGATACCGAAGTGTTAATGTATCTGATTGAGGATATAATGACCCACGAACAACCATCATTGGCTGAGGCTGTACGAATTGCACTTACGCAGGTAACAGGCGCATATGCCATAGTAATCATCTCGGAGAAAGAACCCGATCTGCTGATAGCAGCACGTAAAGGAAGTCCTATGGTAGTTGGAATTGGTGAAAACGAATTTTTTATTGCTTCGGATGCAGCTCCCATTGTTGAATATACCCGGCAAGTTGTGTACCCTGGTGATGAGGAAGTAATTTCGATAAGCCTGGCCGAAGGATTAAAAATAAGAACCATTGCCGATATTGAAAAAACACCCTATGTCCAAACTCTCGAGGTAAACCTGAGTGCCCTCGAAAAAGGTGGCTTCGATCATTTTATGCTCAAGGAAATATATGAGCAATCGCGTACGGTGCGCGACAGCATGCGTGGCCGGTTGCATATGGATCAGGGCATTATTGTTCTGGGGGGCATACAGGATTACCTGCGTAAATTTCTAAATGCCCGTCGTATAATCATTGTTGGATGCGGTACATCGTGGCATGCTGGCATAGTAGGAGAATATCTGATTGAAGAACTTGCACGCATCCCTGTTGAAGTGGAATATGCCTCAGAATTCCGGTACAGGAATCCTTTGATTTATGAAGATGATATTGTTATTGCCATCTCGCAGTCGGGCGAAACGGCTGATACCCTGGCAGCTATCGAAATGGCAAAATCGAAAGGTGCTACCATTATTGGGATATGCAATGTGGTAGGCTCATCCATTCCACGCACTACCCATGCCGGATCGTATACCCATGCCGGACCCGAAATCGGAGTAGCATCAACCAAAGCATTTACTTCTCAGGTTACAATCCTTACTCTGCTGGCATTAATGCTTGCTGAGAAAAAAGGCACCATTTCAGCTTCCAGATATTTCAGGTTGCTGCATGAGTTTAACTCCATCCCCGAGAAGATAGAAAGGACCCTGAAATGCAACGATCAGGTAAAAGAGATTGCAAAAGTATTCAGCAAAGCCACCAATGCACTTTATCTGGGCCGGGGCATCAATTTTCCGGTGGCACTCGAAGGATCGCTTAAATTGAAAGAGATTTCCTATATACATGCTGAAGGTTACCCCGCTGCCGAAATGAAGCACGGACCTATTGCCCTGATTGACGAAGAAATGCCTGTGGTAGTAATTGCCACACGCAAAGGACAATACGAAAAAGTAGTGAGCAATATCATGGAGGTAAAAGCCCGTAAAGGAAAGATAATTGCAATTGTTTCGGAAGGAGATGAACAGGTTCGCGAACTGGCGGATCACTGTATCGAAATTCCTGAATGCGACGAGATGCTTGTACCACTTTTGGCTACAATTCCTCTTCAGCTTCTCTCCTACCATATTGCCCTGCTTCGTGGCTGTAATGTTGACCAGCCAAGGAATCTGGCGAAGTCAGTAACAGTGGAATAGTTAGTACAACGTTGAAAATATTGCTCTTTTCAGAATAACAAAACCTTACTAAATGTAAAAAATGCCGGAAAAAAACCGGCATTTTTTACATTACAAATCGAATACTACTATTCGAAAAGTGGATTGAAATGAATTATAAACTTAGGCGGATGATTTTTTTCATAAACCAAACATACTCTCACTTTCTGAAAAAATCCGGGAATATTTATAATCGTCAACATTCTTCATGACTTAATCAGAAGGAAGGAAACCTAAAGTCATCTGCTATGCTGTAAAGTTGTTTTGATCTGTAAAACCAGGTTTTTAACAATCCATCTTTTACACCCTATTTACCATAATGCCTTGAGCGTTCAATGTTTTCGTTATCCATTTCTATACTCTTCCTGACTTCTGACGTTTAGTGCGGTAGAAGTTTCCATTTTTTAATTAACGGACCCAGTGGGCTTTTAATAATTTCTGAGGTTGGAGAAATAAATTTGAATGTTTCTTTAGTCATTGAATCGCGGAT
>Ga0208789_1000236_pt1 | contig 65749 bp, 43 predicted proteins | sample Methanotroph_Enr_FD_187368 | JGI IMG/M metagenome (GOLD analysis project Ga0208789, IMG submission 187368) | Enriched soil microbial communities from Old Woman Creek wetland in Ohio, USA - Methanotroph_Enrichment_5 (SPAdes) (version 2) | ecosystem: Environmental > Terrestrial > Soil > Wetlands... | reverse complement strand
CTCTCCTCACGGATCAGCCCTTGCCATTCGCTAGTAGTTATCGTCTAATAACAACAAGGTTTTCGACGGTGATTCTCCTACAGAGGACTTTCACCTCATTAGTTAATGCCCATGTCGGGCGTACACAATAAAAAACCCGCTAAGCCTTCCGGCTTGCGGGTTTCTATTCAAACTTGGTGGAGGCGGGGGGAATTGAACCCCCGTCCGCAAGTACTCCGCCACAAGGTCTACATGCTTATCCCGCACTTTTGATTTAACCGGTGACTACCCGTCGGGCCAAGAAAATCACCAGCGATTCCGTAAAGTTTTAGCGCCTCCACACCGGACAGATTTCAGCGCGATCTTATGTAGATGACCTCTGAGCGCCTTTCATACCTAAAAGGTACTAAAAACTCCACCCGCATAAGCACAGATGGTCAGAGGAATGGTGCTGGTTTTAAGCAGCTATAGCCATTGAGTAGTTTTCGTCATTTGCGAATACTTTAGTTTCAGTAGATTTTACGAGGTGTACTGTCCTCGGCATGCACTTAAGGTTTCGCTACCCACGTCGAAGCCATGTCGCCCCCTTAAGAGAATATTTTATATGAGTTGGCTAAAAATTGTACAATTATTTTTTAGGCCAGTATTTATAAGGGATGCAGGGCAATTACCGACAGCTTTTGCGCATCAAATCCGTTTTTAAATGCTCCTCACCTTAACCCTCGCCAACAAGAGAGGGATAAAAGCGCTTGTGTTAATTAATCAGCATCCGGGACAATGCACTGTCGCTGTCTATTGCCGGTTGTCGATCGGCGATATTGCAAAGCTCAATAATCCCATCCAGTTGCTTGATCTGCTCGGCATGTTGTTTGTCGACATTTTCTATCACCTGCAACACCTCGCCATCTATCATGTTAATGGCGCTGTTTACTCCTTTGTTTAATCCTCTTAAAGCGCTTTTTTCCAGCGACGGCTTTAATTTTTTCAGGATAAAAAAAGGAGTCAGCCAGGTAATGGCAATTAACAGAGTGCTATGTATCGCAAAATCAACGCCCAAATAGCCTACTTCGGTCATATTGCTGGTGTAATAGCCGATGAAAACTTGATAGCCGACCCAGCAAATGGCTACAAGCGGCAGGATGATTTCGCATAAGCGCATAAACTTTAAAAAGCCGCGATGCAAGGCATTGCCCGGATTGGCTAATGCCTGTCTGGCGGCTAGTTCGGTTTGCGCCTGGATGATTTTGGGCGCTTTTTCGCGCACTGTAGACAACTGCTTTTTAAGCGGACTAACCGGAACGTCTAGCTGGTCGGCGTCACTGGTAAATTCATCCAAGGCATCGTCAAAGCGGGCTTCGGCCCATTCATCCCATAAGTTCGATTTAGTGCCTGTTGCATATTTGGCAGCCGCCGGGTTGCCTAATAGATCGGCCGCGTGGCCGGCATAATGTCGCGCCAACTGCTGGATAGGCCACGCAAAACCCTGTTGCAATACTTGGGTTGTACGCTGCCATTGATCTTGCCATAGCGCCGGCAATTTCCGGAACGCTGGGCTGGAACCCAGCATCCGGCCGACGTTTTGCAGGTTTCGCTTTAACTCGTCTTTTTTAATCTTTGAACTTCTTTGCTCCAGTTGCTCAACGATATGCTCGTTAGCCAATGAGCTAATAGTCGACTCCAACGCGGCAAACTCATCGGCTTGCGGACTCTCGGTACAGGCTGTTTTGAAGATAATCGGCTCGGCGAATCCGGCTTTACTGAGTTGCTGTTTGAAGTCTTCATACTGTTCGCTCTGGCCCCTATCCCACTGGTTCAGCACAAACAGCCAAGCATGTCTGCCGCCTTCCGCAAGCAGCAAGCGCCAGGCTTTTTCATCGCGATAGCGTTCGGGGCTGACCACGTAGATCAATACATCGATATGCGGCAGCCATTCCAAAACCTGATGTTTATTGCTTTGCTCGGTGCTGTCGAAATCGGGCATATCGATCCAGACCATGTTTTTTCTCGACTCATTGTCATGTTCGGCAATTTTGATTTGCGCCAGCGGCAGTTGTTCGGGCAGATGATTTATCGCAACGCTATGGTGATGATAAAGCGTGACCTCCCGCGATGTGGGCCGCTCGACTCCGGCTCGGGCAATGGCTTTGCCGGCCAAGCGGTTGAGCAGAGAACTTTTGCCCACACCGGTGCCGCCCATGAAGGCCACGATCAGCGGCCTGGAACCGTTATGATTAAACAGCGTATCGGGCGTTCGGGTATCAATATCGCTTAACTGCTGCGCGGCTTCTGCATTAATCCAGCCCGCTGCCAAAGCCTGCTCGGCCCAGTGCTTTGTTGTTTGTACCAAACTAGAGTAATCGTAAGCCATGGCGCTTTTCCGTGAGTTGAAGCTCTGCTGCACGCAGCTGCTCAGGGGATATATTAAAGTAAGTCGTCATCGATAATTGCTCAGGCAATTGCAAGAGTTTGTTGCGCAGACTGTCGATAAATAACGCCTGTTTTACGGTATTGGATTGATTTTGTTTTAACTCGGCTTCCACTTTATGCATATAGCCGCCAACCGCACTTTCAGCTAGCAACGAAGTAACGGTCAGCATCGCCGGGGCAATCACCAAATCCTGCAAACCTATGCCGCCCATATAAAAGGTCATTGCTATAACAGTCGCATCGGCGGTTGCCCTGGTGGCCCGCAAGCTGTTCAACACCATCGGCTGGTCTTGCAGTTTGTAATATAAGCGATGCGCGGCGTTGTCCACATCCTGCTGAAACGACAGATGATAACTTTTAGCGGCCCGGGCAAAATCCTGTAACGCATCCTGCCGCTGACTGCGCAACACGCTGTTCAGTTGCCGCCACCATTGGCCCTGATGGCCTTGCTCGGCTCTATCCAGCAGTTTATCCGCCAACTGAATCAAGGTATGTTCCGCTATTTGATTCAGCAAGGCGATTTCGTAACTGCTGTCGGCAATATGTAAACTTTTGCGCCCCAGTTTCATCAGCTGCCTAACCGGCCAGGTCAAAACCTTGCGGGTGCCGGCCAGAACCCGGGCTAATCCGGGCACTTCCAACAAGTTCAGCAATTCCGCCATAGCCAACTGAAAGGTTTCATAATGATACGGGTGATTCAGGTAATCGCGTTGATAGCTGTCCATGGCTTGTTTGATCACAAGATCGACTAATTCATGCCAATCATTTAACGCCTGATGTTCGGCAAAAACCGGTTCCAACCAGGTTTGCCAGTGCCGTTTCAATAACTCCTGTTCAAAACGTGCGTGCCTGTCTAAACGTACTTTACCTGCCAATTGCTTAAGCAACTGTTGTTTAGGCTCAGGCCACACAGGCAGCCCGCCTTGTTTTTGGTAATACAACGAAACGACTTCGGGAAACTCGTCGGTTCTGGCTTGCCGCCATTTTTCTTTTAACGATTTAATAATGACCGACTCGGAGCCTTCAACCAGTTTATTCAGGCAAATAATCGTTGGCTGATGCAGTTCTTCAATAGCAGCCATGATGTCCCAAACCGATTGATCGGCATATTTTTCCTTACTGACCACCAGGATAATCATATCCGCCAACGCAATCGTCCGGATAACGCCTTCCCGGTAAGTAGCTGAATCTATCGAATCGAAATCCGGCGTGTCCCACAGAACGCCATGCGGCAAGAGTTTTGAATCGGTGGTGTTTCCGGTCAGCGAAAAACAATCAAACCTGTCTTTGCTCAGCTGTGTTTGTTGTAATTGTTGGAAGCGTCCGAAATAGCGTTGCAATCCGCTGCAATCGGCAACACTGACACCATTGCAAAAACCTTGAGGATGAATAGTGTAACCTGCCAATGGACTGACACCAGCGACGTTACTATTTAATAATACGTTGACCAATGAGCTTTTTCCGGCCTGAGTCGGTCCTACCACAGCCATTTGCAGTATCGGTTCCGGCGACGCTTCAATCAGCTGGCCCTTACGTATGAAGGCTTCCGCCAAAATCAGCTGATCGATCCTCTGTTGGTAGCTTATTTTGGCTGCTTCATTACCCAGTTCAGTCAAAACCGCCTGGTAACGTTGTTTTAATAATTGGATAAATTCCAGCATGAAAAACTAGCTCAGGGTTATAATGACCGACTATTTTACTTTGTTTAGCGATCCGGCGTTATATAATCACAATCGCATGGCATGTAAATATCACGCCATGCGTCCGTACTTAAACTTGAGGTTAACCTTATGAAGAAATTACCTATTCTTCTGCTCATTCTCTGCTGCACTTCTTTAGTTTCATGCAGTAAAGGGCAACAAATCAACGGTCATACTACCCGTACCGCCTTTAAGTCGGTAAAAGCGCTAAAAAACCGTTTATCTCCCGATGCCCGCATTGAGTTTGAAGTCTCTTTCTGGACGCTTCGCGACTCCATTAAAAACGAAAAAGAATTTCTTAATGCTGTCGATGGCAAAAAACCCGAAGAGATTATTGCAATGGGTAAAGAACTTTATCAACAACGGAAAAATTCCGGCTTTGCGGGCTATGAAAAATACTCAGGTTGGGATGACATGATCGCCAAATTCGGCAAAGAAAGAATCGATCAAGAGAATCGCAAAGGCCAAAAAGAAGATCCTAAAGACAAAGCCAACGACGTTCTGTACAAGCTCTAATATCACCGGCTAGGCAAGGCTTTTTGCTCGGTTAACACCGCAACAAATTGACTTGCCTCAGCAATTGTCTGTTCCATCGCACGGATAAGCTGCGAAATATCGATACCTATCTCAATAAATTCATGCCTTAATGCCGCGATAGCTTGAGCATTAAGATTGTGTTTCAGATATAACACCTGATCTTTAAATGCCGCCAATACCGGCTGAATTTTCGCTTCGGCTTTTTGCATGGACCTGATCAAGCGGACATAATTTTGCCGGGCCGCCTTTAGCTGCTGTTTGCTGTGGGCGCGCAAGTTACGGTTGGTATATTCACTAAGTTCGTTTTCCCATTCGACAAACAGCGCCTCGCTAACCTGTTCAATCGCCCTGATTCTGTCGCTTACGGCATCGGATTTGGCGCAGCAAAACTGATACTGCCTGTTGAGCAGGTTGTATTTATGATCCAGTGTTGTGTCATTTACGCAGACCAGTGTTTTAAAGCGTTCCAGCGCACTTTCAAACTCATCCCTGGTTTCCTGCAAACCCGCGCAGGCCTGCTCGACATGAGCAACGACTATATCGCGTTTATGTTCGCCGATGGATTCTCTGGCGCTGTAATAAACGGTGCGGATTTTTTTTGACAGAAAACGACTAATTAAATTTAACGATTTTTTTGCCAAATCGTTTGCTGGCGGTTTGTTATGATCGGCCATTGGAAATTTGCTTAGATTTTATTACTTGGTTTGTAAATACTCATGCAGCACACGCGCAATGCTGATAATCAAGGGCTACTAAAAGCTTTTTATTCACCACGAAGACACGAAGGACACGAAGTTTTATTTCTTCGTGTCTTCGTGGTGATATTTTTTTGCCTTTTCATGATTTCCATGGATATATCAATTATTCCCGCCGCCAGCTGGTAGTGCCATTGGGTGAATCTTCCAGAATCACGCCCTGCTCTTTTAAATCGTTACGGATTTTATCGGCCAAAGCCCAATCTTTAGCTTTTTTTGCAGCAATACGGGCTTGGATTTGCTGCTCAATTTCCTCTTCCCCAACTTCAGTTTCAACGCCACCTTTAAGAAAGGCATCAGCATCATCCTGCAATATCCCTAACAAACCGCTTAAATATTTCAGCGAGGCCGCCAACACGCCGGCTTTTTCCTGATCGGCTTCTTTGGCTTTATTTAAGTCTCTGGCTAAATCAAATAACACCGATAAGGCAACCGGTGTATTAAAATCATCATTCATTGCCTGGTCAAAACGGGTTTTATAAGTCTCTTCAACCGGCTGATCTGCTGTAACTTTAACCCCACGCAAAGCTGTATACAGCCGCGTTAAAGCCGCTTTTGCATCATTAAGTGATTCATCGGAATAATTCAGCGGACTGCGGTAATGACTGGAAAGAATAAAAAAGCGGATTACCTCGGGGCTATACTTTTTCAGCACTTCCCGCACAGTAAAGAAATTACCCAACGACTTGGACATTTTTTCATCGTCAACGCGCACAAAGCCGTTATGCATCCAGAGATTAACAAATTGCTCACCGGTCGCACCTTCCGACTGGGCTATCTCATTTTCATGGTGCGGAAACTGCAAGTCCATGCCGCCGCCGTGTATGTCGAAATGATTTCCAAGGCAACAGGTAGACATCGCCGAGCACTCGATATGCCAACCGGGACGTCCTAGCCCCCACGGCGAATCCCATGCCGGCTCATTGGCTTTAGCCATTTTCCACAACACGAAATCCATCGGATTGCGCTTTGCCAGATCGACATCGACCCGCTCGCCGGCCTGTAAATCATCGAGATTCTTGCCCGATAACCTGCCGTAATCTTTAAACTGGGTTACCGCGTAAAATACGTCGCCATTAGTACCGACATAAGCCAAACCTTTGTCCACCAAGGTTTTGATCATCGCAATAATGTCGGCGATGGATTGCGTCGCCCTGGGCTCAAGGTCGGGCGGCAAAACAGCCAGGACTCGCTCATCCTCATGCATCGCACCGATAAAGCGCTCAGTCAATTGAGTATATTCCTCGCCGTTCTCGATGGCGCGCTGAATAATTTTGTCGTCAATATCGGTAATATTGCGCACATAGGTCAATTGATAACCCTGATAGCGAAAATAACGCGCTACCGTATCGAATACCACCATGACCCGCGCATGACCGATATGACAATAATCGTAAACCGTCATGCCGCAGACATACATGCCGACTTTGCCCGCTACGCGCGGCTGGAACGGTTCTTTTTTTCGGGTCAGGGTGTTATATATTTTCAACATGTTATTAAATCATTCAGTTGGGCAATTTTTTCCATTGCCGATAAGTCGAGGCGGTTAAACAAAACAGTACAATCTACCAAGCGTGTGCTTCTCTTTCAAGACAAAAACACTTAGAATTTGTTCTTTGCATCACTCTACAAAGGAAAACCATGCGTACTTTCATTTTCTCCATGATGCTGATCCTAACCACAACACTCTCATTTGCAACGGAAAATAAAATGTCTGATACCTCATCAAAAGTTAAATTAACAACATCCCTGGGTGAAATTATTATTCAGCTGAATCCTGAAAAAGCGCCTATTTCATCGGCAAATTTCCTGACTTATGTTAATGAAGGCTTTTACAACGGCACCATTTTCCATCGTGTAATCCCCAATTTCATGGCGCAGGGCGGCGGTTTCGATACCGATTTCAACCAAAAAGAAGTTCATGCCCCGATCAAAAACGAAGCCGATAACGGCTTGGCAAACAAACGCGGCACCTTAGCCATGGCTCGCACCAACGTTCCGGATTCGGCAACTGCCCAGTTTTTTATCAACTATAAAGACAATTCGTTTTTGAACCATACCAGCCCAACGCCAAGCGGCTGGGGCTATGCTGTGTTTGGCGAAGTGATTGAAGGCATGGAAGTTGTCGATGAAATGGCAAAACAAGCCACCGGTAACCGTGGCGGACATCAGGACGTGCCTAAGACCAACATCGTCATCGAAAAAGCCGAAGTTATAAAATAGACGAAAGGCGCAAGACTAAAGGCGAAAGCAATTGCTAACTCGCCTTTAGTTTAGCTCTTAGCCTTCTGCCCTTAGTCTCCCTGTGAATCAAGAAATCCTGTTTATATCAGACCTGCATATTTCCCTGGAAAAGCCTGAAATCACCCGCCGGTTTCTTGCCTTTCTTAGCGACAGAGCGCCAAAAGCAACAGCCGTTTATATACTAGGTGATCTTTTTGATGCATGGATAGGCGATGACGATCCGACTCCGCCTAACAATAAGATTCGAAAGGCGCTTAAACAACTGACCAGCTCAGGCACGTCGGTTTACTTGCAGCAAGGCAACCGTGATTTTCTATTAGGCGAACGGTTTTCCGAGGATACCGGCGTTATACTTATTGATGAGTATGCCGTCATCGATTTGCACGGCACACCGACACTACTGACTCACGGCGATTTGCTGTGTACCGATGACCTGCCCTATCAAGCATTTCGCGTCAAATCGCATTCTCCTGAATGGCAGCAAAATGTGCTGTCCAAACCTTTATTTTTGCGTTTACTGGCCGCACGCTGGTATCGCATCCGCAGCTATTTTCACAAGCGCAAAAAGTCCCAAGACATTATGGATGTCAATCAGGATACTGTAATTAATGTTATGCGCGAACAACACTGCCTGCGCTTGATTCACGGCCATACCCATCGCCCTGCTGTCCATAACTTCATAATAGATGAACAGCCTGCTCAACGCTTTGTACTTGCCGCATGGAGCAAGAACGCAGCCGAAGTATTATGCTGGAACAGCAACGGTTATCGAATTGAAGCTCTTTGATTTATCCGTTCGTTTTGCGGCTTCAAGAACCTGAATTTATATTCCTCTTTTAAGTTAAAAAACAGTCTTCTTAGCCGAGCGTTCTTTTCATTTCATCAGCAATATTTAAATCAACGGCGTTTCAACCGGCCGCATCTGTAAGCACATATCTTGAAAACTTAAAATCCTCGCAATGATTTCATGGAAAGATATATTGCTTGAATAATATCTAATTTCCTACGCTTGCAGGAGGTAGAAGAATACAGGAGCAATTATCAGACACCCTGAGTTTTATCAAAACGTTACAGAAAATCGATCTGCGCCAACGCCTATAAAAGTTGACTTTTGGGGCAAAATCATTAAATTTAGGCCCCTAGAGTGAAAATTTCCTGTATCCATGGAACATGAAAACCACCCTAAAACTAATATTAGTCCTAAAAAACATAACCACTATTCTGTCAAATTAACAGAATACCAGGAGAAAAATAATATGAAGAAGCCTTTGAAAAGTTGGCTGCTTGCTTCCAGTGTGGCTGCTTTGTTAGCTGCACCAGCAGTTTCAACTGCTAACAGCGAAGTTGAAAAACTCACCCAAAACCCAGCCAACTGGGCAACTTGGGGAGGTGATTACGCAGGTACTCGTTACAGTAAACTCAGTGAAATCAACGCCTCTAACGTAAAGAACTTGCAGCCAGCTTGGTCTTTTTCTACCGGCGTCTTGCGTGGACATGAAGGCGGTCCGTTGGTTGTTAACGGCGTTCTTTTCATTCACACACCTTTCCCTAACACTGTTTACGCAATTGACCAAAAAACTCAATCCGTAATCTGGGAATTCACTCCGACACAAGATGCGGATGTAACTATTCCGGTTATGTGCTGCGACACTGTCAACCGTGGCTTGGCTTACGGTGACGGCAAAATCTTCCTGCAACAATCCGATACCGTTTTAACTGCGTTAGACGCTAAAACCGGTAAACGCGTATGGAGCGTACAAAACGGCGACCCTAAACTGGGTATGACCAACACTTCTGCGCCATTAGTTGTTAAAGATAAAGTTCTGACCGGTATTTCCGGCGGTGAATTTGGTGTTCGCGGTTTCTTAGCTGCGTATGACATCAACACTGGTGAGCTGGCTTGGAAAGGCTACAGCATGGGTCCGGACAAAGACACTTTGATCGATGCCAAGAAAACAACTACCTGGAAAGACGGCAAAGTCACTCCAGTAGGCGCTGATTCAAGCGTCAGCACTTGGCAAGGCGACCAATGGAAAATCGGCGGCGGTACTACTTGGGGCTGGACCAGCTACGACCCTAAATTAAACTTGATCTATTACGGATCAGGCAACCCATCTACATGGAACCCAGTACAACGTCCAGGCGACAACAAATGGTCTATGTCATTGTGGGCTCGTGACGCTGACACCGGTGCCGTTAAATGGGTTTACCAAATGACTCCACACGATGAGTGGGATTATGACGGTATCAACGAAACAGTTCTGGTTGATCAAGAAGTTAAAGGCAAAATGCACAAAACTATCGTGCATTTCGACCGTAACGGTTTTGGTTACACTTTAGATCGTGAAACCGGCGAACTGCTTGTTGCTGAAAAATTCGACAAATCAGTTAACTGGGCAACTCATGTCGACATGAACACCGGCCGTCCACAAGTTGTAGCCAAATACAGTACTCAGCAAAACGGCGAAGACGTTAACACACAAGGCGTTTGCCCTGCTGCGTTAGGAAGTAAAAACCAACAACCGGTTTCTTATTCTCCTGAAACCGGTTTGTTCTACATCTCCGGTAACCACTTGTGCATGGACTACGAACCGTTCGAAGTCTCTTACACAGCAGGTCAACCTTACGTTGGCGCTACTTTAACCATGATGCCTGCCGGCGCAGACGTTATGACAGGTAAACCTGACAACACAACCAACTTGGGCCAGTTCACAGCTTATGACGCCAAAACAGGTAAAATCGTTTGGTCTAACAAAGAGCAATTCTCTGTTTGGTCAGGTTCTGTTGCAACTGCTGGCGGCGTCGTATTCTACGGCACTCTGGAAGGTTACCTGAAAGCGGTTGACGCTAAAACAGGTAAAGAACTGTATAAGTTCAAAACTCCTTCCGGCATCATCGGTAACGTTAATACTTGGGAATTCGGCGGCAAACAATATGTTGGCGTTCTTTCAGGTATCGGCGGCTGGGCTGGCATCGGTATCGCTGCCGGTCTTGACACAGGTGAAGCAAATTCAAACTCTGAAGGTTTGGGTGCTGTGGGAGCTTACAGAAGCTTGAGCTCTTTCACTAAACTGGGCGGTACATTAACTGTATTCACATTGCCTAGCAACTAAATCGATCTGATTTTTTAGATCGTAAAAAGCCCTGATTGATTTATCAATCAGGGCTTTTTTTTGCCTGCTTATACAGTAAACTATTACGCCTTATTGTTTGATACCCCAAGGAGATATTAATGAGGACCTTATTTCAATGCACAACACATCTTGCAATTCTGCTTCTAGCTGCATGCAGCTTTACTGCCTCGGCTGAAGAAAAATTCAAAGTTTGTACCGACCCGCTGAATCCGCCTTATTCGACAAAAAACAAAGATGGTTTTGAAAATAAAATCGCCGAGCTTTTTGCCAAAGAACTGGGTCAAACCATTGAGTACACATGGCTTCCGCAACGCCTCGGTTTTATCCGCAATACACTAAATGCGCCGTTAAATGAAAGCGATGTGGATACTAATGAATATAAATGCGACATCGTTATGGGCGTCCCGGCAGGTTATGACCTTACGTTAACGACCTCACCCTACTACCGGTCGACTTATGTACTTTTAATCGCAAAAAAACGTGGCTGGGATGATATTACCGATACAGACCAATTGGTCGACCTGCCACCACAAAGACAGGAAAAACTGAAAATTGCGATGTTTGACCGCGGCCCCGGAACGACCTGGATGCAAAAAAACGGTTTACTTGATGTAGGCGTTCCTTATCAGTCAATGTCAGGCGATAGCGAAAATAATGTCGCCATGCAAATAGAAAAGGATCTTAAAGCAAAGAAAATCGATATGGTTATTTTGTGGGGACCGATGGCGGCTTATATTGCGTCCCAAAGCCCAAAAAACAGCTATTCCATGATTCCGATGAAATCAACTCCCGGCATGAAGTTTGATTTTGATATGGCAATGGGTGTTCGTAAAGCCGATAAAGAGAGAAAAGAAACACTTGATAAACTGATAGCAACTAAAGCCAAAGAAATTCAATCCATTATAGCCGGCTACGGCATCCCTTTACTGCCGCTGTCTCAACAAGCTACTCATGAAGACAAAGATTAAGCGCTGACTCTGGGGGCGGCCCTCAAGCCGCCCCACAAAGTTTTATTTGCGATTAAACAATCCAACCAGATAAGCAAACCTGACCGCCCGCTCATGCGACAATTGGTTCCACTGAAAACGCCACTTCCAGTTGCCCACTGTCGTCCCAGGGGTATTCATTCGATGCTCAGAACCCAACTCCAAAATATCCTGCATAGGAATTACCGCAAGATTGGCAACGGATGACAATGCCGCATGAATCAGCGCACAATGCAACGGCATTGCAGGATGCCCCAGATAATCGTAAATGTAGTTTCTTGCATCATTGCTAATACCCTGCAACCACCCTAAGGTCGTATCGTTGTCATGGGTACCGGTATAAACAACGCAGTTTTTTTCATAGTTGTCAGGCAGATAAGGATTATCAGGCCCGTCATCAAAGGCAAACTGCAAAATCTTCATGCCCGGCAAATCGAACTCATCTCTTAAGGCCTCGACCTCCGGCGTGATAATACCCAAGTCTTCGGCAACCAGTGGAATAGACCCATGCTCCGCATTGATTGCATTTAATAATGCCTTACCCGGCGCCGTAGCCCATGCTCCGTTAATTGCGGTATCTTCGTTCGCAGGTATTTCCCAAGCCGCTTCGAGTCCCCGAAAATGATCGATCCGGATAATATCGAACAGCTCCAGCTGGGTCTTCATTCTTTCAACCCACCAGTGAAATCCGGTTCTTTTCAGGTGGTTCCAGTTATAGTGCGGATTGCCCCAGCGCTGCCCCGTTTCAGAAAAATAATCGGGCGGCACACCGGTCACGACAGACATTTCGCCTGATTCATCGAGCTTAAAAACATCACGATGAGCCCAGACATCGGCACTGTCATAAGAAACAAAAATAGGAATATCGCCAAACAAAAACACGCCTTGCTGATTGGCGTATGTTTTTAATTCCATCCATTGCCGGAAAAACACATACTGCTCGAACTTAACGCATTCAATTTGTGTTTTTAACCGGCGTTGCGCTTCTTTTATTGCTTTTGCATCCCTCTCCTTGAAATGCTCAGGCCACTGGTTCCAGCATTGCAAATTAAATTCGCCTCTAAGCGCCAGAAACAAGGCGAAATCGTCGAGCCAGAACGCCTTCGTCTGACAAAAATGGTCAAAATCATCCTTGTCTCGTTGCTCGGCACGCTCCAAAAAACCATAATAAGCTTTTGTTACCAGGCATCTCGTAACGCAGTTGCCTGCGCATTCTTCACATTTTTCAGCGCGTTGCAACCAACCTTGCTTTACTAACCAATCAATATTGATTAATGCCGGATTACCGGCATGAGCGGATAAGGACTGATATGGCGAACCATCCGCATGGGTCATGCCTAAAGGTAAAACTTGCCATACGCTAACCCCGGAGTCATGCAGAAATTTTACAAAATTATAAGCCTCCTGCCCCAAATCGCCCTGACTACCTTCACCCGGTAACGATGTAATATGCAACAGAATACCGGCACGACGTTTATTTAAAATGTCATTCACACTTAGTGATCTCTTGTTTAAGTTTTTCAGTGGTTAGTTGTTATTTTTTAAATGTAGCGGCCAATCTATCCGTCATATAAGCTCGACGCCTGGACGCATTGCGCCGCCCATGGACGGAGCCCCCGAACCTTGTGTAAATGACATCGCCAGATAAGCGGGAGGTTCCTCTCCCAGCAACCTATACAAATTAGCCAAATTAAGCCGGAATTGTTTTTCAAAGTTGCTGACTGCTTCGCCGGGATTATAATCGCCAAACCACCAAAACCAGTCGGAACCTTCGCAAACGGCAAGCTGAAACTCCGCCTGCCGCACTTGTTTATCCGTTAATTTGCCGGCTGCAATCGCCTTGTCAAATGTCCACTTAGCGTCGCCAAGCATATCCCAACCGCAATTCTTGTCCGCGTCGCCTACCCAGGTCGAAAAAGTACCGTAGACCCAACTGCCGGCAACCACTTTCATCAGCGGTTTAACTTCGACATTATTTTGCAAACATTCCGAGAAAGTAGTCAATTCAATATGCGGATGATCGACCAGCCGTTGATACAAGGCATTAAGGAAATAGTAACCGTTCGCGGGAAAATATTCCCAGGCGTTTTCACCGTCCATGATAATCGAAACCACTTTGTCGCCGGACTCATGCGCGGCAATATTTTCCAGATGATGAATCAAGTCGCCGACAGCATCATCGGCATGCCATTTTGAATACTCGAAACCGATAAGGTCGGATAAACCGTCATCGCGAAAAAAACAGGCTATATCGGTTTTTTCAAGCTTAAACGGATGATGAATTCCTGATTTCTTGCCGTTTTCGGGAAGATTCAAACTGTTATGCAGCACAGAACCGCCGCTTGCCGCCCAGTCAAAGCCGAAATCACCTAATATCTTTAAAGTCTGGTCACTGATACTGCCTTCCGAAGGCCAGCATCCTTTAGGCCTAAAGCCGAAAAATCGCTTAAACGTCTGCATCCCTTTTTCAAGATGCCATAGAACCCGCTCTTCTCCGCCCGGATAAGCGTTCAACTCCGGCAGAGGCGCATTCGGCATGGCTTCGTGGGTAGAATGCAAGTCCAGCAACAGCGGCATGATAGGATGGGCATAGGGCGTCACCGAAAGTTCAACCTGCCCTTTTCTGGCTAATGCCTTATATCTACAGATAACGCTGGTCAGCTGCTCGGCAATGACCTCTATAATTTCTATCCTGTCATGCAGGGTATAACCGCATCCTTTCTCTATCAGGCGTTTTATCCGGCTATCAACCAGCTTTATTGTTTCGCCCATCCAAACCAGATGGTACCAAACCAGAATATCGCTGATAAATTGGGAATTGACGTAATTTAAAGAATCATAATGATGCTCAAGCCAATCGGCCATTTCAATGAGTCTTTTAAAAGTCGGATAACGGTTTATCTGCCTTTCCCGGTTCGCCCGCATACAGTCTTTAACCAGCTTCATGCGCTGTTCCGGATCTGCCGGGATACTGGGATCAACCAGCGCCGCCAATAAAGGATCCGTGATCGAAATGCGATCATGCAGATAACCGTTGACTTGCCTGGCGTATTCCTCAATTTGCTCCAGCAGTATCGGGGCAAAATTCACCACCGCCTTGGCCCTAGGCACGGCTTCCAGATGCGCCGCCATATCTACATAGTCTTTAATAACATGCAGATACGTCCACGGCAGTTTGAATTCACCTGATTGTAAGTCCCTGTATTCCGGCTGATGCATATGCCAGCATAAGACTAACTTTAATTTGTTCTTATCTGACATAGTGTCTTCTTTGTCCCAGCATATCGGGGGTAACTAAAACGACTCCACCGGGACTTACATGGAATCTGCTTTCGTCTTCGGCTCTATTCTCTCCGATGATAGTTCCTTCGGGAACCTCACAGCCTTTTTCTATAATCGCCTTGGTAATGCGGCAATGACGCCCGATATTAACTTCCGGCAGAACAATCGTATCTTGCAAGATCGTGTATGAATTCACGCGGACATTGGAAAACAATAGTGAATGCCTGACTTTTGCCCCGGAAATGACACAACCGCCCGAAACCATAGAGTCAACGGCTTGACCTCGCCTTTTATCGCTGTCGAAAACGAATTTGGCCGGCGGCGTTTGTTCCTGGTAAGTCCATATCGGCCAAGTTTTATCGTATAAATTCAAATCCGGTTTTACGCCGATCAATTCCATATTAGCTGCCCAATACGCATCAATGGTACCGACGTCGCGCCAGTAACTTTGTTCGCCGCTTTGCAAATCCAGGAAAGGATAAGCATTGGCGACATATTTATCGATAACGGCAGGAATAATATCCTTACCGAAATCCCGGTTCGAGCCTTTGGTATCGGCATCTTTAAGCAATTGTTCAAACAGGAAACCGGCATTGAAGATATAAATCCCCATCGATGCCAACGCCGTATCGGTTCTGCCCGGCATAACGGGAGGGTGCTCCGGCTTTTCTATAAAAGCCCTGACCCGCCGATTTTCATCCACATCCATGACGCCGAAAGCCGTTGCATCTTCCAGCGAAACTTCTATACAGCCTATTGTTAAATCGGCATTTTTTTCAACGTGATCGGCCAGCATCGCGCCGTAATCCATTTTATAAATATGGTCGCCGGCCAGCACTAAAATATGTTCGGGACGACGGCTGCGCAGAATATCAATATTTTGGAAAATGGCGTCAGCGGTGCCTTTATACCAGGAGTTCTCATCGTGCCGTTGTTGAGCCGGCATTAAATCGACATATTCGCCAAATTCGCCGCGCAAAAAGCCCCAGCCTTGTTGAATATGCCTGATCAGCGAATCGGACTTGTATTGCGTCAAAATGCCTATCTTGCGTATACCGGAATTCATGCAGTTCGACAGCGGAAAATCGATGATCCGGAATTTGCCTCCAAAAGGCACAGCCGGCTTGGCGCGCCAGTCGGTCATATTCATTAACCGTGAACCGCGACCGCCGGCCAATATTAATGCAATGGTGTTACGGGTTAAATGACCGACATTATGATCGTGCTTTTGATTGCTTGACGCTGACATTTTTCATCTCCATGTGGAATAGACTGACAACTCTTGATGTGTTTGGTAACATTCACCCAACTATTATTCCACTACGCCGAGGCTATTCATAGTGAAAAAGCAATCTAACACCGAGTCTGTTCCCGACGCACTTTCGGCATACACGCCATCCCTGGCGGCAAACGCACTTGATGCTGATGCGATAAAAATCATGGAAGCCAGGCATCATGATCCTTTTTCAGTTTTAGGCCGCCATCTCAAGAACAATCATATTCAAGTTAAAGTGTATCTGCCTTATGCGGAAACGGTAAGCTTTAGCCATAACGGCGCAATTTTAAACCGGCTACCCGATACGGACTTTTTCGAATATAACGCTGAACCTGGACAATTGCCAGAACATTATCGACTGTCCTGGACCGATAAGAGCGGTTACAGCCACGAGAACTATGACCCCTATGATTTTGGCGTGCAAATGCCGGAGTTCGACCAGCATTTATTCGGTGAAGGCAAGCACTGGCATATTTACCAGAAACTGGGCGGTCACCTGCACAGTGTCGACGGCATTGACGGGGTTTTATTTACCGTCTGGGCGCCCAATGCCGGACGCGTCAGCGTAGTAGGCGACTTTAATCGCTGGGACGGACGCTGCAATCCAATGCGCAGCTTGGGCAGCAGCGGCATTTGGGAACTGTTTGTGCCGGATTTACATGCCGGTAGTTACTATAAATTCGAGATATTAAACCGCCATACCCATGAGCTTCTGTTAAAAACCGACCCCTACGGCCAGCAGTTCGAATTCCGCCCCAATACCTCATCCATTGTGGTCGAGAAAAACAGCTACGTTTGGCAGGATCAACGTTGGATACATGACCGCACTCATCACAATTGGCTGCATGAACCGATGTCCATCTATGAAGTTCACCTGGGTTCATGGCGTCGCGATCACCTGGGCAACTTTCTCAATTATCGCGAACTGGCTGTACAGCTGGTCGATTACGTTAAGGAAATGGGCTTCACCCACGTTGAATTACTGCCGGTAACCGAGCATCCGCTGGATGCCTCGTGGGGCTATCAAACCACCGGTTATTTCGCCCCGACCAGCCGTCACGGCTCGCCGGACGATTTCCGTTACTTTATCGACACCTGCCATCAAAACGGCATCGGCGTGATTCTGGACTGGGTTCCCGCGCATTTCCCCAAAGACAACTTTGCCCTGGCCCGTTTCGACGGCAGCGCGCTTTATGAACACGAAGATCCGCGCAAAGGTGAGCATCGCGACTGGGGTACCTTGATTTATAACTATGGCCGCAATGAAGTGAGGAACTTTTTGCTATCCAGCGCCATTTTCTGGCTCGAAGAGTTTCATCTTGACGGCCTGCGGGTCGATGCCGTCGCATCGATGCTGTACCTGGACTATTCGCGTAAAGACAACGACTGGATCCCTAATAAATACGGCGGCAACGAAAACCTGGAAGCCATCGATTTTCTAAGAGAACTGAATACCGTCACCCATAAGCAACACCCCGGCACAGTGATGATGGCCGAAGAATCGACATCCTGGCCGCAGGTAACCCGCCCCACCTGGACCGGCGGTTTAGGCTTTTCGATGAAATGGAATATGGGTTGGATGCATGACACCCTGTCTTATATGAGCCAGGAACCGATACACCGCAAATATCATCACGACCAGCTCACCTTCGGGATGCTCTATGCCTTTACCGAAAACTTTTGCCTGCCTTTTTCCCACGATGAAGTCGTGCACGGTAAAGGCTCCCTGGTCAGCAAAATGCCGGGAGACGAATGGCAGCGCTTCGCCAATCTCCGGCTGCTGTATACCTTGATGTACACCTATCCGGGCAAAAAGCTGCTGTTTATGGGCAGCGAGTTCGGACAAGGCACCGAATGGAATTTCAACAAAGCATTGGACTGGTACGTTCTGGACTATCCGCATCACAAAGGCGTGCAATCGCTGGTAAAGGACCTGAACCACCTTTATAAAAAACATCCGGCTTTATACCGGAACGATTTCGATCATCATGGTTTTGAATGGATCGATTGCCATGATGTGCAACAATCCATCATCAGCTATCGGCGTAAAACCGACCATGAAGACTTGATCGTCGTGCTCAATTTTACCCCGGTGCCCCGCGAACAATACCGTATCGGCGTACCCATGGAAGGCACTTATACGGAAATATTCAATTCCGATTCCGCTTATTATGACGGCGGTAATGTCGGCAATGGCTCAGCATTGTCGGAACCGACTCCCTGGATGAACCAGCCCCACTCTATCAATCTCACTTTACCGCCTCTAGGGGCAGTGATTTTGAAACTATAGCTATCGGTATTTTTACAACTACTAAATATTAATTTTACAGACAACGTTCAGAATAAAATCGGTTATACGTATAAAAAGCCTTTTATTCACCACGAAGAACACGGGGCAATAAAACTTCGTGTCCTTCATGGTGATAACCTTTTAATTTTCAATCGAATTTCGTGAACTCCCCTGTTATTAAGTTATAAAACCAACAACCGAGACAATGAAAAAAATACTTTTTGTCACCAGTGAAGCCCATCCCCTGATTAAAACCGGAGGCCTGGCTGATGTTTCCGGCAGCCTGCCCAAGGCATTGGCGGAACTGGGTGAAGATGTGCGCATTATTATGCCCAATTATCAGGCCATCAAGACCACCGAAGAAATCCGCTACCTGAGCACAATCAATGTCAATAACTACGCCGTCAATATTCTGGAAACCCGGCTGCCCGGTACCGGGGTCATCGTATGGCTGGTCGATTGCCCGGAATTCTTTAATTTCCCCGGCAATCCCTATGTAGATGAACACGGCAAGCCTTGGGCCAACAGCGCCGAACGTTTTGCCCTGTTCTGCCGCGTCACCGTGGAAGTGGCGATGAACCGGAGCTGGCTGGATTGGAAACCCGACATCGTCCATTGCAACGATTGGCAAAGCGGACTGGTACCGGCACTGCTGTCCCTGGAATACAGCCGCCCGGCTATCGTTTTCACCATCCATAACATGGCTTACCAGGGCATATTCCCAAGCACGACTTACCTTTCCCTGAATTTGCCCGGCCAACTTTGGAATCCGAACGGCATAGAGTTTCACCACATGCTATCGTTTCTTAAAGGCGGCTTAGTCTATGCGGACCGTATCACCACGGTAAGCCCGACCTATGCCAAAGAAATCCAAACCGCCGAGTTCGGCTACGGACTGGAAGGCCTGTTAAGTTACCGGAAAGATTTTCTAAGCGGCATTATCAACGGCATCGATACCGACCACTGGAATCCTGAAACCGACACCAACATCAGCCAGACATTTAGCCAGTCAACGCTAAACAAAAAGCTGCTTAATAAAACAGCGTTACAGGAAAAACTATCGCTGCCTGTTGATTCAAAGATTCCCGTATTCGGACTGATCAGCCGCTTGGTAGAACAAAAAGGCATCGACCTGATACTGGATTGTCTGCCCGAAATGCTGGCCCACCCAATACAATTTGCCTTGCTCGGCAGCGGCAACAAAGGTTTTGAACAGCGCTTACATAATTTTGCCGAGAGCCATCCGGACAAAATATCGATCACCATCGGTTATGACGAAACCCTGGCGCATATGATCGAAGCGGGCGCCGATGTTTTCCTGATGCCGTCGCGTTTTGAACCCTGCGGTTTAAACCAGATATACAGCCAACGCTACGGCACCATCCCCATTGTCAGAAAAACCGGCGGCTTGGCCGATACCGTTATCGATACCGTACCGGAAACCCTGAACAACAACACCGCAACCGGGCTTGTTTTTAATGAAGCAACGCCGGGAACATTGATGGAAGCCATTAAACGCTCGCTTATTTTGTACAGTCATCCCAAAACCTGGAAACAGTTACAAACCAACGGCATGCAAAAAGACTATTCATGGAGCAAAAGCGCCAAGCAATACATGACGCTATACAGTCATCTATAGAGTAACTACCAAGGCTAACAACTTCCGGCCTTGATTCATCCTTAAGCTATACCGAGACTGTGAAAGTATTGATTGCTAGAAAACAAATTAAAAAATCACCACGAAGACACGAAGAAATAAACTTCGGTGTTCTTCGTGTCTTCGTGGTGATTAGTTTTTTAACCTGCCTTGAATAATCCTTTCGCTCTCTCCAATCCGATTTACTTCCTTGCAAGATCAGCAATACAGCAAATGACATTTAAATCAACCCGTAGCGGATTCATCATCGCCATCAGCATTATTGTTTTGCTACACCTACTTTTCGGCATCAGCCTAGGCTGGCTGGCGTTGCCAAGCACCGTTTCTTTGGCATTAATCGTTTACGGCTCCGCAATCATTCAATCCAACTTCCACGCCCCAATCTATTGTCACGCCAATGTTTCGGAAAAAGAAATTGCCCTGTCATTCGATGACGGCCCCAATCGCGAATACACCCCGCAAGTGCTGTCGGCATTAGCCCAGCACAATGCCCCGGCAACTTTTTTTGTCATCGGAAAAAATATCCAGGGTAATGAAAGTATCTTGAAACAAATGGATGCAAACGGACACAGCATCGGCAACCACAGCTACACGCATTCTTCTTATGTGGATTTTAAAAGCCGGCAGGGATTCAAGGATGAACTCAACCGGACTGCCGAGACCGTTTTCAACGTCATCGGCAAACGCATGAAATTATTCCGCCCGCCTTATGGCGTCACCACGCCGAGCCTGGTAAAAGCCGCCGATAGCTTGAATTACAGCATCGTCGGCTGGACCGTCCGCTCGTTCGATACCACGGCCGACACCGCGCAAGTCATCACCCGGCGCGTGCAGAAACAAATAAAGCCGGGCGCAATTATCCTGTTTCATGACACTTCGGACAAAACCATCCAAGTATTGAAACAAACGCTTAATTTTGCCAAAGAAAACGGCTATAAAATTGTCAGTGTAGAGCGGCTTTTGAAGATTGAAGCTTATCAATAACTGAATTCAGGACACTAACTCCGAAAAATGGGTTCTCTTACTGCGAATAATTTGCAATTTATCGAGACGCCGAGCGAGATACATTTCGCAGGCGGAATAGAAACTCACGACGTTCAGCAAGGCGCGTCCCACCAATAAGCCGATAACTGATGAAGTCAAAAGCATTACCTCAATTTCCCGCTCTACAACAGTCGGAGTTTTCTAATCCATATAACTACGCTTTTTTTCTATCCCAACGCTTTTAACGCTTCTTCAGCAAACGCTCTCCACTCTTCTCTTTTCCAATAAGCTAAATACCGCCTAAACTGCCTTCTTGTCGAAAATACCGGGAAAGCATTCGGACCAAAAAATTCACGCATTTCCTTACAATAATTCTTAATTTCCGCTTCTGCCTGTTGTTTACCATCGGCGCTTTCCGTTCCTCCAAAGATCGAAGCTAATAAAGTCAGTTCTGCGAGCGTCCCTAGTGTCCATGCCCGACTTTCCCCTGTGGATCTGCGGGACTGCCATTCCGCAATCTGACGGGCGGCGATCCACAATTTACCGAATTCGGTCGCTAGATCGGCAGTGATAGAATCAGCCCGTATTGCAATCATTGATAAATACTGAGTAAGAACCCAATGATTACAAGGATCCGCTTCCCAAGCTTCGCGGTAGAAATCACACGACGCCTCATAAGCCTGTCTGCTGAGCTCATCTTCCTTGGCTAAAAAACAGGCGATGCCAATGCGTTTTTCGCTGGCAGCGCTGAGGCCAAAACGCTCTGCTTTCTCTTGGAACGATGCTGAATCATCCAGTTCTTCCCGCCATTTCTTCAAATCGTTCCGGATCATTGCGCACAAAGATTCCAACTCGTCCTTTTTCGTTGATTGGCTACTCGTCTCGGCTTCATCTCCAACATCGCGGTTAGCTCCCACAAGCTCATCGATCCGGTCGAACTTTACTTCGAATTTTCTACGCGTCTGCTTATCCCGGAATGAATTGACCTGCTGATCAAAATCCGGAGGTACCGTCGAATATGCGACGATGCTTGCCCAATCGTGAGTTTCAGGAGAATCCGTGCGCAGGCGCTGTCTTAACTCATAGAGTACCCAACGAGGATCCCCGCCATCCAATAAACCACGATAGATAACTTTTGTGGCTATAGCCGAGGCTTTCATCCATAGCGGGAACTGAGAGGCTATCACCCAAGGGATTCCTGCCGCGTTTAATTCATGCGCAATGCTGCCGCCTGGCGTAATCACCGACTCGATATTTCCGGAATCGCAAGTGGCAAGCGTAACCACTGTGGGACGAGATCGAGCGATGTTAAGACTATCTCGCGCAATCAGTGCAATCGCGAGGCGCTCGCCATCGACGACATCGGCAGCTTGATTGATTTCGCTGCATAACGCCATGCCATAGCGCATATCCCCGGCGTTTTTAAAAGGCGCGCCATGAGCCAGGATGTGAACATGAGTGTATTCATCCGATGCGCATGCCTGCCGGATCTTTTCCAGGCTGGCGTTGGATAATACCGTCAGCATCTCTTTGATTTGCGGCAAACGTTCTTCGGCGCTGTCTTTAATTTTAATCCACGGCTCAATAGCTTCGCGGAGCGCCTGCAAATGCTCCTTAACCGGTACATAAAGGCCATCCGGTTCGGCATAAGCAAACAGAATACGGGGCTTGCGATTCCAGTTAACGGCAAGCTGGCAGCCTCGGCGAATCTCGCGGGTAATTGCGATAGGAGTGCGCATCTGTAAAAACAGCGGAGAGCCGGACCCCGGAAAACCGTCCGGCGATATCGCAGCCTCGAACGGAATAATACCCAGTTCAAGCCCGGACAAGCTCAATCGCAGGTTGATCAACTTTCCTTTTTCACTGCAATTATTACCAAGCTCCGCAATCAAACCGGGAATCTGAGCGAGCACGTCCCCAACCGTCTCGCCGATGTCGCGAATCTCGGCCTGCCTTTGATCGTCCTTTGCCGGATCTTTTCCCTCAGGATAACGCAAGCGCTGTAGCCGCATTAAAAATTGGCGATGCTCGAACGGCATCCTAATTGTTACCGGCCCGTCTTCGCCGCATAATGCAATATACGAAGTTAAGGGCGAGAGTAGCTGGTTATAGGCGGGGCCGGGTCTTAACAGCTCTAGTTTTATATTGCCGACTGTGGCGTTAGCTGATTTTTTCATATTAAGACCTCACGAATTTTTTGATTTCTTTCGGTGTGTTTTTCCCATCGCCTTCGACGTGGCTTAGCCGCCCAATCACCTTTCCGTCCTCGACTTTAATCGACACAGCACTGGTTTGATTCAATACAAACGCTTCGCCGTTCTTGTCCGGAAATTTGGCGTCATCAATCAACTCCATGCGCCCCTGATTATCGACGAGCAACTCATAAACAGGTTTGAACGAGTCAGTATCCTTCAACATGTCATCGGTAAACTTCAATAGCCGGATCCATGTGCCGCAATTGAAATAAAATCGGTTACCCTTCATATCGATTGCACGTTCCAAATGGGTATGACCTGTTACGATAAAATCAATCGACGAACCCACCGCCGCTTTAACATCTTTGTAAGCGGCGTCTTCATTGTCAATGTCAAACACCTTGTTACCTTCCGTCAACCAGTCCTGCAATGCGCGGCGCAAAGCCTCTTCCTTGCCTACGCCGGAAATCCAACCGGTAAGCCGATCCCAAATCAATTGCGGTAATCCCAAAGTTCCTTCGGGTTTAGCGACTAAAGCGCTGGGTTTACCTAGGTTCTTCTCGGCAGCCAACAGCAAATCGTCCACCGATGATTCACTTCTCATACTGGCTTTGGCGTTCGATCCTAACAGTTGTTCAATCGTTGCCGCTGAATTATCGGCTTGGTCGCGAGGCTGAAAACCTTCGGCTGAAAGGCGTTGATTAACTTCTCTGCCGCCTTGTATTTTTTCGCCAACAATAGGCAACAGCTTGGTGATTTTTGCTAACTGCGAAGGATCAAGAACAAGCAGCGTTCCGACCGCGGCGCTATCTTCGGGTTTTAGTAAATCAATCCATTTATAGGTTTGCTTCACCTCATTCATGACATCCTTGACCATTTGCGTACCGGCATTGGGCGACCACTCGTTGGCGTCGAGCGAACGTCCCGCATTTAAACGGCGAGCGACTTTGGCCAAATCTTCGTAGCGATTGTAGTTCCAGGCATCCACTTCATTGCCGTGGGTACAGTAGACTTTCGCATTACCGACGGTGCAAGCGTATCCGGCGCCGACGGTCGAAAACACAATTCGAGAGCGTTTAACCGAATCGTCGCCGGCGAGACGCCAAAGAATCAAGCTCTGAACCGTAGGAAAGGCTATTTCGATATCGTGGTTACCAATCACAAAAACCAATGTCCGCCGCTCTTTTTCGACAAATGCTGCGAGAGCATCCCAAATGCAAGAGAACGATTTATCGTCCATAATGCCTTTCACTACCGTAACAGCACGATCCACCTGCACATAACCCTGCATGTCCCCTGTCAGCGTATCGAACACATCGCCATTCAGCACCAGCGCGACTTTACCGTCCGGGGACTGCTCTGCCGTCCAGCCGATGTAACCGGCAAGCCGGGCCGTTTCGCGCAGAATTTGGGAACCCGGCTGGCCGCCCATATGTATATCCGAGATCACATGGACCTCGTCGTAAGTTGGAAACGCTTCAAATTCAGTCATTGCTCGATCCTCTGTTAGCTATTGTTATTCGGTCTATTGAGTCCACACCGGAATGCAGGCTCTGCCTGCTTTGCACGCGGAGCTTGCACACCAAACTTTAGTTGTTGCTTAAACTGACTACCCCTTCGGATTCACGATAGTCATTCTGTATTCAACCAACCGGAAATCCCATCCGGCCCCGGATAAATCCGGGAGCTTGCTGTCCACGTAATTCTTCAAACACCTTCCGTAATTCTTCTCCCACTTCATACCAGGCGTTGCTTTGCGGCTTGGTATCGCGAATTGGGATACCTTTTCTTAAGGCGTTGAGGTTGCTGAAGGCTTCGGTTTTCCAGCCGCATTTTTCGAGAATAATCGGTATGACTCGGGCTTTTTTGGCTTCCGATAACTCGATCGCCCGCTTAATTTCCACGCCGCGAATGTAATCGGAAGCCAAAAACTGGGCGCTCACCAACAGCAGAATAACGTCCGCCTGCTCAAGTTGGCTTTTGATTTCCCCATCCCACTCCTCGCCGGGCGTAATCAGCCGGTCATGCCAGCATTCGATCAAGCCGGCACTGGCCTGCATCGGTTTAAGCCGGGTCATCAACTCATCCTTGAGCCGGGCATCTCTGCTGGAATAACTGATAAACACCCGCGCTCGCCATTGCCGCTCGTCGCGGGCTGCCGGTTCCGACAGATAATTCAGTTCGGCGGTGGGATTAATGGTGATAGTGCCTTGAGATGTCGATGCCGAAGAGTTTTGCTTCCGTAGCTCATCTGCGCGTAAAGTCTGGACCGGAACGTAGACCCCGGCTTGCCCTTCGATTTCCAGAAACTCTTTCTGTCCCAGCCCACTAATGTCGTCGTGAATGGTGCGAAAATCGGCCTGGATGACGCCAAGCAGCGACAAGCGGGCGACTTTTTCCCCGATAACCGTAACCTGAATTTCCCGTTCCTCTTCGTCCACTCGCACCAAAGCACGCGCGCCCCGGTCTTCCAGTATCACGCCGTTGGTCCAGCGCGGTAACGGTGCGCCACCGTCTTCCGTTCCTTCGCTGAGCGGATAGCTGCGGGTGATAAAGCGCGGCAACAAGCCTTCGGGAATAACCGGATAGCGGTACTTTAACCGGGTAATATCCTGAGCCGTCCGCCATTCCGTGCCAAGTTCCGGCTGTTCAGCCGGTAAACGTTGCGGCACCAGCCAACGGTCGCCGGACTCGTTGAGCGGAAAAGCCAAATCGAAACGGCGCATTAGCTCTATCAGGTAAAAGCACATTTCCACCGGTTCCTTGGGCAATACCTGCCTGACCCGATCCAGCGTCAGTTCGGCGCTGCCGTCGTCCGATACCGCCTGACGCAGCAGCGCATAAATGCCTTCGGTCACCCAGCGCGGATTCAACACCGTGGAATTGCGTAAGCGTTCGTCTTGTCCATAGTTCAACGCGATGCCCAACGCATGAAACACTTCCGCCAATATCCGCTGACTGCCGGTATCGGTCTCGCCCAGCTTGGCGCAGGTGGCCTGGAACTCGCTGTAAGGCAGATAATTTTTCTTGCGTTGCGCTTTTTCCAACTGCTCCTTGATCTTCCACCAGCTGAGCTTAAAAGGCTGGCGGACGATCTCCATCGGTTCCACGGTTGCCGCCAGCCTGGCTTTAAGCTCGTCGATGCCCAGCCCGGATTGGCAGTCGGTCTCGATAAAATCGATGATGAAGGGATATTTCTCTTTCAGCAGATTACGATCCAGCTTGAACGGATGTTCTTTCCATTTGTTCAAGGCCACAATCACCGGGGCGGTGTTGCCATCCGCATCGCCGGCAAACGCCCGGATCAGCCGCAGCCAATAATCGGCATCGGATTTTTGCGTGTCCTCCCGGCCGGTCAGCACCAACACATAAACGCTGTTACTGGAGAGAAAGAACTGGTGGGTGGCATGGGTGATTACTTGCCCGGCGAAATCCCATAGGTTAATCGTCACTCCATGCTCGCCGCAGGCCAGCTGCCAGCGGGAAATGTCGATGCCTTGGGTTTCTTTATGTTTACGGCGGAATGTGCCTTTGACCAGCCGTTGTATGATGGAGGTTTTACCGGCAGCGCCTCGTCCGACCAGCACCAGTTTGATTTCGTTTAGCGCCCGGCCGTCTTTGTCCCTTGCGCCGAAATAGGCGGCCAGGATCGCATCGGGACTGGTGCGACGCGCCTTGAAAAATTCGGGGGCACGATATTCTATATATTTGCCGAGCAATGCACGGTCCAGGCCTAGGCGCGGATTTTCCTGCAACCATAATTGCTCTAACTTCAGATGCCGCAGGCTATCCGGCAATTCCGACAAATCGTTGAACGCCGCATTGAGCATTCTTAATGAAGCAAGGCTCCCCAACGCATCAGGCAAGGAGGTAAGTTGATTTCGTGCAACGTTGAGTCGCTGTAATTGGCTTAGACGGCTCAATCTATCTGGTAACACGGTAAGCTGATTATTCGAAACATCAAGACTCCACAATTGGTGCATATGTCTCAGAAGACTATCGGGTAGCGATGTGAGCTGATTATTCGAAACGGAGAGCCCCCGTAACTGACTCAGTCGTCCCAAGCTATCCGGTAATTCAGTAAGCTGATTACCTGAAACGTAAAGTTCCCGCAACCGAGTCAGTCGTCCCAGACTATCTGGTAATTCAATAAGCTGATTATCCAAAATGTAGAGTCCCAACAACTGAGTCATTCGTCCCAGGCTATCCGATAGTTCAGTAAGTTGACTGCCAGAAACGTAGAGCTTTTGCAACTGGGTCAGTCGGCTCAGGGCATCGGGTAAATCAATCAAACAATTAAATGAAATATCGATGGTCCTCAGCCGCGCCAATTCCGCCAGCCATTCGGGCAGCTCAATTAATTGATTAAGACCGAGACTCAAATGCCTAAGCTGAGTCAACTCACGCACTTGTTCCGGCAGGACTTTCAAGTCCAATCTTGATAAATCAAGCTTTTCCCTCCCCGTCGCCTTGGCCTCAGCTATCCGCTGCAATGCTTCTTCATTCATAAATTTCCACCTATCCTAATTCCCGTGTATCCAACCAAACCACTTGCCCGGTCCTTTTTTTGACTTCCTCTACCATATGCCGAGTTCCTCCCAACCCGTCGCCATCGCCGCCATTCCACAAACAAACAAAGCGCACTTTCTCCGGCCCATAACTCAGCGCGGTGTTCAGCAGCCAAAGATTGCAGCGTTCGTAAGGATCGCGTTCGGATTCGCCCAGCTCCTTAGTCATGCAGCGAGGCGGACGTTCCGGTGCAAGCTTGGCCTTGACAGTGTAATAGCGGCTGCGCCAATCACCGGCGGCCGGGGCGACGGAACGTTCGATAAAATCAGGCTCGGGAAACGGTTGCAGCAATTGCAGCTTCACGCCGCGCGCTTGGCAGGCTTCGGCAAAGATCAGGTCGCCGCCGCTGGCGCCTTGGGTAAAAGCCAAGTCCTCAGGGCCAACACCAAGTTGATCCAATGCGTTCGCGATTGCCGCTTCGGCCAGGGGAACTTTATCCAGCGGAAAGCGCGGTGTTTTGCGGCCGGGAGCATCGACCATGTGTCCGGAAAACAGCAATATTTGCCGGGGTTGCTGTTCGGGCGGATTAAGCCGTTGCAGCGCACGCTCGAAAGTGGCAATACCGGCTGCTACGCACTCGGACCGAAAACCCAGGTCTTGCAAAAGGCGCAGTTGGGCCAATGTGGAATTGAGCGCGAACCAATCCTTCTCGGCTTTGGCGATAGCTTCTTTGTAAGCGGCGGCAACGGTTTCCGGCGTACCGGCCAACACGGCCAAATCGCCCAGCGTGGCTTTAGCCCAGAATTGTTGATTCGGGTCGGCTTCGCAGTCCGCGCTGAAACGCACCGCACCGGCCATCGGTTCGGCTTCCGTCTCGTAACAGGTATCGCCGGTGAGAGCGCGGTACAGGTGCATCAAGGTCAACGCATTGATGCCGGAATAGTAATGGCCTTGATTGCGGCGGAAAGCTTGACGATAGCTGTCGATAGCGGCACGCAACAAGGCGTCCTGATAAGCGGCCTCCTCCCGTCTTTGCTCCGTGCTCCACTCCTCGCACCGCCAAGTATCCGTCCACGCATCCTTGTCCACGCGGCCCAATAACGCCCAAGTTTCCGAATCGTCGGGATGGGATTTCAGTAAGTCGCGGTAATGGGCGCGGGCTTTATCGGGGCAATGTCCGGTCTGGCCTTGGACGGCAAGACGCTGAAGACAAATGCCTTTTTCCCGTTGTCCAACAATGTTGGAAGGATCGATAGCCAAGCCCTGCTCCAGCTGTTCGAGCGCAAAATCGAAATGCTCGGCTTTGCGCAAGGCTATTCCGGCCTTGATGCGGGCCTCGGCACGGAAAGCCGCGATAGGCGCTTCGTCCGCCAATACCAATACGTCGCCGATATGCCCGCTTTTGCGGGCCAGGTCGATGCGGTTTTCCCAAGCATCGTGCGCCTGCCAGAATTCCAGCGCGGAACCCACCCTGAGCGCTTTCCACTGCGGTTCTTCCAAGTGAGGCAGCAGTTGGTAGACGGGGCTGATTTTGCGGCCATGCCAGGATTCCAGCGTCGCTTTCACCATTTTAGCGATTTCAGCCTTGTCCCGCTCCAGGGTGGCCGGGTCGGGTATGCCGTTTTTGATGCTGTAGTTATATTTGCGGTCGGTGTAAATATCGAACGGCTGGTTTGCGCGCGGACCTTGCACCAAAACGACGCCTCGGGCGCGTAGTGCATGACGAACGCCAAGTTCGTACCAAACATTGGGATTATCCAAGGTCAGGTCGACCACAACCAAATCGGCAATCAACAATTCCTGAAACATATCGGTTTTGATGTCGCCGGCGGCTAGTTCCTGGTCAGCCCGAAACACCGACAAACCGGCAGCTTCAGCGGCCGGTTTGAGTAAATTGTCGTACACGGCGTTGAAATCAATAAGTTTTCCGTCATGGCCGATTTTTTTGCCAAACGGCATCGCGACAAAAGCGTGCGGTTTCATAAAGTTCCTTAAGATGCTGTTGCGTTAAGGGAAGCTAAATAGTTTCCAGGCGTTGCCGGAAACGCCAGTTCTCGCTATCACTCGAACTCGCTTATTCCGGCCTACATTTATGCGATGAGTTTCACTGCGTTCTATCCATCCTACACTTGCATAACATAAATCAATAATAAACCCTGAACGACCGCTGTATTTGCTCGAACTCGTACAGATAAGGCTTTGCCACTTCGTAATTGGCCGCGACGACCAGCAAATCATGGGAAAAAACCGAGGTGTTGTACCAATTGAAACTGCCTTCTATGACGATGTAGTCGTCGATAATGCAATATTTGGAATGGATCGGGGAATACGGCACCGGATGATCGTCTTGCCCGTAAACCAAACCGACGCCAATACCGGCATGTTTTAACCGGTCTACTGTCGGCAGCAATGGACGCGCCAGTTCTTCGTTCATCGGACGCTCTACCCCGATGCGCCCTTGTCTAGCCAGATGCCCGTTCAGCAAAATATGCACATGGACGCCCCGGTTCTTGGCATTGATCAGCGCATTGACCACGCTGTCATGATGATCGCCCAACAAGTCGCCGATCAAAAACAACGACACTTTGATCGAATGCCTGGCCCGGTTGATTTCAGCTAATATCGCGTGGTGCGGACGATAGGGCTTGCCGTTCAGCATCACGTGCCGGCCGAAGGTATAGAGCAGGTTGAAATGACTCAACGGGTCGATGCCGTATTTTTGAATGACGCCGCCGCGCTGGCTTTGAAAGATGTTGTCCAGCAACCGGCAAACGCCTTTGGAATGAAAAGTCATGCCCGATTCCCAATTAGCCCACCAGCGATCAAAGGTGATATTGAACGAACCCAGTATGCTGTCCTCGTCATTAAAAATGATGAATTTGGTGTGCATATCCGGCTCCACTTCGATCAGGTGGTGCTTGGGGCTGCAAAACACGCCGATCAATTCGATCCGCGAGCGCTTTAAGCGCGCATAGTTTTGGCTGTTGGTCATAGTCATTTTTCGCCAATCGACAATGCACTGCACCAGAACGCCCTGATCGCCGGCGCTTATTAAATGGGTAATAAAATCATGATCGTCAATGCAATCCACGCTGACTTTTATCGTGCATAAACGCCCCGGATTCTCGCGCTTGCAGCGGATGACTTTGTCGATCAGGTCGTGAATATAGCGCTTGGGATGATAAGGGTGATGCTGCTGTCCTTTGGTGAATTTGGGCACCAGTTGCAAGGCTTCAAAATGACGGTTATACCAATCGACGTCGTTCTGTAATTCACCGGCATTCAGTTCATAAGCCCGATAATGATTAGCCGTCGACCAATCTCCGGTTATTCTGCGGTACTGCGGCTGGTCGCCCTGGAGCTGGTGCCAGTCCATAAAGATATATTCGTTCTCGGAAGCAATCGAGCGCTCATCCAAATGCACGATAAAAGCGAACTTAACGCAGTTGATCCGGCCGAAGTTGTTGGAAAACGGGTGGATATAAAAGTCGCGGGTGCAGCGTTTGTGGCGGTCCCAATGAATGTCGTAAGCATCGGTATCGACGATGTAAGTTTCGCATATCTCATCGCGATAGACTTTTAAGATAACCTTTACATTAGCCTGAACGCCGTAAAACACGTCGAAATCTATTTTGCCCCAGCGGATATAGAATTTGTCGTTAAAATCGTTCACTCTTTGAAAAGAGCCGCCCAGATTTCCATGAGTGGGCGAGGCGTAGTGTTCGGCTATCTGCATAGTTTATCTCCATGGTAAAAGTGAAGTCTTGTAGCTTACAATTTTGTCTCGTTCCCAAGCAATGCGCCACTGCGATTAAGTTAAGAAAAAAGCTCCCTCTCCTACGTGCTAGTTCCCAAGCTCCAGCTTGGGAATTCAGTATGGGAAGCTCCAGCTTCCCGGCTCACAAAGCTAGAGCTTTGCTCACTGGGTTCCCAAGCAGGAGCTTGGGAACCAGCGTACCTCCAGCGTACCTTACGCCTTAGGCTCAAAAATCATAAAATAACCGCAATGATCGGAAACCCGTCCATAATCCTGCTCGGTAAACAAGACTCTCGCTGACGTAACCTTCAGCCCGCTAGCCTTATTCAAAAAAATATAATCGATGCGGTAATCGTCGCTTAAATGGTTCTGCCAGTGGGGATCGTTAACTCTAAAGATCTTTTCAAACACGCCCTGCGAATTAGCCGCCAAATACTGATCGTCATATTGGTGACTATCGACCACCAGATGATAGCCGGCCGATCCGGCGGCAATGTTAAAATCGCCGCACAGCAATGTAGCATTGACCAGCGCCGATTGTTTAGCCTCGGCCCATTCGCACAAGCGCTGGAATTGCTCGGCAAAGCCGTCTTCCCACCAGCTTAAATGCGCGGAAAAAACATTAAGCCGCCCCATGTAAGGCGCCTTAATTTGCGCCATGACCACTTTCCGGGAATGAATGCTGTAAACATCATGACTGCCCGATACATACAGGGCATCCTGTTTGAGTAGCGGATATTTGCTTAAAATGGCGACGCCTTCGCGGTACTTGTCAAAACCCAGATGCGACCAATCGGTATGGATATGATAAGGCGTAACAAGGCGCTCATTAATGATGTTGGCGGAATTGGACGCCCAATCCCCTGCCCCATCGTTCCAAAGCTCAGCCACTTCCTGAAGACATACCACGTCGGCATCCAGATCGTTAATCGCCTTGGCTATTTGGGAGAACTTGTAATCCTGGTTATCTTCCTGATAGCAATGCAGGTTAAGAATCAGGACTTTCAGCGGCGCATGGCTAATCGAGTAGTTAAGGCCGTAGTTGTTGTCCCAAAAAACCTGTCCATTGCGTTCGACGCAGATGCTGTATTGCAAGCGAAACGCCTGACCGATCCTAAGCCAGCCTTTCCAGATTGCAGTGCCGTATTGATTGGGGTTCCTGGCATTGCTGAGCGCCAGTTTGTCCCAGTAGTTTGTTTTGAAATGACAGGCGGTTTTATGGCTGTGCCGCCAGTCGTCCGTCGTCCAATGCACGGTCACTTTGTCGGTATCGGTGAATTGGTCCACCGCAACGGTGATCGGGATATTTTTCTGTCCATCGTCCAGCTTATTCGGAAAGTCGATGTTTAAAACCGGGGCGGAGCAAGTCACTTTGATGCCGGAGTCGGCCTGACTGGAATAATTCGAGCCTTGATTGTTATCCCAATACTCGGCGCCGGCAACCCGGTAGCGCAATCCGAATTGGATATTGCCGGGCAGCGATTTGGCCGGGGTCAGCTGGAAATCCATCCGGGCCTGCCAGTACTCTTTGTCGTGTTCCGGCTGGCTATGGTAATTTGCCGATAAGGTCTGCCATACGCCGTCTTCGCCCGACCAGACCACATCGATCCGTTTGTCATGGCTCAGGTTTTCCGCCAACATAAAAAAACTTAAGGTCTGCCGGACACCGGTTTTTTTCCGGGTAATCACATTTTCAACATACAGCAGTTGGATTTTGTCCACTTTTTGTCTCCGTGATTATTAGCTTGGCGTGCAGCGCGGAAAAAATAGGTTCACCATTATGTTTTACATCCACGCTTACTTCGGGCAAGGCCATTCTTTCATGAGTGCGGCTTTAACAAGCGACTCGGCGCTTGAACTCCATAATTCCGGATGCTCATTCAGGTATTTAGACACAACATTTGCCGCTTGATCCGAAGTGATATTTTTCGGGCAAAACAAACCCGCCCCAATAGTTGCATCAACAACGCCCATGACATAATAAACATAAGCTCCGGCATCATAGAGTTCCTCATTGTCTATATCGCCGCTTTTATAGGCGGTTGACTTGTCGTGAAGCTTCTGACCATTGATAAAAGCATTGAAACCGGCGTTAGCAGGGATTGGCATCAGCATTGTAGCGATTAGGATTAACTTTGATGCGTTCATTTTTACACTCCATGGTTTTTTGTTAGATCGGAACAGTCTATCTCAATGCCGGCGAAGTGGCGCGGTAACTAAAGCCGGGGTAGCCGCTGCTTCATCCGGACCGGCCTCAAAACTCCAGGTGCGCCCTGACCGCGTAAACATCGACCGGGCCGCGGTCGGCGTTATAGGCCGGATTGGCGATGTGCTGGTAATCGGCGGTCAGCCACAGCGAATTCCAAACGTTGTAACTGTAAAAAAGATCGACAACCCGCTCGGGGCTGTAGTTGATCTTGCCGTCGCCGATGAAACCGTCGATGCCGCCCATCGCCAGGAACTGCACGTGCTGGCCCGACAGCCAGCCTTGTCCGTAGCCTAAACCCACCGAGTCCTTGCGCCGGCCCCAGCGCGTGCCTTTGACTATCGTACCCAACGAGATCGAACGGTCGGTCGAGGTGTACGAATAAACCTCGGTTTTGCCGTCCGAATACATGCCCCGGAAAAACAAGCCGACATCGTCGAAAATCTGCTGCTCCAGGTTGATGCCTATGCCCATTTTGACGTTCATCTTACGCGCATGGCATAAATCCGGCGCGCTGCCGTTCGACGACTCGTAGTTAAACGTCGTGCAATTGCCGGCGTTATATTGGCCGGGATTGCTGTTATACAGCGCAATCGCGTCATTAAAAGACGCCATATTTTCGACGTTGCGATAAGCCAATACCCTGACCGCGCCGGGCTGCCGGTCGAACAATTCATGGCGGTGCTCGATTTCGATTTGATGCCCGAAATGCGTGGTCGGACGAAACTCACGGGCCAATTGGTTCGGGTCGATAGGCGGCAGCAGATAGCCGAATTTGAACGACCAGTCGTCGTAAACCAGCTCGGTAACAGCGCCCCAGGTGTAGCCCCTGGCGTCGGCGGCAAAATCGTAGGCGGCGTAGGTCAAGAACGCCATGTTGTTGAACTGTTTACGCAAATCGCCCGAATAGCTGTTCTTGTCGAAAAAATCCAGGATGCTGAAACTGCCGACCCGGAACACGAAACGGCGGCTGTCTTCGATCGTGCCTAACTGCATCGGGTCGGACGAGACTTGCTGTTGGCTGCCGCCCAAGCCCCAGGTTTGTTTGAAAAACGCCCTGGACGCGTAATAAGTCGGCTGCTGGCCGCCGGATTTTTGCAGCTCGAAGTTCTGGATCGCGCTGCCCAAGCCTTTTAAATCGGACAAAGGCCGCTCGGACACCATTTCCGGCACAAAATACACTTCGCCGCCTTTCCACAGTCTCGCGCCGAAATATAAGGTGGCGGTGCCGGTAAAACTGGTCTCCTGCTCCGGCAGCAACGAGTTGCCGGCATCGTTGAAATTGGTGTACGGCGCTTGGAACGCGCTTTTCCAACTGTTGATGAACGTCATCTGCCCGTAAGCGTTCCACGATTCGTCTTTAATGTCGTGCAGGCCTTTATCGGCCAGGTATTGCATGAAATCGTAAGTTTCACCACGCTCGGACGGTTCGGCAGGATCGGCACATGGGCTGCCGGCGAAAGTCGCGGCAAATGCAAGCACCAGGATTTGCCGCGTCAAGCGGCTTAAGTTTTGACGGCTTAAATTGTCCATAGTGAAGTAAGGTGGTTAATATTTGATAAAAAAACCGAATATCATGCGGTGCGGTTGTAACCGCCGCCTTTATGATTGAAAAAACGATTATGAACTGCTCAGTGTAGCATGCTCAGGTTAAGAATCGGTTACAACGCAAGGAGCTGGAATGCGGCGTAGCGCGGACTCGGACGTTTTGGGACAATCAATTCCCGATGTAGCGAGACTGTGAAAGTATTCGTTTTAGAACAAAAGCAAAAGCATTCACCACGAAGGCACGAAGAGCACGAAGTTTTCAATGCATTAAGTTTAAACAATTACTTTTTTCTTCGTGCCTTCGTGGTGAATAAGCTTTTAAACCGATTTGGGAAGCCTGTAATTTTTATACATTGCCGCTGTATCTTTGTAGCGTGGATAAGCGCAACGCAGCCATCTAAATTGAAGGCTTGTAATCGCGAAAATTAATATCGGGGAAAATATTATCCATGATCTCCAGAGCAGTCAGGTAGCGCTCGTTGATCCTGTTCTTGCGAAAACTGTCATGTAAGTAATTAAACCGGGCCAGGTGATCGGTGATGCGTTTGTTGGCATAGTCGATGGTCGTGCCTGATTTCATGATGAACGGCCAATCGGAAGCCTGGGCCAGCAAAATCGATCTGGCGGCTTGATTCAACGCCCGTGTTTGTAATGGCGTCAGCGTTAATCTATCGACATCGCGCGCCAGTTGCTCCATATCCTGTTCGGCTTTGTGCAGCAAAGGATAAATCCAGTCGTTGGTTTCATTGATCCAATAGCTGGAATATCCCTGATCGCCCCAGCTTGATGCGGCGGGGGTGGCCACCTGGGGCGACGGCTGCTGTTTTAAATATTCGCCGCAACCGGTCAGCCGAACGCCGCCGTTTTTTTCGGCCGCCAATCTCAATACGCGTTCCAGCCAGTAGGTTCCTTCAAACCACCAATGACCGAACAATTCGGCATCGTAAGGCGCGACAATAATCGGCGGGGTATCCATGGTCGCACCAAGCCGGTCAATTTGTTGCCGGCGTTTATCGATAAAATCCTGGGCATGTTGATAGGCCTTTGCCAATGCCTGTCTCGGCTTGTAAATTTCCTTAGGCAGGTTGTCGCCGGTCACGCGGTGGTACTTGATCCCGGTGTTTATACGGGTTTTCCCGTCCAGAATATAGGGCGCGATATAATCCAACTCCCGCTCAAAACCGATGTCGCTATAGTATTCGCGGTAATCGGAATCCCCCGGATAGCCTTCCTTTGCGCTCCAAACCTGCTGCGACGATTCGGGATCGCGGGCAAACGCCGCAACGCCGTTGCCGCAATCGAGCGGCGCATGAACGCCGTGACGAGGCTGCTGACTCGCATCCATCACGCCATGGGTATCGACGAAAAAATACTTAATCCCGGCATCGGCCAATATTGTCTCCAGGCCTGGATAATAGCCGCATTCGGGCAGCCAAAAGCCGGTCGGGGCGCAATCGAAATGAGCTTTAAACGTTGCCACGCCGGTATTGACCTGATTGCGCACTGCGGTTTCGCTGACGTTCAGCAACGGCAAAAAACCGTGGGTCGCGGCAGTGGTTATTAATTCGAGCTTGCCGGTAGCTTGGTGTTTTTTAAAAGCCGCCAGTAAGTCGCCTTGATAACGTTCTTGGTAAGTGATTAGCCCATTCTGAAAAAAGCGCCGGTACAGCCGCGCTAGTTTTTGATATTCCGGCTGCTTGCGGGTTCTGACGATTTCTTTTTCAGCCAACTCCAGCCGACTATGCAGATATTTCAGGTAGCGTGTTTGCAGCAAGTCGTCGCGCAGCATCGATATCAGCGTCGGCGACAACGACAGCGTCAACCGGTAATCGACATCATCCGCTTGCAAGCGGTCGAGCACGCCGATCAGCGGCAGATAGCATTCGGTTATGGCTTCGAACAGCCAGTTCTCTTCAAAAAAACTTTCATGTTCAGGGTGCCGCACATAAGGAAGATGTGCATGGAGAATAATACTGAGGAGTCCTTGTCCGGTACGCGGTAAGCTTTTTGTCATCACGCTGGCTTGCTGATTCCTTGACCTGAGGCGTTTTTGCCCAGGCTGTTAGTGAAAGTTGGATGTTGTCGATGCCACGCCGCCTGTCCGTGAGCCGCATGAATAATGTTCGAGTGAGCGAAAGCGATAAAGCCGTCATCTTCATGATATTTGCCGATCGCGACAGAGTAAGCGGTTTCATCGACGATGCTGGGCAAGGATATTTGTTGCTGAGTATTGGAGCTATCAATGGCTACGTCGAACCATGTTGCCGTTCCGGTAGCCGTCTCTTCCTCGGCTTGCGCATAAATTCTTAAGGTGAGCCGGTCATCGGCCTCGTTATCGGACTCGGCATTTTCCCGGTTTTCCGCCACATGCCAATACGCATAAAGATGCCCCGGATCGACCGGCAGCAACGTCAATCCGGAAGTGTTGGGAGAAACTTTGGGGGCGAAATCGCGGCCGATTTCATTGCCTATATCCAAGAGTTCTCTTGGCGAGAGCCTGATTTTTTCGACAAGTTCCGGCATCCGGCTTGAAAAGCATGGCGTAAAATTCCGGCTGATTTCCAGGCTTATTTCAAGCATGTCTTTTGCCGATAGATTAATGTTGGAATTGTATCCTGAGTGCAAAAACGTCATTACCCGCCTTAAACATTACGATGACCTTATCTAAAATTCTTCCATACAGCATATGGCCCCTTTTTCTTGCGTTATCTGTAAAAAATGACCTTGAAAAATAAGCGCATCCAAGTATACGTAGTAAATTCCACAGGGTCTAGTCTGCGAATACACGCTTTACAGCCTCGGCCGATAAGTAATGGCACTTATTGTTTGAAGAAATTGAACGCCCTATTCTACAAATAGAAGTACAACACTAGCCGATGTTTTCAGTTCGTGATGGCTATATAGCTTTTAAAAGCAACAACTTGTAATTACCCGCATCATTTATCAATCGCTTGATCCAATTGCCCGGCAAACTCCAGGGGCTTATCAATAGATAAGGAGCCATCATTATTAACGATGTCATTGCCGTCCGGTTGCAATTCTCCGCCTGCCTCTTATTGGCCGGCTATGCGGCCTATCAAGGGCCAAAACGCCTGATCAAAAGCTGCTTATTGAAGGTCAACAATGATGAACTCCGATACGCAAAATAACGGCCCGGCACATTATCTGTTGATCGTTCACGACCGGGTGGCGGGACGAACGCGTATCAAAGTTCCCGGCCTGTACCGGAATGATAGCCTGAGCGCCAAGCTGGAATCGAAATTGACCGTTCTCGATGAAACCAAACGCGTGCGCGCCAATACCTTGACCGGCAATCTGCTGATTGAATACGCAACGCCCGAGGATAGCCGGAACATACCGGCCAATATTGCCCGGCTGCTCGAAACGGAACTGGGCTATCCCATTACTCGCCATACCGAAACTATCGATCGTCCGCCGAAAAAGATAAAGCCAAAACCCAAAGCCGCAGGCTATCCGGCTCAGCCGCTACAGCTATGGCATACGCTTTCAGGCACTGAAGTCATTAATTTCGTACAAGGCAGCGAACAGGGCCTGACTCAAGAGGATGCCGCACAAAGACTGGCGCAATATGGAGCCAACCGCTTATCCGAACAGGTCCGGCGCTCCTCCTGGCAAATGTTTTTCGAGCAATTTATGTCCGCGCCGGTCGCCTTGCTCGGCGTATCGGCCGCGGTTTCATTAGCAACCGGCGGCATCGCCGATACCGCCGTTATAGTAAGCGTGGTCCTGGTCAACTCGGTTATCGGTTATATGACCGAAAAGTCGGCGGAAAAAACGATTAATGCGCTGGGACAATTAACGCCGGAAAGCGCAATCGCACTCCGGGACGGGCTTAAGCGGGAAATTCCGCTGGCGGAAATCGCACTGGGCGACCTTCTTGTTTTGACTCCGGGTTCTTATATTCCGGCCGATGCCCGCTTATTAGCCAGCCATCGATTAAGCGTAGACGAATCGCCGTTGACAGGAGAGAGCCTTCCGTCCAACAAAAACCATCAATATTTGGCCGAAGAGGACGCCGCTCTAGGCGACCGGCAAAATATGGTTTACATGGGTACCATGGTGACCGGAGGTGACGGCCAAGCCATAGTCGTCGCCACCGGCCGGCATACCGAAATCGGCAATATCCAGGATTTGGTAGGCATGGCAAAAACGCCGATAACGCCGATGCAAAAGCAAATCGATGATATGGGTACGCAGCTGGCTTTGCTCAGTTCGGGTATCTGCGTTTTAGTGTTCGCCGTCGGCCTTTTGCGCGGCCGCCCGTTGGCTGAAATGTTGATGTCGGCTATTTCACTGGCGGTTGCCGCGGTTCCGGAAGGCTTGCCGACCGTGGCGACCACCACGCTGGCGCTCGGCATCAAGGAAATGAAGAGGCAAAAAGTATTGATCCGCCAGCTACCCGCCGTTGAAAACCTGGGTTCGGTGCAAGTCATTTGTCTCGATAAAACCGGAACGCTGACCTTGAACCAAATGAGCGTAGTCAGGCTGCAAACCTTGCTCGCCGGTATTAAAGTCAAGCAGGACGGCTTTTATCATGAAAACGCTAAAGTCGATCCGTACCGGATTGATCAAACCTTGCGGCGGATGATGGAAGTGCTGGTGCTTTGTAATGAAGCCGTGCCTGGCGCAACAAACACAGGAGACTTGCAAGGTTCGCCTACCGAGAACGCACTGCTCCAGGTCGCCATCGATGCAGGCGAAGACGTCGATGCGTTAAGAGCGCGTCATCCCATGATTAAAGTGGATTACCGCGCCGAAGATCGCCCTTATATGGTCAGCGTTCATGCGTTGGCGGACGGGCAAATGTTTTCGGCGGTTAAAGGCAGTCCTGCCGAAGTGCTCGAACTTTGCCAGAAATACAGCATCGACGGACGCGAGGAAATATTGTCCGAACAGCAACGCAAAACAATTTTAACCTGGAACGAAAAGCTGGGCGCCGATGCGTTGCGCGTGCTGGGCGTCGCTTATTGCATTGCCGGGGATGCCGACGTTTATAAACGCGGGGAACTGATTTGGCTGGGACTGGCCGGCATGGAAGATGTGATCCGCTCCGGCATGGAAGAATTGATGACCCAGTTCCATGATGCCGGCATCGAGACGGTGATGATCACCGGCGATCAAAGCTCGACCGCTTATTCGGTAGGCAGACGATTGGGCTTAAGCGGCAATCAAGGTAAAGCGCTGGAAATTATCGATTCGGGGCATTTGGAAAAACTGGACCCTTCGGTTCTTGCCGGTTTGGTCGATCGCACCACGATTTTTTCCCGCGTCAGTCCGGCGCACAAGTTGCGTATTGTCGAAGCATTGCAGCGAAGCGGAAAGATTGTCGCGATGACCGGCGACGGCATTAACGACGGTCCGGCGCTGAAAGCGGCCAATATCGGCATCACCTTGGGCGAAAAAGGCACCGATGCAGCACGCTCGGTAGCCGATGTGATCTTGGCGGACGACGACTTGAAAACCATGGTCGCGGCGATACGCGAGGGCCGGGTTATTTATGACAATATCGGTAAAAGCCTGCACTTTCTGCTGTCGACCAACCTCAGCGAAATCGAAGTCATGCTGGTCAGCGCCGCTTTGGGCGGAGCCGACATTCTTAATCCGATGCAATTATTGTGGATCAATTTAATAACCGATATTTTCCCGGCCCTGGCCTTGGCGCTCGACCCGCCTGAGCTTGACGTGCTCAAGCGGCCGCCGCGCGACCCGAACGCCGCGATTGTCAGTCGCGGCGATTACGCCAAACTGATTCGGGAATCAAGCATCATCACCGCCGGAACCCTGGGGGTTTACGGTTATAGCCGCCTGCGCTACGGCCCCGGCGCTAATGCCGGCACCCATGCATTTATGGCGCTGACGCTGGCGCAGCTACTCCACGCCTATCGCTGCCGGTCCGAACATAGTTCTATTTTCGATACAAAGAACCGCCCTTCCAACCGCTATCTCGATAGTGCAGTCGGCTTGTCGGCATTCATGCAAATACTGGCGGCAACTTGGCCGCCTTTGCGCAGGCTGTTAAGACTGGGGCCGGTAAGCGCTACCGATCTGATTGCCATCCTGGCCGGAGCAGGATTACCGCTGCTTGCCAATGAGGCGATAAAAGGGATCAGCCTTAACCCCTTTAATCAGGACAATAAAAATGATCACTGACTTTGTTTTTACCTCCCAATCCGTCACCGAAGGTCATCCCGACCGTCTTTGCGATACTATCAGCGACGCCATTGTCGATGCCTTCCTCCGGCAAGATCCTACGTCCGGAATTACCGCGGAGTGCGCACTATCGAAAAACGTGCTGTTTCTTGCCGCACGGTTTGCAAGCGAAGCGATTGTCGATATTCCTGAACTGGCGCGTACCGTGATCAAAGGCGTCGGCTACCGGCCCGAAGACTTCAATGCCGCTGAATGCACCGTTGTGACCAGTCAAATAGAACAATCGAAGACATCCAGGGAAATCGATTTTTCGAGCATTGAAGATGAGCAAATAAACCGGATCAGCGTCTCCCATCAGACAACGGTATTCGGTTACGCTTGCCGGCATAGCCCGGAATTAATGCCGCTTCCGATCAGCCTGGCGAACCGGTTGGCCAGGCAATTATCCGAATCCAGGCGGCATTCCGATATTGCTTACTTATCGCCGGACTGCACCTCCCAGGTCGGAGTCGAATTCGCCAATGATGCGCCGAGCCGTATCGACAGTATTACCCTGATCATCGGCTGCGACGATCCCGATTTGCCTGCTTTTGCGCAGATCGAAGAAGATCTCCGGCGCCACGTCATCAACCCGGTGTTTAAAAATGCGCCGGTCAAGCCGGACAATTTGACCCGTGTCACCATCAATCCCAACGGTCCTTACCTGCGTAGCGGACCTTCCGCCCACTCCGGCATGACCGGCCGAAAAACCGACAGCGATACTTACGGAAGTTTTGCCCGGCATTGCGGCGCGGCTTTGAGCGGCAAAGGGCCGTCGCGTATCGACAGGGCCGGAGCCTATGCAGCTCGTTATGCGGCCAAGAACATCGTGGCTGCGGGTTTGGCGGAACAATGCGAAGTGCAACTGAGCTACAGTATCGGTTTTTCCGGCCCGGTCAGTGTTTATTTGACGACAAAAGGCACGGGGGTTATCAAAGACCATGAAATTAGGGCGCGCTTGTTGCGGCATTTCGATTTTCGCTTGGGCGCCATTATCAGGGATTTGGAATTACAGGAACTTCCGCGAAAACATGGCGGCGTTTTTTACCGGAACTTGCCGGCCAACGGCCACTTCGGCGCTAATGGCTTGCCTTGGGAAAAGACCGATAAGGCCGGGTTGCTGGTTGAATGAAGGTCGTTATTGGATTTTTATCGTTCCCACGCTCCGGCGCTCATCGTTATGCACAAGTGTCTACGAGACGTCGTCGTTCCGGCAGGCAGTCCCTGATCTGGCGTTAAGCAGGAAACAGGCCAATAGGCAGACCTTCCAGGTTTTAAAAACCTGGAAGGTCTAATTCGCGCAACGCTCAACGGAGCCTGTGAAAGTATTCGTTTTAGAACAAAAGCAAAAGCATTCACCACGAAGCCACGAAGATCACGAAGAAAAATAACTGTTTAAACTCAATGCATTGAAAACTTCGTGTCCTTCGTGTCTTCGTGGTGAATAGGTTTTTAAACTCATTTTGATAATACTTTCACAGTCTCTGGAGCTTGGGAACTAGCGCTATTTTTTAACTTTCCAATATCCTTGTATTTTCTTCCCGCAATAACTCAATAGCGCCCCAAAGTAGACTGGCCGCGGGCGTCATAATGTTCCCCCGGACTATTTGATGAAAGGCCAGCCCGGTTAGCGTCAGCATGAATAAGGAACGGCTGTCGATCAGGCCCTGGCTAAGCTCCATCAGCGACTCGTCAAAGCGGTTGAGGCCTGCCGATGTCAGCGTTGCTATCGGCTGATGAGGCATCGAAAAAACCTCCTCCGGTGGTGGTTCGGCGATTCTGAACAGGCCCTTTGCTTGAGCGAATTCTGAAATTTTTCCAAATTGAGCCTCCGTCCCGTCATGACAAATCAAAACACTTGCCGCAACGGGATTAAGCTGTAACCGAGTGACGCCGGGAAATTTGCCGAACAATTGCGCAATACGATCAAAATAGCCAATGTCGCCTTTTTTTTGCGGAATCTTCAGCCGTACACGTCCAGGCAATCGATGCTTAACATAGGCGCAAGGATGATCTTTTTCGCCGTTCATACATCCTCTCTATGAACCGAAGGCCCGCGATATTCCGCGGATTCGGCCTGTTCCGCCTCGCTTTCCCTGATAAGTTCGTCCCTGGCTTCAGCAAAAATGTCTTCAAGTTGTTCATTAGTTTCGGCTATCAGCTCTTGCGCCCTGCCGGTAAGCACTATGCCCGATTTGATAACGGCGCGAACGGTTGGACGGGCGGCCTTGGCAAGCGCCGGAAGTATAGGAATAAAAGCCGCCGCCGCGACAGCGGCCCCAATGCCTATCGCGATTCCCAAGGGGGTTCCGCTATTAACAAAATCGCCTATTTTAGCCATGTTGAGTTCTCCTCCGAAATTATAGAATGAGTAGTGATACGATCCGGTTACAGATAGAAAACCTTTCGTTTCCCGACACCTTCATTTGAACTCCACATTGTTATATATGGCGGCTTCCGTCAATAAGTAGTTACACGCATGCAGCCGGCGTTTACGATAAATATTTTTTAGGGCCGCTTTAAAACCACTTAGCCGGCTCGATGTTACCGGCATGGAAATATCCGCCGTAGGGCGCGGCCAATGCGCAACATCAGTTTCTTGGTGTTACGCACATGATAAAAAAAGCGTAGTCTACGAAAGGCGCGAATACCGGGTATGACGCCGTAAGCGATAATCATACGGTTCATATTTTTCGTGCCTTTCGTGTTTTTCGTGGACAGCGCTTAACATCGGTCATTACGAATGATCTAAAGAGAGAACCCGCTAAATCAACCGGAGAGCTTGCAATATCAAAAACATGACCAAATTTAAGCACTGGGGTATAAATTTTCAGTTAAGCTTCAAAGCCGGAGTGCAGGCTTTGCAAGCACCCACAGTAGGCGCATTAGGCGAAGCTTGCACGCCAAAATACCAAATAATTTTCGCTCGGTTACTTATATATGGTTGGAGTATGCTTCGACTAAAAGCACTTAAAATAAACTTTATGCCTACGCCTATAAATCATAAAAATTTTTTCTCCCTAGTTTGAGGTTTTACCCATGTGGAAAAAAATTTACTCGACAATCTTCACGCCTCGTCTTGACGATGAGGAACTCCGCAAGCATTTTGAAGCCATCAAATCGTCCATGCCCACGCCGGTGTTTTGGCTGTTGGGCAAGACTCAATCGGGAAAAACCTCGATCATCAAGGCCCTGACCGGCGATAGCCGCGCCCAAATAGGCAACGGCATGCAAGCCTGCACCAAGACTTCACTTATTTATGATTTCCCCGATGCCCAGGATTGCATCATGCGTTTCTTGGATACGCGGGGACTGGGTGAAGTGGACTATGATCCGAAAAGCGACATTGAAGCTTTCCGGGAACAGGCTCATGTGCTGATCGTGGTCATGAAAGCCATGGATCATGCCCAGCAGGCGGTCATGGATACGGTTAGGTCGATTCATAGAGACCAACCCGATTGGCCGATAATTGTTGCGCAAACGGCATTGCACGAGGGTTACCCCGGCCCGGACTTCGAACATTTGAGTCCTTATCCGTTTGACGCCGAGAACTGGCCCGAAACCATTCCCGAAAATTTACGCCGATCCTTGCTTGAACAAAGATCATTGTTTAAGGGTATCGCCACCCAGTTTGTCGCGGTTGACTTTACCTTGCCGGAAGACGCTTACCAACCGGTCAACTACGGACTGGAAACGTTTTGGCGTAGATTGGAAACAGCCCTGCCCCACGGCATGGCTATGGTGCTGCACGGCATGAAGGAAATCCGCAAGGAGCTGCATGATGCCTACGGCAAAGCGGCGCATCCGCATATCATTGCCTACGCGCTGACTTCGGGCGCGGCCGGCGCCGTTCCGGTCCCCTTCATCGATATACCTATCGTGACCTTGGTTCAGGCTAAAATGTTTCAAACCATTGCGTCAATTTATAATTACAAGCTGGACCGGAAAAGTTGGGCTGAAATCGGCAGCTCGCTCGGCATTACCCTACTGACCAATATCGGCCGCCGCGAACTGATCAAACTCATCCCTGTTTACGGTTCGGCCGCGTCTTCCGTGCTGACCGCTGCAACAACCTATGCCCTAGGCAAAACACTGACGGTTTACTTTGAAAGCTTGCATAAAGGGACAGCGTTATCCCGCGAAGCATTCCGGGTTATTTACAAACAACAGTTTGAACTGGGACGCTCGATGTTGAAAGATTACGTCAACGAAATCCAACAGAAGGTGCTGAAATGAAGCTAAAAACCCGCTGGAAGATACATTTTCTAATCATATCGATCCCGTTCGGCATCCCTTTAGCAGCAGGTTTTTACTGGTTATGGCAGCAGCAAATACTGACTTTATGGCTGGCAGGCGCGACAGTGTTAGGCGGGCTATGGTGGCTGATTAACCAACGATTGAACCGGTTGCATCCGGAATTGGAATTGCTCGATATTTCGCCGTCAATCGAAAAAACCGCTCAAGGCAAACGGGCATACGAAGAAATCGAGCGGATTTCCGCGGCATACAGAAACAGCAACCCGGATCTGGCCTCTTCGGAATTTTATATGCAGGCCCTGCTTGAAGTGATGCGGGCGGTAGCGGAGCAGTATTACCCGAATCGTAAAGATGCGCTGTTGGAAATTAAACTGCCGTACCTGCTCAAAGTCATCGAAATGCTGGCGCAGGAATTACGCGTCAGTCTTGCGGACAACGTACCGGGCAGCCATATTTTCTCGGTCAACGATATTATTCGCAGTCACCGCCTGGCTAATCGCGGACGCGATCTCTACCGCCTGTTCCGTATCGTATCGGCCGGATTGGACCCCATCTCCGCAATGGTCCGCGAACTAAGAATACTGGCTACCGATGACCTGTTGACGCATTCCGCCGAAGACATCAAGCGCTGGCTTATCGATGCTTATATCAAGAAAATAGGTTATTACGCGATAGAGCTTTATAGCGGAAACCTGGCGCTGGACAACAGTTTGTTCGCTAACGCGACGCGCTCGTCTCAACAAGAACTGGAAAAAATTAAGCAACGAGAAGCGGCGGTGTCCGCGGAACCGCTGCGCATACTGGTGCTGGGCCAGACCAATGCCGGCAAATCCAGCCTGATCAATGCCCTGTTCGGGATCGAAAAGGCCGAAACCGATGTAATTCCTACAACCGAAGGCATCACCTCTTACCTGCTGGAACGTCCCGGATTGGAAACCGCGATCGTAATGGATTGCGAAGGTTATCGCGGCGATGACGATCAACATTTGCGTGCAAAAGTTTCGGAAGAAATTATCCGTAGCGACATTATTATTCTGGCGGTTTCCGCGACCAATGCGGCGCGCGCCCCCGATAAAAAAATGCTGCAAGCCATCCGGGATTGTTGTGCGGCTAAAGACAGGCGCAGTTTGCCGCCCGTCGTTGTAGCATTAACGCATATCGATCAGTTGCGGCCGGTCAGGGAATGGAACCCGCCTTACGATGTGATAAAGCCTCGCTCGGCAAAAGCCCAGGCGATAAGACTGACGATGGACGCGGTCACGGCGGAATTAGGCTTAAATATCGATCAAATTGCGCCGGTCAATTTAAAACCGGGCTTGGAATACAATGTTGAGGAGGGGTTGATCCCGGCTATTTTCCAGCAACTGGAACAAGCTAAACAGGTGCGTTATCTGCGTTGTCTTCGGGAATACCATAAAGAGGATTATTGGCGCCGGCTGTGGAAACAATCCAAAGGGGCCGGGCAATTCATTGCTAAAATGGGCTTTAGCGCTTTCGGCAAATCATCTATCGTCCGGCCTGAAAATACAGAATGAGGCGAAACAACTTCCCGAAGGCATTAATAGTTGGTTTTGGTGGATAAGCGTAGCGCATCCACCCCAAATTGAATGCCAAAACTTATTGGACGATTAATGGCATTAAACTTCTAACCTTTTACTTAACTTGTATGAACGGTTTATGAATTTAATGCACCAATTTAGGAAACAATCTATATATTCCCAGTATCATTGTCAACAATAGGCATCTTAAGTATAGTTAAATCGTAGTTTAGAAAAACTTTTTAACTTGATACGAGGACTTACTCATGAACGACTTTTATAAAGATATTTTAATCGGTATGGTATTTATAACGGGACTATTAGGCTTTATTTCCGGTGAATTCATCATCTCTTCTACCTTGTTCGCAAGCGCGGCTATTGCCAGCAACGTTAACCTGAACCGTAAACGTGGCAAAGCCGGACAATTATCATGCGAGTGACGCCTTTCCTTGAACCGATTAGTCTTAATCGGCTAACTTAAAAGCTCCCAAGGCATACCGGCCTTGGGAGTTTTTTTATTTTAAGCCCCGCAAAATTTCGACATTGCCGTGTAGCACTGTCTCTTAAGCGTCATCATCTCGCCCCTCGCGACTGTTCTGCGTTATTTTATACGGCGCAAGATTCCGGCCTGAATATAGTTCAACGGTTAACGGATGTTACGCATTGTCCACGAAAAGCACGAAAAAACATCTGCGGTAGGTAGGCCGCCGACGCCGTCATACCCGACATTCATTCTCCCCCCTTTCGGCACCGTCCGTAACAGCACTCACCGTTATACGCACGGCCTGTGACACGCCGTCGTTCCGGCAGGATGGAAGCCAGGCACAGGGGGAAGCCGGAGAATAGACACAAGCGTCATGTATAAGCTGATCGATGCCGTTGAAGCTTCAATGAGGCTCCGGCGTTAAGCCGGAGAATAGCTGTTTGACTGGCCGATAAGCTTTGATGCTCGTAGTGCTTCAATGAGGCTCCGGCGTTAAGCCGGAGAATAGCACACCCTTAAGAAACCATAGCGTTGAGCCGACAAGCTTCAATGAGGCTCCGGCGTTAAGCCGGAGAATAGCGGCGCAAGGCGACAAGGGAAAAACGATTAAGGTGCGCTTCAATGAGGCTCCGGCGTTAAGCCGGAGAATAGAAGCGACAGTTACTCAGGCGATTATCTACTTAATTTGGCTTCAATGAGGCTCCGGCGTTAAGCCGGAGAATAGATGGAGAAAATCTACAGGACGGAGTTGCTGGTTTTGGCTTCAATGAGGCTCCGGCGTTAAGCCGGAGAATAGCACGCTGCATACAGGGCATGGAATGCGGCCATCGTGCTTCAATGAGGCTCCGGCGTTAAGCCGGAGAATAGATCTTTTATCCAATTTTTGAAAATCTGGTATCACTGGCTTCAATGAGGCTCCGGCGTTAAGCCGGAGAATAGGGCGAGTGCTGAATAAGGGGATCGCGGAGAACATCGCTTCAATGAGGCTCCGGCGTTAAGCCGGAGAATAGATCAGGCTCGAACCCAGAAGTTTTTCCAGCATTTTTTGCTTCAATGAGGCTCCGGCGTTAAGCCGGAGAATAGAAGCAAAGAATTGCTCATATAAAAATAAACCATTGCGCTTCAATGAGGCTCCGGCGTTAAGCCGGAGAATAGCTTAAACAATGCTCTGAATCTATATGGTTTTTACAAAGCTTCAATGAGGCTCCGGCGTTAAGCCGGAGAATAGAGTAAATGGTTATGAAAATAGTTCTGATTTTAATGGGCTTCAATGAGGCTCCGGCGTTAAGCCGGAGAATAGACTAGCAAGAGGTGTTGGTACGCGTACATCATCGCTGCTTCAATGAGGCTCCGGCGTTAAGCCGGAGAATAGTAGCTCACGAACATAAGGAAACGTACCGCAATCAATTGCTTCAATGAGGCTCCGGCGTTAAGCCGGAGAATAGAAAATCCAGCCTATCCGATACCGTCAGAGCAACCCTTGCTTCAATGAGGCTCCGGCGTTAAGCCGGAGAATAGAAAAAAATCACCATACCGCCCAGGCAACATTATGCAGCTTCAATGAGGCTCCGGCGTTAAGCCGGAGAATAGGAGATATTTGCAGAAAAATAAAATTGCATAATACACGCTTCAATGAGGCTCCGGCGTTAAGCCGGAGAATAGTAAATTGCCCGTTGATGATTTATTGATATTGCGATTCGCTTCAATGAGGCTCCGGCGTTAAGCCGGAGAATAGATGGAGCAATTAGTCATTACAACAAATTCAACAAATAGCTTCAATGAGGCTCCGGCGTTAAGCCGGAGAATAGAATACCAAGGTAATTGCCAGCAGGAAATAGAACAATGCTTCAATGAGGCTCCGGCGTTAAGCCGGAGAATAGTCAAATGGCGTTTTAACATCAAGCTTCACCATGTCTTGCTTCAATGAGGCTCCGGCGTTAAGCCGGAGAATAGCGATTGATGCTCGTATTGGATTAATTAAAACATTATTGCTTCAATGAGGCTCCGGCGTTAAGCCGGAGAATAGCGAAGAAGGGCAGGATAGCGACGCGGCTGAAACAGCGCTTCAATGAGGCTCCGGCGTTAAGCCGGAGAATAGGGCTCGCGCTGGAGGCCTTGATTGGCCTGGCCTGCGCGGGCTGTTTGCGAGCGCTGCTTTACACCGCCCCGCAACTGTACACAAAAAACCGCCCGACAGACAGCCGTTTTTCATAACATACTGATTTTTAAAGAGCTATCCATCCGCGAGCGCTGACGCTATTTTCCGCGCCACTACAGCGCTCGTCAACCGGCGGCGGAATACGCTCAGCATCAGACAATCACCGGCTGGCGTTCCACCGTTTCAAATTCCTTGCCCAGGCTCGCCACCGACGGCTTGACGGTGTCCGCCGGACCGACGTTCATGATCAGGATAGGTCTTCACTATGATGAATGATGCCGTCCAGCAATGCAATCAACTCCGCATGGCGCGTGCGGCTTAAGCGGCATTGGAACACCGACAGTCGCCGTCCTTGGCACTGGATACCGTCATCCCTGCCGGTATGACGTGCTTTTAAAGACTTGTGTATAACGGCGAAAGCCGGAGCTTGGGAGTCCGCGCAAAAATAATTATTTTCCTTCCTGTCTTCGTGGTGAATAAACTTTTAAACCGGATTTTGATAACACTTTATCAGCCTCACACGCTTTCCAACCTGAGTTCGCAATAGGGCAACCCGGAGCGATTGCCTTGTATTTCACATAACGCGCTGTTTCCGCAAACAAACCTTTCAACATGCACGGGAAACGGTCACGAACAGTTTAACCGGACTTTTTTATCCGCTCGATGACGGCGTGTTCTACCTAAAAAACGGCATTGAAGCGATATTTACGTAATTCTACTTAGTTAACTTCACGAATAGCGGAATACTTACATCTAAATAATCCATGGCTGACATACATCGATTTTGGTTTGCGCTACATTGCCCTGCTTGTTTCGGCTGACGGCTTAGTTCTTTCTGTAGACGGCATGATGTTTATTTCCTACATGGATTTACGGCGCCGATCAAGACAGCTTCGGAAAAAGCAAAGCTTGCCTTCCTTTTGCATACTTCACTCTTAGCAGCCGCTTATTTTGAAACGGCGACCTTGTTGCGAGTTGCGGCGTACAAAAGCGGTAGGCAATCAATAATACTTATAAATTTGAGGATGAGATAATGAAAAAAAACGAATCGACATCGAGGATCGGGCGCCTTACCGGCGCGATGCTCACGATGACTATACTGGCTCCGCTGCCATCGATAGCCTTCGGCGCTGTGGTCATGACCGATCAAGGCTCTAAGTGGACAGCTTCCAACCGGGAAAAATATTACACTGAAGATCAGGGTTCGCGAGTCATGCCATTGAAATGGATCAATGCCCTGAAACAAGAAAACGGCTCGCCGTTCATGGCGAACAGCCTCACTCGTTACGGTTACCTGCCCAATCCCAAGAGTGCGGAACCCGGTTTACCGGTCGGTTTTACCGTTGCCAAGGACAAGGGCGAGAAAACCATTGGCTTGACTTGTTCGGCTTGCCATACCCGTCAAATCGATGTTTCCGGGACTTCCTACCGGATCGACGGAGGCCCCGCAATTACCGACATCCAAAGCTTTTTTGCCGATCTCGACACCGCCGTCAACAAGGTGCTTAACGATCCTGCTGCCTTTACCGAATTCGCCAACGCCGTACTGGGCGCATCGGCCAAGCAAGCCGACCGGGACCAATTGCGGACCGACGTTTCCGCCTGGTTTTTGCCTTACCATACCATCATGAGCCGTTCGCTGCCGGTCAATTCGCCTTGGGGACCGTCTCGACTCGACGCCGTATCGATGATCTTCAACCGTTTAAGCGGCCTGGACATCGGACCGGCTCCGACTTACATGATTCCGGAAAACATCAAATTGGCCGATGCGCCGGTGCGTTACCCGTTCCTCTGGAATGCGTCGATTCAAGATTTAACCCAGTGGCCCGGCTTTGCGCCAAACGGCGACCGCCTGTTGGGACTTAACCGGAATATCGGCGAAGTGTTCGGCGTTTTTGCCAATTTCCATCCGCAAAAAGACGACTCGAAAATATACAAAATCAATTACGTCTCTAATAACTCGGCCAATTTCCACGGCTTGAATAAACAGGAAGACAGGATCATGAAGCTGGGGCCGCCAAAATGGCCTTGGAAACTGGACGCCACGCTGGCCGCCGAAGGCGAGAAAGTGTTCAACAAGAAAGATCCGGCCGAAGAAAATAAAAGCTGCGCCGATTGCCACGGTATTACCAAAGGCAAATTCCGTTCGTTAACCCACGAAACTTGGGCGACTCCGATCCTGGACGTAGGCACGGACTCCAGGGAGGTGAACTTGCTGGGTTCGGAAGTCGATTCCGGCATACTTGAAGGCGCCATGCTGTTTCCGGGGCAAACGCCGATTAAAGCCCGCGACAAAGCCTTTTCGCTGTTGGGCCTGACCACCGTCGGCGCGATTCTCCAGCATTACCTTCCTGTAGACCTGGACGAGAAAGAGCAAAAGACGCGGAACGTGCTGGATAAGTTGAAATTAAAGCTGGAACAGGAAGTCGAAAAAGTCGACGACCTCGGCGCCGTGGGAACGTTGGATGAACTCAAGGAAATCACAAAAACCACGGTACCGGATACCGCGCCAAGCTATCCTTACGAATCTCGCGTGCTCCAAGGCATTTGGGCAGCCGCGCCTTACCTGCATAACGGGTCGGTACAGTCTTTGGCCGAGCTGTTGACGCCATCGGAAAAACGTTTGGCCGAATTCAAAATCGGTCCTGAATACGATCCTGAGACAGTCGGGCTGGCGGTTGAGCAAACCAAGTTCAACTTCACAATGAAAACAACGGATTGCAACGATAGAAACTCCGGCAACAGCCGTTGCGGCCACGATTACGGCACCACTTTCAGCGAAGTCGAGAAGAAAGCGCTTCTTGAGTACCTGAAAGGCCTGTAACTACTGCGTCGGGACGGAGCCTGCGCTCCGTCCCGACGTTCCATCGGCCAAAACTGTCGATTGGCGCACCCTGGCGAATAAATTTTCGCCGGTTCCGGCGTTTCCGGACAAATGGCCAACTTTAAAATCTATCGGTCCCGACGCCATGGCTATGTTCCCGATAGACCTTTAACCGAATAACCACTCTATGACCAGTACAGCGAATATTTACGTCACCAACAATACCGGCAGCAATGCCATCATCAGTCTCTCCCACAAAGCCACATTCGACCGCCCCCAGCTGGGCGGCCCATGGAATGCCGCGCCCGGACAAAAAGTCGGGCCGCTTCCGGTAAGTTTCGGGCTTCTTGAACTCGATTACTGGTGGATCAGCGTAACGGTGCCCGAAGGTCCCAACCAGGGCATCTATGTCAGCGAAGGCAGTCAGGAATCTCCGGGCAAAGAATGCAAACTGGAATCCGCCGACGCGAATCAAGATCTCGTCTTTTCGGTCAGTACCGGCGCGTTTAATATCAATCTTAAGTCGGGCGGATGCAGCACCGGGCTTAACCGTGAGCCGCTTCCTCCCCAAGCGAATATTAAGCACGTCTTCCTGCTGATGCTGGAAAACCGTTCGTTCGACCACATGCTGGGCTATTCGGGCATTACCGGCGCCGATGCGGTAACCGGGGCAACAACTTCGATCACGGGTTTACAAAAAAACTACAGCAATTCATACAAGGACATCGTTTATCCGACCACGCCGGGCGCCGAGCTGAACATGCCTTACGATCCGGGGCACGAGTTCCCCGATGTGCTTGAACAGTTAGGCGGTGCCGGAGCCCTATACACGCCCGATGAATACCCTACCATCACCAACAGCGGCTTCGTCATCAACTACGCGACCACAAAATCGTCCCAGGAAGGCGGCGCTACCGGCAATTTCGGCGAAATCATGAAATGCTATACCCCAGAACAGCTGCCGATATTAAACGCGCTGGCGCGCGATTTTGCCGTATGCGACAGGTGGTTTTCCTCGTTGCCCGGACCGACTTGGCCCAATCGCTTTTTCTCGTTGGCCGCCTCTTCGGGAGGCCTGGACAGCAGCCCTACCGACGTGCAAATCGGCGAGTGGGAAGTCGAGGGTTTTAAATTTCAAAACGGCACCTTGTTCGATGCGGTAAACGCCCAAGAAGACCTGTCGGGGTGGAAAATTTATGCCGGTTCTTTTCCTCCTATTGCCGCAGCATTAAAAGGCGTTTCCATTACCGATCATCGTTCCCTGGACCACTTCGCCGGCGATCTGGCTTCGGGCACGTATAACGCCACCTTCACCTTAATCGAGCCTAATTACGGCGATATGATTTCGGGCACTTACGCCGGCGGCAACTCGCAACATCCCATGGATAGCGTGGCGAGCGGCGAGGCGCTGATCAAAAGCGTCTATGAAGCGATCAGGAATTCCAATATCTGGGACAGCAGCCTGTTAATCGTGACTTATGACGAGCATGGCGGATTTTACGACCAGCTCGCGCCGCCATCCGCCGTGCCTCCCGGCGACACGGAAGTTAAAGGCGCCAATACTCATGGCTTCACTTTTAACCAATATGGCGTCAGGGTGCCGGCCGTGCTGGTATCGCCTTATATTCCGGCGAACCTGGTCGATCACACGGTTTACGACCATTCCAGCATTTCCGTGATGTTGAACAATCTGTTCGGAACCTCCTTGCTGACAAACAGGGACAAAGCGGCTAACTCGCCGATCAAGAATCTGGTCAAGCTTGCCGTGCCGCGAACCGATTGTCCCTCGACCTTGCCCGAAGTAAACCCGCTGGCCGACAACGCCGCGGCGGCCGTAAGCCTGGGGCAAAAATTAGCCATCCATGATGAACCCATGCTTAGCAGCGGCAATGCCCATGGCTTGATGCGCGTGTTACTGAAAGCCGAACTGGAACTTTCGCCGGATAGCGAACGGGATGCCATCATCGCCGCATTCAAGAAAATAAAAACCAAAGGTGAAGCCTATCAATACCAGAAGAAAGTGCTGGACATGAAACATCGCGCCGAGCAATAGCTTCCGCGGTAACGCGTGCGCTTGGAGGTCTGCCGGCGTTCCAAAATACGATGCGTAAATTCATCTTTTTTGGGCGCGGCAGATAATCCGAAACGGCGGAATTTGCTAAACGGTAACGGTAATTTGGTCTATCTCTTGCCGGCACAAATCGGAGCATAAAGAAGATTTTCCGGCGAATACGGCGTTCACGTGGGTATTGATAGGACTGTTACATCCAATGGCAAAAACGAAAAAAGGGGTTGTGATTCGTCACAACCCCTTTTCTACATCTTTAAACCGCCCTTTTATTAAGCGCGGTAAAACAGCGGGATGTTATTCCGCGTCGACTTCTTTCATGCTCAATCTGACGCGGCCTTGACGGTCTATTTCAAGTACTTTGACCCTGACCACATCGCCTTCGTTCAGTCTGTCGCTGACTTTATCGACGCGTTCGTCGGAGATTTGAGAAATATGAACCAAACCGTCTTTACCGGGAAGTATGGTAACGAATGCGCCGAAGTCCATTAATCTGACTACTTTGCCTTCGTAGGTTTTACCGACTTCAACTTCGGCGGTAATTTCCTCGATCAAACGACGCGCTTCTTCGCCGGCGGCTTTATCGACAGACGCCACTTTAACGATACCGTCATCGGTCAAATCGACGCTGGCGCCGGTTTGCTCGGTGATGCTGCGGATGGTTGCGCCGCCTTTTCCGATCACTTCGCGAATTTTAGCCGGATCGATTTTGAAGGTGATGATACGCGGCGCGAAATCCGACATTTCTTCGCGGGTAGTGGACAATGCTTTGTTCATTTCACCCAGGATATGCAGACGGCCGGCTTTTGCTTGCTCCAGGGCGGTCTTCATGATTTCCGCGGTAATGCCGTCTATTTTGATGTCCATTTGCAGCGCGGTAATGCCGTTTACCGAACCGGCAACTTTAAAGTCCATATCGCCCAGATGATCTTCATCACCCATGATGTCGGACAATACCGCAAAGCTGTCGCCTTCTTTAATCAGGCCCATCGCGATACCGGCAACCGGTGATGTAATAGGCACACCGGCATCCATTAACGCCAAGCTGCTGCCGCAAACCGAAGCCATGGAGCTTGAGCCGTTGGATTCAGTGATTTCGGAAACCACGCGAATGGTGTACGGGAATTCGTCCATATTCGGCAATACCGCGGCAACGCCGCGTTTCGCCAAACGGCCATGACCGATTTCACGGCGTTTTGGTGAACCGACAAACCCGGTTTCGCCAACGCTGTACGGAGGAAAGTTGTAATGCAGCATGAACGGTTCTTTATACTCGCCAGCCAATGCATCGATGATTTGCGCATCGCGTTGCGTACCCAGCGTTGCAACCACTAAAGCCTGAGTTTCGCCGCGGGTAAATAATGCCGAACCGTGGGTTCTAGGTAATACGCCGGTTCTGATGGTGATCGGCCTGATTTTGTCTAAATCGCGTCCGTCGATACGTTTGCTTTCGTTAAGGATAGCGTTGCGAACGATGCGGTATTCCAGGTGTTCGATAATGTTGCGTATGTCGCTTTCCGCATACTCGCCATTAGCCACCAGTTTTTCAACGACAGCATCCCTGATTTCTTTCAGTTTTTCTTGTCTAACCAGTTTTTCAGCGATTTGATAAGCGGCTTTAATGCCGGCTTCAACTTCGTCGGTTACCAGTTTTTTAAGTTCAACATTAACTTCGGGAGCTACCCATTCAACGACGCCTTTGCCCGCGGCCGCCGCAAATTCGTTAATCGCGTTAATCGCAACCTGCATTTGTTCGTGACCGAACAGGACCGCGCCCAGCATGACTTCTTCCGACAGGTTGTCGGCTTCGGATTCAACCATTAATACGGCGTGCGCAGTACCGGCAACAACCAATTCCAGTTGCGATTCTTTTAGTGCATCCGGAGTTGGATTTAATAAGTAGTCGCCATCTTTATAACCGACAGTAGCAGCGCCTACAGGGCCGTTAAAAGGCAAACCTGAAACTGCCAAGGCAGCTGAAGCGCCTAATAAAGCTGGAATTTCGGGATTCACTTCAGGATTGAGTGATACGACTGTTGCAATAATTTGAACTTCGTCGGTATAGCCCTCCGGAAAAAGAGGACGAATAGGCCGGTCAATCAGACGAGAGGTTAAAGTCTCTTGTTCACTGGGGCGACCTTCTCTCTTAAAAAAGCCGCCTGGTATTTTACCGGCTGCATACGCTTTTTCTTGATAGTTAACGGTCAATGGAAAAAAGTCGCCGCCATTCGGCTGTTTTTTACCAACGACGGTGACCAACAGTGTTGTACCATCTACATCGATCATAACAGCGCCGTCTGACTGCCGCGCTATTTCACCAGTTTCTAATTTAACGAGTCGATCGCCGTATTGAAATTCTTTCCTGATAGGATTCACTATAAGGTTCCTTTGCGAGGTTGTTTTAAAGAGTGATTGTCGGGTTAGGCTAAGTAACCCGACCTACAGCAAAAACGGCACCGAGGGCGTGCCGTTTTTTTGTTCTGTGTTACTTACGTAAACCGAGGCGGTCAATTAATGAGCGATAACGGTTGACGTCTTTATTTTTCAGATAATCCAGCAGCTTACGGCGCTGATTAACCATACGCAACAGTCCACGACGTGAATGGTTGTCTTTTTTGTGTTCTGCAAAGTGCGGTGTTAAATGAGTGATGTGCGCTGTCAATAAAGCAATTTGTACTTCAGGTGAACCGGTGTCGGTTTCCGATAAACGATACTCTTCAACAACCGCTTTTTTTTGTTCCGCAGTAAATGGCATTTGTAATCCCTATTTAGATTAAAAATTAAAAAAATAAAGCCGCCGAAAGCGGCGGCTTCCTTATGTACACTGTGTCCACGATAGGGTGTAGAAACAGGTGTATTCTTTCTGCCTGAAATTGTCCGATCAGGCCGGTTCGCTGTTCATATTAAACAACTTTTTCGGTATTAGTTTACCATCCATTAGCATTTCTCCCAAGCCTAAAAATACCGTGTCGTTGTACATGCGCACTGTACCTTGCCTGCTTTCCGGGCTTCCGTCCGTCTTGACCGATTGACCGTATTTTATGCAAGTTGCCTGGTCGTCGGACAACTGCACAGCAGACAAAGCTTCCAACGGTTTGTCGACATTAATCAAGCACTGGAACAAGCTCTGCCAGTCCATTGCCGTCAACTGTTCGATAGTTCTGGCATTGTCAATGCTGAATTGGCCTGCTTCCAGCCGGCGCAATTCTTTTACCGTTCCGCCGCAACCCAGGGCATGCCCGATGTCTTCGGCCAATGAGCGAATGTAGGTGCCTTTTGAGCAAAATACGTCCAGCCTCAATTGATCCTTGGCAAAATCCAGCAACTTCAGCTCGAATATAGTGATATGTCTGGCTTTGCGCTCAACCGTTTTACCTTCCCGCGCCAACTCATAAAGCTTTTTGCCGTTATGCTTCAGAGCCGAATACATCGGGGGCACTTGATCGATTTCGCCGACAAACTGTTTTAGACAGGCCTGTATGTCGTCAATGGATAGCTCAGGCACCGGCTTGGTTTCGATAACGGCACCTTCGGCATCGCCGGTATCGGTCATAACGCCGAGCTGGACAAGCACTTGATAACGCTTATTGTCATCCAGCATCAATGCCGACACTTTGGTCGCTTCGCCGAAACAAAGGGGCAGCAATCCGGTAGCTAGAGGATCAAGACTGCCGGTATGTCCGGCTTTATTGGCATTAAACAAGCGCCTGACTTCCTGTAAGGCTCTGTTTGAAGAGACACCCAGGCGCTTATCTAACAGCAATATGCCGTGAATATTGCGCCCGGACTTGCGTTTACTCATTTGGCCTAACCTTTGCCGCTTTTATCCAAATCGCTTAACAGCTCTGAAACCCGCATGCCGGTATCGAACGAATCGTCATAGTAAAAACGCAACTCGGAGATATGTCTCAAGCGCATTCTTTTGGCTAATTGATGCCGAATCACAGGCGCCAGTTCGTTTAGCACTTTAACATTGGCTCGCTTGCCCTGATCATCGACGTTCAATACGGTGACGTAGATTTTGGCAACGGCAAGGTCTTTAGAAACTTCAACTTCGTTGATAGTAACAAAGCCCAGCCTGGAATCATCAATGTCCCGCTGTAGAATGAACGAAAGTTCTTTCTGCATCTGCGATGAAACACGGGCATTACGACCGAATTCTTTTGCCATACGATTTATATTTCCCGCTTAACTTCTATGCGTTCGAATACTTCGATTTGATCGCCGGGCTGCACATCGTTGTAATTTTTTACACCGATACCGCACTCCATGCCCATCTTGACCTCGGCCGCATCGTCTTTGAACCGGCGCAAAGATTCCAACTGGCCTTCATAAATCACCACGTTATTACGCAGGACCCGTATCGGCAGATTTCTCTTCACATAGCCGTCAATGACCATACAACCGGCAATCGCACCGAATTTCGGCGATTTAAAGACATCGCGCACTTCGGCAAGACCGACAATCTGTTCTTTAATTTCCGGCGCCAGCATACCGCTGATAGCTTTTTTAACTTCGTCAATCGCTTCATAGATGATGCTGTAGTAGTGCAGATCGATGCCTTTTTCTTCAATCAGTCTGCGTGCCGCTGCGTCAGCCCGGACATTAAAGCCCATCAGAATCGCGCCGGAAGCCAATGCCAAATTCGCATCGCCTTCATTAATGCCGCCAACGCCGCCGAATACGACTTTAACTTCAACTTCGTCGCTCGACAATCCGACTAAAGAACCTCGTAGCGCTTCCAAGCTACCCTGAACATCGGTTTTAAGCACCAGATTGACGCTGGCGATTTCACCGGTAGCCATTCTGGAGAATACTTCATCCAGCTTGGATGCTTGTTGTACTGCATGCCGGGACAGTTTTTTACGCTCTTCGCGATGCTTAGCCAGATCTTTGGCAATACGTTCGTTTTGCACCACCAAGAATTCATCACCGGCATTCGGCGTACCCGAAAGACCTAGAATTTCAACCGGCGCGCACGGCCCGGCTTCTTTGATGTTTACGCCGTTCTCGTTAAACATGGCTCGGACACGACCATACTCATGGCCGCACAGCACCATTTGTCCACTTTCCAATGTCCCTTTTTGAATCAGTACCGTCGCCACCACACCGCGGCCTTTATCAAGCCTTGATTCGATAACGATACCCGATGCGGCACCTTCGACAGGCGCTTTCAGTTCAAGGATCTCAGTTTGGACAATCAAGGCTTCGATTAAGTCATCGATACCTTCGCCGGTTTTTGCCGAAATCTTCAGGAACTGCACATCGCCGCCCCACTCTTCCGCAAGCACGCCAATGGTAGATAGCTCCTGCATGACCTTGTCAGGATTCGCATCAGGCTTATCGATCTTGTTGATTGCCACAATGATCGGCACATCGGCCGCTTTGGCATGCTCGACCGCTTCTTTGGTTTGCGGCATAACGCCGTCATCCGCTGCAACCACGACAATGACGACGTCGGTAACATCCGCGCCCCGTGCGCGCATGGCGGTAAACGCGGCGTGTCCCGGCGTATCCAAAAAGGTGACCGAACCATGGTCGGTTTTTACCTGGTAGGCGCCAATATGCTGGGTAATGCCGCCCGCTTCACCGGCGGCAACACGGGTTTTACGAATATAATCCAGCAATGAGGTTTTACCGTGGTCGACATGGCCCATGATGGTAACGATCGGTGCTCGCGGCAATTCGACACGGTTATCGTCGTCTGCTTGCGCCTCTGCCAGCATTTCCTGCTCAAGATCGTCGTCACTCTGCATAATGGCTTTGTGACCCATTTCTTCAACCAAAATGACCGCTGTTTCCTGGTCTATGCTTTGATTGATAGTCGCCATAATGCCGAGCTTCATCAAATGCTTGATCACCATGGCCGCTTTAACGCTCATTTTTTGCGCAAGATCGGACACAATAATCATTTCCGGTATGGTGACCTCTTTTACGATAGGCTCAACCGGCATTTCAAATTGATGTTTGCCGTCAGGCTTTACATTGACACGCTCAACTTTTTTACCTTTCTTCTTGGGCTTTTTGCTGTCCCTGCCGCCCGCTCCTGCGCGTAAACTTTCTTCCTGTTTTTTTCTATGCAGGATTTCTTGCTTGGCCGATGCCTGCTGCCTTACTTTATCGGCATTTCTTTTGATCGACTCTTCAAGCCGAAGATCTTTTTCCTGCTGTTTTCTTCTGGCTTCCGCGGATTCTTTGACCTTAGCCGATCTCTCATTGGCGACGGCCTTTTCTTCCATAAACGGCAGGTCGTCAACCTCATCTTCCAGTTCAGGCTCGGGAATTACTTCAGCCTCAACATCTTCGACTTCAGGATGCGTTTCCGGTTCAACGATAACTTCTTCCAGCTGCTCCGGAATAACTTCTTGCGCAACGATGGGTTCTTCAACAGGAGGTAGATTTTCAGCTTGTTTCGCAACCTGCTCCTCGAGGGCATGCTTAGCCTGTTCCAAGTTTCTTTGTTCGTCAGACTCGGTTACTTCACTGCGTTTGATGTAGGTTTTTTGTTTACGAACCTCAACACTGATGGTCTTGGTAGTGCTTCCCGGTACGCTTGCCTGCTTAAGCTCGCTCACTGTTCTGCGCTTCAAAGTCACTCGTTTCAGCGAACCTTCAAGCGCGCCTTCGTCCTTACCGTGGCGCTTACGCAAATGCGCAAGTAGCTGCATTTTTTCGTCTTCATTAATGACATCATCAGGGGCGCTCGCGGATAATCCCGCTTCTTTCAGCTGCTCTAATAATCGTTCCAGAGGTATTTTTACTACCTCAGCTAATTGCCGTACCGTTTTATTACTCATCTCATCCCCCTTACCTACTCGCCTGTTCCTCAGCAAACCAAGGCTCACGCGCCTTCATAATCAATTTTGCCGCCCGATCTTCGTTCATTCCTGCAAATTTCAATAAATCATCTACCGCCAATTCCGCCAAATCATCCATCGTAATAACACCCTGACTGGCCAGATCATAAGCCAAATCCTTATCCATGCCTTCCATTTCCAATAGATCTTGCGCCGGCTCGGCTATTTCTATTTTTTCTTCGGCGGCAATCGCACTGATCAGCAAGGCATCTTTAGCGCGACTTCTAAGCGCATTAACCAGTTCTTCGTCAAAGCCTTCAATTTCCAACATTTCACTAACAGGAACGTAGGCGATTTCTTCGACCGTGTTAAAACCCTCTTCAACCAGAACCAGCGCAATCTCTTCATCGACATCCAATTGATCGACAAATAATTGCTTTATTTTATCAGCCTCGGCTTCGCTGTTTTGTTCCGCTTTGGAAGCGTCAATGACATTCAACTCCCAACCTGTTAACTGTGTTGCAAGGCGTACGTTTTGTCCGCCTCGACCTATAGCCTGAGACAAATTATCCGAACTCACCGCCAGATCCATGCTGTGCTTGTCTTCGTCAACAACGATAGACTGGATTTCAGCCGGCGACATCGCATTAATCACGAACTGGGCATCGCTTGGATTCCAAAGAATAATATCGACGCGTTCTCCAGACAGTTCATTTGAAACCGACTGTACTCTCGATCCTCTCATGCCAACGCAAGCGCCAACAGGATCCAATCGTGGATCATTGCCTTTAACCGCAATCTTGGCTCTGGAACCGGGGTCACGCGCGGCACCCATCACTTCGATCAAGCCCTCACCCACTTCGGGCACCTCAAGACGGAATAACGCAATCAACAATTCCGGTGCCGTCCGGCTGACAAACAATTGCGGGCCTCGAGGTTCCGAACGTACATCTTTCAAATACCCCCTGATCCTGTCGCCGATACGGATGGCTTCACGGGGAATCATATCTTCTTTTGCGATATAAGCTTCTACATGCCCGCCCAGATCCAGATAGACGCTGCCTTTCTCAATACGTTTTACGATACCGGTAATCAGCTCGCCCACTCGGCTCTTATAGGCGTCAACAATTTTCTTACGCTCGGCTTCCCTGACTTTATGAATAATAACCTGTTTGGCAGTCTGCGCAGCAATGCGGCCGAAATCGACGGACTCGATTTCCTCTTCAACCAAGTCACCGACTTGGGCATTCGGGTTATCAAGCCTTGCAACTTCCAACAGCACTTGCGTTTCAGGAAACTCTACGTCGCCGTCGATTTGACTGTTAGCATCAACCACTTCCCAGAACCTGTAAGTGACGTAGTCGCCGGTTTTTCTGTTAATACTAACACGGGCTTTAATTTGGTTCGCGTGACGCTTGATTGTAGCCGCTTCCAATGCTGATTCTATGGCCTGAAAAACAATTTCTTTTTCAATATCTTTTTCATTAGAAAAAACATCCACTACCAACAAAATTTCTTTATTTGCCACTGCGCCCTCCTTTTTCAATTAAATACTCAGGAACCAATCGTGCCTTGCTCATTGCGGCAAATGGAACCTCAAAAACCTGCTCGCCTTCCTGAAGCGTAATAGTATCACCTTCAACTTTTTTTATTAGACCTGTAATTTTTCTACGGCCCTCTATGACTTTAAATAAATTAACCGACACCATACTGCCAATATACCGCTCGAACTGGCTTACTTTAAAGAAAGGCCTATCCTCGCCCGGCGAAGAAACCTCTAATTGATAGTTGCCTTGAATAGGATCTTCGACATCCATGACGCCACTAATTTGATGACTGACTTTAGAACAGTCGTCAACCAAAATTCCGTTTTCGTTATCAATATAGATTCGTAACAGACCATGTCTAGGATGCGGATTATATTCAATGCCTACACATTCATAACCTAAACCTTCAACAATTGGTTCAATTAAATTAACCAAGTGCTCAGGAGCCTGTTTCATCTTTTCCTCACTTACTTTCGCACAAAAAAAAAGAGCCGAGGGCTCTTCCATTAACAATCAACTATGAGCTTCTAAATCACCAAAGCCCAGAAAATAAAAAACCCCAAAATGGGGTTCTTGGCGACCGCCTCATGCAGGCGTTCTAACTCCCGCATCCATGCAGTTCTATGTGGTAGCGGGGGCAGGATTTGAACCTACGACCTTCGGGTTATGAGCCCGACGAGCTACCAAGCTGCTCCACCCCGCGATTGATTTGGCACATTATATAGCATTTTTAGGATTTGGCAACCACTATTTTAAGAGCCATTATCAATCACAGTTTGTAAGTGTTCAGTGCAATGCACGGCGGGCACGGAGCCAAGACAGTGTTCAGCACCTTGGCTCCGTTTTTCGATCAACGCTTATTGTTTTGCCAAAATTCGCCTTTGATAAAATAAGATGAACTATAACGCACTGCTCGACCAATGCTGCATCAAGACAAATCGCCTGTAGAGCGGTTGCACTTCCCGCGCATGCGGACAAGTGTCTTGAAAAATAGCCCGATAAAGGCGTTTGCCGGGATGATGAAAATACATTTCCCGCAGAAAACACCAAAACGGTAACGCTCCCGGCATCATGGAATTCGATTTTAACACCGTGACCGCCACAGTTACCGATAGCTCCGAGCGGTTTCCCGCCAGTTCAAATCAAGCCGTAAAGCGCCTTGCTCCGGCGCGGGCAAACGGATATTGATCGGCGATTGTTGTAGAATTACGCAGCAATGAACTGTTTGTTAACCGGCGCTTAAAATTTTACGCGACCAAGGTCAATTCGACTATCTGCCGATTGTCGACGGCTAAATAATAAAAACGTCCTTCAAACCCGGAACTCACGATGTTACCGTTGAACATCGAATCGAGCGCATCGCTGCAAACGAGTTCTTCTCCGCCACCTGCATCTCGCCATACAACATAATCCGCCTTCGACTTAAAATTTGTACCGATAATGTTCCTGCGCTCCTTGGGGCCAACAATCGCCCAGAAAGAAGCCATTCTTTGTTGCTCTCGCCAACTTACGCTAAAACCTTCTTCTTCATCAAAATCCAGCCCGGCCACTTCGCCTACAAGCTGGTCGTTGGTGTAGACCCGCATGTTTTCCTGATCGATGCCGGGTTTTGAAAATTCCTGGCTGGGCGTACCGTCAGGAAAAGGCCGGATGGCGTGGCTACGCTTGCAATCTTCAATATGAAAGGCCGATATGTGCAGCGACTGCGTGGACATCAGAAAATTGGTCTGTACGATCACCCAGTCGTTTAGTATTACACACGCCGTCCCAGGCTGTTCTTCGCCCTCGACATAGACAGGCTGCCAGTCTCGGTCCAGAATGAATTGGCCGCCTACGAGCCGATAGCGCCAGAGCTTGGTCGAGCCTGGGACGAAAATATATTCCAATCCGGCATGCTGGCTAACCGTCACACGGCCTAACGCAGTCTCCGGCAATTCCGTTTGCGCCAAAATAATCAGATCGTCAGGATCGACTGCGACCAGAAATGCCGGGATTTCGTTTTCCACGGCAGCCTTTAAGCCCAGTATTGAATTGACCTTAGTGGTGCCCCGCTCTATCGATTTGGCAATCAACACGCCTTCACTTGAAATGACAAAGCCGTTGTAGGCGGCGCCGCCTTGTCCAGGATGCTCAGGAAGGCGAACCGTACTGTATTCGCCGGTGACGGCGTCAATTTTAGCCAAAATATTGCCGGCAATGGCGTATAAAAAACCGTTGCCATGCACGCCCACGGCGCCCGGCCAGTCAAAGTAATCGTCATCCGCCACGCTAAGATATACTCCGAACGGTCGATTTTTCGGTTTTACAGTTGGCGAAAATATTGTAAAAAAGAGCCTGCGATTAACGTACTGAATAGCCATGATTACCCTAGAACTGACCGAACAACAACTGGACGAACTT
>Ga0208789_1000234_pt1 | contig 66454 bp, 50 predicted proteins | sample Methanotroph_Enr_FD_187368 | JGI IMG/M metagenome (GOLD analysis project Ga0208789, IMG submission 187368) | Enriched soil microbial communities from Old Woman Creek wetland in Ohio, USA - Methanotroph_Enrichment_5 (SPAdes) (version 2) | ecosystem: Environmental > Terrestrial > Soil > Wetlands... | reverse complement strand
CACCTAAAACTGAAGGATTTAACGTACCCACGGCGGACAGATTTTTGAAGTTCTTCTTAAATCAAAAATCGTTGATCGATGTTCTTAAATAGTTTTTTAATATCGAATATCGATTAACGAATGATGATTTTCGAAGTTCACTAATTCATAAATTTACCTCACCAGCGTCACATTCCCCTTCCTGCTCTCCTCCGTGCCGTCTTCAAACACGATTGCCACGTGGTACACATAAACATCCGGGCTGCAGGGCTGGCCTTTGTAGTTGCCATCCCAACCTTCGTTTTTGTTTTGGCTTTCAAAAACTTTCTCGCCCCAGCGATTATAAACACTGAATTTTAATTCTTTTATATGAAGGCTTCGCACATAAAGCACATCATTATTTCCATCGCCGTTTGGCGAAAAGATATTGGGAACATAAACTATTTCCGGTTTGGGCGGTATGGTATCATCGCAGGGACAAAGGGAGAAATTATCGAAGAAATAATATGCAGCATTAGAATAATCCGGAATATAATGATAATAAGATCTATTAATTTCACTATCAGCCACAAATGTACCAATGGTAAGAAATTTCTCACCACCGTCAGCTATGAATGTGCCATTAATTTGGGTCCAGGCTGTTGTGTCAGCAATTATTCTACCGGCAGGATTATTAATCTGGGCCGTAAGGAAAAGAGGATTTGTTGGATGGTCGATTTTTATAAGTGTGTCAGAAAAATATATACCAATGGCATCTATTGCTGAAAATGTTTCGGCCATATCATAATTATTAAAAGGCCTTACCCAAAATTCGCAATAATAACATTGACCGGCACTTAAAGATTCTGCTAATTCTGCTTGTAAATATTCCCGGTATTGAAAAGGTGGTGTAACATTGCCCGGATAATAATCGCAACAAATCCCGGCATACCCATTACCAAAGTGGGCATATTGAAAAAACAGCCCGACCGTCGGGCTAACTACAGAGCTTATTCCACAGGTATTATAATAATCTGAAGTACTGGAAGGTAATGGCTGTGTCCAATAATTTGCACAGGCAATCATTGCATAATTTGTCGGGCAGCATGTATAATCTTCTAAGCCCGGATTTTTAATAAAATTAGTTGTAAAACACTGGCATGTTCCTTTTATAGGAAGCGTTAATGCTAAAGCAATAATTAGTATTAAAACATTTAATTTCATATACTTAATGATAGCCAAACTATCTTTAACTATTATTACTTTTGTAGCACAAACAACACGTTCGATGACATCCTGTTATCATCAATGATGCTCATTTTCAGGTTATAATTAGCAGCAATTTCTTCCATCAGTTTTGAAGATAAAAAATGCAGCTTGTCCCCTCCTGTTTTATTAAATCCGAAATTGGTGGAAAAGAGTTCGGTAAGTTTTGTCAAGCCATGCCTGCCGCTCAGGTCCTTATTGCCGTCGCGAACCAGTAACATACCGCCATTGTTCAGGTGCGAAGCACACTTGTCAAGTATCATGTGCTGCTGATCCGGGTTAACATAGTGAAGTACATCGCTCAATAAAAACACATCCTGGTTTTCAATTTCATAGTTCAGAATGTTTTCAAAGCCAAAACTCACATTATCCGGTTTTGACATGCAATGCGAGGCCATTTCAATTTTCTCCTCATCATAATCAATTCCTTTGATAATCCTGTTTTTTGAAATCAGGCCGAGTATCAATGACATGTACCCATATCCGCAACCGATGTCCAGTATTCTCGCCTTCATCGGGATCAGGTTGTTATACAGCTCGTAGTTATTTTCAAGCTTTAGTTTGATCCGCGTGTACCATTCCGTGATGGGGCCCTTATAAATGAAATTCTTGATAATCAGGTCTCTATAAAAAACAGGTTTCCGGTAATCATCAAGAATGTCATCAAACTCTTTTCTATATAGGTTTGTAAGGTTTTTTGAACGTTCCAGGTAATTAATTCCGTAGGTAGAATTTTCGGGTGTAATCCGGTCTAAAAACTTAACCGTGATCAGGCTTTTCCTGCCCATCAGCTCACCTTTTGCAACATAATTTCCAGTTCCATGCATTACAACAGGCAAAATATCAAGTTTCATTTTTTCGGCAAGATAAAACGCACCTTTATGAAAACGGTGTATCTGCTGGTCTTCAGCACGTGATCCCTCAGGGAATATCACGATGGAATAACCACTAGCGACGTATTCAGCAAACTTCTCGCTTATAACATCATAACCCAGCGAAGACGGCAAATACCCGGACATCCTGATAATGATACCGCCCAAAGTTGACTTGTACCATTTATCATTGGTAATCATGATAATTTTCGGATAGAACATCATCAGCAGCGGAATATCAATAATGGACTGATGGTTGCAAATAATAACAGCCGGTTTTTTAAACGTACCGGCAGTCAGGTTGATGAAGCGTTTTTTTGTGAGAAACATGACATACATTGTGCTGCGGCATACAAGCATCATTAAGTAATGAAAAATATATCGCTGTTTTTTCTTTCCGACGGGAAGGATCTTTATGAGTGTCAATCCCAAAAAACCCGCTAGGATGCAGCCGCCCAGAAAATATGTATAACCATACACTGCATACAGCAAACCAAAAAATGTTACAGGAAATTTGCGGGGCTTATTTTTGTTGTAAACAAGCAGTTTAAACAAGGCCGGCGCCACAGTGTACGACAGGAATACCACGGAAAGCATCCCTATGATTGTGAGTGTTGCAATAGAACGCAACGCCGGGTGTTTTGCAAAGATCAGCACACCCACGCCCACAAACATGGTGAAAGCCGATAAAAACACCGCTGTTTTGTATGAGTTGAGAAGTTTTACACCGCTTTTATATTCCTGCAGCAAGCCATCCATGATGAAAATGCTGTAGTCGTCGCCCAGACCGAAAATAAAAGCAGAAATGATGATGCTGAAAATATTGAATTTTATATCAAACAGGCTCATAATGCCGAGTATCCATACCCAGCTGATCAGCATCGGGACAAAAGCTATAAAGGCCAGTTCAATGCGGCCATATGAAAACAACAAAAAGAAAAACACCAACAATGACGAGATTAGCAGGATGGTGTTAAAATCATTATTGATGATATCAATAAAATGCGACAGGAGGTTATGAGTTTCAACAACGACGGTATGTTCATCTTCCGGCAGGGCCGCTATCACCGCATCACGCTGCTTTGGATTTATTTTTAAAATGGTGATCACAAAATTATTTTTCTCCCCCTGATGAACAAATTGCCCTGCATATTGATTTTTCAGTTGTTCAAAATCCGCGTTGTTCATCGGTAAATATTTGCGGTCGAGAGCGGAGAAAAATTCGTTGAAGGAGTCTTCACGGAACTTTAATCTTTTGCCACCCGACAAAATCCATTTTTTAATATGTTCTTTGCGCTCGATATTCCAGAACGACTCCCACTTTTCGATTTTCAGTCGTTGCATCGAATCGGACAACAACACCGGCGATACACCCGAAACCTGGTCTATGAGCTTCTCCTGCTGCAGCTTAATGATTTTACTGCTTATCTGTTCATTATTTTTCAAGGCTTCGTTCAGGTCTTTACCTTTGGAAACAACGAACACCTGACGCAGCGAGCTGTCGGAAATATTGGTAAGGGTTTGTTCGGCCAGTTTTAATTTTTCTGACGTATAGCCCAGCTTATTCATATCATTTTCAAAACTAATTTTCCGGGCCATTACAAAAAAGAAAATGGTGAGAAGAACAACCCCAGCAATAATGTATGGATTTCGTTCAAAATGATACGATGAAAACCTGTCAATAAAATTTGGTTTGTACATTTCGGCAGCATGTGCCTTTCTGGCCTTAATAAAAAAGGGTAGAAAAATCAGGGTAAACAACACGGAGCCGACAAGGCATAAGGCTGAAAACAGCCCAAAATCCCTGAGCACATCTGATTTTACAAGCAGAAGTCCGAGAAAAGCGCCGATGGTAGTAATACTGCCGATGGTCAGCGGGGCTGCCAGGTCCTTGATCACCTGCCGTATGGATGCCACATGGCGGTAATGCGCATAAAAGTGTATGGAATAATTAATGGCAATGCCCAAAATCACAGAACCGGCGCCAATGGCGATAAGTGAAATATCCGGATTGATCAGGTATATCACAGCAAAAGAAAATAACCCGCCGAAAATCACGGGGAGCAGCAGGATGAAGATGGTGCTTTTGTTTCTAAAAAATAATCCAAAAAAGACCAGCAGTATCACCACGGCGATTCCCATGGTAACAGCAAAATCGGTCTTCATCTGCCGGGCATTGCAGACAGACGCTGCTGCAGCCCCATAATACTGGATGTTGACAGAGCTGTCATTGATTTTCTTCAGATTATCATTTATGATGTCATCCAGTTTGTCAATAAGTTTGGTATTATTAAAGCTCTCGCTCGTAGGGTTGGCCGAGCTTAAAAACATCAGGAGGTTTTTTTTGTCTTTCGAAAATATATACCCGTTACTCACCTCATAACCGTTGCCAATGCTCGACATACTCATTTTCCGGAGCGCATAACTGCTTATGTTTAAAGGATCGCGGACGATGTATTTCCGCATGAAGATACCGGCGGGCGAAACAAGCATTTTATAATTGCTGTTCACCACCGAATCAATCTTTTTTTCATCGATCATATTACCGATGTGCTGATAATCTCCATCATCCAGAAACAAAGGAAGGTTGTTCCACATCACGTCGTAGGTGCCCGACATCTGCTCTTCGCTGATCCTGAATGTCATATCTTTTACCAGTGCGGGCATCAGCTGTTTACGGATATCCTCCGACAGCATATTGACGTAGGAAATTAATTGGCCGGTATTTTCCCGGCCCGTGTCCTGGTTGCTGATGATAATGACAAGCTTATCATTGGATTTTATAAGCTTAAAAACATCATTGATATTTTCAACTTCCTTGGTTTTTGGTAAAAAATCAGTGATATCTTCATTGAACTTAACGCGGACGGCTAAAAACCAGAAAACAGCCACCAGTATAAACAAGATGGTAAAAAGCAGGTACTTCCTCCTGCTGAAAAAATCGTATATTTTTAAAAACAAAAAACTCATCCGTTTACTTCTCCGTGTTAACTTTAACCTCTTCTGTGAGGATCCGTTTTTTTCTGAAAATTTTAAGCAATATCAATGTCCCCAAACCGGCAATGGCCGAAAGGATGATCCCGAAAAACAAACTACCGATCAGGTATTGTATCACGTTCAGTTTTATTTTTACAAGTGTTATGTCATGTGAATACTCCATATACACCGCATCATGGTGGTAAACGATACCACCGAATAAATAACTAAGGTAAATGATTACCGGGATCATCGGCGGAATGCTCACATTACATGCTACAATAGTGATCATCCGGTTCAATTTAAACAGCATGGCCAGTATCAGCGCCATTCCCATCTGCCAACCCCATATCGGCGCCACGCCAATAAAAACGCCCAGCATCACCGAAAAAATAATTTTTGAATCCTTGTCCTCACTCTGTATAAACTCCTTCTGAAAAAACTCTTTTATATTTTTTTTATTTAATGCTTTAACGAACCTGAATGGATTTACTATTAAAAAGGCATAGATAACCAGCAAAATATTTAACAGGCTGATCCTGGCGAAATCTGTGAAAGGCCTGAAATGGCTTATTCTTTCAGTTTTCGGGGCATAATAAACACTTATGGGTAAGGGAATAATTTCAATTCTTTTCCATGAAGAACGAACCAGCACCTCGACTTCAAATTCAAATTTTCGTCCGTAAAAACGCCGATTGTGCAATAAAAACAACGGGTAAGAACGGAAGCCGGATTGGGTATCGGGGAGCTTATTTCCTGTTTCGATGTAAAACCAGAAACTTGAAAACTTGTTGCCAAAACTGCTTTTTCCCGGCACGCCTTCCTGTTCCATGTTTCTCGAACCAATGATGATGGCTTCGGGATTTTCTTTGATTTTCTCAATAAACAACGGCAGATCAGACGGAAGGTGCTGCCCGTCGGAATCTATGGTGATGCCATAATTATAGCCCTGTTCAAAGGCAAACTTTATGGCTTTACGCAATGCGTAACCCTTTCCTTTATTTTCCGGAAAATGGATCGTTTTCAAATCCGCGAAGCTTTCGATTATTTCTTTAGTCGTATCGGTGGATCCGTCGTTAACAACAATGACATTTCCCGTGTATTCCAATACTTCGGAAATCACGTTCCGTAATGTCTGCGCATTGTTGTAGGTAGGAATAATTACACAACACTTCAGGTCATCAAACTGTTCTCTTATGTTACTTTTATCAGCCATTTATTTGTGTTGTGAAAGTTTTTTTTCGCAATGATTCAGGTGTTTCCGGATAGCATTCCTTTCTTGCAGAGTTGGTATTTCTTTTTGCAGCGCTGTTTGGTATAATTCAGCAGCTTTTTTATAATGCTGTTTTTTATTATAATAATCCGCGACGACACTGTATGTCAAAAAATACGACGGATTCAGCGCAATCATTTCGTCTATTCGTGACTCGGGAATACTTCCATTAATTTTTGAATTTATCAGTTCCGCTTTTATTTCCTTGAACTTTTCAAATCGTTCAAAGCCGCCGTCATTCAGGAAATCGTCACATGCCAGCGTTTCATTTTCATTAACGATGGTATTGTTTTCGTCAACTGCGCCATCTTTTTCAAACACCTCATGAAGGTCATAACAGATATATTCTCCGAGCACGAATGGCCCGACGGATATCCACATTTTCAGATCCGTGGGATTGAAAACCACTGAATGATGTGCCAGCAGCTGGTTCATGGTCTTTTCGTTCCCGTCTCCGATTGGTTCATCATGTAGCCCTTGCCTGTCGCGCAATACATCAACTGCCGACTGAATGGTGATTTTAGGGAACCTTTGGAGGAGTTCCTCCAGCCTTTTGTAGCGATACATTGATGCGCTTTCTGCTATTTGTTTCAGGTTTAACCCGTCATCCTTTAATTCTTCCGATTGAAAATGGTTGGTACAGATAATCTGTTCCGTTCCGGGATCAAATATTTCGGTCCTGTATGGTGTTTTTTCAATAATCAAAACTCGATTTTCCGGTCCGGAGCTGACCATAAAAGATTCGGAAACGGAAATTTTACGTTTCCGGGCAATTTCAATTACCTCATCAATAGTAGATGCGTACTGGAGCATTTCCCTGATAAGTATGGTTACCGGTGTGGTTGTCTTTACCGGAAGCTTTGATTTGGCTGCATTGACGGTTATGACCAATCCGCTCATGTTCATTCCGGAAACCGTGCCGATCAAAGCGCCCCAGGTGATCATGACGAATTTGTTTCCCTTTTCGGGGGCATAAAAAGTTACTATTTTCTCCTTGCAAAATTCGTCTCCCACATAAAAATCAAAGTTTCGGGCATGTATTATTTTCCCGTCAGCCGTTCTGTTTCCAAGCGCTGCAAAAGAGCTGCAGCCAACCAGGTTCATATCCTGCAACATGTGTCCAATATCGTGTGCGGCATGATAATTCAACATTCTCATATAATTCGGACCGATCAGCCTGAAATCTTTTGATGCGGACAGCGACACACCGTAAATTTCCATATTATATTCATCACCAATATAAAACTTCAGCCTCCTGTTGATCCAGGCCACAATATATTTGAGAAAACTAAGGTAAAAGTTATTGGTAATAATCTTTTTAATTTCGTCCACAAAAATTTTTTCCTGCGTATAAATCAGCTTCTCAGCAAGCCTGCCGTTGACCACACCGCGTTCAAAGGGAGGCCCTTCGATATACATTTCGTAAAGGCCCCATCTGTTTTTTGTCAGCCAGTTTTTTCCTATACGGGAAATTTCACCGGTTTTTTTAAGTGTATAATTCGACAAATCAAGGCCCGGAACATTTGGCGGTACTTTAATTACAACAATTGCATAAGAAGCAATAATTAGAATAATAAGCAGTACGAGCCCGAGCAATAAATACAATACTACCAACGCTGTTATTTTTACTGCAAATTTAACCCTATTTTTTAATTAATAAAATTCTTATAAACTCCCCGCCTCGTAAGCTGCTTTTATCGCCGCATGTTCTTTACGCATTTCACACATCACATTATGGGTAAGTTCCTGGTAGGAATCACCATATAAAGGGCTGTTTACTTTTACAGGATCAAGAAATTTCACCACGACGTTGCCGTTTTTTAAATAAAACCAGTTTTTTTTCAAAACATTTTCAGAATAATAAATTACAACAGGCTGCACATCAAGATTGAGTTTTTTCGCGATATAAAAACCTCCCTTGTGAAACCGTTTAATGTGCTGGTCGTAATTCATGATGCCCTCAGGGAAAACCAGCAAAGGGCATCCCATATCGACAGAAGGCTTGATCATTTTCACAAGAAGGCCAAGGTCTTCATAAATGGAGAAAAAACCGATATACTTTGTTATAAAGAATTTTGCCCCCGGGTTGTCGTGCCAGTTATTATTCAGCACTCTCATTTTTGGAGTAAATGATAGCGAAACCGGCACATCAATGATCGACTGATGATTGCACACAACCAATGCCGGAGTCTTAAAAGGCTGTTCCGGCCTGTTCAGATACTTCACTTTTATGTTAAGATGCGTTTTGATAATGAAACGCGCATAAAAGGTAAGCAGCTTTGTATAGCAGGTTGCGGCTGATTTTTTCTTATTCGAGAAAGGCACCAGGATCAGCAGCGTAAAAAACTGTGTGGTGATGATGAAAATCAAAAGTGACAACAAGGCTTTGAGAAGAACCAGTATATTTTTAGACGTAGCTTTTACCATTTCATATTTAATCAGCCTGTAAAAATAAAAAAAATCTCCAATCTGAGATGACATTGCTCTTAATAGTAATTTCAGAACAAATTATTGTAATTTTGCGGTCACAATTTACAGTTTGAATCTTTAAAATTCTTTGTATGCTCAGTGTTTTCAAATTTTTAAGAAAAGTAATCGACGGTTGCCTGTATGGTTTTGTAGGGCCTTTCAGCATTTTGTTCATCATACCGCAGTTTATCATATTCCTGTCAAAAAAATACGAATTACCTTATTTTACGTTCCCGGGGAGCAAGATGTTGAGTGAGATCGTCATGTGGTCGGGTGCAGGCCTTGCTATTTACTGCACGCTCCTGATGTTTTTCACCGGCAGGGGCACACCGGCAGTTACTTCTTCACCGCAGAAAATAATGAAGAAAAATATTTATGGATATGTCAGACACCCGATGATGTGGGCGCTTACCATTGCATTGGCCGGCGAGGTTATTTATAACGGCATGCCCCTGTTGCTTTTATGGTTTATTGCCTGGCTGCGCATACAGCAGTTGTATGTTGTCAACTACGAAGAACCGCAGTTGGAACGGCGTTTCAGCGATAGCTGGAATGAGTATTGTAACGAGGTCCCGCGCTGGTTTCCGCGCTTCTCAAAAAAATAAAGTAAAGGTTTTTTAATTTTCTTTATTAAAAAGTATTAATTTTGCACACTCAAAAGGCCCCGTAGCTCAACTGAATAGAGTATCTGACTACGGATCAGAAGGTTGAAGGTTTGAATCCTTCCGGGGTCACACATAAAATCAACCACTTACAAATGAAAAAAGTAAGTGGTTTTTTATTGGGTACACACAAAAAGTTGGAAAAGTGTTTTTTTGGCAATGATGCTGTTCTATTTCCTGTCAAAAAAAGGATTTTTGGAAACAGCGGATAATGGGATTCCATATATTACCGCAGCTTCATCACCAAGCAGACCAAGTTCTTTTACTGCCATACCAACCGAAAACATAACACGGTTATCAACCCGATGATCAGCAGCCACACTCACGGCTGAGCCGATGGCAATTCCCAGGTCGGTGATATTAATTACACAAGGCGTTTTGGGGAATTTATTTTTTTTACTGCAATTTTCAAATCCGCACAGACCGCAATCGGGAAGGTTCATTGGGCTTATTCTGGCAGCAAGCAGCAGCATATAAGGAGCCAGCAGGATATTTTCGGCATCACGCAGAAAAAAAGCAGCATCAGTTCTTGCGCCGATCTCCTTCATTTTCTCTGAAATAATCTGAATATCATCTTTTTCGGCAATCGCCATCAGCAGGTTGTCTACTCCCCTTCCCTTGGGTGCTGTGCGCGCGGCCACAAGCATCTTTTGTGCAACATCCTGAATTTCCTGATTCTTTATTTCGTTTTCTGTAATCATAAATTGTTGGTTTAATTACAATTTTTATATTGCCGCTGGCCATAAGCCATAAGCCATAAGCCATTGCTTAGTCCTAGTGGCACGTGGCACGTGGCGCGTGGCTATTCGCCAGTGGCTCGTGACTAGTGGCTAATGGCTCGTGGCTATTCGCCAGTGGCTCATGGCTCACGGCTCGTGGCTCGTGGCTCGTGGCTCGTGGCTCGTGGCTCGTGGCTCGTGGCTATTGGCTATTGGCTATTGGCTATCCAACAACCCTCCCATTTTCAAATAAAACCTTCCGTTCAACAGTGCCGTCTTCACGATACCACACCTCGGTTCCATTTTTTTGGTTCAGTTTGTAGGGCACTTCACGTTTCAGTTTTCCGTTCCAGAAATACCCATATAACACTCCGGCTCCCATATCAAAATCCCCTGCTCCCACCTTGATACCTTTATCATCAAAATATTCCCATTTTCCCTGATAGAGGCCATTTTTGAATTTTCCGGATACTTTTTTAATTCCATTCGGATGGTATTCGTAATATTGTCCGTTCAGGGTATCATTGGTGTAATTTTCTTCAGTAAAAACGGCTCCGTTTGCGAAATACGCGAGGCTTTTGCCATTGCGAAGGTTATGTGTATAATACTCTTCTCTTTCAAGCGCGCCTTCAAAGGTCCAGCGTGTAAGCTTACCTTCAATCAGGCCGTCGGCATAGGTGCATTCCATTTGCTTGTTTGAATTCGTATAATACCAAGTCTGCAAACCATTCAGCTTATCATTACGATAGGTAAGTTCCGATTTCAGGACACCGTCCGGATAAAATTCCTTACGGGTTTTATTACATGAAAAGAGGAAAAATGAAATCAGCAAAAAAAGGAATACTGTTTTTGGTTGTCGAAAAAAAGTCTTCATAGGCTGATAAATAAAGTATCAGGCCACCAGCAACATCGAACGGTCTATTCTGTTGATCTTCTCTTCAGCAAATTTCCGTGTGATATGAAGATCGCTGGTATCGTTCCTGGAAGGCATTTCGAACATGGCATCGGTCATGATCAGCTCAAAGATCGAGCGAAGGCCACGAGCGCCGAGTTTAAATTCTATGGATTTTTCCACGATCAGGTCAAGGACAGAATCGTCATAAGTAAGCTTGATACCATCCATCTCGAACAACTTCACATATTGCTTGGTAAGCGCATTTTTCGGTTCGGTAAGTATCCGTTTCAGCGTTTCTTTATTGAGCGGGTTCAGGTGACTGATGATGGGCAGTCTCCCCACCAGCTCGGGTATGAGGCCAAAACTTTTCAGGTCCTGAGGCGCTACATATTGCATCAGGTTTTCCTTGTCAATTTTCTGACGTTTCGATCCTGAATTATATCCGATCATGCTGGTCATCAGGCGTGAGCCTATTTTGTTTTCAATACCGTCGAAAGCGCCTCCGCAGATGAACAAAATATTCTCAGTGTTGATCTGTATCATGCGTTGTTCGGGATGTTTTCTCCCACCCTGCGGGGCAACGTTAACCACGGAGCCTTCGAGCAGCTTGAGCATGGCCTGCTGAACGCCTTCGCCGGATACGTCGCGGGTGATGGAAGGGTTATCGCTTTTACGGGCGATCTTATCTATTTCATCAATAAAGACGATTCCCTTTTCTGCTTCTTCCACATTATAGTCGGAAACCTGCAACAAGCGTGTAAGCACACTTTCCACGTCCTCGCCGACATAACCGGCTTCTGTAAGCACGGTTGCATCTGCAATACAGAACGGCACGTGCAACATCTTGGCAATGGTCCGTGCAAGAAGGGTTTTCCCGGTACCTGTCTCACCTACCAGGATGATATTAGATTTTTCTATTTCTACTTCGTCGGCAGATTTTTTATTGCTTACCTGGCTGATCCTTTTGTAATGGTTGTACACAGCGACAGACAATACTTTTTTAGCATCATCCTGACCGATAACATACTGATCGAGGTGATGTTTTATTTCAGCAGGTTTGGGGAGCTCAAACTTTTTAGGAACATTGCTTTTTTTACGGATATCAAACTCTTCATTCAGGATCAGTTGTGCCTGTTCGACACAGCTGTCACAGATATGAGCATCAAGCCCGGCAATGAGGAGGTTTACCTCAGCCCGCTTTTTTCCGCAAAAAGAGCATTTTTCAAAGTCCTTAGACATTATTTTCCGTTTTTAGCTTTATTAAAGAGCACCTCGTCGATCATTCCGTATTTCTGTGCTTCTTCGGCAGTCATCCAGTAGTCGCGGTCAGCATCTTTCCAGATTTTCTGGTAGGTCTGTCCTGAATGAACTGCAATGATATCGTACAATTCTTTTTTTAGTTTTTGAATTTCACGTGCAGTAATTTCAATATCTGAAGCCTGGCCTTCGGCACCGCCCATAGGCTGGTGAATAAGGATGCGCGAATGTTTCAGTGCGGTGCGTTTTCCGTTGGCCCCTGCGCATAAGAGAACGGCAGCCATGGATGCAGCCATGCCCGTGCAGATGGTAGCGATATCCGATGAAATATACTGCATCGTATCATAAATGCCAAGTCCGGCATACACCGAACCTCCGGGGGAATTGATATAAATCTGAATATCTTTCTTTGCATCGGCTGATTCAAGAAAAAGCAACTGTGCCTGAATGATGTTGGCAATATAATCATCTATCGGTGTACCGAGAAAAATAATACGGTCCATCATAAGCCTTGAAAACACATCTACTTCACGAAAATTGACCTGACGCTCTTCGATGATGGTGCGGGTCATATCCTGAGTTGCGCTGTACTTGTCAAGTTGCGAGCTTGTAATACCGAGGTGCTTTACAGCATACTTGCGAAATTCTTTGGAGGAATCCATATTTATTGTTTTTGTGTGGATACTAATTTTACAAATTCATCATAAGTTACATCTACGAAATTTACGCTGAGGTTATTTTTCAGGAAATCAAGCAACTTATCATCAAAAATTTTATCGCTGATACGTTTGGCTTCTTCTTCATTCTTTAAAATGTTTTCAGCAATCTGGTCGAGCTGTTTTTCGTCGGCTTCATGATCATGATCGTGCCCTTCTTCGTGCTCGTGCTTGTGAGCCTGACGGAAATAACCCTTAATAAATTCTTTGATTTCTTCTTCGGTAACATTTAAATTGTGTTCCTTGATAATTTTATTTTCGATAAGCTGCCATTTGATCATGTTTCGGTGCTGTTCAAAATCTTCCTCAATCTTTTCTTTAGTCAGGCTCTGATCGTCGGCGGTTTCCATCATATATCTTTTCAGAAACGCGTCGGGCAATTCAAACTGAGTGTTGGCTCTCAGCACTTCTGATGCATCATTTACAAATTTGCGTTCACATTCTTTTGAATAACCTTCTGAGGCATCTTTACGGATGCGTTCGCGCATCTGATCGATGTTTTCAATGGCTTCATTCGGGTATACTTTTTTATAAAATTCTTCATTCAGCTCAGCAGTTTTATTACGGCTTACCTGTTTCAGGGTGAAACGGAACATCGAATTAATAGCATCCAGTTCTTCCTTTTTCTTTCCGATAAAATAGGCAGATTCAAATTCGTTGCGGGCGATTTTTTTAGGATCCACATCAACGAAGTCGCCGGCTTTCAGCCCCAGGAATTTATTTTTGTTTTCTTCGTCAGCTATATGCTCCATATAAATGAACGAATCATTTTTTATACCGCCTTCTTTCAGGTTCCCTGCCTCATCAAGCTCAGCAAACTCACCCGAAATCATATCATTATCTTCGACGGTATCAACAGTTTCAAAAGTACCGTGCCGTTTACGCATTTCATTTAGGTATTTGTCCACGGTTTCATCGGTAACGCTGATTCTGTAATGGTCCACTTTTACTTTATCAGAAATGTCGAGTGTAAATTCGGGAGCTAAAGCGATATCAAACCAGAAAGACAGGTTGGTTTCATTATCGAGGTCAATAGGCTGGTTTTTTTCTTCATTGGCCAGTGGGGCTCCAAGAACCTGGATTTTATTTTCGGCGATATATTGATACAGCGCTTCGCTGTATGTCTTATTTACCACATCATATAAAAGTGCTTTTCCGTACATTTTTTTTACGAGGCCAAAAGGAACTTTCCCCGGCCTGAATCCCGGCATGTTGGCTTTATGCTGGTAATCCTTTAATTGTTTGTCCACTTTTTCCTGATAATCTGCAGGTTCGAGTTCAATTTTAATTGTCGCTGTTAAATCCCCTGTTTTTTCCTGTTCTATGTTCATTTGAAATTGCTGTTAAAAAATGTTATGTAAATCTGTTGGTTAGTTGGTTTCTGTTGTTAATGTTCTTCAATCGTTCGGATGAAGGGACTCGGGCCGGCCAATAGAGCAGGATAAACCTGCAGGCTACTCGTCCCGATCGCTATCAAGACTTGAAATTAATCCAATTCATCCTTACTTTGTGCGGATGAAGGGACTCGAACCCCCACGTCTCTCGACACCAGATCCTAAGTCTGGCGCGGCTACCAATTACGCCACATCCGCAAAACGAAGTGCAAAGATACGAAAATTTACTTTTACTCAAATATAAGCAGCTAATTTTATATGATATACGAAGGTGTTTTATTAAATTATTCTACTTTTGCGGTCTGCAAACTACTCCAATGTTCTACCTGCTTCTTTCCATACTCTGCTCAAGCATCATTTTTGTCCTGTTCAAATTTTTTGACAAGTATAAGATCAGCAATATCCAGGCGATTACTGTTAATTATTTCATTGCAGTGCTATTAGGATATTTTACCACACAGGAAAACATCTCATTCCAGATAGTTATTGACAAGCCCTGGTTCAGCATCGCGGCAGCTTCCGGGATCATGCTGATGGTTACGTTTTTAATTTATGCCGTTTCGGTTCAAAAGGCAGGTATTGCCATCACCAGCGTATTGGGAAAGATGTCTGTGATCATACCGGTGCTGTTGGGATTCATGATGTTTCAGGAAAAGATCACCTGGATCCGTATAACAGGAATTATCCTAGCCATGGCAGCTTTTGTGCTGACATTGCAACGATCATCGAAACAAAAAGCCAAACTCAAATATATAATTTTGCCTGTATTATTGTTTTTTGGAAACGGCTTTAATGATTGCTTTTTTAAAATAGCTCAGGAACTATATATCCGTGACGATTACACCACATTTCTCATTACCGCATTTTTTGTTTCCATGGTGATCGGAGTGGTGATCATGCTGGTATTATTGATCGGCAAAAAGGAGAAGCTTCACTATAAAAATGTGGTTGCAGGAATAATGTTGGGTATTTTCAACTGGTTTTCCACCTATTTTTTCCTTGTCGGGCTCAGCTATTTTGATGTCAGTGTATTTGTTCCTGTTTTTAATGCCAGCATTGTGTGTATAGCAGCATTGACTGGTTATTTTTTCTTCCGTGAGAAACTAAGTAAAACAAACATCATCGGGATTATCCTTGCCATTATAGCCATCATCCTGATTGCAGGAATACAATAAAAAAAGGCTTCCCTCAGCGGAAAGCCTTTTAAAAAATTTCATTAAAGAATCAATTTTTCTTTACTTCTTTTACTTCAGTTTCCTTTGTAACCTTGTCTTTTACCTCTTTATTTTGTTTTTCCAGCTCATTTACCTGAAGTTCCAGATCGTCAAGTTCTTTCTTCTTTTTATTGTATTCGGCATCATTGATCTTCTTATCTTTTTTCTTCTGTTCTAATTTAGCTTTTGCTTCTTTGATCTTTGCATGTGTATCCTCGTTAGTCTTTGTAGTCTGATCAATCTTCGATTGGGAAATAGTAATAGCATCTTTCTTTGATTTTGCATCTGCAGCCCTTTGCTGTCCGAATTCTTTGCCTTCCAGGCCGTCTTTGTTTTTGCCGTATGCATTGCCTTTGCCCTGGTTATTTTTGTCTTTTACCTGACCTTTTCCCTGATCATTCTGGGGTGTTGGTGGTGGAACGGGTTTAGGCGCTTTTGATAAATCGGGTTTGGGAGGGGTATGCAAATTGGGCTTGGGAGGTGTCGGTGGTTTATGTGTCTGGCCGGGTACAGGCTTGGGCTTGGGTGGTGTTTTGTCTTTTCCTTGCTGGGCGTAAAGTTGAGTTCCGGATACCAATCCGGTAACGAGTAATGCAATTAAGAATTTTTTCATGGTACTGAGTTTTAAATATTGTTCAACAAACTATCTGCTTTTTGATTTAATTCATCTGCCTGATCACTTACATTATCAACAGTGGTTGAAATTTCTTTCAATTCAGGCGTAACGATCGTATCGTTGGTAGCTTCCGTTTTTCCGCCGCCACCACAAGCAGCAAACATGCAGGCGCATGCAAAAATGATAAATACTTTTTTCATAGTTGTTTTATTTATTTAAATACAAAAATAAATGATTTTTTTTAATACATTTAAGATTATTATCCATTTTTATTGCTTATTTTCATAATTTTGAACCTCGAATAAACAACTTTTTAAGAACTGAAAAAACTTTATTTATGAAAGCCAGAATTGTTAACGAAAAATACCTTGAAAGCGCTTTAAAAAGAGCAAAAGAAAAAGGTATCATCCTCCCGACCTTTGAACAAATGCAAAATCCGGAACTGATCCCGGAAAAAATTAAAGATAAACTTAAGAATATAGGATTGTGGGATCTGCATCCGCTGAACCTTTTCCGTATATCCTGGAAAAACGAGCCCAAGACATCGGGTGGATTATTCGGTAACGTAAACTATCTGGAAATTCCAAAAGAAATCACCGGTGTCGATGCACATATCGTGTTGTTACTGGGAAAGTGGTTTCCCACCGGTGCTCATAAAGTAGGCGCAGCTTACGGTTGTCTCGTTCCGCGCATTGTCACAGGACAATTCGACCCAAGTTATCATAAAGCAGTGTGGCCTTCTACCGGTAATTACTGCCGCGGAGGTGCTTTCGATTCTTACCTCCTTGGTGTGACGGCTGTAGCCATTCTTCCCGAAGAAATGAGCAAAGAACGTTTCGAATGGCTGAAAGAGATCGGCGCTGAAATTATCGCCACTAAAGGCTGCGAATCGAATGTAAAAGAAATTTACGATGCCTGCTGGGATATAAAGAAAAACAGAAAAGACTGTGTCGTTTTTAACCAGTTTGAAGAATTTGGAAACCCTTGCTGGCACTACCATGTAACCGGAAAAGCGGTAGAAGAAGTGGTAAAAAGCACCGGACGCAATCTTGCGGCTTATGTTAGTGCAACAGGATCTGCAGGAACCATTGCCGCCGGTGACTACCTGCGCACCATTTATCCGCACGTTAAAGTGGTGGCTTCAGAAGCCCTGCAATGCCCTACCCTGCTCAGAAATGGCTTTGGTGCACACCGTATCGAAGGTATTGGTGACAAACATGTTCCCTGGGTTCACAATATGAAAAACACCGACATGGTAACCGCCATCGACGACGAAGATTGCATGAGGATACTCCGCCTGTTCAATGAAACAGAAGGAAAGAACTACCTGAAAGATTCAGGTGTACCGGCTGAATTTATCAAACAACTGCAGATGATCGGGATTTCAGGAATCGGTAATCTATTGTCGGCTATTAAAGCAGCCAAGTATTATGAAATGACATCCGACGATGTGATTGTTTCGTTGGCCACGGATTCCGCCGAGATGTATCAATCCCGTGTCGCAGAGCTTACCGAACAAAAAGGTGCATACTCGACAGTTCAGGCAACCAAAGATTTTGAAAAATGCCTGCTGGGAACAGCCACCGATAATATGAAAGAATATAACTACAACGACAAAAAAGCCGTGCATAACCTGAAATATTTCACCTGGGTGGAACAACAAGGCAAAACCGTTGAAGAGATCAATCAGCTCTGGTATGAAAAGAATTTCTGGCAGGATACGTTCTCACAAGTATACGGCTGGGATGAACTGATCAATGAATTCAACGAACGCAGCGGCGTACTGAAAAACCTGTAAACTCATGTGTGAATTTTTAAAAAATCCGCATTTTCAAGAGGTTCCTGGCTGGATCAACCAGAAGAATGCCTTTATGAACGATGATGTTTTAAAGTTTCACCGTTCGCTGGATGGCTACCAGCCCACACCTGTGCATGCTTTGAATGCATTAGCCCATCATCTGGGTATTCAGTCCGTTTTTGTAAAAGACGAATCGTTTCGTTTCGGGGTGAAAGCCTTCAAACCTTTAGGGGCTTCTTACACGATCTACCGTTTTCTGAAATCAAAATGGGAATCCAGCTTCAGCACGGAATTTCCTGTTTTTGATTTTAAGGATCCCGAGAAAATGCAGGCGCTGGGCACCTTCACTTTTTGCGCAGCCACCGACGGCAATCATGGCCGTGCTGTTGCCTGGACAGCACGCATCCTGAAGCAGAAAGCCATGATCTATATGCCCGCCAATACCGTTGCTTCACGGATTAAAAACATAGAAAGCGAAGGCGCGGAAGTGGTACTGATCGATGGGACCTTTGATGAATGCGTAAGCCGCGTGGATGAAGATGCTAAGGCCAACGGTTGGATCATCATCTCCGACACAGCCTATCCGGGTTATATGTATTATCCCCAGTTTATCATGGCCGGATATTCGACAATTTTCCGTGAAATGGACAACATCGTAAACATGCCACAACATTGCAGAGCCGATATTGTTTTTTTGCAGGCAGGTGTTGGCGGCCTCGCTGCCGCAGGCACATGGTACTACACGAAAAAATACGGAACGAACCGCCCGAAGATCATTTGCCTTGAGCCCACACGTGCTGATGCGTTCATGGAATCTGTAAAAAACGGCCAGCCTACCCATTCAAAACGTGATTACAATTCTATCATGGCCGGGCTGAACTGCGGCGTATCGCTGCTGGCATGGGATTACATCTCCGAAGGCGCCAATTATATGATGACAGTCAGCGATGCTTATGCCGAAAAAGCCATGAGGCAATATTATCACCCATTAGGCAAAGACACCCGGATCATTTCGGGAGAATCAGGCGCCTCAGGAATGGCTGGCCTGCTGGCTCTTTTTGAAGACGACAAATTTTTGGGATTGCGTGAGGAACTTGGCGTAAATTCCAAAACTTCAGTTTTAGTTATTAATTCTGAAGGAGACACCGATCCTGAGAATTTTAAAAAAGTAGTTTCATAAAATAATAATAACGTTGGAATTTTTTATCGCCATCAAGGCAAAAAGCCACAAAGAACTCGAGTCCGATACCGCTTAGGATATCTTGGTGCCTTAGTGTCTTTGTGGCAAATATAATAACCCGATATTCACGTAAATAATAATTTTGGCATGATTTCATTCAAACTAAACGGGGAGAAGATAAATTACGAAGGCGATTTGAAAAAACCGTTGCTGAAGTATTTGAGAAACGATAAAGACATCACTTCCTGCAAGGACGGCTGCTCAGGCCAGGCCTATTGCGGCGCCTGCATGGTAGAGGTAAACGGTGAAGCAAAGCTCTCGTGCATTACACCGATGGAACGTGTGAAGGATGCGGAAATAATAACGCTTGAAGGTATCCCTGTTGATGTCAGGGATGTGATCGCGAAGGCCTATGTTGACAAAGGCGCCGTTCAGTGCGGATTCTGCACACCCGGTTTTATCATGCGCACCAAGGTTTTATTTCAGAAAAACCCTAAGCCTTCGAGAGAGGAAATAGTGTCCGCATTAAACGTTAATTTATGCCGTTGCACGGGATATATAAAGATCATTGAGGCAATTGAGCTGGCCGTGCATAACCTGTCAATAAATAAAAGTACGGAATACACCGAAAAAAATGCGGCTGTCGGAACATCATACCCAAAATACCAGGCTTATGATACAGCCATCGGAACACGCAAGTTTGTCAACGACCTGAAATTTGAAGGCATGCTCCATGCAGCCCTGAAATTCAGTGACCATCCGCGCGCAATAATTAAAAAGATACATACTGAAACAGCTGAAAAACTGGAAGGTGTCGTCAAAGTGGTTACTGTTAAAGACATTCCCGGAGAACGTATAACGGGCTCTATCATCAGTGACTGGCCCCTCATGATTGCCGAAGGTGAAACGACACGGTTTATCGGCGACGTTTTGTGTGGGATCATAGCTGTAGACGAGGAAACCGCGCGCAAAGCGGTTGAACTGGTGCATATAGAATATGAAATACTGCATGCGGTCACCGATCCGTATGAAGCCATTAAAGAAGATTCCGAACGCGTGCATCCCGACCGCCCAAACCTGCTTGATAACTGCATTGTCCGCAGAGGAGGAAGTATCGATACCGCGATAAAAAATTCCGCATTTGTCTCATCAGGTTGTTATACGACGCAGCGCATCGAACATGCCTTCCTGGAACCCGAATCGGCCGTTGCGCTGCCCGAAAATGGAGGTATTCGTCTTTACGATGGCGGACAAGGCATTTATGTTGACCGCAGACAAATCGCGAAACTGTTGAACATAGCACCGGATAAACTTCGCATCACCATGGTACCTTGTGGCGGCGGATTTGGCGGCAAAGAAGATCTTACCGTGCAGGGACACGCAGCCTTGTACGCACAATTAACGGGCGCACCCGTAAAAGTTACACTCACACGGGAAGAATCCATCCGCATGCATCCCAAGCGCCATCCGGTATTTATGGATTTCACCCTGGCCTGCGACAACAAAGGAATGATAACAGCGCTGAAACTCCGGGCTGTCGGCGACAGCGGCGCTTATGCTTCTGTCGGGACAAAAGTGATGGAACGCGTGGCAGGCCATGCCAGCGGCGCATACCATGTTCCGGTGGTGGACATTGAATCAAAAACTGTTTACACCAATAATATCCCGAGCGGCGCCATGCGCGGGTTCGGGGCCAACCAGGCGGCCTTCGCCCTTGAAAATTGTATCGACGACCTTTGCGAAAAAGGAACGTTCGACCGCTGGCAGTTCAGGTACGACAATGCCCTTACCGAAGGCAAGATGACCGCTACCGGCCAGGTCCTTGAACAGGGTGTTGGCGTAAGAGCAACGCTGCTGGCTGTGAAAAGCGAATTTTATAAATCAAAATATGCCGGGCTTGCCAGCGGAATCAAAAATTGCGGCGTAGGAAACGGCATGCTTGATTTCAGCCACGCACAAATAGAAATCAAATCGAAAAATGAGGTTGTGGTAAAACACGGCTGGACCGACATGGGACAAGGCATCAGCAATGTGGTGATACAGATATTATCTGCTGAAACAGGCATTGACCCTGAAATAATTCAGGTTGAAATGGATACCGAAGCCGGCCTCGAAACCGGAATGACCACCTCTTCGCGTGCTACGGTCTTGCTGGGAAATGCTGTTATTGATGCTGCACACAAACTCAACGCCGACTTGTATGAGAGGCCTCTTGCTGAACTGACAGGCCGGAAATATGCAGGGTATTCAGAATGCAACTGGACCACCAAGCCGGGCGCTGATGTAGAAAAAATTGTCACTCATTTTTCTTATGGATATGCTACACAGCTTGTAGTTCTTGATGAGCAGGGCAAAATAAAAAAGGTAGTTGCCGCACACGATGCCGGAAAGATCATGAACAAAGCCATGTTCGAAGGCCAGATCGAAGGCGCCGTGGTGATGGGGCTTGGCTATGCACTTACCGAAGACCTTCCTATGGAATACGGCTACCTGCAAAGCACAAAATTGAAAGACTGCCGCTTATTAAAAGCCAAAGACATCCCTGAAATAGTGGTTATCGGCGTGGAGGTGGAAGACAGTTTCGGCCCTTACGGTGCTAAAGGCCTGGGCGAAATCGGCCTTGTACCCACGGCAGCGGCTGTTACCAATGCCTATTACCAGTATGATAAGGTGAGAAGGTATAGTTTGCCGATAAACAGGAAATGATTTGTTATCTGTTAGTTACTGGCTTACATTTATTAGGCGCGAAGTCGCATACTTCGCACAGCTGGTTACTCTTTTTCTTTTAAAACAACAACGCAGTTTTTTTCCTGCCATAAAACAAAAATGAAATCACGGTAGCTTTTTAATAGACCATGAACACCTAAACAAACTGGCTCCATAGATTTTTCCTTACCCATTTTAAAAATACCATTTGATAATGATAAATAAATAAACCCATTATTACCAAAAACAAATGACTCTATTGGCACTTCACTCTTTAAAATTCTAAGAGGTAATGTATCAGGTTGTATCAGTATAATTTCCTTAGTCGTAGAATAAACAAAAGTGTTTTTGCTCAATGGAATCAGGTTTGTAATTGGCTCTTTCTGAGATAAAAGGTCTTTTATTTTGTTGTTATTGAAAAATGAGATATACCATAGGTTATTTCTCATACCCCAGAAAAATATTGAATCTGTACCAATAGAAACCAAATTATAGTATCCATATGGGATATCAATAAGTTTCAAAGGATCTTTTTTTTCTATTTTGGGGTATTTCCTGAGGAGAAACATACTATCCTTAGTGCTCTGAATTGTATATACTGAATTGTCTGTTGTTGTTTTACATATTGCACTAATTAAATATTTGCCAGTGGGTTCCATCAGCCAACCCGCTCCGGCAGTATATATCCCATTATATATCGGAACACAAGGCAGCCCGGTATTTAGTATCTCAAAATTAGTTAATGTATAATTCGGTTTGAGATAATTTAAATACTCCACATTATAGTTGTTAGATATTACCGAATCTGACTGAGCGAAGTTTTTATTTAGAATAAAAAACATTATTATATAACAAAAGAAATATCTCATACACAAATTCATTTTAAAATCCCCCCCCATATTGTTTTGCTGTTTTATTTATGAATTTATTCCAATCACTCGGGAAGTCATTATTTTCGCCGGCAAAATATGGCACTCCCTTCTCTCTGAGAAGATCATAAGCTTCATTATAGGTTGCTGGCAATTCTTTCATTTTATTGTAGAAACTAACAACCCCAAGAATAGGTGTGGATTTTAATGGCTGAATGAAATTTTCGTTAATTGTTTGAATACTTGGAATGTTTGTCGCTATGGCTTCATTTATTTTGTCTACTATCACTTCACCGGACTTAGCAACAACATCTATTCCCGTACTTTCTTTGATATAATCAATGCCATTTTGCAATTGTTGTCCGGCATTGTCTATACCGGATTCAATATAATTAGCCCCATTACTAATTTTTTGCAAAATCTGATCAAGGTAACTCTCCTTATCAGTAGCATCATCAAAAGCAAAGTTATCACTACCCTCTGTTTCATCCGTTTTATATTTATCCGTATTAACTCCTCCATAAACATCTGAAATAGCATTTTGTGTAGTTTGCGATGGTAAATTTTTCGCAACATCAGAACCATTATTTAAAGTTGATGGGACATTAAGATCATCAATTTCATTTAACCGCGCATCACGCTCATCATTTACCGAGTTGATCTCATCATTTGCTTTATTAGTTGCCGCCTGAACTTCCTCCTGCCTTTGCTTTTGCCATTGCTTATACAGCTCATCACATTCCTTCTGATTATCTGCAATCGCATTATTTATATTGGCAATTTTATCATCATACTCTTTTTCTTTATTTTGTTTAGCCACCATCTTATCTTTGTATGTAACTACTCCCTCGACATCCTTTACATGCTGGTAAAATGCAGAAGAGCTTGGAAATTCATCTTTACATTTATTGCATTTACTGCAAAATTCCCCCATCATAATTTGGTTAACCGCCGTGTTTTTCTCCTGTAAAAGTTTCATTTTTTGATTGTAAATATCCTTGCCACGCTCTGCACAATCATTATATGAACCTTGTGAAAAACCAGTTACACTAATGAGTATCAAACAAAAATAAAAAACTACCTTTTTTGCCATCATTTTTTATTGTTAATTAAACAAAAAACACCAGGGATTAAACCGTAAAAAAATTTCATTTAATGGGTTTTATATTTATTTTCCCACGCAACATATCTTTTACTTTTTATTACTTCTATGATATTTGCAATGGAATTAATCCAATAATTTCTTATGGACGACATCCCTCCAGGGATTCCTTCCATTTTATCAAACAACAATATTTTCCGTGAATCCAAATCAAAAAAGACTATGTAAACAAACGATTTGTTTTTATTCCAGTCAAAAGCCTCCACAATAAAGGACAGGCCAATACCGCTGTTATTGCCACATTCATAGGCTCCAACCATTTTTGACAACGCTTCGGTCGAAAATTCACTATAGTTGTCCGAAAATGTTGACGGATCAGCATCTTTGTTGACGCTTGCTGCAACATTATTATAAACATAAACATTGCTTTTCCGCAGGGGCGCTTTTAGATCATACTTGCTTTCGCTCACCAGAATGTCATTCCACACTTTGAAATAGGTATCTTTTATCTCCTGTTTATTATTAAAATTAGGACCAATAAATCTGGCATTCGAAAAATCAAGCCCATAAAAATAAATATCCTGGTTTTTTATGAAAATATCTTTGGCATTGAACTTTGATTCCTTATCATAGATCTTGATCTTTTTGTTTTCGGTGACATGCTGAACATAATTATCATCTGTCTTTATTTTTGTTAAGACTGTATCTCCATACCCTACAAGCACTGCTTCAGTTTGTGAAGTGTAATCCGAACTTCTGTAATTGTATTTGTAATAAATAAGGCCGATATTTTTTGCATAATAATAATCTATCTCAGAAGGCAACCGGTTTTGATTTTTTTTAAAGTCATCATATACGATCTGATCCACCGATTTATAGGCAAATACATTTTTGTAGAGCACCTCATTAACGAATATGCTGGTGTCTTTTGAGATTAAAAATGTTTGTGATTTTTTGGTATAGCTGTTTTCAGGCTGTTTTGAATTATAATGAAATTCTGAATAATTATCCGGAAAAAACATCTGCTTTTTAGGGTTAACCGTATCCATCCTGATTTCACCTTCATACGTGATATAATAGTTGATGATAAATCCGTTCACGTTTCCGGTCCATGATTGGCCGACATATTTATTCAAATCTTCTTTACTATATTTTAATACATTTTTATAAAAAGGCGCCCCGTACATATCCATGGCTTCATTTAACACAGTGTTACTATAATAATATTCTTCATGAGTAGGCTTTGGCTTATTTTCTCCATACCAGGTAGCATTTGATATGTGTTTGTATACGTATGCTTTTCCGGGTAAAATCGGGTAATATTCGTTAAAATTAGTGATCGCTTTCTGGTTCATATTGTTATAAACAACCACATTCTGAACGCTATTTGTTGACGTATTACCTGTTGTTTGCTTGTTTTCCGGCTTATAATCAGATGTGTTAGTTGCCAGGTAATTATTGTGATTTGCAGCAACACTAACCGGGACATTTTCAATAAATCGCCGTTGCTTATTTTTAAGTTTTACAATTTCATTTTTCAAATTCTCCGATTCCATTTTATTTTGTTCATACACATTATCCTGTATATTTCCTGCTATTTGCGAACCGGTTTGAATAGCAGTTCCTGCAACGCTCATACCGGGAATACTCGAACCCACATTACCAATTAATCCCGCAAAGGATCCGACTTTTTTAGTTGTTGCAGAGGATTGTGCCAGTTGTTCCAATGTTTTATTCTTTTTTTCAAGTACCCGTTCTTTTTGTAATACTTCCTTATTCATAATCTCCCAGCATTTTTTACAGGAACTTTGCAGGATTACCAATGCCTTTTCATCAAGCGGTGTGGAACTGCAGATTTCGTTATGAATATCAAATACAGTTTTTGAATAGTTAAAGTCCGGATGGCGTTCACAAAGATCGGCAATTGATTTTTTAGCCAGTAAGCCTCTTCCGGTACCCGAAAATTCAGGGTTGTAGGCTATCTTTTCATACATTTTTGTTGCAAGATCATAAAGTCCTCTGTCCGTTTCAAGGAACAGTGCGATCTCAAAAACAACCTTATCATTTGTAATGTTATAATCATTAACAACTTTCTCGTAATGCCATTTAGCAATATCAGTATAATTCCGGCTACATAAATTATAAGCCAGCAACATTCTGTCATTATAATCCTGGATTGGAAAATTTTGTGTTTCCAGATATGCATTTTCCGCTATGGAGGGATATCCACGGTCATCAATATAATTACCTAATTTTTCATAAGAAGAATAGTTATCTATTTTCGCATTCTTAACTGCCTTATCATATAAAATACCTGCAAGCTCCTTTTGATTATACGAATCAAAATAATCAGCTAAATTTAAAATAGCTTTATAATCATCAGAATGATATTTATTCCACAAATCCAGAATTCTGGAATAATCTTTTGACAATACCGGATCAATTACCTTTGAAATATTTTTATTAGGCTCCGTAAAAGTTATAGACTGGGCTTTACAATTTCCAACCCTCACATCAATAATATGTTCCCCGGAAAAAAAACCGACACCCTCTAAATTTATCAGGTTTATATTTTTTAGTTTATAAAAATTAGGTGAGCAACCAGCTATCGGGCATGATTTCAGTGAAATTTCTTTCAGATTATTCATTTGAATAATGTCATCAGGTATCTGACTTATATTGTTCTGCCCCAGGTTGAGCTTTATTAAATTTTTACAATTTGTAATGGTATTAAATTCAGTAAGTTTATTATTTCCCAGGTTTAAAATCTTTAAATTAACCAGATTCGGGAACCCTGATGGAATGCTTTTTATCTGGTTATTTTCCGCATTAACCTCCTCCAACTCTTTTAATTCACAAATGCTTGCCGGAAGAATTCCAATCACATTATTTGATATATCAAGGAACCTCAGGTTTTTAAATACCGGCAAATTGTCAATAGATACCAACCTGTTATTGCTTAAATTAAGGTATCTTAGATTTTTGAATTTTGCCAGTTCCTGAGGAAGTTCCGTTAGCCCATTCTCAGATAAATCAAGAGAGGTAATAGAATCAGGATTCATCATGGATGCCGTGTTTAAATCCAGGAAAGGTTTTGTGCGAATATCTAACAGATTAATTATTACCTTGCCTTTATAATTAGTGGTTGTCTCAACCTTGAAATTTAGTAACTCATAGATATCCTTCGGGGCCTTTAATTTAAATTTCACATCAATTGTTTGTCCGGGCATAATTTTATTAATACCCTGCAATTTGTCGAATTTTATTTTCTGGTTATTATTATTTTCCGATAATGCCAAATAAACGCTCCAGGCAATTCCCTTTCCAATGTTCGTGACATTTGCGTTTATAGCTGCTGTTTCATTTCCATCTAAAAGTTTATTGCCGGATGGTTCTTCAAAGGTTAAGGCTATTGCCAGCTCCGGCAATTCTGATGAAAGTGTTCTGCTGTAATTAATTTTATTCAATACATTATCTGCCGGCTGTTTTACAACGTATGGAATTTTATGTTTTGACAACATATCTTTAAATGATTGTGTGTACCGGATATTTTTGAGATCAGGATCAGACATTATCCTGTTATTGTTTGCATAGCCATAACTTAATGCGCTGTCAAGGTAATTAATAGCATTTGCTTCATTGAATTTTAATGAATATATGCGTGCAACATCAAAATAGAAATCCCTTCTTTGTTGTTGCTTATTCTCTTTCGCTATCTTCAACAGGTTTTCATATCCCGAATAATTATCATAACACAGATACACCAATGGTTTGAACGTATTATTATAATCTATCTCAATGATTTTATCAAAATCTTTTTTCGCTTCAATACGATTTTCAAAATAAAAATAGTTCAGATAACCACGCACATATAGCGACCGGATGTCGTTTTGTTTCAACTTAATTGCCTGATTGAGATCGTCAAGCGATTTGTAATTATATTCCTTTAACAAATAATAGATACCTCGGTACATATAGCATTCATAATTATTCGGGTCAATTTCAATAGCTTTATTTATTGATTTAACAGCCAAATCAATCTGATGCAGTTCATATTCACATAGACTCTTGTCATGATATATCTCAAAAATAATTTTATTATCCTTCTTGTTTTGAAAAAAAGGCAGCGCTTTTTGAAGGTCTTCTTTGGCATTTTTATAATTCTGTTGCCCGAGATATATTTTTGATCTCGTATAAAAGAGCTCGCCATGAGTGCACCCGTTTTTTTCCGCAAATTCAAAATCCGAAAGAGATTGCTGATCATTATGAATTTTATAATAATTAATCCCCCTGTTGCAATACAATTCCGATAATTCTTCCACATCATTGCTGTTGTATTTTGAGATAGCGCTACCAAAGTCATTAATCCCATTTTGGTAATCCAAACACATAGAATAGGCATTTCCTCTTTCCCAGTATGCTTCTGCCATTTGAGGATCAATTTTTATTGCTTCGGAAAAATCTTTAATGGCGCCTTTATAATCCGCAGGTTTTTTGGAATACATTTTTTCCTGTCCTTTCGCCAAAAAGTCATAGGACGTTTTTTGGGCAGTCAGTACTATGCTGGTATATAAAAAGAATAAAGTAAAAATGAAGTTTTTCATAAACTTTTATAACTATTGACCTGCAAATTAAAACAAAATGTTAACACTTTTCAAAATTAACCCGGATATTATTGTTGCAGATCGATTTTAAAAATGCAGTTTATAGTTTTGTAGCATTATATGCAAGCAGGTATAACCTGCCGATAAACCGGAAATGATTTGGTATTCGTTAGTCACAGACAAACATTTATTAGGAGGCTGTCTCAAAATCACTTTGTGTTCGCCGCGGCGAACTTTGTGCCAACCTTTGGGTGCTTTGTGGTAAATATAAGTAATTGAACCACAAAGGAACACTAAGTTCCCACTAAGAAAATCCGAAGTTAATTTTCATTAATTTAGCTTTTGAGACAGCCTCAACTTGCAGGAATGGCCTTATAAGTTACCCAACCATTCTTTAAATTTTTCCATTTTTTTGGGGTTGTTGGCAATCCATTTTGTCACTTCTTCCGAATTAGCAGACTGGGAAATATAGTAACTGAAGGCTTCACAATTTTCAGACTCCAGCAGGCTATTAAATCTTGTCACATAAAAATCCCACCAGAAACCTTTATTATCTTTTTTTAATTCACCTAAAACACTGAAGAATGAACCATTATTCTCGGCAAATAGTTCCATCTCACTTTTCTTCTTGTTTTCTTTTATATACTTCGATGCGGCCAGCATACTGACCATCATATCCGCAGCCCCAAATTCATCGTCTTTGGTAGAAGAGGACGAAATATTTACATTAATTTTCTTTTTGCCTTCTTTTGTAACCCCTTGCCCTAACTGTTCTATTAAACTTTGGTAGTATAATTCCGAACGTTTTGAATCCGGTTCTACCATGAGAAAATAGTATAATGACATCAGGCATTTCACCCGCTGACCTTTTATTTGCATGATAGCCGCTAAAATAATGTGGCTGCTTCCATGGCTTGGTTTTGCCAAAACAGCATTAATGGCAGCTTCCTCGGCTTTTTCGTAATCTTTTTGATTAAACAACGTCAGTGCGAGGTTGTAATTTAATAAATTGCTGTTCGGATATTTTGCCAATCCGGCTTCAAAAGATTTGATTGCCTTGTCGGGCTGGCCAAGCATATCCTGTGAACTGCCTAAAACGATGTACGACTCTTCGAGATAATCTGTGTTTTGCTCAATAACAATTCCACTGTGTTTTATCGCTTTATCGTATTGCTGTGTGACCATATACGTGTATGACAATTCATAATTGGCCACCAGTGAATTGTTATCAATCTCCAAAGCGGCTTTATACTTTGAAATTGCTTCATCATATCTGCCCTGGTCATGCAATGCCGTTCCCTGGGAAACTAATTCGTTGATTCTATCATTCTGACCGAAAAGGCTTGCGGTTAAAAATAATCCTAAAGTCAATGTGATCAATAGTTTCATGGCTGTTGGTTTATATTTATAATTTTAAATAATGAGGACTTTGGTTTTTTGATGTTTAAATATTTGTGTGAACAGTTTACAACTCTATCGAGTTCAGTAATGAGTTAATCCTTATTTACCCGCGTGAAAAGCATGTGATGAAATCAACCCAATAACGATGATCACTAGTGCTATTGCAGTGAAGGTTTCTTTCGTAATATACTTTTCTTTGTATTTTTTAGCATAGTTTAATAATGCTCTCCAGTTATATGAAATATGGAGTATTACAAATAAAACAAATAAAATACCAGCAACATTATGGGCAGACATCCAAAAATGCCTCTCTATCGATAATTGGTCAAATTGAAGGCTATGATTAATAAACCCTGTAAATGGGAGGCTTAAACATGATATAAAAAGGGCTGATGAAATAAATGCACGTTTATTAAACTGTTTCATTTTTACAACTTGTTCCATGAAAATTTAAATTTAATGTTTTTGATCATAACGTATGACCGATCATAATTTATTTGGTTTAATTGGGTTAATTTTTTATTTGAATTTAACAAAAGTTGATTATGTTTTTTTCAAACAATTATAAATACTTTCTCATGTATCTCTCCAGTTCATTAAAGGCTAATGGATATTTTTCTCTTCTATCATTAATAGAAAAAGGAATTACAACATCATCTCCAATATATTTTTGTAATAATTTGTTAAGAACATTATCACCCTCAAAAGGACATGTGATTTCGTATTCTCTTATGAAATTGATATTTTCGGAGTATTTTTCTAAGAAAGCATCTGATATTAAACTTTCTTTAGGATTATCAAAATGCAAGCAAGACCAACCAAATTTTTCAAACTGAAAATCACATTTATCATCAAGCAATCTGCTTATTCGCTGCTTACCTTTATTAAATACATGTTTATACTTTTCTGTTTTCATAAAAACCCTTGAATTAAAAGGTTCAAATGTAGATTTCGTAGCATTAAATTGTTTTGCATCTATTGCTATTTTATAATCTTCAATTGAATTGAGTTTATCATCTGATAGTAATATAAATTGATCTTTTATATCTAATTCAATAAAATAATTTTTCTTATTGATATTTTGTATTTCTAAAGTAGAGAAGTTCTCAGATTGAATGAATATTGCATTTTTCACATCTGACTTTTGAATGAAATAATTGTAATTAATAATAAACCCTTTTTTTGAAATTAAGACAGAGTCAATGATTTGCTTTAAATCACGACCATTATCAATATTCTCGTCATATAAATTAAATCCATAAGAAAAACTGGAACCCCCATATTTTAGATAGGTACCAGGATATTTTAATTTTAGTTTATATAAATGAACACAATTTTCTTTTACCTCACTTATATTTTTGATTGTCAATAAATAAGCAATAAAATCCTTATAAATATCCTCTTTTAAATCATTTGCAAAAGTCAATTTGTCTGAAAATGAGTTTCTGTTTAAAGTTAGAGGCAAGGTAGCATCATTATCAAAAACGCTAATAATTGGCACATCTGAAATAAGCCCCAAATCCAAAAATGTATCCGAATAATAATTATTTAGGCCGAAATTATTCTTCTCGATTACAATTCCATTACAAGAAAATTCTATCTTAGTAAAGTCTTCAGAATACGTCCAAAGCACTTTATTAAATCCATCGGAATCAATTGCATTCCATGTTTTCGGAAGCTCCTCGTTAATATCAGGATCAAATTTCTCATTGAATGCTTTTAATTCTTTATTAAATAAAAGATATTTTATTTGAGGTTTAGAAAGAGTATACCATTCATTCCAATTTATATATCCCGATCCATAATATGTGTTTTTAATTTCAAATTTTTCTAATGTTTCATTATCTATCTTTATTTTAATAATGGTACCTACTTCTAATCCGTCCGTTTTTAAAATATTGATTTGAACAGTATTTATATCTGCTTTAAATTTATAACCATTAATATTGATTTTTTTTGTTTCTACTTCAATTTCTTTTCCTATTAAGAATGCAGCCAAAACACCTATGCCAAATCTTCCATTTCTTCTTACCTTTATACTTCCTTTTAAATCAACGAATTTCTTTTGCCATTCTATACTTTTTCTATAAGAAGCACCTGCACTTAGAAAATAATTTTTTATCACATCGACGTCCATTCCTATTCCATTATCTGAAATAATAAAATAGGCATCTTTTTTTTCATCTTTGATTATTTCAACTATAATTGACGGCTTATATTCTTGATTCCCATTTTTATTTTCTATCACTTCTCGTTCTTTACAAGCATCAACAGCATTTTGTATTAATTCTCTAACACCATAAGTGGGATTGTCGCCATAAAGAGGTGCAATTAATAGCTTTATAATTTCGTCATTAGCCTTGAAAAAAATGTTATCAGCAATATATTCTTGTTTAGAAATAAATATTTCATTTTCCATATTTGATGTTATCCGTCTATATTTTATCTCAGGCCTATTTTCAGTTAATCGGCCATAAAGTTCACCTAAAACAGCCCACGAAATATCTAATTCATATTGAATATCTTTAATAAGGTTTGTGAGTTTTAAATACATTATGCTATCATCTGGAGATGCAGTTACGAATATGCTCTCAGGGTCATCTTGATATTTTAGATCAACGCTATCAATTGCAAGGTGTGCATTATGCTCCGTCCCTGAAATAGGGCTTGAAAAAGTTTTTATCTTTAATAGAGTTTTAGAAGTTCTGGTATTATCAATTTGGATATAATCTGCAATTCTTAATAATACCATTAAGTAAATTGCATGACAATCGCAAGGTGTTCTTCTAACTTGCTTTCCGTATTCTGACTCAACATAATCTGCACATTTCCTTAACGCCATTCCATGACTTCTTGCAATCAAACCAATCATATTTCTAATTTTTAAATCGAGTCCTACCGCAAATTCAAGAATCTCGGGCTTGGCAGGAAAGCCATTAATCGCAATTTCATGAGCAATTCGTGCATGGTGCCGTCTAATGAATTCGCCAATTAATTTCTTATGATTTTCATTTATCTCACCTGGTTTTGAAAAAGGGGGTAGTTCTATTATTGCATTTTCATCTCCAAAAATTGATTTCAATTGTTTGCCACTAAATTTTTTTGATTCAATAAAAAAGTCCTCCCACAATTCTTTCCAAGTATATTTATCAAGTTCCTTAATGCGGATAGTGTCATATTCTCCTTCTATAAGGCATAGAAATCCTTCAAGATTTATATGCATACCAATATCATGAAGAATTATAGATAATATATAATATGCAATGTCCTTATCTTTAAGAATATTATTAAAAGTTGAATCCGGAATTAAATCGTCAGAAGACGTTAAGACATTTTGAATATGTTTTAAACCATGGTCAGTATATTCGCTAAAAAAATATAATCTATTGTCTCTATAAATCTCCCCAAAATTAGAAATGGTTGTATTTACAATACCATTTAATTCTGCATTTATTTCCAATTTTGTTTTAAATCTACTTGTTAATATATTGTCTGTCATTTATGTCTTATTTTTCAGTATTTGATAACTACGATTTAATAAACGCCACCGAACTTATATTTTCAGATATCCTTTATATGGTTTTGTCAATTCCTTAATTTTTAAACACAACAAATATAAATATTATTAAGTATAACAAAAAATGGAAATATTTTTTGCTCGGATAACTATAAATGCTTCATTTCTATTATTACTGCTAAACATTCCTTGTTTTCGCTTTTAGCAGAAAAGTCCAATTCATTTTTAGCAAACTGGATATTGCGTTTAAGAACCAATTTATCATCTAAGATATTTTGCAATCTTTCATAGATATCTCCATTCTTTTCTTTTAATTGGTCCAAAATTGCATCAATATCCAAAGGAGTTTTTGAATACAAAAAACATAAAAAATCCTTTCCCTTGGTATTGTCAAGAGTAATTAAATGGTCCTCATCCGGTATGGCGATGTTGTTCTTTTTATAACAAAGAAAAGGGCTGACAGATTTATCATGTGGAAAAAGCTTAGATACATTATTCGTAAGATCACTGCAAAAAACATAAACAAAAGCAGGCTCATTAATGGATAAATACATTCGATATTGTTGACCAGAAATCAGGGAACCAGTTGTTTTGTATTTTATAATTTCAGGTAACCCATCAATATTATCTTCATTATCTTCAACAGAAGATAATGCAACAGCTTTTATTTCCTGATTATTAGAGAGTATTAGCGAAATTGAACATGCCAGATCATTTTTAGCAGGTTCATCAGGTTTAATTTTTTGATACGGTACTGGCTCAACGGCATATTTTGTAAATCTGGCAAGATCAGAATATTTTACCCAAATGAATCCATCATTACCCCATAGGTATCCCCAACTGTTCATTATTTCGAAAGCGCCACCGGCGACATTGTCATCATACCCTATAATACACAATGCATGTCCTGAACATGAAGGGCAATTATTCGGATCTTCAACAGGGATCCAAATATTCTGTGCTGCAAAAAAAGAATTTGGGCAAATAATGCCAATAACAACGGGTAGATTTTCACTTAATGACTTTTTTATTGATGCAATTTTAAATTCTTCACTATCATTAATATTAAATAATCGGTTATAATCTTGTATTTTATTTAATGCTGCTTTTTTTTCAACATCAGCAGGAATGCTGGCAGGACAACTTACATTAAAATCATAAAAAAATGGCACACCATAAACAATCATTTTATTGAATGCATAGGTTATATCTGTCCCTGAAGAGCAATCTATATCATAACTTGGTTTTATTTTAGTGTAAATATACCACGGAGAGAAAACTTTTTCAGTTATCTTTTCCTTGTCAGTTATGTTATTTTGAATTGCGTATAATATAGTTCTTGCTGCATAAGCAGTTGCCCATGCAGTACAATTGGAATAAGGGCTTTGATTACCCGGAACAGGACAATAGTTTTTAAGTGAAATCTTTGAAACGAATGCCTGATAATCCTTTTGTAGCAATTTTGCTTTAATAGGTATGCTTTGATAATTTGTATCATTTAGGACGCATCCTGTCTGATATTTTTGCGAATAAATGCTACTTACAAAAAATATGCAAGTAAAAATACAAAAAAATCTTTTTAGCATAGGTTACTTTTTAAGATAAAAGCGAAAATTAATATTAGATTCAATATTTGGAATTTGCTTGTCGCCTGTCTTTGTCTGAACCTCCATGCCTGCATTTTGAAAAATCTCAGTTATTGTCAAATTAGTATTTTCTATGTATTTTAATATGCCCTGTGTATAATAACTTAAGGAACCTGTGGATTCTGAAGCTGTTTGCCCGGGCATAGCAGCATAACCTATCAAAATGTTTTTTAGCGTAGGAGATGTTTTACCTAAAGAAGGCAAAGACAATCCAAACGGATTATTTCTGCATGCATCAAGAATTATAATATTTACTTTACATCCCGCACCCTTCATTTGCGTTAAAATCCTGTTCATGTCTATACATTGACTTTCCGCGTCATCCGGATAGCTCAATTTTGCATCGGTAGGAATGAGATAATTCGTTCCATTGAATTGAACACCGTGTCCTGAATAATAAAATAATGCCACATCATAGCTTTTTAATTTATCACCAAAATCGTTTATTGATGTTACCATACTTTGATAAGATGCATTTTGCTTCGGCCCTAATACAACAAATCCCAACCTTTTTAGTGAGGCACAAACAGAGTTCCCGTCGTTGATAGGGTTTTTCAGTGGCATTCCCTTATTATAGGCTGCGTTACCAATAACAAGTGCCAAACGTTTAGGGTAATACTCATCTGTTTTAATATATTTTTTCACATACTTAATTTCTGATTTAGTTGTTCCCCTGTTATTAATTGCCAAAATATAAATTTTGCTTAATTCTTTGCTTAGCGTTATTTGTTGTGAAAACGTAAAACTACATTCTGTACCGACCTGACTAACAAATTGTCCCTTTTGATTAGCTCGCAGTGTATCATTAACATACAACTCCACAGATTGAAGTGAATTAATGTCTGCGTCTATGCATGCCTGAACATAATATTCATTAACGTTTGTTGAATCAGAACTACTTTGCGGCATTATCCATGTAATAATAGGTTTTTGAATTTTAAATATAAAGGGCATACTCATTCCGCTAAAATTGTGATTTTTATTTATGACTCCGCTCCCTTTACATTTTTCGCATGAAACACTATATTTGTATATGGTACTGCCTTTACAATATGGACAGACAACCCAAGTATAATTTGGCGAATTTCCTGTGCCATTACATGCATTACAGTATCCTGAATAACCATTACCATTACACAATTTACAAGTGGCTTTTTTATTAGTTTTTACATAACCGTTACCACCACAAGCTTTACAATTTGGATTATAATTTTTATGCCCGTCCATCATGTATAAAATACATGCAGCACAAGGTTCTGTTAAAACATATTCTGGATCTTTACCTGTTCCTTTACACCGAACACATTGAATTTTTCCTAAACCATTGCATGTAAAGCATTTATCATAATCTTTGACCTTCCCACCATTACAATTATTACAGAACTTTTCCTCAATAATCTTACCTATTGAACTACACTTTGGACAATCTTCACTTGCTTTATAATTAGCATCAATTTTAAAAACAAAATTTGGAGCCGTCAAGTCTTCAGGAATCTTCCAAGTAATCGATTTGCTACCACATTTTACTGAGCCCAAATCGCCAGATATTCCACCATAAGGTGATTGAAAACTATTTCCCCCATCATTAGAATAAAAGAATTTTATATTAAAATTCGTTTCATCATCGCAATCGGAGATATCGTATCTTAACTGAATAGAATTACTGCTATAATTATAATAAGCTACAATATTTTCAATTGATTGCGAGAAAACTCCAGATGGCAAAAAATTCAATACTGATAAAATAATGATCTTAGCAATTTGTTTTTTCATTCGAAAATAAAATTAAAATTTAACAAACTTAATATGGCAATAGGATGTTTATAATAATTCGCATTTATGTTTTTATCAAATCCTCTGGTTAATATAATTATTAAAAAATTACGAATTCTTCTGCATTTAGTCGTGATATCATTTTTCAGCTTTGTTTTTACTATTTTATATTTTTTATCACAAATATAAAAGTATTAACACACATTAAACAAAAAGCTTTTGAATATTTATTAAAGTATAGAATTACCTTTTTTATGATTTGAGCTTGTTATAAACTACCTTACAAAATTCATATATTCCTTCCGTTCTCTAATTGGCGGCTCTATCTTACCAGCGGCAGCTTCTTTCATTTTTAACAACCATGCCATATTATTTCCCAGCACACGCATGATCTGTTTGCCTTCAATGTCTTGTTCTACTTCGCCGGGCGCTGCGCCGTGTATTACATTCCAGTAATTGGATGTGGCTAGTATCTTCTCTGAGTAAGAAAGATAATGGTACAGGCAGTCAAGAGTTGCTGAACCTCCCGTCCTTCGCACCGCTGTAATGGCTGCTGACACTTTGTGCCGGAAAAAATTCCCGTTCACACCCGAAACAAAGAAAAGGCGGTCCAGGAAGCTTTTCATTGTTCCCGCCACGCCGGAATAATAAACCGGCGAACCCAGGATAATGCCGTCTACAGTTTTTATCTGCTGTATCCACTGGTTCAGGTCATCGGTCTTTATCACACACTTCTCATCCCTGTTCATGGCACATTTGCCGCAGCCGGTGCATCCATGTATCATTTTATGCCCGATATGCAGGACCTCAAACTCAATACCCTGTGCTTTCAGTTCATTGCCCACCATAATTAATGCTTGAAAGGTGTTTCCTTCATTGTTGGGGCTTCCGTTTATTGCTATTACTTTCATTTTGTTTTCAAATAATTTATTGTCTGTGATTGAATTAAAAAGCTGCAATGTACAATTTTATTGATTTATGGAAAAGCTTACTTCGATAACGGTATTTCCTTTCATCATTGACCAAACCGGGCAGTACTTATCTTCCGACAGGTGTATCACTTTGTTCATATCATCTTTTGTGACATCAGGAGATTTAAGATCTATTTCAATAAAAATGGTTTTAAAGCCCGTCGGGTGTTCTTCTCTTCTTGATCCTTTTGCATGAATTTCACAAGCTGTGATTGTTTTGTTCATCTTTCGCAAGAACGTCAGTATGGCGCTTCCTATGCAGGAAGTTAAGCTGAGAAGCAGCAGTTCCAGTGAAGTATAGCCCAGGTCATCTCCCAGTGGCGAGATATAATCAATAGAGACAGGAGTGTTTTCTCCGACCGTCCCAGTAAAATGCAACCTGTCATTAATAAGCCTGACAGAAGCGTTCAATTCTTTCGATTTATCAGTCATTTTTCCTAATTATTTTGTTTTAAAATTCGATTTTATATTATTGTTATGCATTACCGCATTATTACAATCCGATCCCATTCCTGATATTGCCGGACAGATCATTCAGAAACCGCGCCATGTAAGCCCCGTCAACCACATCATGATCCAGCAGCACCGTCATGTTCAGCACCTCCCTGACCTCCACCGTGTCATCAACCGAAACGGGTTTTTTCGTTATTCCGTTTATTCCAAAACATACCGGATGAACTGATATTGGTATGAACCAGCCGTTTACATTACCGACCATCCCAATAGAAGTAACCGCCACGTTTCCCATTTTACGATACGCAAAATGAGGATGTTTTAACAAGTACCTCCAGAAAAATCTTCTGACACATCCGGGCAGCAGGTAATACAGCCGTTCTGCCCTGCCCGGACTGCGTTGAAGAACTATTTTCCCATCGGCAAGGTTTTCATTTTTTGCATCATTTATTTGTGCAGTTATGGATTCGATGCTTCGTTCATTCGCTTTTTCGATGACCAGCGGGATCGGGACTTTTTGCCCGTTCAATTCTTTCTCAACTGCCATCGAGATATTGATATCATTGAAAATTACCAGCTTTTGTTTTCCTTTGAGATAGGCAGCAACCTGTTCATGGTCTTTGATGGTAAGGCTGATGGCTTTTATAAGCCAGGCAGTGAATGAAATTTTGCCGGTTTCGTTTTTATACTTTTTAATTTTTTTCCTGCTGTCCGTCACATCAATTTCTATCATGGAAGCAATATGGTGCTTCTTCAGCCCAAGTGCGCACACATCAATCGTGGCAATTCTTATTTTTTGAAATTTCTGTATCTTGTATCCGGCCATTTATTTATCTGTTTTGGTATGAAGTACAAGCTGTTTACTTTAAGATAACATCATACTATTGCGCTCCACATTTTTAGTAAAAAACATAACCTTCATTTTTTTATTTGATGTCCGCCGCGGCGGATATTTTTCATCAATTTATTTCACCTCGGTCCTAAAGGATGTAAATTGATGAAAACCAATACTTCCTTTAGGATAAGAGGCAAAGAACGAATATTCTTTACATCCTTTAGCATAAAATTTTTTACCCGACAATAGTAATTTTATTTTATTCAAAAGTAAAATTTTTTGCAATAAATTTCAAACGGAAATTTATTTAATTGATCAACGATTCCGGAAATTGTATCCGAGGCCCACGCCCAATGTATAGCGGGTAGTGAACCCAAAAGCGGGAACACCTTTTTTGTCAATCACAGTCCATAAGCCCGGAGAGAATTTCCCGATCCGGAACAGTCCGGGATAGACATTGGCATTGATAAAATAGTCACTCACATTGCTTATCTGCAGCGAGGCCAGCAGCGAATTATTTTTATCATAAAACACCCCGATACTGAATGGCGTGGTAATACTTACCTGTCTAGCCCTCCCGGGCAACAGGTACCGCTCACCCGAACGCACACCCGCACCGGCCGAGATCGCGGCGCCGTTCGGAAATTTCCAGGATACACCGATCAGGGTGCCCATTCCCATCCTGGTAAACAAGGACAGCCTGCGTTCAAAAGGCAGCTCCCATTTGAAGGAATAATATTGTCCGCAATTGTACAAAGAAACATCCGTGAATGTCAGGGAAGGTTGCAGGCTCCAGTCGGCCATGTGAAGCTTCTGGCTGAAAAACCTGCATACTTTTTCAGAGCTGAACAAGGCTACACCAGCAAAATTAAAAATGTACACATCGGGTATGGGATCGCTGTTGCTGCCTGTATATCCATTGTTTTCCACGGTCTCATTCAGTAGATCGGCTGCCATCAGGGTGATAAAACCCAGCAGCTTCGGGCATTTTACATTATGATAACGATACCACTCAGATATTGTAACATACGACATCCCACCTCCAATCACGTGAAGTATATAATTTGGCATCCACTGTCCGCCATCCCTGCTGAAGGTCAAAGGAAGCAACTCGGTCCTCGTGAACTTCCACCATCCTACTTCACCGATCACTTTTATAGGGTGACCCAGGTTCCAGAAAACATTTTTAGCAGATGTTTCATAAGGAAATTTTAAAATCTGCCGGTCATGGTCGGTAAGCTGGCAAATATCATAGCCCGAGTTTAATACTAATGACAGCGGGTTAAACATCCCCTGGGAACCATAGGTGTATCCGTGGTAAAAATAATATGGTTTTACTGAAATGCTGTCGTGGCGAATACTGTCGTTCTGGGCGGTGGCGGTTACATTCAGTGCCAGGATCAACGTAAGTATCCAGAGTAAACGATAAAAATATAAACGTTCAGATATTTTCGACTTTAACATGACCATCATTCTCCCGTTTATATTTTGCTCGAACTTTTGCGTTGCAAAAATAAAAATTATTTGCAGTGGTATAAAATAAAAACTCCCAGAGTCTTCGAAACTTCGGGAGTTTTACAAATTATAAGTCAGAGATTCAAATTTCGCTTCGCCGACTGAGAAAAACGTGAAGGCGAAATTGTTATTATTTTTTGCAGTTTTTAACAATAAAACTACCGATGTTTTTTCCTGCAACCTGATATGCAGCCATAATTCTCAGGCCGCCATCGTAATTTGCAAATGAAACAGACTCGCCAATGATTTTGGTCGCCATAATAGTGGCCAGCACATTTGAAGGATTAGCCGATTCAATCAATGTTGCCTGAATATCGATATTGGTATCCTCGCCTATGCTTTTTCCGCCAACAGACAATCCGGTATAAACGCCCGGTTCAATTTGTACAGTTTGAATTTTAAGCGTATAGGTGGTGGAAGCTTCTCCGGTAACTGCGGTAGCCACAATTCCTAGTTTTTTCAATGAGTTATTCAGCCATTTCATAAATTCCGGTTCGAAACGTGCGGCCTTATCTTCTTTCCATTTTGCAGCCCATGTATCCCCCGAGCCGGATTTCATCTTGTTTTGTTCCTGAGTTTTCTTAGTAATATAGTTTTCTTCAGTCATACCACCCACAACCATGTTGTCATAATTGAACACAACACTCAGCGCAGTTTGCCCATTAAGTACTTTCACACTTCCGTCAATGAGTTGTGTTTTCCCATTGGTAAACCCGGGTTGAGCATAGCTCATGGCTGAAGCACAAACAATAGCGATAATTAGCAAGAAGATTTTTTGCGTTTTCATAAGTAATTTTTTTGTTAATTAATAAAATATTTTAAACAAAGGTAAAATAATTTTGTAAAAAAAAAGAGTTACAAATATGGCATCTACAAAAAAAATTTGTTTCCGTCTGAACTATTCCTTTATAATCTTCTTTACCACGACACCATTATCTGTCCTCACTTTAATAAAATACATTCCCCTGGCAAAGCTGGAGATATCAATAGCAGTCTTATTTTCGGCCGTTTCAAATAGTCTAATGAGCTGCCCCTGATTGTTCGACACTTCTATAACCGACTTTTGCGGGCTTTCAATGGTAATATTGTCTGTTGCCGGGACGGGATATATCCGGATACTATTATCATCCGTTATTTCGGTGGTTGCTAAATACTGGTAGGTATCCCCGCCTTTGTAAACGATATAATTTGCGAACAACCCGACCACGTCACTGCCATAGGAAATATACATATAACCATTGAGACCCCATTCCGGCCCCCATGAATTTCTTAATATCCAGTATCCGCCTCCCGCAACGGAAGCGCTGTCGCACCAGCCGACCAGCACCACGCAGTGGTCGAAAATCAGGCCATTGCCGGTATATATATCGCCTGAATAAGTGCTCCATTCCGAACTTGCAGCACAGACATCAACCCACACCGGGCCGTAATTGTATATGGCGGATTTGATATTTGCATCAGGGGGCATGCCCAGAAAATTCGCGCCAGGAACGGTGACAAAGCTGTCGATGGTCTCATGGTATGTAAATGGGCCGCCGCACGCACCGGAAATTCCGTTGGTCAGGTCTTGTGTCCATGGATAGTCCGATTCATAAACAGCGCCCTGCGGGGCCATCCAAAAACTGTGCGGGCACAGGCCGCCGTTGCAACCCAGCGATAACGTATAACAATTGGTCACGTATGCTTCTGAAATGTCTTTATAAACCCCATCTTTTATACTGATGTTGCATTCCAGGGTTCCCACGCCGGCAAAAGCCCAGCAGTCGCCACATTGGTGCTGGTCTGCTATGGGAGTGCATAACGGGCGCCAGTCGAAATGAGATGGAAGGTCTTTCGGCGTGGAAGTAACATGAACAGGCTTTTCCTTTACAGGAGGGACATAATTTCCGGTATATTTTCCACCTGAAATTATAGTTACCGTAAAATTGTCAATTGCCGGAGTATCCTTTTCCCACGGGCGTCTCAACTCCAAATTAAGTTCAGTAGTTCCCCCCGAAATGCCAACATATCTGATGGCCTGTGTGCCGGACTGCCCAGCCAGGACCTTTCCGTCAATTTTCAAAGGGTCGGGATCATGGATAAAATCATCATCCCCAATCTGTGATATGGAATGCATTTTTGTTTTTTCAGCAGCAGTTTTTGCTTCACACCAGATATATCCGGTTGATGCCTTCCTGGGCAGCTGAACTTCTAATACCTGATCCGGGGCGAGCATAATCGTTTGCCCGTTATTGCTTTTTGTTGCGGTGACAAAAATTTGGCCAGAGGAATTAACCGCAAACAAAACAAAAAATGCAACTAAAAAAGTGTATGTTTTTTTCATATTTATTATTCTTTTTTTACTCAACAAATATAAAACATTTTGATTGAATTCGTCGAAAATGAATAACCTCGCTCAGACAATGAAATAATAAATTAGCAAGTTAGGCATAACTCCGACATTCAGCTGTCTGAGCATTTAATAGTTCTGATCAGAAAAGAAAGGTTGCCAGCAACAAATGCTACACATCTACAATTTTATTCTTGATTGCAAACTTGATCAGGTCGACCGTGCTCTTGAGTTCCAGCTTCTGCATGATATGGTTTTTATGTGATTCGACCGTGCGTATGCTGATGAACAGCTTATCTGCAATTTCCTGGTTGCTTAATCCGCCGGCAAAATGTTTCAGGATTTCAATTTCCCTTGTCGTGAGCTTGTCTTCCGAGCGTTCCGGCTGGTTGTCGGCAGTCTTTGCTTTCTGTACATAACTTTTCAGGATGACATTTGATATGGACTCGCTGAAATATTCTTCTCCGGCATGGATGGCCCTGATGGCATCGATGATTTCTTTGCGTGTGGTGTTTTTTGGCAAATACCCTTTAGCGCCGGATTTAATGGCGTTAAAAATAAAATCTTCACCTGTGTACATCGACAGGATCAGTATCTTGATATGCGGATGGGATACAGAAAGCATTTTGGCAATTTCCAGCCCGGAGATTTCGGGTAATGAAATATCCATGATGATGATATCAGGATCCTGCAACTTTAGTTTTTCTTTCAGCACATGAAAATCGGATGCTTCGCTGATGATATCAATATCATCAACATCGGTGAGCAATGATTTAATGCCATCGCGCACTATCTGATGATCGTCGACGAGTATGATTTTTATTTTTTCCATAGGAGCATTTATGAATGATTTACTGGAATTTTTACTTTCACTTCAGTACCTTTGCCTAAATCGGAATGCACATTAAATGTACCTCCCAGCATATAAGCACGTTCGCGCATATTATAAATTCCGTTCCCCACATATTTATGCGTAGTACCAAATTTAAACCCTTTTCCATTATCTGCAATCGTAAGGAGGTAGAAATTTTGTTTTTTTTCGAATTTTACAGATATCACCGATGCCTTTGCGTGTTTTACGGAATTGGTTATGGCTTCCTGTGCAATGCGGTATAAATACATGATGCATTTGTTGGTGAGCACCTTGGGATTTATAGTGTTATCGGCTGTAAAATTTATTTCAATGCCGGTATGCTCTGATGTTTCATTGCACAATTTACGAATGGCATTAATAATACCGAACTCTTTCAATCCCGCGGGCATCAGGTTGTTTGACATCCTGCGTATTTCATCTATGGTTTTATTAAACAGGTTTCTCAGGTCATCAAATTTCTTTTTGTTTTTTTCATCGCACACCTCAATGCTTTCTACTTTCAGTTTCAGCGCTATCATGGTCTGCCCCAGCCCGTCGTGAAGATCGCGCGCCAGACGCTGGCGTTCAATTTCCTGGCCATCGATGACCCACGAAAGCCGTTTCAGACGTTCTTCCTTCAGTTGTTTCTCGACTTCTGTACGCTTCGAAATGTCTCGGATAACCGACGCAATGATCATTTTACCTTTATATTCTATAGCGCTCTCCTGAACTTCGACGGGGAATTTTTTATTGTCCTTTTTTAATGCCAGGGTTTCGTATGTATATGGCTTCAGGGGAATTTTAAACCCGCTTCCGGACTGCCGTTCCTGAAAAACATCTTTTACAGACATATTCAGCAGTTCAGCTTCTGCATATCCCGTCAAACTTGAAACAGCCTGATTAACCAGCAAAATCCTGCCGGTGTCATGCAGAAGAATTCCGTCCAGCGTGGCAGCATAAAAATGTGTAAGCCGTTCTTCGTGGTCCTTGGTTTCATCTAAATGCTGTTTAAAATCATAGATCAGCTGTTTTACAGAACCTGCTTTTTGCTCATCTCCGGTCAGAAACGAAATATTTTTGCGGATTTTTTTCAGCATGTAATACCTGTATGCAAAGACAATAATGACAATTACCGCCAGTGATATAATGATTTCACAAAACAATAGTTCCATGTGATAAATAATAGAAAACTTGAATAATTACAACAAACCTTCATAAATTATTGCAAATATACATAAATATGGTATAAAACAATGAATTTATGGAGGTTAACGAGTCCGCCAATTGGCGGATTGCGTTAGTGGGAGCGAGCCCGCCTAAATGACGCAGTCGGGCAGGTAACAATAAAATATAAAAGTTAATAGAAGAATTATTTAACTTAGCTGTCAGAAATCCTAAACCGTAAATTTTTTAATTCTTAATTTTTCACATTAAACTCATCTTTACCATGATTCTCATAGCTGACAGCGGCTCAACCAAAACTCACTGGCAATTACTAAAACCGGACAACAGGACAGCCAGCTATTACACCAAAGGCCTGAACCCATATTTTGCCGGGGAAGATATTTTTAAAAAAGTCCTGGAGAACGATCTGAAAATTAATAAAAGTGAAATCAGCCATTTGCATTTTTATGGTTCCGGCTGCGGTACAGAGAGTTCCGTTTCTTTTGTAAAAAACATGCTGCAGGAACAGTTCCCGGCAGCACACATAGACGTTTACAGCGATTTGTTCGGTGCTGCAAGGGCTTTATTCGGCCACGACAGTGGTATTGCATGCATTTTGGGCACCGGTTCTGTTTCATGCGTATACGATGGCAACAAGATAACCGACCGCGTTCCTTCATTGGGTTTTATTTTAGGTGATGAAGGCGGCGGAGCCACGCTTGGCAAAGAATTGCTCCGAGCATATTTTTATAAAAAACTGCCTGAACATATTCACAGTGCTTTCGAAAGTAATTACAACATTAGCCGTGAGGAAGTGCTTGACAAGATTTACCACAAGCCATCACCTAATGCTTACCTGGCTTCGTTTTCAAAATTTTTAAAAACAAATTTCAAGGATCCGTATATTCATGATTTGGTGTATCGTTGTTTTAAGAATTTTTTTACTGATCATGTTGCCGTATATCCCAATTTCAAAAAATTGCCGCTGGCATTTACCGGATCGGTATCTTCAAACCTGAAAGAAATTCTTGCTGAAGTGGCGAAAGAATTCGGCACCACAGTTTCAAAAATCATGAAAGAACCGATGGACGGGCTGGTGGATTTTCACAAAGGAACTTCAGAATAATTCGTAATTCTGCTTGCAAAAACTTATCGCAGGTCGTCAATGATACTTTTAATAATGGAAAAGTTTGCAACAAAAATATCATAATCGCTGCCTAGGTTACCAATAGCTTTTTTATTATGGTTTTCAAACAGGTTTCGGTGCCTGCCTATGGCGATATAAAGCTTTTGCTCTTTCAGGGATATTTTTATTTCCGAATTGTATTTGCTGCAATAATCCTGAATCATCCGCACCGTATTTGCCGAAATTACAGAACCGGAATAATCAAGATCCTGATGTTTAAACGTGATGAATGCAGGTGGTACCGGCCTGTTAACATCACAAATAGTAAATTGCCCGTAAAAAAAACTTTTATAATAACGAAATAGATTGACCTCACATAATTTGAACGGAATATTATTATAGCTGCCGCTCATACAGTCATCACCTTCATAATTAAAATCTTTCTTTGGGATAAATCCGGAATTGAGCAGGGATTGAAAATGAATTTTCTGAAAAGGCATGATTTCTTGCATTTCCGGGTTATGTTCCCTGATAAAATTAAATACATCATCTTTAAAATACAATTTTGATTTTTTCAACCCGGAGGAAGGTGCAAAACTTCTAGGTTTAATAAATATCATCAACCCAAAGAGCAGCGTACCGAAAAAGGATGTAAATATAATCCAGCCCTCAAATTGGTCCATGTGATTATCATACAGATGCTTTAAAAAATCGAAAAAATTATTAAAAAGAAAGGCGCTGATAATAGCTAATAATATGATCTTATTAATAAGCCCTTTCCTTATTACATAATTATATTCTAATAGGTGTTTATATATGATTTCCGCTATGGTCATAATGAAGCTACACTGTTTTAGGCATATAGTGGTAGTTGAAATACTAATTATAAAACCACCAGTTTAACAACCGACTTTTGTTTCCCCGATATCAGCTTTACCAAATACACACCTTGTGCAAAGCCACTCAGATCAATCGTCTCAGAATTGGTTCCCGTGCGGACTGCAACACTTTTATTTAAGAGTTGTTGCCCGTAAGCATCCGAAATTTCGATAACGCTGGTATTTTCGGATGTACTTTTCCAACTGACCACAATGCTTTCAGTGGCGGGGTTTGGGTTGATGGTCAGATGCTGAAAACTGCTGTTTTCAGTAATCCCAACACTGTATATATCAACGGTGTCGCTGAAATTCGCATTCCCGCAACTGTTCGTTGCCGTGAGTGTTACGATATACGAACCATTTGAAGAATAAATATTTGTCGGGTTGGCTTCGACAGAATGATTGCCGTCTCCAAAATCCCATTCATATGAATATGCATTTGACGTTGTATTTGTAAATGCTACAATATTATCGGGGCCGTTAATGGTAAAGTATGCTTCAGGTACACCGGAATAAACAACTGCTGTTACAGGCACCCTCACGCTCTTGCACGCACCTGCCTGCACCTTCCAGTTGTAAAAATAATAGTACGTCGAACTGTTATAGCTGCTACCGGTAATACTTAATATATCATTCACCGAGTATGGATAAACCGCTCCGCCGGAATTACGGAAAAGCCTTTGCACGGGGCCTGTGTTGACAAGCCTGTAATTGGTTCCTGCAGGAATATTCCAGTTCAGAACAATAGTAGTTTTTCCTAATGCCAGGTTAATGATGGTATCAAGGATATCAGCACCGGAACCTGACTGCAATTTGATAGTGCGGTCACCTGCAAGGTCAGCATAAACATCAACCGAAACCAGTGAAAGATCAGTGAGACAGTCAAAAATAAGGTAATGAACGGTGGTACCGGTATAATAACCTCCGCTGCCTATCTGTGTATCCGGGGGCCCGGCTGTGAAAATTTCGTTCGTTACCGATTCTGCATAATAGTTGGTGATCGTGTCCAGCATTGCAGTCGTTAAAGTATCACCGGTGTAAATCAGGTTACCGGCAAATTCATCATCATACCAATTTATAGTTCCGTCAGAAATTGTTGCAAGCTCAGCCTGTGCAGGGCCGCATAGCGTATCATTTATAGCTGTAGGAGCATCAGGGCGCTGGACACTGATATAATTTAGACGGGTGAATGTATTTTCTCCGTATGCGTTAGATGCTTTAAGTGACACCATATAATTCCCATTTTCCAGGTACGTATGAGCTGGGTTCTGAAGGTTGGAAGTGTCACCATCGCCAAATTCCCAATGAAACACAGCAGGCGAATTGGTAGTAAGGTCCGTAAAGGTGATAAGCCCGTCGCAAGTATTGAGCGGTTCGGCAGTGAATGCAGCAGAAGGCGCCTGGCCTGAAGCAGCACAGTTGAAATCTATCTCATAGCCTCTCCCCTGCGTATATCCATCAGAATATAAATGTATAGTTATTGAATTTCCGCTGGAAATGATGGTAAACGGTGGTGTATTCCCCGTCAGGTTGCAATACTTGCCGATGAGCGGTGCCGCAGTATTCGGCCCGTCAAATAGTTCAAGGTAATCATAATTGCATGTGCCGTTGTCTCCCGGTTCAATATCAAAATCAATAAAATTAAGACTGACGGAGGTAGCACCCGGAACAGAGATAGTCACGGTGTCATTTGAATTTGCAGCATAATTTCCGAGACCACCATTATCGAGCAGCGTTCCCTGGCATACATTTACGGTGGTATTTTGATTTTGTTCCGTATAATAAATACATGGCTGTTCAATGTACAGGGAGTCAATATACGTTTCAGAAACAGTTCCGTTGGCAATGGTAAGCGTGATGATTTTCATACCCGGGGTGGAATAAATTACCTGAAAAGGTCCCGAAGTATTGGCCGTCAAAGGAAGGGCATCGTTACCGAAATCCCAGTTGTAGCTCAGTATATCTCCGCTTGAAGCATCGGTGAAATTTATCTGTTGTCCGGCACAGGCATTACTGAATGCAATGTCAAAGTCCGGCCGCAGGCAGTTTGAAGTAAAAGGAATAGTGGCAATATACGGCCTGGAGTTATGTTTCGAAATTGTAAGAACTGCCGAGCTCCCTAATACAGGAGGAAAATGCAGGGTAAGCGGAGTAGAATTGAGGCTGTCACCTGCAATGAGCTCGCCGTCAACAACGAGTGTTGCGAAGCAATGAGAACAATTACTTGTATTGATGGTAAAGGAAGTATCGTGGCAATCAATGGATGCTTCGTGCGATGCAGCAATAGTATCAGGAAACGCAGTCCAGATTTTCATGGCAGGATCTCCGAAATAATGAAACAACTCATGGGTGTAATTATCATCGCCCCATGTCTGGATCATTCTGATAATTCCCTGATTCATCACGTCACCCATCGTATATACAGGCTCATGTGCTATGGGGCTCCCCACAGGATCATCGCCACTACCGGTTAAATTGGGTATCAGTCCGGGGGTTGCCCAGATAGCATCAAACATCCCTTCAATAAGCCCATCGTTGAAGCCGCTCCAGCTGTAATAAGCCGCTCCGAACACGCCTACCGCGCCTCCGTTAGCCTTACGGAGAAATTTTTCAGCAAAACATTCGCTCAGCTGGTATTCGCCGGTATGGCAATTAATGCTAAAAACCACAGGCAGTTTATTGCCGTTGTTCAGCATATCAATATCACTGGTCACAAATTCAGGTGATGCCCATCCTGAGCCACCCACATAACCATGATCGCGGTGAGCGAGAAACAACCTTCCGTCGGCAGAATTCAATGCGGCTGCAATATCATTTTTGTCACCATCCCATGCATATCCGTTGCTTCGTAATAGTTCTGACGGCAATGGTTCTGAATTTGCATAAATTCCATCGTTGTAATATAATGGATTTGTAGCGGCGTCGGCTTCATAGATTCTGTCAACAGCAAATCCTTGCTGCGACTGCATATAATTCCTGATTTCCTCCATGGTAAGCACAAAGCGCCGGTCTTCATATGAATTATTATCATCATCCTGAAAATAGGCGCAACCTACTCCCTTAGAATAAAAAGCCGGCTGAACAGGCGGATTTTTTTCATAGCTGATAATTTTATTAACCACGGTCATAGCTTCTGCTGCAGTAGAAACCGAAATTCTTCCGAAGGCCATATCAGCCACGTAATCCGTCGTTCCATCCATGCAGGCATAATACAGGTCTGTCGCAAAATTGTCACCATAAGTCGGATCCTGGTGAATCTCACCAGGCACCTTATTGTGGTCGCCGATGATCACAAAATAATCAGGCTTGGGCGACCACGACTGGTATCGGCTTTGTATTTCCGATTTAACCTGCGGGCTTGTCCAGCTTGAACGTGAAATTATTTCTGTGGAATAACCAAGCTGGCTCTTCCATTTGGCAAGGCTGTCGGCAGCCTCCAGATAGTCAGCATGTGTAATGATGATATAATTTTTCGCACCGGCAATTTTAGCCTGCGACTTATTATTTGCGGCAGAAAAATACGAATCTGTTTCAGCTTTTACAGATCCATTGTTCAATACAAGGTTTTGCAGGTTTTTAAGGAAGCTGAGTGAATATTGCCCTTTTTGACTGATAAATTGTTTATTCTGTGAGAATTTAACTTCATAATCCAGTTGACTAAAGATCTTTGCCTTTCTCATTTGTGGATTATACTGTATGGGGCAAACCTGGATTACCGCCAGAGAAATACCTTTGACTTTGATAATATTAACAAGCGTTACAGGTTTTTCAGGATACCAGGTATTGCTTTGATAAAATGCCGAGTCTATAGTAAATTCGGGTTCCGGGTCGCCATAACGATCGGTGGCATTTCGAAGAGCAGGATAAATAAGCAAATCATCCTGTGGTGAATACGAAGAGTTTTTCAAAATTATTTTTGGCTGAGCACCATCAGGTATCATGATAATGTCGTAATGCGCAGGAAGTGCAGGCTTGCCAATGCTTTTGAGAAATGTAAAATCTTTGACACCCAGGCGGGCAAACACAGTGTTATTGAAAGTAAGCTGATAACGGTTTGTTCCGTTGAACAAATAAGCGACACTGATTCCCCTGGGTCCCTTGTCATTTATGCTTCTCAAAACCTGTTGCCCGGAAGTATTCAGCTGTGCAAAAGATTCAAAAACAAAAAGCAAGACTATTAAAACAGTGGCTATTTTCTTCATTGGCAGTGTTGCAGTTCTCGTTGATTTATAACAGACTTTTTGTTTATCAGGCTGTTTCTCAAAATAAACAATCCGCCGCGGTGGAACAAATTTACAAAAAATATGTAATCAGGAAAATAATAAATTTATGGAAAAGTAAATCCGTTTATCTTTGCTTAACAAGATCATCGTATGAAAAAAAGTTTATATTTTTTAGCAATACCGCTTATGCTTATAATTGGTGCATGCGGGCAAAAGGCCGAAGCCGACCTGTTGCTCTACAACGGAAAAATCTATACCGTTGACAGTAATTTTTCCATGGTTGAAGCTATGGCTGTGAAAGACGGGAAAATTCTTGCTACAGGCAGCAGTGATGACATCAAAAAATCTTATAATTCTAAAGCCAGCATGGACCTGCAGGGAGGCATCGTTTATCCCGGCTTCATTGATGCGCATTGTCATTTTTACGGACTTGCACTGATGCTGCAGCAGGCCGACCTGAAAGGATCAGGTTCATTTGAAACAATCATAGAACGACTGAAAGCCCACCAGACGATGCTCCATCCGCAATGGCTTCTGGGCCGTGGATGGGATCAGAACCTCTGGGAAGATAAAAATTTCCCGGATAACACCTTACTGGATAAAAATTTCCCGGATATTCCCGTGGTGCTTACCCGCGTGGACGGGCATGCCGTTATTGCAAACACTAAAGCGCTTGAATTAGCCGGTATTAATACAAAAACGCGAATTGACGGAGGAAAAATATTACTGAAAAATGGCAAGCTTACCGGCGTTCTTATCGACAAGGCAGCCGACCAGATGAAAGAATTCGTGCCGAAACCAAAGGGCGACGAACTTGCCAATCTGCTGAAAGAAGCCCAGAAAAAATGTCTGGCAACAGGATTGACCACAGTGGCTGATGCAGGATTGTCAAAAGAAACTGTTCTTTTTTTGGAACAGTTGCAATCAGAAGGCATGCTGAAAATCAACATTTACGCAATGCTTGATCCTTCAAAGGAGAACATCGATTATTTTGTAAAAAAGGGGATTTATAAAAAAGACCGGCTGCATATCTGCTCCATTAAATTGTATGCCGACGGCGCTCTGGGCTCGCGCGGCGCCTGCCTGCTGCAGCCATACAGCGATGATGCTGCAAACATCGGATTGATGGTTGAAACCGCTGACTCCCTAAGATATTATTGCAACATCGCTTACGAAAATAATTATCAGGTGAACACCCATGCCATCGGCGATTCGGCGGTACGGCAAATGCTGAAAATCTATGCAGAGGCACTGAAAGGAAAAAACGACAGGCGCTGGCGCATCGAGCATTCACAAGTCGTTGATGCAAGCGATATCAAGATGTTTGGCGCCTTCTCTATCATTCCATCTGTTCAGCCCACGCACGCAACCTCTGATATGTCCTGGGCAGAAGCACGTCTCGGAAAAGACCGGGTAAAAAATGCCTATGCCTATAAAACGCTTTTACTTCAAAACGGCTGGATTCCTTTCGGTACTGATTTCCCTATTGAAGAAATTGAGCCCCTGCTGACTTTCTACGCAGCTGTTTTCCGCAAAGATGTAAAGGGGTTTCCTGAAAACGGATTTCAGTCCGATAATGCCGTCACCCGTTCTGATGCGCTGAAAGCCATGACCATATGGGCAGCCAAAGCCTGTTTTGAAGAAAACGAAAAAGGCAGCCTGGAAGCCGGAAAATACGCGGATTTTGTGATACTCGATAAAGATATCATGACTATTCCCGAAAAAGAAGTATTATCCGTTAAGGTTTTAAAAACTTTTATTCGCGGAGAAAAAGTATATAGTTTTACGGATGATGGAAAGTAAAACTATGGATACAGATCAGAAAAAATTCAGTACCTAATCCAGAATAATCCTGGAAGTTTTCACTCCCGAATCATTCTTCAACCTGAGAACATAAATACCTCGCGGCAGGCTTGAAACATCCATTTGATAATTCTTTTCAGCCGCATCCTGCCTCATAATCAGCGCGCCTGTTATAGCGTAAAGGCTGATTTCAGTGGATATATCATTGTTGATATTAAGCAGGTCTTTTGCCGGATTAGGATATACTTCTGCCAACACATCATCCAGGCGCTGTTCAATCCCTGTCGCCAGATAATAAAAACTAAAATCATCGAAAAAAGCGCTGGTATGGTTTTGCACCGTATTCGAAGACAGTAAAATTATATTCATAGAATCCGGGGCGCCGGTATAATTCGTATCCCATTGTATAGGCAGGTCGAACAATGTGTATGTATTTATAGTTGCAGAAGTGTCAAATGCAACGCCGCCCATGGTATCTTGTTTATGAAGCACAGAATTATAGCGCCAGAAATAAAGGTAGACGGACATTGTATCAATATTTACCGGAAGGTATTTATAATAACCTCTGAAATTATCCGGTTTATCGCCAAATGGAATTCCTTTGGTAATGGTCATGCTGCTGACATTTATCTTTCCCAGTGTTGCAACTCCCGGTACTTTAACATTGTAAATAATTATAGTGGTGTCGAGCGACCTTAATCTTGCAGCATACGTGCCTCCGTGTTTGTCGGTTGTTTTATAGCAGCTATGCAGGCCGATGGTGTCAATGGTACTGTAGTTAAGCGGCCTGTTATCCGGATAAGTAGACGTCCATCCCTCAAAATCGGCATTGGGCATTTGTGTCTGGCTTTTCAGGCTGATACTTCCTGTCAGGAACAATAAGATGAATAAAATGGTAAATTTTTTCATTTTTTGAAGTTTAGGTTTACATTTTTGTCAAATTTATAAATATTTTACAAAACTTTATTTTTAATCAGAAAATAGTTTTCCACCGAAAATTTTTCGGGATTAGATAACGGTCAGCACACAACAACCAGTTATTTTCTATATTTTTGTTTAAAACAAAACCTAACATTATTAATTCACAGACAAAACTTTCAGGGCTAAAGCCCTTTATTATCAAGTGTTTCTATAACCCCGCCTCGGCGCCTGAGCTTGTCGAAGGCAAGGGCGGGGTTATAGAAAAAACTAATAATCCGGACTTTAGTCCAATATGCAAATTATTCAACTAAAACGCTATGAAAAAAATTGTAATTTCTTTTTTTACCGCACTAACGATATTTTACTGCACGGCTCAGGCCCAGACTCAACCGCAAGCCGATACTATTGCCGGTTTTAAAAATACTGGTTGGCAGTCGCTGAATGACAATGTGATCAAAATGATTGGAACAGACTGGATGCTAATCACTGCCGGCAATATCAGTAACTTTAACATGATGACGGCGAGTTGGGGAGGACTGGGCTGGCTCTGGGAAAAACCCGTTGCATTCATTTTTGTCAGGCCGCAACGTTACACCCACGTATTTACTGAAAAGGAAGGCTATTTCACGCTTACATTTTATGAAGAAACATACCGGGATATTTTATTAAAAATGGGAAGTGTGTCAGGCAGGGATTTTAACAAAATGAAAGACTCCGGGCTAACGGCTGTTGCGACTAAAAACGGCAGCGTAGCATTCAAGGAGGCAAAGATCATCATTGAGTGTAAAAAAATCTATGCAACCTCAGTGCTGGAGGAAGGTTTTGTTGATAAAAATCTGCTGAAATCCATATATCCGGCCAAAGATTTTCACACTATGTATGTAGGTGAAATCATGAATGTCTGGATGAAATATTGATTCGGGATAAAATTAATAGCTTCATTTAAGAATCCACAGAAACCTTTATTGTATCAGTTTTACTTCAGGCCCGGGTTAGGGTTTTTCAGCCTCAGCCTTTTTTCTGTGTGTCAGGATATAAATGATAGGCAATATCCCAACGGTGTTGAAAATTGCGATACAGACAAACCAGCCCAATTGATTATTTCTTGCCGACTTCCATAATGCAATAAATTTCCATATCATATCCCAGATGGCCAGGATAATCAAAAAATGAATTAAAAAAGCGTTTGGTTCAATTAAACACATGGTCGTAATTTTTTTGTTACTTTTTTTTCTTTCACAAATATAGGGAATTTATTAAAAAATTGTAGATTTGTAACAAAATACTGTTTCATTAACATTTTTTATAAAATCAGCACTATGAAATACTTAAGGTTGTTATTCATTCTGGCATTAATCACATGCGGTTTCAAAAACACCAAAGCACAGGATATCAATCTTGTAAGCGGCGATATCACCATTCTGATCGGCCAGCCTACCATATTGGTCTCTTTTGTTTATGACGGGATGGATGTTGCCGGGCTCATCGAAGATTATTACCTGAAACAAAAAAGGACAGAATACCGAAAAGTTGCCGACGCTGATAAATTTGTTGCAAAATGGAAATCCGACTTCAAGGATAAACACGAACCGAAATTTATTGAACAGTTCAACCTCGGCATGAGAAAACTAAAGTTGATTGCCGAAAAAGACGGCGATTCAAAGTACACCATGATTGTTACCACAAACAAGATAGAACCCGGTTTTTATGCAAGTTCAGGTGGTATAAACAGGGATACATTTGTAAACCTGACTATTGATATTGTTGAAACCGCTAATCCGGAAACCATCCTAGCCACCATCAAATCTGAAAAAATTGTCGGGATTGGTGCCAACACGGTTGAAATGAAAGACCAGCAGGCAAGGATTGCCAATGCTTATGGAGAATCAGGTTCCAAGATCGCAAAACTTATAGTAAAACTTTGTAAATAATATTTTCAAAGACAGTTCCCGGATTTATCACAGCACCCCTATCCTCATTTCTAATAAAATTACAGCGATCGACAAAATAAATGTCAGGATGGTAGTTATTATACCTGCTTTAAAAAACTCAAAAAAGCCGATATGAACTTTTTGATGTTTTGCTGATTCGATTACGATCAGGTTTGCCATTGCTCCAATGATAGTTGCATTTCCGGCCAGTGTCGATGCAGAAGCCAGCGCTATCCACATTGAATCCGACGGAATGGTTTTCATCAGTGGCAATATAGCGACGGTAAACGGCACGTTACTCACAAGCTGTGAGGCCACCAGGCTGATCCCGTGAAGTGCGCTGATGCCGGCAAAATCGCTGGTTAATGGTTTGGAACTTATTATATATTCCATCAGACCTGCTTTTTCGACTCCATGAACTACAATAAACAACGAGGCAAAAAACAACAGCAGTACCCAGTCAATTTCTTTGATAACCTTCGAAGGTTTTATCTTCCCGAAAATCAATATCAATGAACCTCCAAGCAAGGCTATCATCGGAATCGATATCTGAAGCATCTTACTGAAAAAGAAAAGCAATACCACACCCAAAAATATCGGAACGGAAATCTTCATGGATTTAAAATTGTATTCAAAACCGTTTTCATGCATTTTAAGCGGTGTCTGATCTTTAAAAACCCCGCGATACAAAAGGCGCATGACGATAATAATAATCAAAAGGCCAAACAAAGAAACCGGGAGCAGATGCAGCAAAAAAGCTCCGTATGAAATTCCCGAATTGATCCCGATCATCATATTCTGCGGGTTACCGGTCATAGTCATGGCACTTCCTACGTTTGAAGCAAGAATCTCAGCAATAAGGTATGGAACGGGGTTGATACGGTATGTGAGGCACAATGCGATGATTACCGGTGTAAAAAGCAGCACCACCGCATCGTTGACCATAAAAGCACTCGAAATCCCGGTAACAAAAACAATGATTACCATCAGCCTGAAACGTGTACGTGAAAAGGCCATTGTCTTCCGGGCAATAAATGAAAAGAAGCCATCCAGCTGTAATGTGGTAATGATGATCATCATACCAAGCAACAACGCAATAGTGTTGAAATCAATAGAAAAAATAGCCTCTTCAAAATTCAGCACATTAAACAGTATCATAGCCACCGCACCAAAAAAAGCAGCAGACGGGCGGTCAATGTTTATCCAGGGAAGGCGGGTGAAAATAATACCAACGTATGTGATGATAAAAATTATTAAAGCTATGATCTGAATTGTATTCATAGACTTAATCTTCTATATCGCACAACCAGGCGCCTGAATTTCTGGTTGAATAACAAGGCATGCCAATGTCGGCACATTGAGTTGTCCAATTTTTTATATTTTTTACAGAATTCGATGCGTCAAAAATGATTAAGGACGGACGGTATTGTGTCAACAGCTCCTCCATGGTTATATCCGGATTTTGCGAAATCAAAAGATAATCCAGTGCAAGCCTCTTACTATTGTATGTTGCCTTGTTAATTATAGCGATTTTTCTGCCTGCAAAGCCATAAAAGTTGCCATCATTGTAAAATATTTTGTTCTGGTAAGGTGGGTTTTCCTTAGCTATTACAATCGGATTAACATCACGTGTCCTGTGTTTGCATCGGTTATTCATGATGTGAAAATCCTGCTTTTTCGTATCATAAATAAAAGCTGAGTCGCAAATAAAAAAACCAGACCTGCCGTCAAAAAAATCAATGGCAGTATGTTTATTCACCTGGTAAACGATGATCTCTTTTTGAACCAGTGCACTATAATTCCGTATTGTCACAGAAATCATCAGCAAAAATACAAAGGCTGTAACTCCGATTAAAACCTTGCTTTTATGTTGCAAAAGAAACACACAAATGCCAATAACAATGGCATAAATCAGCAGCATCTCTGTAAAGTTAACCGGTACCGCCCTGGATACTGAAAATGGCAGTTGTTCAATGAATGATATGGAACCGTTGAGAAACATCAGTGAATATGAAAGCGCCTTAGCCAGCCATAAGGAAAGCCATGGCCAAAAAGACAATGCCAGCACCGCAATGCCAAGATATATTATCAATCCCGACAAAGGAACAGCCACGATATTTGTCAACAGAAAATAGTTGGGAAACTGGTGAAAATAATACAGGCATAAAGGAAAAGTAACCAGCTGTGCTGCAAGGGAAACAGCGATCAGCGACCAGGTCTTACGTAACAGCCAGTTTTTTGGCACCCAGGCCTTTTCAATAAATGGGTAAATGGCCACAATACCAAGGACCGCAAGGTATGATAACTGAAACCCGACCGACGTTAACATGTATGGATCAGCCATCAGAAGCACAAATGCCGATGCTGCAATGGTATTGTAGATGTTGGGCGGCTGCCTGAAAGCATTTCCAACAATGACAAAACTGAACATGGCTGTTGCGCGCAAAACCGATGGCGACATTCCGGTGAGGACTGCATAAAACCATACAAATCCAAGCAATAGAAATGCTTTGGGGATTCGGCCATACCTTATTTTATCAAAGAATTGCAATAAGAAATTCAACACAATAAAAATGACTCCCACATGCATCCCCGATACACTGAGGATATGAACCGCACCGGTCCCCTGGTAATCTTTAATCAGTTCCGGGTCCAGGTTATCGGTGTAACCTATCAATAATGCTGAAACCACCGCATATTCATTGCCCTGTAATTCCTTTTCTTTTAGGATCCCGAGAAACTTATTCCGGAGTTTATAGGCAAAACTCATGAGCGCATTCCCGTTACCGGCCGAAATAAATTTCCAATTGGTTTTCTTGATATACCCGTTGTAATCAATGGAACGGTACTTCAGGTAATTTTTATAGTTATATTCTTCAGGATTCAATGGAGGTGTGACTTCAGAATAGTTACTTTTAAAGAATATCTCATCACCATAATTCAGCTTTTCTGATGATGAATCTTTTTCAATATAAATTATTGCCTTCCCCGATGTCGGATTCCAGTGGGCCGAATCTTTAACAGCTACTATTTCCACCACACATTTACACACCTTTTCTCGTATCTGCACAGGTTCGGTCAGTCGTGCCAGCGTATAATTTTCTTCAGATAAATAATTCCCAAAAAAGGAGTTATTGTTTTCATTATTTTTGAGCGCTGTCAGCTGATAACCGGCAAGCAGGTAAAACAAACCAATGATGAACCCGGTGAGCCACCGCATTTTATAGCTTAATTTTTTCTGAAAAAAGATAACAACTGCTGAAAGAGCCAGCACCAATATTACAAATAAATACAGGGGGATAAGAACGCTCAGGTCATAATACAGCGCTACTATGATCCCGGATAAAAAAGGCAGAAGAATACGTGCAAACGGATAACGGTTCCAGAACATGTATTATTTGATATTCAACTCATCGTAATTTACGACTTCTACGTCTTTATAATAAAATTTTATTATTTCGAGGTAATTGTATCCCAGTTGCGCCATTCTGATAGCGCCCTGCTGGCTCAGTCCAACGCCGTGCCCGTATCCCCTGCCTTTAAAAACCATGTTTGTGCCCTGCTGTTCAATGGAGAACCATGTTGATTTCAAGCCAAGGTCGTAGCGGATCGTTGATAAGAGTATACTGTCTGTGAAATAAACTTTTCGCGTGTCTTGTTTAAAAGCAAGCGCATGGTTCCTTTTCTCCGGGTCGTTGACAGGGTAGTTGAAGCGGCTTGACAAATAATCAAGCCAGTTGGTCTGCAAAATCTTATATTCCCATTTTGAGTTTGGCATTTTTAATGAAAATGTATCTTCTACAGATTTCAGATAGCTCGTGGAAATTTTCCAAATGTCCTCAGAATTGACGGTTTGTCCGCCAGAGTTTGCATGAAAAGCAGCAGAAATCATCTTTTCGTTCTTGTCCACAATGACATCGCCGGCTGTTTTAAAAGTTGCCGCCAGTATCTCGTTGCTTTTGCAACGGCCAAGATATTGCTGGCAATGCACACTGTCGCACAGATTGAACCCTTCTTTGGCGTGTTTTTTAATGTTGTTAAGAGCATAGGTACGGCAGGCAATGGCCTGTACAAGATAAAAATCGTTATCCTTAACGCTGCCGCCACCTTCCGATTGAACAACACCTGCCACGTAATTCTCAATCTCCACCTGGTTGATAATCAAAAAATAACCATCCAACACCGTTATCTGCAAATTATCGTCATAATTACGTTCCGGCACATCTGTATTGGAAGGTTTGATTTTAAAATTGTTCAGCAGGCCGCTGCCGCTGATATTCAGCGATGTAGATTTTCCATACAGTTTTGTACCTTTCGAAACATAGATCGTATCATTTTTTATTTTAAAAGTTATGATTTCATCTCTTAGAATATCCACAATTTTTTTATCCGCATCAAACACAGCGTATTTGCCTGACACAGGAGTAAAATTGAAAGAATTAATCTGGTAACCCGTAAAGATCTTTATATCGATAAAAGTGCCGCCAAAAACCATGTTTGTAAATAACAAGGAAAATACTAAAATACCTGTTCTGTATAATTTCATCACATCAAACTTAAATTAAACCTGATTCTACAAAAATATTACTTATTTAATAATGAGATTAAAAAAGTTGAGCGTTTTGATAACAGTGTACTGTTAATTGCGAATTTTCAATATTAATCTTCTGTTATATCACGCAAAGGTTCTATAATGCGAAAAGGGATTCCGAAAAAGCTGCTTACTGATAATTGCCCGATGCTTACTGTTCTCTGGTTTTCTTATCCTTCAGGCTGCCTTCGAATATTTCAAATTTTACAAACCGGCATTCCAAAGGGCCATTATATAACGTGATTTTTTTACTTGGTTTCAGCCCGACAAATTTCAATGCATCAAAATGCGAACTTATGATCCAGGCCTCGTAACCGGCGCAGTGGTTTTTCAACGTGTCTCCAATGTCTTTATAAAGGCGGATGATATCTTCAGGCACTATTCGTTCGCCGTATGGCGGATTGGTGATGATCATTCCTTTTTCTTTGGGAAATTTAAATTCACGAAAATCACATTCCGTAAGGTGTATATCTTTATGCAAATGCGCTGATTTCAGGTTGGTTGTTGCTGCAGCAATAGCAGCGCCCGAATTGTCACTGCCCACAATGTCGCATTCATATTCAGTTATCTGTTCATCAGCTTTTTCCTTAACATCCAGCCAGAGCGCTTCATCAAAATTATTCCATTTTTCGAAGCCAAACGATTTGCGGTAGTATCCTGCCGGGATATTTCCCGCGATCATGGCCGCTTCGGTAAGTATGGTCGCCGAGCCGCACATCGGATCAAACAGGTTCGTTTTTTTATCCCAGCCGCTCAGCAGCACCATTCCCGCGGCAAGCACTTCACTCATAGGTGCAAGGCCCTGTTTTAACCTGTATCCCCGGCGGTGCAGCGACCCACCGGAACTGTCGAACGAAACCGAGCATTCATGCCCCCGGATATGCAGATGAATTTTAATATCAGGATTTTCAAGTTCAACAGAGGGGCGCTGGTTGTACTTTTCACGAAAATAATCGGCAATCGCATCCTTGCACAGCAATGAAACATAATGCGAATTCGTGAAAAATGTATCAGACATGACCGTATCGATGGAAATGGTTTTATCTACCTGGAAAAATTGCGCCCAATCGAATTTTTTTATCAATTCAAAGAATTGCTCTTTATCACGGAATTTAAAATCCAGGACGGGCATTAAAATATGTAAGGCGGTACGGCAGTGATAGTTGGCGGCATACATAGTCCGAAGATCCCCGCGAAAAGACACCGCACGGGTCAGGATCTGCAGGTCTTTTGCACCGATCGTTTTCAGTTCATCGGCCAGTAATTCTTCAAGGCCGAACTGGGTTTTAGCAATAAAAAGCTGATTTTCGTTCAATTTTTTTTTACAAAGATAGAAAAAAATAGCTGTTTTTGCTCAATTCTGAATGAGGCAGTAACAATAAGAAGAGTTATAATAACGGTAAAACCTAGCGAAAATTAAATACATAGTATTGTTTTTCAACACTTTGAAACGAGCCTGCCCGGCTGTTTTATTCAATATGGAATTAAAAATCAAATTGCCTGCCTGAAAGATTACTGTCAGGCAAACAAACCATCAAGGCTTTTGTCAGATAAATTTATTTTCTCTAATATCAAATAAATTACAAAGGATTACGCTCTAAATTCAAAACAGTTTCGTAATTTTTATACTTTTGTTACAACATTATATATTAAAGTGAAAGTCTGAGATGAAGTTATTGGTCGTTGAAAACATCAGGATTTCTTTGGTATCGATTCGCACGCATCTTTTGCGCACGATACTGACCGTTATGATCATTGCATTCGGGATCATGGCTTTGGTTGGGATACTCACGGCCATCGAATCTATCAAAGGATCCATAAGCAGCAATTTCGCACGCATGGGTTCCAACACCTTCAGCATTCGGAACCATGGTATGCGTATGCATGGCGGTGGCGAAAGGGCAAAAGATTACAGGAACATCACCTATGATGAAGCCCTTGCTTTTAAGGAAAGGTTAGCATTCCCCGCAGTGACATCAATTTCCACATTCGGCACCGGTACAGCAACCGCAAAATATGCCTCAAAAAAGACCAATCCCAATATAATGGTCCTGGGAGTGGATGAAAATTACCTGATCACCTCGGGTTACGAACTTGAATACGGGAGAAACTTCTCAAAAAGGGAACTTACTAACGGTGACAACGTTATTCTTGTCGGAAAGGAGGTCATTAAAAAACTCTTTTTTGATAACGAAAACCCCATCGACAAACAGATATCTGTCGGCCCGAAAAAATATAAAATTATCGGCGTGATGAAAGAAAAAGGATCCAGCATGGGTTTCAGCGGTGACAAAAGTTGTATGATCCCTATTGCCAACCTCCGCCAGTTTGCTTCAGGCAAAGAACTGTCATACACTATTAATGTCATGGTTACCAACACGCTGCTGATTGATGTGGCTATCGGTGAAGCTACCGGTACTTTCAGGGTGATAAGAAAAGTGCTGCCCGGAGACAACAACAATTTCGAAGTGGAAAAAAGCGATAACCTGGCACAAATGCTTTTAGAAAACATCCAATTCGTAACCCTCGCAGCAACCATCATTGGGTTAATCACCCTTCTGGGCGCCGCTATAGGACTGATGAACATCATGCTGGTTTCTGTTACGGAACGCACACGCGAAATCGGAATACGTAAAGCCATGGGCGCTACATCAAGCATGATAAAAAACCAGTTTTTGGTGGAAGCGATCGTAATAGGCCAGTTGGGAGGTTTGCTTGGAATTGTATTCGGAATTCTTATTGGTAATATTATGTCGATCATTCTTGGAAGCAGTTTTGTTGTTCCATGGTTATGGATATTTTCAGGCATCTTATTATGCGTACTGGTAGGATTGGTATCAGGTATTTTACCTGCTATTAAAGCAGCGCGCCTTGATCCGATTGAAGCCCTCAGGTATGAATAAATTCTGAGATTTGAAGAACTGCAATTTATATATCGCCATTTTTTTTCTAGCAGTTTTTGCTTTTGCAATTTCATGCAGCCCCATACGGAAATATCCCAAAGACCAGCATCTTCTTGTCAGTAACAAGCTAAAAATGAACAAAAATGCTATTGATGCTTCCGAATTAAAAACCCTTTTTAAACAAAAACCCAACCGCAAAAACCTTGGCTTATACCTGAATATCAGGTTTTGGAATTATGCCTCCCGGGGTAAAGAAACCGGATTTAAAAGATGGATAAAAAATACTTTTGCAGCAGAACCTGTTCTGCTGGATACCACACTTGCTGAAAGCACACTAAAACAGATCGAATATTACCTCAATAATCACGGTTATTTCAACTCTGATATCAGTTATTCTGTAAAATACCCAAAAAGACATAAGCACAACGCTAAAATAGAGTATAATATTACAACCTATACGCCTTACAAAGTCAAATCGGTAAGCTATTCCATAAGCGATGCTACATTAAAAGCATTTGTTTACAGTGAAAAATCTGAATGCGCAATTATCCCCGGAGACATCTATAATGTGGATAAAATCGACGCAGAAAGAGACCGCATCACACGCACCCTAAGAAATAACGGATATTATTATTTCAGTAAAGATTATATAAACTTTATAATTGACAGCTCTTTTAACTCGCATCAGGTTGACATTAAAATAAAGATTTCTGATGCACTGGCGCCTTCGGATATTAAACCCGATTCCCTGGTAACGGTTAAACACAGACGTTTTTCACTCAATAAAATCATCATAAACACCGATTTTGAGACAGATAAAAGCATCATTAAGTCTTATGATACCGTAAGGGTAACTATTCCCGCCAGGCTTAAAAAACGCCCGGCAAAAGTCTATTATTACGTATTCAGCGACAAGCTCAAGATCAACAAGAAAACCCTGTCACAATCGGTTTATGTTGATAGTGGTGATATTTTCAATATTTCCGATGTTGAAAAAACCTATAAGAGCCTGCTCGATCTTAAAATTTACCGCTTTGTCAACATCAATTTTCAGGAGTTGGAAAAGACTTCAGATGTTACCGGATCGCTAAACTGCATTATCAGGCTGACAAAATCTCCCACGCAGGCTTTGGCTGTCAGCACCGAAGCCACAAATAAAGGCGGGGAACTCGGTGTTTCTGCAGGGCTTGTCTACGAAAATAAAAACCTGTTTCGCGGGGCTGATCTTTTTAACATCAAGCTTAACGGGGCTGTGGAATTTCAATCTGTTAAAAAAAATGCCATAAAAGAGACACCTGTAATAAAAAGCCTTCCTTTTATTAATACCGTTGAAACAGGTATAGAGCTGAACTTAAAAATCCCCCGTTTTTTAATCCCGATAAAACAGGAACGGTTTCCAAAATACTTCAAACCGAAAACCATCCTCAGCACCGTGTTTAACTACCAGATCCGTCCGGATTATGAAAGGTATTATCTTTCCGGGTCCTTTGGTTATCAGTGGAAAGAAAGTGATTACAAGACCCATATCCTGACTCCTTTGCAGGTAAACATGATTAAAATTTCTCCCGATTCCGCTTTTAAAGCACAGATCGACGCGCTGAATAATACGACATTACAAAATGCTTACCGCGACCATATTACAACAGCTCTATCTTATAGTTTCATTTACAACACTCAGAAAATAAATAAAAATGAGGATTTTATCTACCTGAGAACCAATGTGGAACTTGCAGGTTTTATTTTCTGGATTACAAACCAGGTTCGGAAAAAACAGGGATCCTATACCCTGCTCGGAACACCGTATTCGCAATATTACCGTGTAGATGTTGACTTCAGGTACTACATGGTTTTCGATGAATTTAACAGGATTGTTTACAGGGCGGCAGCAGGCTATGGATCACCTCTTGATAATAAGAACGTGCTGCCTTTTGAAAAAAGCTTTTACATGGGTGGCGCCAACAGCATGCGCGGATGGAGGCTAAAAACACTGGGGCCCGGTGCCTACAAGCAACCCGACAGTATCTCGCTGGAAAAAATTGGTGATATCTCACTGGAAATGAACATTGAATACCGTTTCCCCATTTATAAGATTTTACGCGGAGCCATTTTTGTTGATGCCGGAAATATTTGGCTGCGCAAACCATCGAATCAGCTTCCACTCGCTGTTTTCAATGTTAATACCTTTCTCAGTGAGCTGGCATTCGATTCGGGACTGGGATTACGTGCTGATTTCGGGTATTTTGTCATCAGGCTTGACGGCGCTGTGGTGCTTAAAGATCCTTCAATGCCCATGCATTCCAGGTGGATAGGACAGAACACCAATAAATTTAAGGTTATCGGAAATATCGGGATAGGCTACCCGTTCTGATATTTCAGGTTGAAGCATTGGTTTGGCAAAGGTAAAATTACATAATAAAAACTTACCTGTCTGCCGATTTTTTCCCTCTTATCCTGAAGGATGAAATCGGCAGACAAAATTCCGGCTTTTCTTTTCCTTCCCTGCCCGACGACGTCAGTCAGGCGGGCTTTAGGACAGGAGGCTAAGAAAAGAAAGGCCGGAATTTTTTGACTCGTTGGGAGCATAACCCAACCCGCCACCGATCCAACCCACGTGCCAGGCATTCCGACATACAGGCTTTGAGCAAATGCTACCACTTTCAAAATTAAAGTGACTGGTGGAAGCTTGCATGAGGTAAAAATCATAATATTTTATAATAGAACGGGCAGGTTGAACCTGCAATAATAAACCGGCGCAGGCAGGAGCCTCCGCCGAACTTCATCTGTTTTTGTTTACGCAGCTTAAGTCAAACGGGAGTTGTAGTTAAAAACTACATTTTATAAAGTGCGAAGAAACATTCTTCGCACAACTGATGAGGGAAAGGTTCGTCATTCACAAATTTTGGAACAAAAAAAAATCCGGACAAGCCGGATTTTTTTAATAAAAATTGGGCTTAATGGACAAAATTCAGGCTGAATAGATGTTCAAAGGTAATAATATCATAGCTTTGGTGTATTTGAAAGCTATGAATAAAAAATTTGCTTTTACTGTGGTTCTAAAAGAACTAAGAAAAATGG
>Ga0208789_1000233_pt1 | contig 66572 bp, 47 predicted proteins | sample Methanotroph_Enr_FD_187368 | JGI IMG/M metagenome (GOLD analysis project Ga0208789, IMG submission 187368) | Enriched soil microbial communities from Old Woman Creek wetland in Ohio, USA - Methanotroph_Enrichment_5 (SPAdes) (version 2) | ecosystem: Environmental > Terrestrial > Soil > Wetlands... | reverse complement strand
TCGTCGGAAATAAAGTGACCACTATCAATTCGTAACTTCAAAAAAAAGAGAGTGACCTTTTGGGACACCCTCATTTGAATAGTAAAAAGAGAATGAATCGGTTGTTATTCACTCTGATAGTCTTCTTTCATTTTATAGATAACCAGATTATCCTTATCAACAGATATTACTTTCCATTGATAGGACACCAAACCACCCCAGTATGCAACTGTGATATTGATTACTGAATCATTCTTTGTCCATGTTCCATCAAAGTCGTCATACGCAACAGGAGGAGTTCCGCACCAACCTGCATTTTTTCTCTCAACAAATAGTTGTCCTTCTTTAAAAGACATCCCGTAATCGTTATCTTTTAATGTTGCAACTCGCTGGTATTTCCACAAAGTATCAATCATTACAGGATTAACCCAAGAGCCAATCAGCTTTTCAGATTCATTCATTACAACAGGTTCGTTCTTCTCACACGAAACCAATACTATAAGTGAGAAAAACAAAATCATTTTCAATCCAGACTTCATATTCTATTCATTTATTGTTTTAATCATAGATGAAGGATTATCGTTATTCGTTGCATCAATGATGTAGAAGAAAAAAAGGCTGCTTCAACGAATTGAAGCAGCCTTTGAATTATTTAAGATCTGAATGGTTATTTAATCACTTTTTGAGTAAAGAGTTTACCGTTTTGAGCAATTTTCACGATATAAACACCAGAAGCAAGGTTTGTATTAATTACAGTATGATTAGCACCTGAATTAAAGTTTCCTTTTTGTGTAGAAACCAACATACCTTGAGTGTTGTAAACAGAGAATTCAACAGCACTTGATTGTGATAAATTAAAATCGGCAACAAGTTTTTTATCGCTTACATATGCACTGAATACATTATCTTTCGGAGCGGCTACACCAGTTGCAATAGAAGTAATATCATACATTTCCCAATTGTCAACATAACTTTCGGTAGCTGTTTGAGTCTCGCAACTATTTAAATACATATTTGCAGCTGCAACAGTTGCCTGAGTAGTAAATGTAAAATCTATAGGCAACCATTCTCCGGCAGCTGTTGAAAGAGTATTTGTGATATTAGTAGCAGTTGCACCACTTATACCAATTTTAGTTTCACCGGTACCATTTGTACTTACCATTGCTTTTACACGGTAAGTTTTATTGCCTTCAATTTTTCCTGTCAAATTAAAATCTAATGAACCACCACATTTACCTGTAACTTTTATACTTCTTGCTCCGGAATATACATAATCAGAAACTACTGAGTTTGAACCCCAACCAGCATAAGTGCTTAAGCTATTACAATATGGATCAGCAATAATGTTAGTAAGAGAAGAATAAAGAGGTGTATAATTATTGCTATTCAGAGCAGCGACAACCGCAATATTTTTTGTTGCCACACCACTTGTTACTACAATATTTCCTGAGATATTTGGAGTAGTTCCATCATAAGTTACACTAACCGAAACAGCGTTTACAGCACCAGTACCCTTAGGTATAGAAGTTGGATTAACAGTGATTCCTGCTGGAGCAGTTATAGAAATGTCGCTTGCTATATTTGAACCGGAAACAGTAAATGAACCAGTTGAAAGTACTTCATCAAATCTGGCACTTGAAATACTTGTTGATATAACAGGATCAATTGATGTGTTCACGGAAATAGATTTACTCTGTGAACCACTTGTAATAGTAATTGAACCATTACTAATTACGGTAGCATTATCAAAAGTAGCTGTAACAATTACTCCGGCTGCAACTTCTGCTGCTGTCAACGTAGTTTTATCTAACGTAATCCCTGCAGGAGCAACCAATGTTGCATCAGCAGTTAAATAGCCTCCGGTAACTTGAAATGTTTTTACTAATGTTGTTGGGTTGAATGTCAAAGAAGTAGGTACTACAGCCATATAAGGTGAACCATCACTCAACATATACAACCTAAAATTATCGGCAAAAGCCCAGTTTACACTACGATTAACTGATTTGAAACCAATTGTAAGCGAACCATCCAGCACTACAGCCTCGGCACTGAAATCACCGGTACTTGTTACTTGTGTTTGAACATCTTGTGCATACACATATGTGCCTGTTGTACCAGCATCGCCACCGGCTGCGGCAGTTACCCTGTATTTGCCATTAGGTAAGCCTGTTACAATTTGAGAAATTGAGAAATCTGGTCTAGGAGTAGCGTTACTCCAATACTGGAAATACACATTACCTGTTTTGAAACCAGCCGGACCGGCATCATTACGCGTACAGTATTCACTATTTGCAGTTCCGGTTTTTGTCCAACTCGGAATAGTCTGCTGTTTGTCTAATTGAACATCTTCAAAACTCGCATTTTTGATTTCAGATGTGCAATCCATATAATCTCCATTCGCAAAGTCAACTGCCAAGTTTCCTGGAGCATAAGCAGTACCATCAAGGAAAGTGGCTGAAGTAGCACCTACAATTCCAACCGCATCTACACCTTCAACTAACGCAAGATAATCAATTTGAGTTAATGGATCAGTACCACTACTAGAGGTATTAGTAGAAGTATTGCTAAACGTAAAATAAACCGGAGTGGTAATTGACGCAGGAGTCCTAACGCTTACAGACCAAGTTCCATTCTTACCATTACCTAATACAACTGGAGCAGATCCAAATTCTAATCCATTCACAGTAGAACCAAGCCCAACATTAAATGTTGCATAAGCGTTTGATCCTGTCAGCTGATTAATGATTACCTTATATGATGTATTAGGTTTAATTGTTGCGGAAAGTTGTTGCGCAAAGTAGTTTGTATTAGCACTACCTCTCCAAAGACACTCCCACGCACCATTAACATTTCCTACAGTACCATTTTGAATTCTTATACCACCCGATGCAGCAATTACTGCATTTGAAACCCATGGTGTTCCAAAATTATAATTAGTACCACCAACTAAAGAACCTGGAGTTTCAAAACTTGAGTTCTGCAAAAGGTTATTTACATCACTATGTGCAGTTGCGTCGGCAATAGTAGGATATTGAATGTTCCAAACAGGAGTTAAAGTTGTCTTGTACACATTTCCTTCGTAAACAAAGACCTTACCATTTTTTTGAGCAAAACGAATGGTACCACTGGTTGTTGGAGTGTAAACATAAACCCCTCCTGCTATTGAGATTTGAGTTCCTGCTGTACCTTGTACTTCTAATGTGTAATTTCTTTCAACAGGTACAAATGTAGCTAAATTCACGGCAGAACCATTTATGTTCTGCAAAGCTGGCAAGTAAGGAATAACTGCAGCCCGCACAGAAAATGCCTGCAGCAAAACGAATAACATAAGGAATGACCTTAAGAAATGTAAGTTTTTTTTCATGATGTAATTGAATTAAAGTGTTGTTATTTTTGGTTGTTTATAATTATCAACATCAAATTGACGTAAATTATATTGTACAAAAATAGGTTTGTAGAATCATTTTGAGGGTGAAAAAAGGGTCAATATAGAAGATAATTTACTCAACAGACTAAATTCTTTTTGATTACATACTATCACTTTAAATCCTTTAATTTCAGGACTATTAAACTATTTCAAAAAACATTATCGGGCAAACGACTTTGAGTGTGTACGATTTTCCAGTTACAGTAAATTATAAGCATCAAGACTCTTCAAAGCAAAAGAAAGAGAAGTTACCACAAAGACAGCTTCTCTTTCTTGAAATATAGAGATATGAGTTATTGTTATTCTACAATTACTTTTGTAACTCCATTATTTGTCTTTACAACGTAAATGCCCCGATTCAAAACAATACGAGTATCAGAAGTATTTTTACGCACTTCCATTACCTTAATTCCCTGTACGCTATAAACCGTAAAACTTTCAGCATTTATAACCCGAAGCGATTTGTGGTCGACAATTACAGTTGGACAAACTGAGTTTATCCGATTTACTGCAGTGTTGATACCTGCATCAACAAGTACCCATTCAGTATTATTGCCTGCTACCCACGTTTTGTCAACATACATTCTGCTATTTGCAGTTACAGCATCAGTTCCAATCACTTTTCCGCTCACAGTATTCAACAACGTAACTATATTATTTCCCTGGCTTTGAACCACCCATTTTGAATTAGCAGATGGAGTTCCAAGGTCAGAATCCCAAGCGTTAGCAGATGATTTTCTCAAGGCTCTGTACAAACTATCCTGAACAATATAAACCGTGTCAATTGAAGAAGCCGGATTTACATTCACTTTTCTAAAGATAAACTTTTGGCTACTCAATCCATTTTGAGCTGTCAATACAGGGAATGCTCCCGCACTGCTACTGCCGAAAACTAATTGACTCGTATTCTGACGTATATAATAACGGGTATATGGAGCTACTTTCTTTACTACAATCGAATCAACAAGCAGATTATGAGGACCTTTAAATATCAGTTTACCACTTTCGCCCAGAGCAGCAATTGAAGTAACATCTATCGAAAGATTATTATTTACAAAATCTGCAGCAGCATAGCCACTTTTTGATACAGTAAAACCGTTGGTGCCTGAAACATACACAGAGTCCACTGTATTATTTACAGACGAAATGGCTAACGGATATGATTTACCGTTATTTTCAATTTCTATTGAACGTTCAAACACATTTATAGTCGGTTTTGTGTAAGTAAATGGAATCTTTTTAGTTATTGTTCCTCCAACAGTATCAGTTGTTACAACAATCGTATCTTTCGTCAACATAGGTTGTGTATAATTGTATGTAGCTGTAACCTGCACTCCACACTGTGCATCTGTTCCAGGAACAGTGGTTTTACTCAACGTAATGCCAGCAGGAGCAGTGATATTAACTGCATTTGGCAAGGAATTGCCAGCGATAGTAAAGCTTGCAGTTTTATTTACATTAGTAAGCGCCAATGAACTTGTAGCCACATCCAACAATTTACTTGAATTTTTCTTGAGAGACAAATTATTGATTCCAAACCAGGATCTGGGACCATTAAAAGTCATATAATATGTTCCTCCAGTAGCTCCGGTAATAAAGGTATAGTTAGCTGTCCGGTACAACACGGCTGTTGAAGCACTCGTAAATGTTTGTGAACTTAGCCTTCCGGAACCAATTGGTGTTGTACTAATACCAACAGTTATATTTTGAGGAGGGGTTGCACTCCCACCACACACAAAATCCATAGTAAAAGTGTAAGAAGAACATGCTTCCAATGTTACAGGATAAGCATAAAAAGATGTCACATAAGCATCAGCATCCCAACGAAACATCAATTGTCTGCTCGTTAATGCAGCTCCACCAATTTCGTAGGTAAATGACCCAGCAGTGTAGCCACCTGAAACTCCAGAATCTCTAAACCGGCATCCACCTGACCCATTTGCCACCGTCCATGGTATAGAAGCCGTAACATTATTTAGCCAACCCACATCGTTTGGCTTTGAAGCTGTTCCGGTAACTCCATTTCCATCCCAGCCTGCAAGCAGATTTTGAGATTCGACTGATAGACTGCAACTTGCAATCACAGCAATTAATAGTAATAATTTTCTCATAAAAATTTGATTTAAATAATAAAAAATAGTTTTACAATCACCAAACAAATATACATTCAATTCTAAATCCGCAGGGGTGAAAAAAAAGTCAATAAAGAAGACAATTTAACCAATAGCTTTATCCTGGTCAATAAAAGAATTTCATCACTCACTAACATATTCGTAGTAAAAAAAAAACAGTTCAAAAGATAAAAACTTTTGAACTGTTCCATTAGAATAAAACCTCATACTATTCTGGTTAATTACATACCTTTAATTACTTTAACTGTACGACCATTGGCTGTAACCAAATAAACACCTACTGGAATTCCATTTAAACTGACCCTATCTGAATTAAATGCATGTTTCATTATCTGTCCGCTAATATTACGAACTATAATCTCCGGATAAACATCATTCATTTGCAAAACATCTTTTACCAACGTAGATTTTACCGGATTATTCGTTATACTAACAGGATCATTTAAACCTGTAGCGTAGCCTATTCCGTTTACATCACCAATTGTGATATTAAAAACGAAAACAACTTTGTAAGTTTCTGTTGTATTTTTTTTATAAACGAATGCCTGGCGAATAGTAAATTTATCTCCTTTTTTACATTTACCCGGATATTGACCAATATTAAATGCAAAATTACTTGTCTTTAATTCTGAAAAAAGATATGAATTATTTCCCCAAGTAGTGACGTTCCCCAGATTAGTGAACCAATGCCCCGGAGCTGTTGCTGTTGAAGTAGGATTCAGGCTTCCGTTACTATTAACTGCATTATAAATGATTTTCGAACCAAAATTAGTTTGTATATCAGACAACTGCATGCAAAAAGCCTGGCACACCCTACTCATATCAACCGCTACAGCTATACTTGGGTAAGTGGAACTAACACTGCCGGTAAACGAAGTTTGATTAATATTATATGTCAGTGTGTCATTATAAGGAACATTATTGTCATTGAAAGTATATATTCCATAGCGATTTGTATTTTCAAATTTCACACGATATGGCCATTGCTCATCGTTCGACACATTATCGTCCCATGGGTGCCTCCAGTGATATGCAGGCGCTCCACTTACCACCAACCAAAGTTTCATACAGTCGGCAGGACATTCGAATGCAAGGGTATCTTTATTATTTGTTGTAGACACTGCCCGCATTGGGCTATATAGTCTATTACCATTATTTTGCAGACAAACAAAGCCGTAACGCCACCCGGCAGCAGCCGAAAGGTTGCGAAATCCGGCCTGACCTTTGCGTCCTTCAAAAAAAGCTTTTATCGTGGTTGCCCCAGCCGGTGTATTCAGTAAAATGGCATTGTACCCGTAATTTTCTACACAGTTTGCTGAGTCGATAAGCCAATAGTTATCTTCAGTCAACGTCATTTTGGGCAATGGACGGGCAGCGATAACACTTTCACCATACGAACGTAAAGCAGGCACATCCCAGGTAACAAATCGTGTTGCACAGTCATAAATCTGGTCATTAAACTTTGCTTGGGTAATTCCAGTAATTCGTTTGTAGGTTTCAACCGGATCTTCGGGCTTAATCGATGTATTCCATAAACGTCCGATAAAATCCAACCCATGTAGAAAACACCAGTAATCCGGAATAAAATAGTTTGCATAACGCGGCAACTCATGCAATATATGACGGTGTGCGTTATTCAGGTATTCGGAAAAACGATAGTTCGCAAATTGCTCAGTTGGGTAAAGTTTAAATGCCTGCCATTGTGCACATTGCTCCCACCAGCAGTTGCCTCCACTTGCGCCTGAACCAAAACCATACATCCAACCATTATCATTATTGTTGTCGCAATGCACCTGATATTGAAAACAGTGCCCAACCTCGTGTGCCATTGTAACACCAGCCGCCTGTGCCGATGGTGCGGTCAAAGTCAAAAGTCCGATCATATTATCTTGCCCCGAGCCACTTGCTTCCCAATCTGTGGTATAACGAAGCCTGATTATCATTTTGTACAAATCCGTTTTTGACTTTCCCCTTGTAATGAATTTCAACGAATCGGCATACAAAACAAAAGCCTTTTCGGCCACACTTAACACATTATCGACATTAACCTTATAGGAAGTATTGGTTAATGTGTATGGGTTGGCTCCATAACCCGCTTCCCAAAAAATAATAAAATTCTCTGATTGACGGCTTCGGGTCCAGCAATACTGGCTGCTTTCGCTGGTCATATCCATGCCATTGAAAGATGAGGTCAGATAAATCTGTTTTTCGGCATAAACAGTTGTGCCTAAAAACAATAATATTAAAAAGAATGGTATCTTGAAAAATTTAATTGATTGCATGATTTTAGAAGTTTAATTTATCTGTCGCCAAATATTCATTAAAATTGAACTGTTTTTTTAGTCTTATCGCGGAATGTTACTTCCACAGCCTTGCCATCTTTCGATATTTTAATTTGTCTGACTGGTGTGAGTTCTTTATTTGTCCAATCTGTACCCGTTTTTTTCCAAAGTTCAATGGTGATATAAAATTTCTCGTTTTTCTTACCCGTGGTAAACGTATCGAATGCATTAATCACTGCACTGGCATTGCTTTGCGGGTGAAGTCCGGCAGCATGGACAAACTGCATGGCTCCCCATTTTTTCCAGGGTATCATAGACAGTTTATATTCGCCATTATCAATGGATTTTATACGGTTACTTCCAATTTCAAGAGTCTCATCGTGAATGGCTTTTCCCTGTTGCGGCAAAGCATAATGGCCCAAACGGATTTCTATGTTTTGTATTTTGTGTTCAGTGTTTTGTGTTGCAGTATCACCATATATCAATTTATCGACACGCAAAATACCATTTGGCAACGGAATATCGGCCAGTTTAAACTGAATCTTCCGGTTTGTTTCCAATTCGGCATCACGATAATAAACACCATTTTCAAATTTTTTAAAAGTATATAACCGCAAAGCTTCCCATTTACCCGAATCATTTTTTACCACATAATTCATAGCCACTTCGCCCCTTTTGCCATCAGCCTGCCACGGAAAAGCCGAGTTGTACGACAAACGGTTATAGTTCTCGGTACTACGGAATTTTTGCCAGTCGCCGGCCACCGTTGCGTGACACCATGCACGAATTTCCGATGCACCTATATTCGGATAATCAGTAATTAAAGTACCTGTTGCGGGCGAAAATTTATTGTAAACCGAGTCTTTGACAAGTTCCTTTTCCCAGGGACCTTCGTTTTCTGTGGCAGTCCAGAAAGGATTATTTTCAGGAACGAGCAACCCAAGAAAAACTTTACCGCCCCAATACACGCTTCCTCGGCAACTATACATTTGCACAGCCGGCTCAAACGGACCGTAGAAGCCGAGCGTCGGCACGCCATCTTTCATAAAATCGGGATGTTCGAAAAATTGCAATAAGGTACCGGAAGCAATGCGACGCATCCAACCGTAATTTATTTTCGGGTCATTTTCGAATCCCATCAAAGGAAATGGAGTAACAGCCGCATACCGGTATGAAATACTGCGTCCCCACATAATCATTTTGCCATCCTTGCTAAAAAGGTAAGGGTAATTATCTGTCAAATCGCTGAAGTTTTTCATGAACTTAGCCGCAAATTCGGGGTAATATTTATTTCCGTAAAATTCTGCCCAAAGCACGCCATACATCTGAAAAGCCCACATGCTGTAATAGTCGTATGCCGGACTGTCGTTGTACCAACCTTCGCCCCTGTAGGCGTTAAGCGACTTTTGCAGGTATTCGGCCAATAGTTTTTCGTTGATCGGATAACCTTTGTCTTTGAAAAAACTGAGAACGAATATATTAAAGAATTTCCAGTTTGAATCCACCGTAGGGCCATCTCCATAGCTGATCATTAAGGCTGCCAACGAATCTTTTTGTGCCTGGCTAAGTGGGTTCCAAAGCACTTCCGGAATAGCGCTCATAGAAATAGCCAGTGCTCCGAACTCCACCAAATTCTGACTTGGCCCACCGTTTTTAGAACGGTGTTTAATGTAAGACGGACTCGCAGAATTGAATAAATTGCAAATCTGATGACGATAATATTCAGCCACCTTGATATTATTAATTACCAAATCAGGATTTTCTTTCAATAACGGAGCAGCAACAAACAGCGTGCGCGAAAGTCCTTCGAGTTTTTCGGTAGGAATCTGGTTGTCATTCCGTGGATAACTAATGCCGGGCTGTTTCGGAAACTTCATCGGGTCATCCAAATAATGGATATAGCCAAATGCACCTTTCAACATGTATAACGCAGCATCTTTCCAGTGCTGGCGCGTCATTCCGGTTTGCGGGCTTAACCTTAAATCCGGATTGTCGACACGGAAAGCGTTATCGTTTTCATTAGTATTTTTTTTTGCATCATTAGCAGTTACAAATAACTGACAAAAAAACACCATATATATAATCAGCACCTGTTTGAGCGTTGATTGAGTCCTGTCTTTACTAATAATCATAATATTTAATTTAAATGGAATCAATAATTATACTGATACATTAATTTTATTCCAGCTTTGAACAATAACTATAAAACTCCGCAACCTTCAGTTAAAAAAGTAGCGGAGTTTTATAGTAACCTTGTTTGGTTATCGAATAACCTGTCTTATCGGTTGAATTGATAGTTTATTTTATCAAATACCAGTTAGTTTTATCCATAAGTTTGGATTTAATAGCTGCCTGATTCTCTTTATGTTTAGCAGCTACTTTATCAGCCAGGTAAGCATTATCATTCCGCCTGATAGCAATACGCATCAAATCATGAAAACGATTACCTTCAAAAGCAGTTTCCAAAGCCAGTTCCTGCTCAATCATATCTTCAACAAATAGTATTGAGTCTTGTTTTGGCATCGCGCTGGAAGCAAAATTTGGAATCCTGTAATAAGTGGTATCAAGGTTTACGTTACCGCAACCACGCATTCTGATACCGATATTATTCATAAAACGGTCATCGCTAAAATCCATATAGTTTAACAAAGGCGTTTTTTCGCTTAACGGGACAACTGAATTTCTGGACATTGTAACCGAATTCAATCCATTTTTCATAACTGCAAAAGCTAAATTAGGTTTTCCTAAGCGATTTACAGCCTCGGCATAACGCAAATAAAGCAACGGAGTACGATATACAACTATTTGCTTATTTTCCTTCTTGGTGGAATCCAACGGATTCATTGTTTCATATTTCTGGATATAATCATCGGTTGTAAACGGTTTATTGTAGTAATAATCCAGTCCTTTATTTGACATAGAAAGAGAGCCAATCCGTCTCAAATCACCAATAGTATCATGAGAGACCGTTCGAACATAGCGCTGCGAATACCAATTATCAATAGCAACAGGAGATGGGGCCAGCATGTGATTGTAGCATAAACTATCTAATTCAAACTTGCGCCCATATTGGTTGGTTGCAGCAATATACGTAATATCTTCAAACGAACTTCCAAGACTAAGTCCAGGCCAATAAGCATAATAATCCCTGTTGTCAATAACAAAATGATGAGGAACAATCCCACCAGTAAATACATTATTTTTTATTTCGTACTCATTTCGGAAATACTGATTTATGATATACCCATTTTTAAACATTAAATCATGGTATTCGTTGGCCGCGTTTTCGTATTGCCCTGTCCACAAATATAAATCGCCTAACAAGAAACGAATTGGGAAAAATGATTTACGCGTATTCTGAGTATAAATTGTCCCAAAGTTAGGCAAATCGGCATCTTTCCATGGCAACAAATCGGCAATCAGCAATGGAGCCAGCTCGTTAATCGACATCGCTGCCTGAGCTTGAACAGACTCTGCATCGGGCACACTCATTATCGGCTTGTCGTAATAAATAGCCGAACCGTAATTTAATACCAACTGCATATACGTCCACGCCCGAATGCCTTTGGCCGCAGCATATTCCTTGTACATAACTTTTACACCGCCACTTACTACCGATGTATCAATATTATGAATCACGTAATTACAGTTATTAATTACCGAGTAGTAATCCCGGATATTATTAGCATAAGGATTTGAATCGGATATCTGAAAATCGTTGATTTCTCGTAAATAGGCCGACGATTTAGAACTAACATCCATTAAATCGCCACGCAATTCACCAAGTAAGACATAGCTGTTAGCCAGTTTTTGCACCTGCGACAGTATGGCCGACATAGAATAAAGACTATCGTTAGCCCCATCGAGCTTGTACTGTTCTTCAAACACTACCTGTTCTGAATCAACATCCAATAAGCTGTTACACCCAACAAACAAAAAGCTGGAAAGAACTAGAAACAGGATTGATTTATTTATATTTTTCATGTGTAAATAATTGTTTTTTTAGTTGTCACATGGAACCTGCCTGCGGTAGGTAGGCTCGCATTCGAGATTTTCATCAACTTTGGTGAACCTCTGCGTTCATGCTCGTTTCATGCGAATATATTTTTATTTTTGAATGCAAACAAATCTGTTTTAAAATTATAAATTAAACTTAATTCCAACATAATAACTTTTGGTGAGAGGCAATAGGCCGGCATCAACTCCTTGAGTATAGACCGAATTGCCAGCAGAAAACTCCGGATCCTGGCCTAAATACTTGGTAAAGGTAAATAAGTTATTTGCCGACACCCAGATATTAAATCCTTCGATAAAATTACTTTTAATAGGAAAATCATACGACAAGGTAATATTTTTAAGACGCAGATACGAGCCATCTTCAATCCAACGAGTTGAGAAACGAGAATTGCCCATTGGATCGCCATACACAGCTTTAGGCTGAGAGGTAACTTGTCCGTCAGCAGTCCATCGGGTAATCATTATATTGGTTTGGTTACTAAAATCTTTACCTGCTTCCAACTGGCTGCGGAAGTAGTTATACACATCGTTACCATACGAGTAAGTAAATACAGTACTCAATGAAAGTCGTTTATACGATATTTTACTGGTAATATTTCCGTAAAAATCCGGATTTGGATTTCCGATAACCTGTTTATCATTCTCGTTGATAATACCGTTTCCATCTTTATCCTCGAAATGTATATCTCCTGCAGCAAATTTACTGGTAGTTCCATCTGCATTCTGGTTTTGAAGAGCAGTCTTAGTTCCTGCGTTCTGCATTTTAAAAGCGGCTTCAGCTTCAGCCTGAGTGGCAAACACTCCCAGCGCTTTATATCCGTAAAATGAACCGGCTGCTTCACCCACAGCTGTGCGTACCTCACCACCATAAACCATGGTGGAATAATCAGCAACAGGCAATGAAGTGATTTTATTAGCATAATGGCCCAAGCTGGCTCCAATTTCCCATTTCAGATTTTTGAGATTCAACATTTTCCAGTTAGCCGAGAACTCATATCCTTTATTCTCCATTGTTCCTCCGTTAGTCCAGTAAGTACCCAAACCGCTAACTATTGGCAGTTGTTTAAGCATCAACAAATCGGAAGTATTGCTACTGAAATAATCGAAGCTAAAAGACAATCTGTCGCTAAACAAACCCAAATCTAGCCCCGCATGAGCCGTTCCGGTAGTTTCCCACTGAAGGGTCGGATTGTTTAAATTGGCTAATAACAAACCATTAGCCTTGCCCATAAACTTTACACCTGAGAAATAAGCCATCGATTGGTAATCCTTAATTCCATCATTACCGGTCATTCCGTAGCCGGCGCGAATTTTAAGCAGGCTTACAAAATCTATGTCTTTCATAAATCGTTCGGAAGAAGCCAACCATCCTGCATTAACTGCTGGAAAAATAGCCCAACTACGTCCGAACAGTGAAACACCACCCTGAGTTTCTTTTCCAAAACGAGAAGAACCATCCATGCTCACTGTAGCTGTGAGAAAGTATCGGTTTGCAAAATCATAATCCACGTTCAGATAGTTTGATAAAGAGTTGGTTTGATTATTAACTCCGCTTACTTGCAGAAATTTAAATGCACCTGTAACCTGAGTATTATTATTGGTGGTTGTGTTATGTTCTTCCACGTAATCCGACTCGTAATATGTGTTTGTGTAACGCCATCCGTACATGGCTTTTAAACGGCTTTGCGTGCCAAAACTTTTTTCGTAAGTCAATCGGGTATCGTCAAAGAAGTTGGTATTACGCATTGTCTGTCCACTTACTTCGTTTTGCGAAATCCCATAATCAGGTATCACCTGTTCCGGCGTATAATGCATTGGAATATAATGTCTTTCTACGGTTTTGTTTACACTGTAATCAAACTGTGAACTTAACGTAAACTCCCGCGAAATTTTGATAGAAGGCAGTAGCCCAACGTTGACACGTGTGTTTCGAAGATTATTTACCGACAAGGCAATAATTCCATTGGGGTTGCCAATGCCAAATTCGTCGGTATGCTCCATATCAGTTGATTTTTCACCGGCAAAAGTAAATGAATTTGGGCTTAAAAATGGCGATTTAACATAAGTCAACCACGTTGGCGACGAGAAACTCATTCCATCGTCCAGCAATGATCTGGTTATTTGGGCTACGCCGATATTTAGTCCTAAATTGAAATTTTGGAGCAATTTTATATCTGCATTCAAACGTGTATTAAGTCGATCGCTGTTAGTGCTTTTCACTATTCCTTTGTTTGTTGTATATCCCACCGAGAAATAATACATGGCTTTTTCATCGCCACCATTAGCATTAATCATATAACTGTTTGTAACGCCCCGTTGATATACCTCTTTACCCCAATTAGTATTATTATGACCGCTGTTATATACTTTGTAGTTGGCTTTGTTTGTTTCCAAAAAACCATAGTTGGAAATATCAGTACCAGTAATTCCTTTGGAACCAATTAAATCGCTGGCATAAATTCTAAAATTCTCGCCACTCATCATGGGTATTGCTCCCGGCATATCGGTTGTTCCGGCAAGCACGTTCAGGCTGATTTTCGTAACCATTGTTTGTGAACGTTTGGTTTTAATCAACACAACTCCATTCGAAGCTTTGCTCCCATAAATGGAAGTACCATCTTTCACCACAGTTATGCTTTCAATATCATTTACATTAATCGTATTCAGCGGATTAGAGAAAAATCCCTTATGAATTGAAACCACATCATTCATATTATCCCAAATAACGCCATCAACAACAAACAAGGGTTGCGCATTAGCATTCAACGAGTTGATACCACGGATAAAAAAAGATGAACCAATACCAGAAACACCTGAGCGGGTAATGGCTCTAACATCGCCACCTAATGAAGTTTGAATTAGCTCGTCGGCCGACATGCTATTCACTTGCTGTAAATTGTCGACACCTTTTGACGCATAGGTTGTAGCCGCATTGTTTACATCGCCGGTTAATCCAACAGTTTTTTTGAAATAGGCACTAAATTGGTCGGAAAGAAGTTTCACCACCACTGATTTATTTCCACGCAATGGAAATTCAACCACGTTATAATCGTAGGCCGAAATTTTTAGCACGGCCAATAACGACGTTGTTTTGACAGAGAATTCTCCATTGTCATCGGTCGTGGCAGTTGTTCCTAAGTTGAGTACTGACACCTGCGCAGCTTTTATAGGCTGTTTGGTATGAGCATCAATTACTTTACCTGTAATTATAATATTAGCGGCTTCATTATTAGTAGCCGGCTTGCTCTGAGCGTAAACTGCCGGTACCAAAAGCAATACGGCAACAAAGGCACAAATTAGTTTGAAACAGAAACGTGTTCTGTTCACACATAATATGTTTTTATATCTTTCCATTTTCATGCGTATATATTTTATTTTTTTTATTAAAGTCGTAAGAAACTTGCATTTGCTTTAACCTGAAAAAGTTTGCTTTCAAAATTTCAACAAAACTCATTTCACACGAACAATTTTTGTGTCTTTTTTATAATTACTGAACAGGTTCAAGGATAATACAATCAATTAATAAATTCCGGTTGAAGTTCACAAGTTCTATACCTGTTACTCCTGCTTCATTTTTGACCCTTAAAACTACTTTGGATCTTGGCATGTTTACTAAATTACAAAACGGAAAGACCACATCTTTAGCCACCAACATTTTATGAACCACAAATGGTGTTGACGTAAATATTGCTGCTGCATTAACAGTTGTAGATGCTGTTACAGTATTGTTGGCATCTATGGCTGCATTAGTAATCTGCTTACCAGTAGCATCTATGTACGACAAATGAAACCTCACTTTATTAGCTCTGCTATCGGTGGGACTGGAAATACTGGCCGGGACAAAAACACAGTAAACATTATACTTGGCAGCCAGCGTATTCGGTATTTGAAAGTTAACCCATAGGTTCGATGATGCACTATTTGTTTTTGATTCGGCTTTAAGGTATCTACCATTCGAAACAGAATAACCTGTTCCTATTGCCGACATTCGGGTTTGGGAATAATTTACCAAGTCAGTAGCATCAAAACTAGCGTTTTCAGCTTCCACGCGAATTTCAGGCAACCACGATTCTTTAGCTTCAATATTTATTTTACTTGTTACATAACCATAACCATTACTCAATTCGGCTCTTTGTGCTCCGGTAAACAATCGGCCCGGATTGGCCAGTTTAATGCCATTGGTAGATTCCAACGTATCAAGTTCTGAGTATGAATTAGTGAGCCGTCCTCTGAAAAACAAATCTTTAACCAATATTAATTTTGCTGTATTCATTTGCTTAACTTCACCACCTTCAGCAACAGTGGATTTATAATATGGCGAAATACGGTTATAAGCCTCTTTCCATGCAGTATTATCGGGCAATATAGCCGTATAAGTACTATCCTCGGTTTTCAAAGCAGCCAGATAGTCTAAAATAATGTTGGTTGTTTTAAACACTGAATCCACAAACACACCATCCTGAAAACTAGCAACCGGATCATAGGTTTTTAAATTTAAAGAATTTAGATACACATCTAAAGAGTCAAGCCCTGGGGTTTGCTCAATATATTCCCAGAAATTCAATGTGTAAGGAGCATATTCGCCAATAATGTGTATAATTCCGTTTTGCATGGCCAGATCGGATTTGATTATGGGCTTACCTCCGAAAGTAAATCCGGTGCCACTTTTCTCAAACTGCAACAGTTTATTGTCGAACATACGAAGCGTTTTGCCTGCACTTACCAAGATGGAAGTAGAATACGAAAAACGTGTGATATGATTCGCCACAATATTGCTTACCTGTACCGAATCATTTATATCCACAGTTGTAAGGCTTGCATTGGTTGGTGCCCAAACGGTAAAAGATTGCGACTGGCTTAAAATGGAGTCATAACCGGTCACGCGCAACATCTCGGCAAACTTTGTCAACGACGTATCTTGCGAAATATATTGATACAAATTCAGACTACTTTTATTCAAAGGTTCGGAATTATAGTGCTCATCCCACACATCGGAACACGAAACTGCCGACAATGCCAGTATCAGTGTTATAATAAATGGAAAACTTAACTGCTTAAATTTCATAATAGTGTAATATTATTATAATGTTTAACTTTTTATATGTAATGTGCATCTGCAGTGAAAAGCGGAACAATTCTACAATCTTTGCTTTTCATTATTGCACCTAATCAATAAATATCTTCGGTTTCCAATACGCTTGTAGGAACAAATTCCAGGTAATCGAACATAAACTCACCACCACTCAACGCTTTTACCGAGAACTTATGATGCCCCGCAGTTTTAAAAGTATAAGTCCCCATAATTCTACGTAAAATCTGAGTACTATAACGGGCATTCTCGCCAGAAGACCAACCTGCAAGCGGAACTTTATAAGAAGCCGGACCTTTCATATATCCGCGGTTACGCATCATTTTATCGTTTTCATACCCTTCGAAGTCATCGGCTATTGTATGCGGAGCTTCGTATCCAATGGATGGATCATCAGATTTGGTATTCAAATTTAATGGCACACCGCAAGGCACATCATCAAAATAAAGTTGCGCAACACCACGTTTACCATTGGTCAGATAGCCAAAACGAATCTCGTAGGTTCCGGCTGGAATTGGCGGTGTAATAATACTGAAATCGAACAGTTTACCCTTCGCAGCATTCAAATAAATTTCATCACCTTCATAATTCTGGAATTTCTCGTAGCATGTCAAATAAGACACCACGGTTTGTTCCGAAGAGCTTATACGACTAATATAACCGCGTGGTATCTGGAAATTGATATTCTGAGATGGCGACTTGGAGCTTACTGTTCCAAGTCCACGCATATTGTTATTTGTCAATTCGTCGAAAAAGCTGGAAGAATCAAAACGCAAACGTTTACTTGACAACTCATTAGCCACATCTACACTAAACACCAACATACCGTCAATTTCGTGATATACTCCATTTCCGGCATCTTTATTCAAGTTTGAAGCTGCCAAATGAATGCTTGTTCCTGTTTCTCGACAATAATTAAATAAATTAAGTCCGCCTAACGATCTATCTTTTTTTACTTCCATCAAAGTGTTCGGACACATTGACTCAATATACTCATACATATCCCTGCCCACCAATTTAATCATGTGGTCGGTGTCATATTTATCAATAAAGTGTAATGAACTTAAACGTTTGGTTATAATGTGATAAGCCACAAAACGATTCAAACTGTTTGTTCTGCTTGTCACATTCTTATCATCTGCATCTTCGGGATACACCTTATCGTATACACTTGCCGCATAAGTTTTCAGACTTTCCAAATCGGTAATTCCATTTGCTTTCATGGTTTCGTCGCTTTCCATAAGTAAAGTATAACCAAATTTACGTGAAACCGGGAGTACATCGTAGTACCATTGATTCTTTTCTTTGGTCATTCCAATTAAATCAGCGTATTTTGTATAATTATATGATTCATCTTCCACCCGGTAAAGAGAATCAGCTAAACCAGTGGCTGCCAGAGCATTGTAAAAAACAGAAAAAACACTATCCTGGGCAATTACTCCGGCAATACCCATCCGGACCGGTTTAATAACTTTGCTTATTTTATGAATCACGCCATTGTGTACCAAAATATCTTTTGTCAACACGAACGAAGAGTCAATAACAATTTTGCCTCTTGCATTTGTTGAACTGGTTTGAATGTACCCGCCTCCTACGCTGGTAAAACCGGTTAGGATAGACCGTTGGCTCATGGAAAGTACTGGGAGTGGACCATCTGAAACGAAACCGGCCAAATTTACAACCGTACCATTTATGATATGGTCATAGGCAATTAGTCTTAGTGAGTCGAGTGGAAAATCGGATAACCGGCTTCTTCCCATACTTGCATAATAGTCCTTCATAGCCACATTATCAGGCGCAAAACAAGTATAAGCACCATAGGAGTTCAAAATACCCATCACTTTGGTTGTATCCAATAACCTCACGAATTCGGAATAGTCGCCCGGATTATCATTCAGATATTGCCCCAACATATTGTCTGTAAAAGTATATAGGTTCTCTTCCGCCATATCATCCGAGTCACAAGCCGGAAACATGAAGACAGCAGCCACAATCATCAACGCAAAAATAAATTTGGAGTGTTGAAATAAAGCGTTCATAAAATTATTTTTTTTCATTTGATTAAATATGTAAGTGTAACGCAAAGAAATAAGCAAAAAAATTATTCATTAATACAAGCATCAAAATAATGGTAAACTAACCATTATAAAATTACCGGGTAGATGAACTTGCTGCTTTTTCATAATATGGATTTTGCTTCAGATTTTTATTGGCATTCAATTCACCTTGATATATAGGCATATACATAGCATCCAATACAGCTGCACCAAGTGCCACTGTACTACCGCTCACTTTGTAATTAACAAGAGTATTCAAAGTGGACGTCGATTTATCGCGACGAGCCATACGCACCAAATCAAACCAACGTTTTCCTTCGAAAAGCAATTCACGGTGGCGCTCGCGCAATACCAAGTCAGACAAGGCTGATTGTGTTGGATAATTGGACAGTTTTAGCGAATCGGTTATTACGGTTCCAGTTGTATTTGATCTTAAATAGGTTTTATTCACCATCTCAATTGCACTTTTATTATTTTCTTCACCACCCAATTGCACCAACGCTTCGGCTTTCATTAACATTACATCGGCTAAGCGATATAATATCCAATCAGCAGTTTCGCTTCTGAAAGCATAACCCGAGCCCAAACCAGCGGTACTCTCAAAACGAATCCCAACATATTTGAAAATTGGAAATACATCCCCATTTGAACGGTACGAATCCTTAGCCCTGATGTCATTTGTACTTTCAATATCAGTAGCATTTACTTTATAATAAAATGGAGAATGTATCCCTGTTGCTTTGGCAACATCTGTTTCTTTTGTATTAAATGCAAGATTTGAAGGGAAGGTAAGCTCACCTGTTGGAGTATTATAAGAACCATAAAGCACAAATACCGGATTATTTACTTGAACATTGGGGTCAAATTGAAGTTCAAGTATAGTTTCTTCTGATTGACCTCTGTAAAATACCTGGTAAGCATTACTATTCTCGGTTTCTATCAACTGTAAATTTTTATCGGCAAGCACTTTATTAGCAGCATCCACACATTTACCGTATTGTTCATCCCACAGATAAACATCGGCCAATAAAGCATTAACTCCATTCAGCGTAAAACGCCCTTTATTGTAATCTTTCCGTCCATAATCGGTACGAATATATTGTTGCGCATAAGTCAAGTCATCAATAATATGATCAAGTATTTGGCGGTCTGTCGATTTTTCCGGTGCATAATCTTGTGTATCGTCCACACTGGCCACATCCACCCAAGGCACTTCGTTGAATGTACGCACCAGATAAAAATAACAAAGTGCACGAATAGCTTTTGCCTCAGCCTGGACTTTAGCTAAATCAGCCTCTGAGAAATTCTTGTCGCGTCCAACTACGGCGGGAGCATACTTCAATATAGTATTGCAATAATTTATAACTGCATAAAATGACCCCCAGTAGGCACAGGAATTTGTCGATGTGAGTTCGCCTTTCATAATTTTACCCAGCCCCATATCTTCTCTTGCTTTAGCAAATCCTGTAGTTACAAAATTGTCCGACCTAAGTTCGCCCCAAATAATCATTCGGAAAGTACAATCATCTATGGTCAACCCCCGGTAACATGCATACAATACAGATTCAACATCGGATTCCGATTGCCAGTACTCCTCCAAAATAATTTGGCTTTCTGGTTTTACAGTTAACCAATCTGTACATCCGGTAGTCCCTAAAAGCAGAACCACCGACATTAGTATTATTGATATTTTTCTTTTTTTCATTGTAAAAAAGTATGTGGTATAATTGTGAACTGGTATTTTTTTTAAATCATTAATCTAAAACCTTATAAAATCTTTCTATAACTTCACTTGTAAAATTAGATTTACAGCCCGAGTGAAAGACCTAATGTAAAGTCTTTTGTACGTGGTGTACTGGCTCCATCCACGCTCAACCCTTTATTGCTCATTAAGCTGCCATAGCCCACCTCTGGGTCAACCCCGGTATAATGTGTGAGCACAAATATATTGTTGAAAGTGAGATACAAACTCATTTTCTGAACTCCATATCGTTTAAGTAGTTTCGGTGGCACTGAATAATTGAATGTCAAATACTTGAAACGAAGGAAAGACCCATCTTCAACAAACCTGTCACTACCTAACCAATTATAACCTTCCTTGTGCAATGCCCGGGGCAAAATATTTCCCTTGTTTTCACCATCTCTATTTACGGCATTATCACCATCCACACGCCAACGCCAGTTTACTGCAATACTTTGGTTGTTGTCCTCGTACATATTCTCGGCGTACATACGGGCAGAATTAATGATCTTATTGCCCAAGCGGAAATTAAAAAACATATTGCACGACAGGTTTTTATAACGGAAAGTAGGTCCGAAACCACCGTTCAGTTTGGGGTTGCTATTACCCAAATATACAATATCCAACTCATCGATACTACCATCGTGGTTAATATCTTCGTAAATGGCATCGCCCCCACGGAATTTATATTGCTTGCCGGTAACCCCATAAGCAAAATACATGGGTTTAGCAATTCCATTTTCATCTACAATAACCTGTCCTTTAGCATCTTTAGCTACCGGAGCATTTGTATGGTCTGGGGTATACTTATCCCATTGGTAAACACCTTTATAACGGAATCCGTAAATAGATCCAAACGAGTTTCCGGTTTGTACACGTGTCAGGTATTCTCCATTATTAAATCCATAAGCTTCATTCAATTTTGTCAACAATTTATCTTCTAAGTCCACCAATGTATTTTTATAATTTGAAAGATTGAATTTAAAATCCACACTAAAGTCTTTACTTTTGATAAATTTATTTGCATAGAAATTTACTTCCCAACCATCGTTGTCCATAGTTCCTCCATTAATATACGAGTAACTTCCAAAACCGGATGTACTTGAAACAGTTACATCTTTGAACAATAAGTCAGTCGTCCGTTTGTTATAAAAGTTTATATCAAACACGTATTTATCCTCAAACAAACCTAAATCGATACCATAGTTAAATGAATTGGTAGATTCCCAACGCAGATTATCCAATTTAAGCGAAGCTGGTTTGATAGCTGCCTGACCTAAATAAGATTGATAGTTTTCATATCGGCTAAAAAACAAATACTCCCTGTCGGGCTGATTGCCACTGATACCCCATGCCGGACGAACAGCTAACATACTCAACCACGATTTAGTATCTTTCATAAAAGGTTCGTCAGAAATAATATATTTAACATTTATGCCCGGAAAATTTCCAAATTTGTTGGTGGCGCCAAACCGGGTACTACCTTCTCTACGTAAAGTCCCATCTAAAATATAGCGGCCTTTGTAAGAATAGTGTGTACGCATCATGACAGCCATTGAACGCCAACTGGAGTGACTTGTACTTGCATCGTAAAGCGTACCGATACCCGAAGCATCAGGAGCTTCGCCCGAAGGCATTGAAGCTGAAAGAACGCCTTGGCTGGATGAACTACCAACATTGATTTGCATGGCTCCATAAAGCAAAAGGTTGTGGTCTTTGTTTTCAAATTTAGGTTCCCAGGCAAGATTCTGTTCGCCAAAAACAGACAAACTCTCAGAGTCCGAGTTATCAGCCTTATTCACAGTCCCTTTTCCATCTTTATCTGTTGCACTCCAAATTGAATTGGAAACTTCCTGGGGCAGGTACATATTGGTCTTATTATTATTCATATCGAAGGATACAAACATATTATAACGCAAGACTTGTTTTTCGGGATCCAACAAATCAAACTGCAACCTGAAAGTAGGCAGAATGCGTAATGATTGTAACCGATTGGTAGCCAACATACCCAGTGCTACAGGATTCATGAGGTTTCTCTGGTCATCGCCCAGATTGGAAGTCCTCAAAATATTATAATACGAGTTGGTGTTATTCCCCTGGGCATCTTGAGCATAAATACTTACGTTAGGCATTTTTTTGTAAGCTATACCTAACAAGTTGTCGTAATTTCGTGCATTATTAGAATTGGTCAACGAGAACTCGGAAATAAATTTAATTCGGTCGGAAACCCTGTATTCCAAATAGGCGCGGGTAGAAATACGCGTCAATTCCTGGCCGATAACAGTTCCGTTTTGACGGAAGTAACCTCCGGATACACGGTAGTTTGCACGCTCGCCCCCACCTGACAAGGTGAGGTAATGGTCGTTGATGTCACCTACCTGAGTTACGGCCTTTACCCAATCGGTATTGTTATTGTAATTCTCATAATCAGGAAAATTCCGGTTGTAATTGTATTCATCAATGTTATTAGCATTTTCGTCTTGTCTTGAGTTAAAATAAGACTCCTTCATTAACATCGTAAAACCATCTCCATTCAGCATGTTAAGTCCCTGTGGTTGTACAGTATTAGTAAAACGATACGTGTAGTCTACATGCGTAGGACCAGAAACACCTTTTTTGGTGGTTATCTGCAATACTCCATTTGCTCCTTTCGACCCCCAAATGGCCGAAGCTGCAGCATCTTTCAATACCGTAATTTCCAAAATATCGTCAGGGTTAATACTCAGCATATTTGCATATTGCTCCTGGTTTGAGTTGGCAAAGTCGAAGTTTGGATCGATTTGCGATTCAAATGGCACACCGTTTACCACGATAAGTGGCTGGCTATTACCCGTAATAGAAGTCACCCCACGAATACGCATAGCGGTGCCACTACCGGGGTCGCCCGAATTGGCCACAATATCCAGGCCGGCAATACGTCCCTGAAGCGCCTCATCAACCGACGACACCTGAAGTCCTTCCATTTCCTTCATATCAATAGTTTGCATAGCGGTACCAATCTCACGTGTGGGAATTACATATCCGCCTTGGGTTTGTTTTTTAGTAGCAACTATTTCGACCTGGTTCAGCGTTTGATTGTTATCGGACAGAACGATATTGATTACCGACTTATTGGCAATAGCTTTAACCTGCTTTACATAGCCTATATAACTTACCGACAACCTGTTCTGAGGGCTTTTCACTTTCAGTACGTAATGTCCGTTGATGTCGGTAATGGTTTGCCCCACTACACGATTATTGGCATCGATTTCGGTAACATTTACACCAATCAACGTTCCTTTATCGGTAGCCGATGTAACTTCACCCTGTATAATTGTTCCTCCTGATGTATTCTGTGCAAAACTACTGAATGAACACATGCCAGTGAACAGTAGTAATAATGCAGTAATGGTTCGTTTCATATTTTTTTTCATTATTGTTCGATGGTCAATACATTATCAATTTGGTGAATTACGGCTGATGCAGAACTGGTTATTGTAGAAGAATTAAAAGCAGTTCCAGTTAGATTACCTGTTCCATCAACATTTTTATATTTGGATGGAAGCGCTGCAAAAATGTAATCTTTTACAATGATATTACGCAAGTTATCGTCTGTTGTGACATTGGCAACACATGTTGGCGCGCCTTTTTGCGTGTCTGCAGTAAGGTGCAAGGTATTTCCATCTCCCACAACACCTATTTTATAATACTTTGTTTTGGCTGTTTTCCAATATGTGGTTACAGTATCTGTTTTGATCGTAGAAGACTGAAACCGCTCATTTATGGCTTGGTCGGCAAATACGGCATTATCCTGGAAATGATACTTTAACACCCTAACCATTTTTTCTATAGCAGCCTTTTTTAGAGTTGCATCGGTTATGGCGTTAATTTCATCCCATGTTTTAATCCGATGTGCTGCAACAGCAGCATCAATCGCCTCATTTGTGGGCACATAGATAGTATACCGGAAAGCGTTAAAGAATTTTATCCGGAAATCGACACCCTGTTGTGCAAATATCTGCGAAACATAATCTTCTGGTACACCTTTCAGCAAGTCTGAGAACTTACTGAACTCGGGTGTTTCATTCAGTACTTTGTAAACCGACCGTAATGCCGGTTCAATGGGTTTGTCTATAAAATATGTTGTACCGTTTGACTGGCGAAAAAGCTTAGTTGTATTAGCTGTTGTATTGTTTCGTATATCTTCGCCACCCTGCACGCTAAGCGAACTTCCTGACCCTGAAATACGAATAATATCATTGGCTTTAGTGACTGCATAACGCGAGCCTGTGGCTTCCACATCGCCAATAATAATATGGCTATCCAGCAAACTCCACAATCGATTTTTCAGGAATGGCTCAGAGGTAATTACATCCACAGAGTCACCAATCACTCCGGTTATCTTATCGTATTTATATACTGTTGCGTTTACTGCGGACGTTTTTTGATTTATCCAGAATTTCAGTACACCCTGTACATCCTGTCCATAAGCAATAGGATCTACGTACTTGCTGAAAAACTCATCGGTAGGCACAAACAAACTATACTTACTTACCAACGAGTTCAGGTATAATTTGTAAAACGCGAAAGGCGTATTATCCACACTTAACTGGGAAATATTGATAGCCCAGTTCATGATTTTAGAATTACTGCTCATCAGTACCGGACTATACACCGAAATATAATCCACTGGTGGATAAATGGTGTTTGTTACAAACACTTGCCCGTTTACACCCATATACGATTTTTCTATATGATTTTTTTCAACCGGCAAGCGATAGTTCTCCCCATCAACCATTTTACTAAATTTACTAGGCACTGATTCTATGAGTGACGACCGCATGTGACGCTTAATAAAAGGGAGTATAATATCATCGGGGACGTTTTCCCAAGAACCAAAGCGCGATTTCAATATCTCACCTATTCCGCTATTAAAATAGTCGGTCATAGCTTTATCCGAAGGCACAAACATGGCAGCCATATCAGACTGCAAGCCACCATTGGACTGATAGCTGTTCCACCCCGGATTATATGGCAAATTGGGTTGAGCTACATTATTTATATAAAGCGTATAGCCCGTACTAGCATAATATGTTTTTGAAAATATAGAGTCTGTAAAAGTTGGGTGCAATTGTTTGTACAACAGCGTATTTGCTGCATCATACTTCGGAAAACTAAATCGTTCCAACAACTTACTGAATATTTTTGTATCAGAGCTTTTATTGATATACTCTGCCATATTCACCCGTGGAACCAGCACTTTGTCGAGCAAATGAATATATCCGTTTGTGCAACGAATATTTTGTTTAATCACTTTATTGTCAAAAACAAACATATCACCTGCTGCACGGGTTTTCCCATTGGTAAACATGGCAAAATCTTCAGCGGTCATTCCGTATTTATCAATAAAACTTTGAGTAATAAATACTGAGGGGATGTTGGTAAAAGAAGAAATAGTACTCTCATCTTTTATCATATACATTCCTCTTGCTTTATAATAGTTCCACCGTGGGCCATCGGGAATATACTCCGGCTTTTCAAAAGAAACACTATCGATATTCTCAAGCGCCGTTTGACGGCGCATAGCTGTTCCTTCATAAAGAATTCCACCGTTATTGTAATTGCTGTACATATCGGCGGTGTAACTGTTATTTATGACCGAATAGTTAAACAACAATTTCTTTTGAGCCATAGTAAGTTGATCATACGAATACACATTCCATTCGTTGCCTTTAAAGAATTCGGTAAATGCACTGTCGTTGGAAGCAAACAGCGTTTTGCTACCTGTTCTATTTAACACATCGGCATAATTTAAATCATCTATTAACCGTACATAATTTTTATAATGTCCATCTGTATTCAAATACTCGTATATACTACCGCCGAGAAAATCCGGTTCTGTATCATCCAATGGATAAATATCCCGGCATGAGGTAAACCATGAAATTCCAACAGCAAACAATATCACCAATTTTAATTGCCGATAAAGTGTTTTTCCAAAATAATTTTTCATTTCTGTATTTATATTTAAAACTATTATTTTATTATTTTAACCAGTTGCTTTATTCTAATAAGTTAGTATTTATCTTTTTTGTCTATTACAATTTTACAAACACTTTAGAACCGTTTTGTTTGGTTTTAAGAACATAGCAACCCGGAGATAAATCTGCAACATTAATTTGACGTTGGTTTACAATAAGCTGCTTAACCAACACACCCACCATATTGTAAATTTCCACATTAGGGTTGTCGAAATTATTCTGGGTCAGATAAAGTACATCTTTTACAGGATTTGGAAAGAAATTAACCACATCGGCAGTCGGAGTATTCACTGCCTGGATAGTGCTTACCGGGTTAATAACCATCCAACCTGCCATTTCGGCTGAGGTTGTCGTAACGCCGGTTGATCTTTCGCGTTGCTTAACTATGTTTGCATATTTACTCGAAACTGATAGACAACGTAAAGTAGCGGTTACAGTATCATCGTTACAGGTCTGCATTTGCGAAATAAAAATTGGATTTGCAATGCTGTCACCATAATAAATAGTACTATAAATGCTACTTACAGCTCTGTCAGCAGTTCTACCAACTATCACTTTTTTATTATCTATCGTACCTGTTCCGGGTGTTATTGCAAAATAAGAAAGCGTTTCGGTTCCAGGTATTGTTTTAACTGCTGTTTCCTTTTGCAATTTGGCTTCAAAACCTATTTTGGTTATATTCCGAACCCTAACTGTAGTTGCAAATGCTGTTGTAGGGTTTAACTGAGAAACAAAAACAACGGGAACAGTATCAAAAGGAGTTGAAAACGCAACAGGAGTCCAGGCAGAAGTTACCGGCGTTTTTCCTGCTATTGCTTTTAAAGTTCCAAAATCATAACTTCCTATATTAGAAATAAAGTAAGGAACTATTTCTTCTTTTGCCAGAGAAGCCACTTTTTGATAGGCCCATGGAGCCAATTGCAACGTAAAACGACTAGCATTGTAATATTTGACCCTGGCGCTTAACAACACTGAGCTATTGCTATTAGTAGGCGCTCCCAAAATTATACTCATTGAAGGAGCAGGTAATCCGGTATAAGGTTTTTTGAAAAATACAGTATTCCAGCCAACATTTGATACACCGATAGTACCATATTGAAAATTATTGCCGTTTGTTGCATCCTCACTGCCACCAGTCACATCAAAACCCACTTCGTTCGAGTAGCCGGTTATTGTTCCATCAACCAATATGCTTCGAACCCGATATCTTATTTTGCTCGCTGCATTAAAATCCAGTGTATCGAGATATTGGTTCAATGTGGAATTTTCTGAACGATAGAATTCTGTATATGTGCCGTTATCCATTTTTTTGTCGAGAATAAATCCTCTCAAGCTTTCAGCATTCGGATCCGTAATCTTCAATGTCAGTTTATTTGTAGAAAAATTAGTAATGGCTAACGTGGGATTTGAGATTGTAAATGTAGGAATTACTTCATTTACCCTATTAAATGCCATGGCTGGTTTATTAGCGGCGTAATATTTCCCGGCAAGGGTCAACGTGTCAGCCAGAACCATGGCGCGGGCATTTTGCACCCAGTTATAAATTGAATAACGTTCAATAAAATGTGCAGTATCCAACACCTGAAGGATTGCTTTAATATCATTCAGTTGTTTTGTTGCATTAGCAGTAGTATAATTTGCAGCACCATCAGGCCAGTATTCACTAGTCCAGTTGGCACCATTGTTCCACTCAGTAATCCAGATTGGGCGTCCGGTTCTTTCGTGTATGTATTTCAAATCGTTATACCAGTTCGCCGGTGATTTTCCACCCCAATAGGAATGGACAGCCACATAATCTACACGATAATTATGCGCTTTACAGCTATCCATAAACTGATATAGCCACGAAAAATCAGTACAGGCCGGTGAACCGACTCTTAATCCGGTACGCAACATATCGGGCCATTGGGCAACGGCCTGGGCAACGGTCACATTCGATTGTTCAGTATGATCAGGCTCATTAAAGCCCAATACATGTGATACATGTTGTTTACTATTAATTTCAGACCAACCCGGCCAACCGGCATTTTGACGTATAGGCACGTATTCAACAAAAGGAGTCGTTGAGCCACTTGCGCTCCAGTCGTACCTCCAGGTTGCATTCAGTTTGCCATATTCGTTAGGATTACTTCCGCACCAACCTTTTTTACTTACCCACTCCCAATCAACGACACGGATAAATGAAATGGAGTTATCCAACAAATTTGGCATTACCGATATTTCCAAATCTTTATCATCGGCAATATACACGCGGCTATATCCCAACCCATCTGAAGCGGTAGCCAGGGTAACCATATAACCCCTTTTCAATTTGAATGATCTGATTTTATTATCTTTTGTTCCCAAGGCGTTGTAAAAAGTAAACATGGAATAGGAAGCTGAGTCACCAGTGAAATTTTGTGCGGTATACACTTTCAAGGGTTGGAAGGTGGAAGCTTGAGGAATTACAACTGCACCATGTTTATAGATAGAAACGCGGACATTTGTTTTGAGTACTGCAGCCTGATTGTTTACGTATATATATTTTAAAAGCGAATCAATAACAAATTGCGGGCGGATGTTATCGAAAAACACCCAGGAGTTGACTGAATTTAATTTAACAACACTATTATTTAAAACCGTTTTTGATACTGAGGCAGCGGCAGTAAGATGTAAATCGGTCTGGTTATTTAACACAACTTCTTTATCTGTATAAGAACTTACCGACAAAGTTTTGTCAGTAATTGTAATGGTAGTTCTTGGATTTTGCGAATAAGCGTATGTCGAAATGCAAAAAAAAGCTATCAATAATAAAAAGTAATTTTTAATCATTGTTCAGTTGTTTATATTTAAGGTTATAACTCCTCTTGAAAACTATATTTCTTTGATTGTGCAAATGTAGGCTTCTAACTTTAAACAGTGGTGTAAAATCCATTCAAATATGTAGAATATGATTTTCTTGTCTATTTACTGTTTTACCTATAAATAGGCAGGTATAAGGAATCTGACAAAACCAACAGAACAAATAGGCCTTAAAAAATCAAATTCATGGGAAGCTAATACCTGATAAAAATCAGATGTTTTATGACACACGAAACGAGCATGAATAGGGATATTCACCAAAGACAGTAATAATCTGACATGCGAGTTCCATACGACCATTAAAAATCAATTATTATCGTATGAATATATAAATAATGAAAGTTGATTAATATTCGATCTGATTTTAATGTAGAAGCCGTCTTGACTTTTTATAAACAATATAATTTCGCTCCTATGGAGCTTAAAGAAATACAGATTGAATATTTTCTACCATAATATCGCTTCTCCGAAGCTTAAGAAATGCTCCTTTAGGAGCAATATTATGGTAGTAATTATCAGTTTATAAGAATAAAAAGCTCCGTAGGAGCGATATTATAAAAAGTCAAGACGACTTCGTAATAATATGTATTGGTCTGGATATAATGTCCTATTTATTTCTTAGGGGGCTGCCGAGATCAAGCATGTTCTATTTAGATGAAGTTAGCTCACAAAAACGCAAAAGAAATACAGGAATAATTCTAATCAAACAAATTCGACATTACTCTGTATCAACTAAGCAATAACCGCTACAAACAATATAGTCGAAATTGATATAACATAGTGTAGCATATGGATTAAGATCTTAAAAATCGATTGAATTTATTTTGTTCCCATTTTTGACTTTATTTTACCCATTAGCAAAAACACTTAGCCGTATATTTGCTTCCATATATCAATCATGATTGTTTTACCGGTATCCTAAAAAATCTGGGCAAATATATAAAAATCTGATAAAAAACAACTAACAACAATAATTTATATTCACCATGAGAGAAAAAAAATACTTTTTTCAATTTAAGAAGTTAAGTAAGCTTTGCCTTTTAACGGCAGGCTTGTTTATTACTACAGGTACCTTCTCACAGGATGTTACCTCGGGGTTAATATTGCATTATAACTTTGATGCAATTTCAGGAACAGATGTGCCGGATGTTTCGGGTACCGGTAACCCGGGAGTATTAATGGGTGCCGCCAAGGATACAACCGGTTATAGTAACAACGGAGTAAAAATGGGTGTAAAAACCGATTACGTTGCATTGCCTTCAGGCTTCACCTCTGCACTTACATCATTTACCTTTACTACCTGGGTAAAATTAAATGCTCTTAAGAATGCAACCCGCTTCTTCGATTTAGGTATCGGTGCCGATGCAACAAATAACTTTTTGGCATTTATACCTAGTTATAACGGCGATAACGGATTTATGTGCATGCGTTACAGACCTGTATCAGGTACGGCTTACAATGTAGTTTCCACTACCAAATGTCCTACAGGAGTTTGGGCTCACGTTGCTATAACTTATAATTGGGATGGCACATCCGGAACAGCAACCATGTACCTGAATGGAGCTGTAGTTGGTTCGGCCACAGCTTTGCCATACAACCCGAGTCTTTCATTAGGAGCTACATCGGATAATATGCTTGGAGCTTCACGTTGGGTCCAGGACACAAACGGTTTTGGAGGAATTATGGATGATGTTCGTTTTTACAACAGAGCACTGACAGCAACAGATATTCTAACTCTGAATGGTTTAGCTGAATTGAACAATCAATACGCGGCCCTGACTTTAGGAGATATTTCAGGCGTAACTTCAAACTTGACTTTGCCAACTACATTAGGAACAAACGGGGTAACAGTTAAATGGGCAACATCAAATCCGGCTTTAATTGACACATTGGGTAATGTAACCCGTCCTGCGGAATATGATGCAACAGCTAAACTGACTGCTACTTTATCACAGGTAGTAGGTGACAAAACTTATTCAATGACTAAAATTTTCACAGTAAAAGTTTTAGGATTAACCGGAACTCCACTGAAAGTGGCAGAATGGGATTTCACGACAAGTAATATTGCCATAAGCAATGATACGCTGACTGTGAAAGACATTCAATCCGGCTTTGTTGGTAAGCTTGTAAATGAAGCACGTATCCGTACAATCGGGTCTACAACTCAATACAATGTACTTGACCTGGGCAATGGAACCGGATATTTCGATATGGGAAAAGAAATTGGCAAGGCCATTTATTCATTGAGCGATTACACAATGATGGGATACTTCCGCATTGATGAAGATTATCCTTCTATTAATACAAATGGTAATTTCTATTGGACATTCTCAAATACTGCTGCCGCAATGACCGATCAGACGGGTTATATCATTGGAAGTTTGAAAGCCATGAGCCAAAGCGTATCTACCAACTACTACGCCACAGGCAACCAGGCTGTGGGTGCCAATGTAAATGCAGCACTAGGTGGCTGGCATCATTTTGCCTACTCTCAATATGGTTTAACAGGCACTGTGTATGTTGATGGTGCAGTTGTTGCTTCAGGCTCAATAACGAACCTTCCTTCAACTTCACTTACTATCGCAGGCAGAACAGGAACTATTTACAACTGGCTTGGGCGTTCAAATTACACCAGTGATGTTTATTTGCGCAAAACTCAACTTTATGATTTCCAGGTTTTAAGTCATAGAGTCACTTCTGACGATTTGAACTTCGGATTCGATGGATTCACTGAGGTACAAATAACCATTGATGCATTGAATGCTGCTTATGCTGAAAATCCTGATTACACAGCTCCTGAACTTGCAACAGAAAGAGATAATCTTTCATTGGGTGATTTATCTGCAGTAACAACAAATATCTCATTACCCAAACAAGGTACTTTAGATCCGTCAATCGTCATTTCGTGGAAAACAACCAACTCTAAACTGATTGATGCAAATGGAGTTGTTACCCGTCCGGATTATTACAATATGAATGATACGCTGACTGCTACTTTAATAAAAAATGGACAAGCAGTAACCAAAGCTTTCCCGGCTACAGTGGTACTAAAAGATGGATCTCAGTTCAACAACGACCTATTGGTGAAATATGATTTCTCAGCTGTTTCTGATTCAACTGTAACTGATGCTGCTGAAAAACATTTTACCGGCGTATTGAAAAACGACGCGAGAGTTCACTCAATTGGTACAACTGTAAAATACAATGTATTGAGCCTGGGTGACAGTATCGGTTATTTTGACATGGGAACTGAAGTTGGTAAACTTATGTACAACCTCAACAACTATACTACCAGCGTATATTACCGTGTTGACACAGCTTATCACCAACTGACAAATGCAGGTAACTTTATCTGGAGTTTCTCTAACAGTACTAATCAAGGCATCGAGCAGAATGGTTACATTATCGGAGCATTGAACAACCAGAGTGTTAGCATAACTCCTAAGTATTACACTGCTGCATCGGGTAACCAAGTCGTAAGCCTTGCTGCTGCAGCACTTCAGGGTGGCTGGCACAACCTTACATACACTCAGAGTGGAACTACAGGAACAATATATGTGGATGGAATGCTAATGTTATCAGGTACAATTACAAATCTTCCATCTACCTCTCTGCCAAAACCAAATCAACTGGGCACGCTTTACAACTGGATTGGACGTTCATGTTTTAACGGCGATGTATATCTTCGTAAAACGCTGGTTTACGATTTCAGACTTTACAAAACTGCGCTGACTGAAGAGCAAATCCAGACATCTGTACTGAATGTTGGAAGTACTATTAACGCACTTGAAGTGGCTTACACGGAAGATCCGACAGCCGTTAAACCAGTTGCAGAGTCACCTTACAAAGTGGCTTCAATAATGGGCGGTATAAAAATTATCGGATTGACAGGTGCAGAAAAAGTATCTCTGTTTGATATTGCCGGTCGCCAGATTAAGGTGACTAACCCATCATTAATTAAAACGAATGCCGGAGTTTATATTGTAAAAATCAACTCTACTGTAACAAAGGTTGTCGTTAAGTAATTAGACTTTTGTCTATAATTTAGAAAGAGGATGCCCAATATGGTCATCCTCTTTCTTTTCGGGTATACAGCGGGTATATTTAGTCCACTTTTTTGACTGATTTTTACCCCATGTTGAGATAATAATAAATTAATTTTGACTGATTAAAAAGATCCGGGAATAACACTTATTCTTATTAACCATTTAATTACACAAAAAAATGAAAAAAAAATTTTACTTGATCGCCCTATGCATAACATGGGCATTTGCTTTGCAGACACAGGCTGCAAATGTTGTCCCACAGGCGGGGACTTTTTATAACATCATTCAGACTCCCTCCAATATGGTTGTTGGAGCTGTTGGCGTACAACCTGTTGTACAAACAGCTACAAATGCGTTAAATCAGGCTTTTGAATTTGTTCCGGTTGAGGGAAAACCGGATACTTATTACATCAAGACTTATTTCGGGATGTATCTGAATAAAACAGCAAACAATAACTGGAACATGATTTATCTGACAGAACCTGATCCAACCAATGTATTAAATGCTGAATGGGTGATTACAGATGATGCAAGCGCTACCACCGTTTTTCGTTTATTGCTAAATGCCAACAGCAAATATGTGGCTTCCGACAATATTACCACCAATTCAAATTTGTATTGCGATAAGGCTGTTGACAATGTAAGAGGTCTTTTCACTTTAGTAGAAGCGGTTATTCCTACAAATCTTGTTGCCGCTTATAATGCACTTACACTTGGTGACGTTTCAGCCGTAACTTCAAACATTACATTACCGTCTACCAGTGGTCCTGCCAATATTCCGGTTACCTGGACATCTACCCTGCCTTTAGTTATAGCAACTGATGGTACAGTAACCCAACCGGATCAATTTGACGCATCGGTAAAACTGACTGCTACAATGTCAGATGTTGTGAACGGGGTAACTTTTACTCTTACCAAAGATTTCTTTGTTACCGTAAAAGCGAAAACTGTTGTAGATGATCTATTGGCTAACTGGGACTTCGCCCAGGATTCCATTTATATTGAGAATGGCATTACAAAGGTGAAGAGTTCTTCTGCAACCGCCTTTGTTGGTACAATTATGAACGATGCCAGCATAAGAACAATTGGTAATACAACAAAATATAATGTATTGTATACTGGGAACGGCACAGGATATTTCGATATGGGAACTGAAATAGGAAATGCTGTCTATTCGTTAACAAATTACACAATGGCCGGCTTTTTCCGTATTGATGCAGACTATGCCGAGCTGAACAGCAATGGAAACTTCATTTGGAACTTTTCAAATACAACAGATGCTCCAACAGACAAAAACGGATATATTATCGGCAGTTTGAAAAATCAATCTCAAAATGTAACATCCAGCTATTGGGCAAGTGGCGACCAAGGTGTTGGCCTTAACACGAATGCACCTAAAGATGGTTGGCATCATATTGCGTTCACTCAAAATGGAAATACCGGTACTGTTTACATCGATGGTGTACAGGTAGCCCAGAACACAGGAATGACTAATTTGCCATCAACAACGCTTCCTATTGCAGGTAGAACCGGCACACTTTACAACTGGCTTGGACGTCCTTGTTATCCTACTGATGTTTATCTGAGAAAAACAATGATTTATGGTTTCCAATTATATAAAGTTGAGTTAACTCCGTCTGATCTCAACGTGGGTTTTGGTAGCTTCGAAGGCATTCCTGTTACTATAGACAAATTGAATGCTGCTTATGCCGAAAATCCGAATTATCTGTCACCAGAACTTGCTACAGAAGCAGATAACCTGTCATTGGGAGATTTAACTGCAGTTACATCGAACATCACGTTGCCTGCGAAAGGAACATTGGATCAATCAATTTCTATTTCATGGAAATCAACAAATACAAGTGTAATTGATAATAATGGTGTGGTTACTCGTCCAAATTATTATTCGTACAACGATACTTTGATAGCTACGTTATCTAAAAATGGCCAAAAAGTATTCAAATCATTCCCTGCTACAGTGGTTGTTAAAGAAGGTACCGAATTTACAAACAATCTGTTAGTGAAATATGACTTTTCTACAGTGGCCGATTCTGTTGTAACAGACGCTGCTGAAAAACACTTTGCAGGAACATTGAAAAAAGATGCTTCAATCAGCACAATTGGTACCACTGTTAAGTACAATGTATTGAATTTGGGCGACAGCATAGGTTATTTCGATATGGGTCCTGAAGTAGGAAAATTGATGTACAACCTTACTGATTACACAGTTGGTGCTTACTACCGTATCGATTCAACTTACACTGATGCAGCATTAGCAAGCAACGGGAATTTCTTATGGAATTTCTCAAACTCTAGTGATATTCTGAAGACTCCTACAGGATATGTAATTGGTAGCTTAAAAAACCAGGCTTACACGATTACTCCTACAAACTGGACACCTGAACAAACAGTATCGTTCCTTACCCCTGCATTAAAAGGTGGCTGGCACCATTTTGCCTATACTCAAAGCGGGACTACAGGAACTATCTATGTTGATGGTATGCTAGCTACATCAAGCACAATCACAACGCTTCCATCAACTGCATTGCCAAAAGCAGATCAACTGGGAACACTTTACAACTGGATTGGACGCTCATGCTATACAGGTGATGTTTATCTGCGTAAAACATTGGTTTACGACTTTAGATTATACAAAACGGCTTTGACCGAGGAACAAATTCTAACATCTGTATTAAACGTTGCCCCAACAATTAATGCTTTGGAATTGGCTTATGCTGAAAAACCAAATGCTGTCAGCTCAGTAGCAAACAACCAATACAAAGTGTCAACTACAGCCGGAACCATTAAAATAAGCGGTTTAAACGGTACAGAAAAGGTAAGTTTGTTTGACATTGCAGGTCGCCGTATTCGTGTAACTAATCCTACAAGAATCAGCACAAATGCAGGTATCTATATCGTGAAAATAAACAATGAAGTTACAAAAGTTGTAGTTAAGTAACTAACACTATTCTAAACAGTACCGGATGACTCATAAAGCCATCCGGTCACTGTCGAAAAAATAGGACATAAAAAAGCAGGAAGCTAATTCCTGCTTTTTTTATGCTTAAAATGCTATATCATATAAACCTTCGGCATCTCTTTCGAACCATTCGAGGCTCATGTCCGTCATTGGGTGGCTTCTGAGTCGTTCAATGATTTCGTGATTGATAGTGGCTGCATGACTGCCCACCATGCTCACACGATGTACCTGGTCAACCGTTTTGAAACTTGCAGCCAGCACTTTCGTATTCAATTTGTACTTATCGATATTCTCTACAATGTGTTTCACCACTTCAATACCATGCGACGAAATATTGTCGAGACGGTTTACATATGGCGCAACCCAGTCGGCACCGGCCCGGGCAGCAACAAGAGCCTGTTGTTGGGTGAAAATAGCAGTGGCAGTTACATTGAACCCGGCATCTTTCAGCATTGGCATAGCGCGGTAACCTTCCTTCGACACCGGTATCTTCACAAAATAATTATCGCCAAGGCTGTATTTCTTTTTATAGGCTTTAGCCTCGCGCACCATGTCTTCAGCTTTGTTGCTTATCATTTGTACATGTAGCATCTTATCGCCAACTATGTCAATAATTTCAGGTAAAATCTCGGAAAGTGGCTTCTTTTCGGCCGCAATAATGGTCGGATTTGTAGTTACACCCGCCAGCGGAAAGTAATAAAAGAGCTCTTTAAGTTCAGCAATGTTCGCTGTATCAGCTAAGTAAATCATATTGTAATTGTTTTGATTAATGACTACAAAAGTAATTCAAACTCACATAAATACTGGTTTTATTGTGTAAAAATAACAGGAATTGTTTATTGTGGGCTGTAAATCGTTCTATTATAAAGGTTTTGAACAATCTGGATATTTGCATGTTGTTTATTTCATAATAACATTTCTTTAAAAGCCCAGACTATGCTTCAAAATCATCTATTTAAGACAGTTGTCATTTCCGGCTCGATACTTTTTTTAATATCATTCTCTTTTGTGCTGGATAAACAACAAACTCCCACTATTAAAACAACCAGGGAGTTATACTTACAACATTGTGCCAGTTGCCATGGAGAAAAACTGGAGCGGTTTGCTGCCCGCCAATGGGTATATGGCAATTCATTAAATGATGTTTCATCTACCATTAAAAACGGTCGTCCCCCCATCGGAATGCCAGGTTACAGTAAAGCCATGACAGACGAGCAAATAAGAGCCATGGCTGAATATATGATTGCAGAAGTACCTAAAGTTCCTGCCAACGAACCGTCAAGGTTTAATATTAAAGAGACTATCAAGTCGGCCAATTTTTCATTCGTTTTAAAAGAGGTTACAAGTGGCAATCTGTCTATTCCGTGGGGAATGGCATTTCTTCCGAATGGCGATATGCTGGTTACTGAAAAATCAGGAAAATTATACCAAATTTCCAAAGGTGTAATGACTCAAATAGAAGGACTTCCCAAAATAATTGTCAAAGGTCAGGGTGGATTAATGGACGTTGCCGTTCATCCTCTGTATAAAAAGAATCATTTGATTTACATTTCCTATACCGATGGAGAGACTTCAACTTCGGTAAATACTTCCATTGCAAGAGCAGAGCTAAGAAATGGCAGACTAATCAATTTTAAACGAATTTTCCACGCGCTGCCAAATTCCAATTCAGGGGTTCACTTTGGTAGCCGGATGTTTTTTGATAAAAATGGATATCTCTACTTCTCTGTAGGTGAACGTGGAACAAAAGAAAATGCGCAGAACCTCTCAAATTATTGCGGGAAAATTCATCGGGTATTTGACGACGGAAGAATTCCGACTGATAATCCATTTGTAAAAACCCCCAATGCCATCGGAAGTGTATGGAGCTATGGGCATCGCAATCCGCAAGGTCTGTATTACGATAAGAAAGAAGATCTGATTTGGGAAAATGAGCATGGCCCCAAAGGCGGAGACGAGCTGAATATAATCAAAAAAAGTGCGAATTACGGTTGGCCGGTTATAACATTTGGTGTCGATTATGACGGAACGATCATTTCGCCAGACACAGCAAAAACCGGTTTGGAACAACCTGTTTATTACTGGATACCTTCCATTGCGCCAAGTGCCCTTACGCGCGTAACAAGATCGGTTTACAAAGGTTGGGAAGGAGATTTTCTAAGCAGCTCGTTAAGTTTTGAATACCTCGACCGGTTGATCATGAAAAACAATAAAGTGATAGGACGTGAGAGACTTCTGCAAAAGATTGGACGCGTGCGCAATGTGGTTGAAGGGCCGGATGGCTATATCTACATAGCCGTTGAACGCTTGGGTAAGATTTACAAACTGGTTCCTGTATCAAAATAGTCTAGCGTGAATATCCGCACATTATCCGGTGTTGTTTTAGTATGCGGCTTGTTGAGTTGCCTGCCGGGTTACGCATTTCTGGCAGAGACAAATGACACATTGCGCAAGGACACTTCCAACATGAGCCGTTATGATTTGGATGAGGTCGTCGTTACTTCATTCCGGTATACCCAAAACATTCGAAACATCTCCGCTCCCATTCAACTGATTGGGAAAAATAAAATTGAGAACAACGATATTGGCGATCTTTCCGCTATATTGAATTCAGTTCCGGGACTACAAATGCGATCGGGGACGCTTCAAACAACCAAATTCACAATCCGGGGCATTGGCTCCCGTAGCCCCTACGGCACAACCCGAACCAGGGCATTTCTCGATGACATTCCGTTAACCACCGGTGATGGAAGCACGGTACTTGACGATATCGATCTGTCGTTTATCGACAAAATTGAAGTTGTCAAAGGTCCGTATTCTGCCTGGTATGGCTCGGGTATGGGCGGTTCGCTGCGTTTTGTAAGTTTGCAGGAATCCTTAAAGCCGTTAACCGCCGAAGCAAAGATCAGCATAGGCTCTTTTGGGCTCGGAAAATACAGCGGCAACCTGCGATTGTCGAACCCTGCCGGTTATTTAAATATCGGGTTAGCACGAATATCGGGCGATGGATATCGGCAAAACAGCAGTTTCTCCCGTAATTCCGTTTTCTTGTCGGGGCAAAAAAACATGCGGAACAAACTGAATTATTTATTCGCGTACAGCAATGTTAAGTCTCAGACTCCAAGCTCAATTGATGAAGCTACATTTCAAAACTCTCCTTCATCGGCAGCCCCGAATTGGCTAAATGCAAAAGGACGCAAGGATTATGAACGGTTTTTAGGCGGCATCAAGGTGGATTCTCCTTTAGGCAGGTATTTTAAAAACCGTGCAACCATCTCCGGCAGTGTATATGACCAGTACGAACTTCGCCCGTTCAACATTTTAGACGATAAGGCAGTGTCAACCTGTTTTCAGGAAAATATCATGTACAACCGTGGCTTGATTTCAGTTTCGGCCGGATTTGAATGGCTGCACGAGAACTACTTTTGGCGCATTCTGGAAAACAACTCTTTATTGGAAAAACAAAAATCGGAAGAAATACGCAACCAGTTTAACTCCTTTCTTAGTTTTGAAACCAAGCCCCTGCCCTCGCTCATTCTGTCTGTCAGTGCCAATATCAATTCAACACGTTACACGGTTTATGACCTGTTTCCGGCAGATAGTGTGGACTATTCAGGCAAGTACTTCAACAAATACATTTTCTCGCCTAAGATCGGATTAAACTACCGGCATAATTCAAACCTAAGCTTTTATGCATCTGTCGGGCACGGTTTTTCCAATCCAACCGTGGAAGAAAGCCTTACTTCACAAGGCTTTTTAAATGCTGCTTTAAAACCGGAACAAGGCTGGACCGTTGATCTGGGAATCCGGACAATATCATTGTCAAGTACACTATGGTTGGATGCTTCTGTTTATTATATTTTGCTCAGCGATTTACTCGTCACCAAACGAACTTCCGAAGCAGTATTTTATGGCGAAAATGCCGGAAAAAGTACGCTCAAAGGAGTTGAGCTTAACATAAAATACAAACTGGTTTCGTATTTACAGGCCCTTATCTCGGCCGGCAAATCTAATAACCGGTTTATAGAATTTACAAGCAATAATCTCAATTTCAATAACAATCAGTTGCCCGGCATTCCGGACATGAATGCGAACATGGACATTCAGGCTATCTTATTTAAAAAGCTGCAATTAAATGCCATATATACTTACACAGGCAAACAATACCTGAATGACGACAACAGCAAAAAGACGCAATCATGGCAAACACTGAACCTGCGGGCTGCTTATTCGCTGAACGTATTCAGGACATATCAAGTCAGGTTCGTTGCAACCATCAACAACATTTTCGACGAAAAGTATGCTTCCATGATACTTATCAACGCTCCTTCCTTTTCGGGCAATCCGCCACGGTATTACTATCCGGCATTACCCCGAAACTTCTTATTTTCGATAATTGTAATGAGAATCTGAGTCAGTAAAACAAACCATTGTTGGACTTTCACTAATTATTCATCGGCGGAAGTTCTGCATTGTGCATAACAGCAATGCTCCATTGGTCGTTCTTCCTGACCATAAGCAACGTTATCAGTCCCCTTCTGTTTTTTGACTCTGTTCCATCCGGCAAAAAGCATTTATCCATTGTCCATAAAATATCTACGGAAGCAATATCGGGTTTAATAACGCTGATCTTGGGAACTTCATTTTTCAGGGTTGAATACTTGAACGAGAAATAACCGGGTTTGCCTTCAAACATAGGCGCATGGAACTCTTCAATTGCCTTTCTACCGGTTACAGAGGCTCCAACCACATTGGTGAATTCTCCGTTTGGAAGGAAAAGGCCGGCCAGTGCTTTGGCGTCATGGGCATTAAAAGCCACTTCAAAAGCATGCGATGACTTTTTTATGGCAAGTGAATCTGCTTTAGAGAAAGAGCTTTGTCCGAAAGAGTAAACGAACAACAAAGCCACCAGCAGTAACAAGGTTGATATTATTAACTTTTTCATAATGTTTGGTTTAGACAGAATTAAACTTGATTCATATCATCACAAAACATTATATGTGGCAATATTGTTTGGACTCGCTAAATGATTCTGTCGACTATTCCTTCAGCTCATCTTCGATAAACTGGATGCGCAGTTGGATGGCATCTGCCCACTCGGCTTCTTCATCAATATTCTTGATGCCTATGCCTATCAACCGGACTTTGGGCGACAAGTCAACCGTTCCCAGCAACTCCACTCCCGCCTTGTACAAGGTTTCATAATCGGTTATATAAACAGGAAATGTTTTGCTTCGGGTAATGGTTTTGAAATCGGAATATTTTATTTTCAAACTTACCGTTCGTCCTTTGAAATTGTTTTTGCCAATATGCCTGATTACATCCCCAGCAACCTCTTGCAATTCCGTGGTCAGTTCTTCCAGATTATCCATATCACTGCCGAAAGTGGTTTCAGAACTCACCGATTTCCGTACCCGTTCCGATTCTACAGGCCTTTCGTCAATTGCCCGTGCGTTCAGGTAATAAATATGCCCGGCTTTACCAAAATGAGTAACCAAATCCTGCTCCGTCCACTGCTTTAAATCGGCTCCTGTCCTAATGCCAAGGTTGTGCATTCGCTCCGCTGTAACCTTACCTACTCCATAAAATTGTTCTATAGCAAGTGTTTCCACAAATTTTTCGGCAGCTGCCGGTTTCACCACGAATAATCCATTCGGCTTGTTGTAATCGGAAGCTATCTTGGCCAAAAACTTATTGAACGAAACTCCAGCCGAAGCCGTAAGCCCCACAGTATCGAATATCTTCTGCTTAATCTCTTGGGCTATCTGTGTGGCCGAAGCTATCTGCTTATGATTCTCGGTTACATCCAAAAAAGCTTCATCCAACGACAGGGGTTCAACCAAATCGGTGTACTCGTGAAAGATGCCCATGATTTGCCGCGACACCGACTTGTAAACCTCAAAACGTGGCATAACAAATATCAGGTGCGGGCACTTTCGCAGCGCAATTTTTGACGCCATGGCCGACCGTACTCCATACCGACGCGCTTCGTAACTGGCTGCTGCCACCACACCACGCGCTCCCGAATACCCCACAGCCAACGGCTTGCCGCGGTAATCGGGGTTATCCCGCTGCTCTATGGAAGCAAAAAAAGCATCCATATCGATATGAATTATTTTACGCATAGCTCAACGGGAGAATATATTTTTTCGGGCTCTTTCCGCACAACTTGTCCTGATAAACCGGGATTTATCCACTATCTTTCGCAAATCGCTTTCAGTATCTCAAGTGCCTTGGGATATGTTTCAAGAAAGTAAGCCTCAAAATCGTCATTTGTACCCATATCTACCGTAAGCAAGGTGCCTCCATTGCTTTCTGCAAATGTATAATTTTCCGAGACATCGGCCCACTCGTCCACTTCGGGGCCACTTGTTATTTCTTCATTGCCATGAATCACTCCTATGTGATCTAAGCCTACATATTTCCCGGGGATATTTTCCCTCACTTTACTTACCATGCCCCCTGCTCTTCCATCTTCATCGGTCCCCAAAAACAAAATTTTCGAACCCTTTTCCCACGAACCCTCAAAACGGGATGTCGGATTGAAAACGGCTGTCCATTCGGAATACGTCCTGTCGGCAAGCATCAGATCATAAACCTTTTCCGGACTGGCATTTATATTGATTTGAAAATACAGCACCTCCTTGGTCTTTGTTGCTTCAACATATTTTTTGAAGTTATCCAGAATTGCCTGCCAACCTTTTTTTTGCAATTCTGCTGAGTTTTCAGTTTCGGCTTCAAAGCTTTCAATTACCGAAGTTTCATTGCCATTATCAACAAATGTGACCTGCGCTTTTCGTCCATCGTCAAGAAGGGTATCTATTTGTTTATACAGCTCTACTTTGTCGTACACTCCCGAGAAGTCGAAGCCCATGCTTCCATCTTTAGCTTCCATGCGCGAAACGAATTTTCCGCCAACACGCAAATCGTTTTCTGCACGGGGCGTATGCCAATCATCGGAGGCATTGTTCCAGTGTACAATATGTTTAGGGTCTGTCCATAATTTCCACACTTTTTTTACCGGAGCATGAATGACCGTTTCTACGGTAATAACTATTTTTTCTACATTTGCGTCCATAATGCTTTTAATTTGATCGGTTTTGGTTTTAAAATACATACCCGCAATGTCTTAACCTGCATAGAACTGATTAAAACATATTTTTCTGATATGAATTATAAAACAAACCTTTTCTGCGAAAGTTCTGTCCGAAATTTTTCCCTCCGGAACACCGGAATCTATTGTCTAAAAGCCGATAACTTCTTTCAGCTCTGCTAGTATGTATTCAAACCCTTAGCGAACCCCGGAATCCCCTGGCGGCATAATACGATTCCGCCCCGTTGTGATACGTGAAAACATGGTCGTAACGCCGGTCGCAAAAGAGGGCGCCACCCCGTTCCCTGATCCCGGCAGGAGTTACCACCCAGCTCGAGGTTTTCTGATCGAAACTTCCAAGTTTCTGCAACTCCCGGTATTGCTCCTCGGTCAAAAGGTCAATACCCATTTCCGCTGCCAGATCCAGGGCGCTATTTGCCGGCTTGAATTCCTTGCGCGAATCCAGCGCTTCGCGGTCATAGCAAATGCTTCTGCGCCCTTTCGGACTCTCTGCCGAGCAATCGTAAAAAACATACTCGCCCGTGGTTTCATCAACGCCAACCACATCCGGTTCGCCGCCGGTTTCTTCCATCTCATTTAGCGACCACAGTTTTTCCGCACCTGCTTCCAGTTTTGCGTGTATTTTAGACCATTCAAGGCCTTTATGGCGGCTCCTGTTTTTCTCAAAACGGGCTTTCAATGCTTTGAGCAATTCTTCACGTTGTCCGGACGACAACTCTTTTTTATTTTTCATTGTCATAATGTGTTATGTATGATTTGTTTTGTGAGTGTTGTGCCCTTTTCCTCCCAAAAACATTTAGTACAGCTTTCGTATTGAAAATGAACACAGTTTTCAACAAATAAAAACAAAGTTACACACGTTTGGTTTATGCCACAAGTCTACTTTTAATTCTTACTTGCCGATACTATTTATGCCAACAGGCCGTGTTGTATCATTGCGTAGGTACAGGTCGGGACTTGCCTTTCATTCGCCCTCAAAGTTAACAATTCTTTTCAAACCAGCACTTATTTACTAAAAAAAAGTACGAGGCATCCCCAATTTATCTACTTTGACAATTGCATTTAAAATGCGTAAATTTGCTGCCTGAAAACAAAATACCGATTATGTCAAAAATAACCATACAACTTACGGGCGTGGCTGCCGAACTCGCCCTGGGCAACTACATGCCCAAAGATGCCACCATTTTCAATAACTGGGAGGATTTTTACCACTTCAACGACCTGATACATGTATCGCAACTGCTGATGGAGCATATTTCTGAAATTCAGATCAGCCGGGGCGACGAAGTGGTATTCACCGGGCAAATTTCACCCACGCATATCCGTCCGCAGAAAAGCATTTCGCCCGTGCTGCAACACCGTGCCTTGTATCTGCGCACCGAATGCGCCGAACAGGCCGTTTACCGTTGCGAGTTTGAAGCGGAGGATTTCGACAAAAACCTGCTGAGCTTCGAAACACAGGACTACGACCTGCTGTTTAAAGTAGGAAATTCGTTTCTGAACAAAGTGTTGTACGCTGGAAAAGAACTTAGCGCGGAGTGGATTAGCGGAAAACCCGTGGGAAATATCTGCGTACTTTGCCGCTTCGAAAACGGCTACCTGGTGCCTTTGTACGATGCGGTAAATAAAATCGGGGCGCAATAACCATACTTTTCTTGCCTTTTCAAAATCAAAAATAAAAAAAACAGGCAAAGAGTAGAACTAATTTGTATCAGTTGTGTTGTATTTAGTACGAAAACAAACTAAATTCAACCCGATATGAAATATAAACACTTAGCTTTATGGATTTTTGTTCTTATTCCAGGCGTCTTATTTTCACAAAACGGAATTATCAAAGGACGTGTTTTTAATGAGAAAAACAATGTGCCTATCGAATTTGCATCAATAGCCATTGAAGGAACTACCATAGGTTCCACTTCCGACCTGGACGGAAACTTTATCTTTACCGGAATAGAACCCGGGTTCAAAAAACTGATAGTCCGCTCGGTAGGTTACCAAACCACTATTTCCTCCGAAATTCAGGTACAGGGCAATCAAACCACTTTTGTGGACATTGCAGTTCCTGAAACAGCCATACAGCTGGATGAAGTTACCGTACGCCAAAACCTGAACCTCAAAAAAATTGAAAGCCCCATTTCCGTTTTGTCCATCGGCGTTCAGGAAATTGAGAAAAGCGCCGGGGCTAACCGCGACGTTTCCAAAGTGGTGCAGGCTTTGCCCGGCGTGGGTGCTACCGACCCCAACCGCAACGACCTGATTGTGCGTGGTGGAGGACCGTCGGAAAACGTGTTTTACCTCGACGGCATCGAAATTCCGGTTATCAACCACTTTGCCACGCAAGGCTCCTCAGGCGGTTCGGTAGGGATTATCAACCCCGATTTTGTGCGCGAAATAAGCTTTTACACCGGCGCCTTTCCTGCCAACAGGGGCAATGCATTGAGTTCCGTGATGGAAATAAAACAGAAAGACGGAAGCAAAGACCGCGTTCACACCAAACTGTCAGTGGGTGCGTCGGATGCCGCACTAACCATTGATGGACCAATTGGCCAGAAATCAACCTTTATCGTTTCGGCCCGCCAGTCGTACCTTCAATTCCTGTTTGCTGCCATTGGTTTGCCGTTTCTGCCTACCTACAACGACTTCCAGCTGAAATACAAATACCAGATTGACCCTAAAAACGAAATTACATTCATCGGCATTGGCGCTATCGACGATATGGTGCTCAACACAGGCATTGCCAACCCTACCGAAGCACAAAACTACCTGCTTTCGTATTTGCCAACCTATAAACAATGGAATTACACGGTAGGAACGGTTTACAAGCATTTTGCCGACAATCATTTCGACACCTGGGTGCTGAGCCGCAACATGCTCCGGAACTCCAATTTCAAATATCCGGACAACGATGAAACGAAACCCAGAATATCCGATTATACTTCGGACGAAGCCGAAAACAAATTGCGCTTCGAACGCAGTTATCCCGATTTGCCCGTAAAACTTTTATTTGGCGCGGGTGCAAAATATTCGCATTACACCAACCACACCGAACGCCAACTTTTTTTCAACAATTCGGTAAATAATCTTGTTTATAACAGCGAAATCGGGTTGTTCGGTTATCAGGCATTTCTTCAGGCTTCAAAAAAATACATGGACGATTTGCTGAAACTCTCGCTGGGCGTAAGTTTCAGCGGAAATAACTACAACAGGAATATGATGAATCCGCTAAACCAGTTCTCGCCACGTTTGTCGCTATCCTACGCACTATCTGAAAAGGTGGACTTCAACGCAAATGTAGGCCGCTACGCCCTGCAACCGGCCTACACCACGCTTGGCTACAGGAATACGGCCGGCGCGTTGGTGAATCAGAACGAAAAATTGCGCTACACCGTTTCCAACCAGGCTATAGCGGGCTTTGAATACCGCCCCATGGAAAATGTGCGGATTACGGCTGAAGGATTTTACAAGCAATACGTGTACTATCCGGTTTCGGTAGCTGATGGACTGAGCATTGCCAGCAAAGGAACCAATTTCGGACAAGTGGGCGACGAAGAAATCGTATCTACCGGCAAAGGGCGGGCTTATGGCATTGAGTTGTTGGCCAAAATCATGGAAATGAAAAAGATGAACCTGACGGCTACCTATACTTTTTTCCGCAGCGAATTTACCGATTCTACCGGTGTGAACTATTTCCGTTCGGCGTGGGACACCAAACACTTATTGAATTTAATAGCCAGTTACAAACTGCCAAAAAACTGGAACGTAGCCATGCGCTGGCGTTTGGTGGGCGGCGCACCTTATTCACCTATCGATTCTATATCGTACAACCGGGCTGCCTGGAACATAACAAGGCAACCTTATGCGGATTACAGCCGGTTCAACACACTGAGCCTGCCCACGACACATCAGCTCGACATCCGTATTGATAAAGAAATCTATTTCAAAAAATGGGTGCTCAACTTATACGCCGATGTTCAAAATGTGTACAACCACAAAACCCAGAGCGCTCCTATTTACACCAACCTGGATACGAATGGCGCAGTAATCCCCGACATAAACGGCGATACAAGCAAACAGGGATTACGGACTTTTGATACCTTTGGCGGAACAATTCTACCTACAATTGGGATAATTATCAAGATATAAACGACCATATCCCCTAAAAGGATTTAAAATACAAAAACATGAGAACAAGATTATTAATAGCAGCTTTACTGGTAATAACTATAGCAGTTTCAGCCAAAAAGAAGAAAGAAGTTTTTTCCGAAGCACGTTATGGCGCGAATTACGCCGGAACTTCACTAACCATTCAGTTTGAAAAGGGAAAAGAGCACAATCACCCGCTTTTTGCTATTTGGCTGGCCGACGAAAACGGAAAGTTCATACAAACACTCTACGTTTCCGAGACCATTGGCAAAGGTGTATTTAAACGTGCCAACCGCAAATCCGGCCAATGGCTGGCAGGCGAAATCCAACGTCCTGCCGCCCTACCCTACTGGGCACATCAACGTGGCGTAAAAAATGAATTCGGAACATATATGCCCACGCCCAAACAACCGGAAGTGGATGCATACACCGGAGCCACTCCGCCAGCATCGTTTATTCTGCATACAAAGACAATGGAACGTATGGCGGGCAAATACAAGGTCATGCTGGAGTTGAATCAAACCTGGGACTGGAACGAGTTCTGGACAAACGACATGCATCCAAATGAAAAAGAATACCGAACATCCTGCCAGCCGGCATTGGTTTACGAAGCGAATATAGACACGAATAATCCTTCTGCGGAAATAACGATGAAACCCATTGGGCACAGCCATTATTCGGGGGCAAATGGTAGTTTAACTGCCGATTTAGGCACCATAACCACCGCTTTGAAGATTTCTAAAAAGATAACAGTGCGAGTTGATTAGGTGGTTGATAAAACTGAAACGCCGGTTTTGCAGAGCTGTTCTGCAAAACCGGCGTTTTCTGTTACACATATTTTATTTCTTCAGTTCCGGATACACAATCCGCGAGTGATAAAAGCTCTTTAGTTTTTCTTTGAAAACCGACTTTACAGTTTCCACATCCAGAAACGAAATCGGAGCTTCTTTAAATTGCCCATCGGCAATCTGGCCGTCAATCATAGCTTCTACCATTTCGTTAATACTTTCTTCGGTATAAACGCCCAGACTTCTCGAACGCGCCTCAACAGCATCCGCCATCATAAGTATTGCCGTTTCCTTGTTGTTCGGAAGTGGTCCGGGATAGGTAAATACAGCATCATCAGGCTTTTTATCCGGATTAGCTAAAATGTAGGAGTTATAAAAATATTTGGTCTTGCAAAACCCATGGTGCGTGCCAATAAAATTGATAATCTGTTGCGGCAAATGATTTCTCTTCGCAATTTCAACCCCATCAGTAACGTGATCAATAACAATTTTGGAAGCCACTTCAAAATCAAAATCGATCAGCGGATTTTTACCTCCCATCTGGTTTTCGATAAAATACTCTGGGTGTTTCATCTTTCCGATATCATGATACAAAGCACCTGTACGAACCAGCAAACTATTGGCATTGATTTTCTTGGCAGCTTCCGTTGCAAGGTTCGACACCTGTAACGAGTGCTGGAATGTACCCGGGGCACGTTCGGAAAATTCCATCATCAGGTCGCTGTTTATATTCGTCAGTTCCACCAGCGTTACACTCGAAATCAGATTGAATATCTTTTCGAAGAAGTAAATTAATACATACGCCAGCAAAAGCAATACGCTACTGATAGCGAAATATACGACAGTTACCCAATTTATCCGTTGAACATCACCTTCCGAAATAAATTCAAATGCCAGATACATCAACACATAACTCAGGAAAATGTACAGGGCAGTTTGAGCCAACTGCGAGCGTTGCGACATATCCTTCAAACTGGAAACTGCCGCCATCCCAATCGTTATTTGCAACAGAATAAACTGAAAAGAATTATCAACCATAAATGAAATCATCAACATGCTGATAATATGGACAAATAGGGCTGTCCGTGAGTCAAAGAACACGCGAATAATTATTGGTATCAATGCAAAAGGAACCATGTAATAGTTTAATGCATTGTTTCTTACGGTCAGTGATGCCAGACTCACCATCATCAGAATCATCAGCAATACAAAAATCAGATTGCTAAAACTACCGTATAGACGCGGGCGGAAAAGGTAAATATACAAGAATAGCAATGTCATCAGGCCAAGGATCATAATCACCTCACCAACAACAACAATCCACGATTTCTGAATAGTTGTACTTCTTTTTTCCGATTCAATTTTGAGAGAATATAGTACCTGAAAAGTTACCGGAGTCACAATTTCACCCCGATCAATAATTCGCTCGCCGGTTTGCACCATGCCCGATGTCAACGAAAGATTTTTCAGGATATCAGCCCGGGAAAGTGCCGATGTTGTACTATCATATCGCAGGTTTTCAACCAAGTACAAATTCAAATCGTACGATTTCAATGCCTCAGGAGCATTCCGGATAATTTCTTCGTAAGCCGTTTTTGGTGTATACACTTCGTTAATGGACACCGTCCGTGTCACACGGTCGGGAGAAATACAGGAAATATAATTCCGTTTGGTTTCCAGCAACTTATTATAATCTTCAATTGAAATAATACCGACTGCGTAAATTGCATTGAACTTATTTTTTATGATACCCTGAAAGTCCGGCTGGCTTCCGTGGTTCTTTTGCCATTCGGTAATCATCTTGTTGACCTGAATAGCATTAACAGCCGTATCAAGCTTAAAAAACGGCGTGTAATCTTTCAAAACTTCCTCACGCTCCTTGGCTACCTGCTGGTCGCTTTTATAGATAGGAAAATCGAAAGCGGCCGTAATTAATTCGTACGTCCAGGGCTTACCCACTTCAAACTGGTATTTAAACTTGTTTTCTTTGGGAAAAAGTTGTACAATAAAGGCTACAACACAAAGAAAAAGTCCGATTCTCGATATATGCTGCAACTGAATGGAAGTAAATTTTAATTTCATATCTCAATTTAATGATGTATAACAACAGACGGACTCTAAAAGTGCGGAAAATTACGAAAAAAATAGCTAACAGAAGCGTTATCAACAAACTTTCCTTATTTTTGACAAAAATCCGGCGGTTCTGAATCGTAAATTATCCAAACCGCAACCGGAATCGGGTTTTATTCTGATAGGATAAGAAATATTATAGCAACTGGCTTTTAGCACATAGCAGATTTTTATAAGTAAAACTAAATGAGAAATTCTAAAGTTAGATCAATCCTCGTAGCGCGGGCATGATCTCGTCCGGTAAGCCGAAAAACAAGTGAAGTTGGCGTAAAAAATCGTCCTGTTTGAGTGACGAAGGAGCGAGTTTGGACGGTTTTAGCCAACTGAGCGTAAGTTTTTCGAGCGAAGCGGGCGTAGTCTTGACTTTTTTGCTGACTTTTTGCGTCAAGGCAAAAAGTCAGTCGGGGTTTGGAGCGGAAGCCCTATTGTAAATAAGATATAGGTCGTTATGCGGATAATCGTTTTTTTTCATTTTTACATGTAAGAAAAATTTTCCTACAGCGTCATACTAATAAACGGGGAATAAACTAAGAACAATATTCTGCGATAAGTCCAGGTTAATTGCCGGATAGAGAAGAAAATTGCATTTTCAATCAAGTGTATGGAACCGAAACAATTTAATGCTCAAATACTCACTTTATCCGACAAACTGTTTCGATTGGCAAAATCGATGTTACGGAATGCGGATGCTGCACAGGACGCTGTACAGGACTTGAGTATGAAATTGTGGGAAAAGCGCAACAACCTTGATGATGTAGAAAATGTTCCGGCGTTTACCATGCGGGCCATGCGCAACCTATGCCTGGATACGATACGGCAGCAACGTAATGAAGATGAATTACCAGCAGAATTTGAACTCGGGGAGCTAAATCCGCATCAGCAGACAGAACAAAAAGATATGGCCGGGAAAATCAGGGAAATGATTGATAATTTGCCGGAGTTGCAACGAACCATTATCCGAATGCGCGATGTAGAAGGAATGGAAATCTCAGAAATTGCTTATATAACTTCGCTCACCGAAAATGCTGTAAGTGTGAACTTGTCGAGGGCACGTCAAAAGATCAGGGAAAAAATACTATATGAACAAAAACGCGTGGAGGAAACTGTATGGAAAGAATAGATGAACTGCTTGAGAAGTATTTCGCAAGCGAAACAACCCTTGCCGAAGAAAATGAACTGAAACTATACTTTGCGGCAGGAAGTGTGGCTGCAGAACATGAACCGTATCGTGCATTATTCGAAGCTTTCGAACAGGAATTAGAGGGAAAAGCCGTGACACCGCTAAAAAAGGTATTGCCTAAACAACAAACCGTAAAGCGCATCTGGATAAAAACATTTGCTTATTCGGGAATAGCTGCAGCCATATTATTGGCCGTATGGATTCAACGTCCACAGGAGCAGGAAACATACGCAGTTGTAGACGGCAAAAGAATTGAAGATACTGAATATGCCCAAAAATACGCAGAAAAAAAACTGAATAAGGTTAACCAGATGCTTCAAAACAGCATGAAACCAATGCAAAGCCTTGAGACAGTCAGAAAAAGCTTTGAACCTATGCAGAAAATAGGCGAAACAAGAGAAAAGTTAGACAAAATAGAAAATAAAATCCAATTAAAATAAAAACGAAAATGAAAAAGCTAATAACATTGATTGCTGCACTTTTTATGATTGCAGCTGTAAGCCAGGCTCAAACCCTTCATGGCCTGTTCGAGAAATATGCTGATGACGAACGATTCGAGTATGTGTCGGTTGGAAAGGGAATGATGAATTTAGCATCTGCTTTTGGCGGTCTGGCCAAAGACGACAAACAAATGATGGCTAAAATGAGAGGCATCAAAATTCTGACATTAGAAGCAAATTCAGACTCTCAACTAATGAAAGCTGTGGAACGTGATTTAAATCAGGTAATTGATGATGGTGATTTTGAGATTGCCGTCGAAGCACGCGACAAAGGCGAACGCGTACACATTTACTATCGTGTAACCGGGAAAGATAATGCAGATATGCTGATTGTGACTAAGGATAAAGGTGAATTAAGCCTGATTTGGCTCACAGGTAAAATGACTAAAGAAGAAATGATGAATTCATTCTCAGGCAACAGCAGGTCGATGAATATTAATGGGGATGATAAGAAAATATCTGATACAATCTCTTAGCCTTTATCCGAAAGAACTTTATCTTTTGAAATAAAAATGAGCCGACCCATTGCTTTATGGGCTGGCTTTTTTATTTAACAAGACTCAAAATCAAACCCACACATCCAATTAGAATAATGATAACCCCCGTAATTTGATTAATTATTTTCAATTCCCGCATATTCAAATTATTTTTGAAGCGGCTGATAAGGAAAGTTAATAAACCCCACCACAGCAGGGCACCGGCCAAAATAGATGAAATGCCAATTACAGAGACATATAAAGTCGTTGTATTATCTATAAATTCGAACCGTGCAAACAGTGCTATCAATACAAACAACACCAATGGGTTGGAGAATGTCAGCGCAAATGAACTGAAAAAATCACCCATCAGACTGTGCTTAAATGATTCATTGGGTTTAGGTTGGGTGGATGGATTCGCTCTGTAAATATAATAGCCAAAACCAGCAACTACAAAGCTGCCAACTATCTGAATAATAAGGCGGTTATGCTCGATAAAATCCAGGACAAAGCTCAGGAAAAACAATGTTATTATTGTGTAAACCAAATCGGAAGTAGTTGCTCCGAGACCGGTAACAATGCCATAACGTTGCCCCCGGTTAAGAGTCCGTTGAATGGTTAGCATGCCAATTGGTCCCAGTGGTACGGATATACACAATCCAATAAGCACCCCTTTTATGATAATCTCTAACATCCTTAGCTTTTATTGTTTCCAATGCAAAGATAAGTTTTTTTGTCAATGAAACAGCAGGTTTAAATTCTTTGTTTAAGGTTTAATAGATTATTACAGCATTTTTTACAAGTTAAAAACCGTATTTAAATGCTTATTTTGTCTATTCATTTTTCTTCTTAAGAGCCAGTATTATGCAGAAAATTGCAGAGAGGAAGGTAACAGGAGTAAAAATTGCTTTTTCCAATGAATTCTGCGAAAAAAAATTCCCTGCAATATTCAACAGGAACATAGCACTCATTACCCATAATCCTATTTGAATAACTAAGTTGGGTACTCCTATCTTAATAATTTCGGCTTTTAGTAACACGATAAACAAAAACAGTGAGTTTGTAAACAATGAAAAAGTCTCCAATGTAAGCATTTGGTCACGGTCATGTATTCGCCCGCCCCAAACCATACTCGATGGAACTACGCCACCCATTACCAACAGGTGAAACACCAGTGCTGCCGTAAAAAGAAATATCAATCCCCAGAGCGCAACTTTATACAAATTCAAACTATTCATATAGAAGTATTTTTAAATGCTGGCACAATAATTAAAATCCAAAATCGTCAATCTTCTTCTCAAACTTTTTAGCATCTTCCGGTTTTCTTGCTCTGATTTGGGCAGCCACTCCTTCCACATAAATAGCCTGATACAGACGAACCGGACAAATAGACTCGCAACCTCCGCATCCAATACACAGATCGTCCGTAACCTCCGGTTTCGTAAGGCCGTTTTTGTATGGAATCATGTGTACAGCCTGCGTAGGGCAATGTTCGGAACAGGCTCCGCAATCGGTTTCGTGGGTAATTACCTCGCACATATCTAACCGCAACTTAGCAACGCCAATCTGAGCCAGTTTTTTTTCTTCCATGGGAAGCTTCACCAATGCTCCCGTAGGACACACCGAAGAGCATATATTACACTCGTAAGTACAAAACACATGCGTGGCAAAAACTAAATGTGGCTGTGTAATGCCCGAAATACCATATTCAAGTGCAGCCGGTTTGAGTACCTGCATGGGGCACTTGGCTACACAAAGCTGGCAGCCTGTGCAATGAGCATTGAAATGGCTCCTGTTTTTTGCTCCCGGAGGCATAATCGGTTTACGTGACAAAATACTGTCCTTTTTTCCACCGATATTTTTAGTGTTGGCTAAAGCCAGCGTTGTCATCACTGCTCCCGAAGCCAGCAAGAAAGTCCGCCTGCTTTTGTCAACCGGAGCTTGCACTGGTTGAACAGGCTGTTTTTTGTAACGCATATCGTATTTCAACCCGTTTTTCTTACATGCCGAAAGACAATTGAAGCAGGTTACACAACGTGAATCATCTACTGTCATAGCTTTACTGTCGATACATTCGGATTTACATTGCTTTTCGCACGCTCTGCAATGTGTACAACTTGATTCATCAAAGCGGATATGGAACACGGACACTTTCGATAAAAGCCCTAAAAATGAACCGACCGGACAAATGACATTACAATACAGACGACCGTGCCGTACCGACATCTCGGCCACTTTGTAGAAAAAAATAACTGACACGATAAATACAAACGGCACAAAAGCAAGCTGCTCAATTTTGTACAAGGAGTAATTCCCCATGCCATTAAGCAAAACAGCAAGGCCGTTATTAGCCCAAATAACCAACGGTTTGATTAACTGTGAAATAATTCGGCCGAAAGTACTGTAAGGATCTAACAATACTACCAAAAAGGAACTGCCAAAAACAAAAACCAGAATGGTAACAGCCAGAATTGAATAGCGCCAGATATTCTGCGGCTTAGCATAATCAAACCGCGATTTCTTCTTTTTTTTTCGAAATAAGCGCGATTTCCAGGCAATAATATCCTGAAAAACACCTAAAGGGCAAATGCTGGAGCAATAAATGCGACCGAATAATAAACTAAGAACCAATAATGCTCCAATGACAACAAAATTCAAGGACAACAGAGCCGGAATCCATTGCACGCTGAGGAACTGGTGCAAGCCGATTGGCAATTTCCCCGTAAAGTCAAGAAAAAAAAACAGAATTGGAAGAAAAAACAATAACGAAAGTACTATACGGATATTTCTAAGGAACTTCATTTTCACTAAGTGGTTGATAGTAATTCGTTGGTAGAAAACAGCAAATAGTAAGCAGCAATGACACTGCAAACTATAATCTACCAACTATAAACTAATTATAATTTTATCCGTTTCACATTCAATTTATCCAGGTTTTGTGTACCTACGCGAAGCTTCTCGGCCATTCCAATATATCGCACATCTTTTATATCGGTAGGCTGCACCTGGGAGAACAACTTCATGGAAGCCGTATCGGCAGCTACAAAATCAGGCGATACAATCAACGACTTAAGCAGTACCACATCCGATTCCGATTTTCCCTGAGGCCCATTCGATTTCATGATACGGTAAGCATCAACAATATTCAATGCCGGAGCTTTATGAAAAGTAGCAATATCAGCAATACATTGGTGCAAATCATGACTATGAAAGTACCCTCTTTCCCACACTATTCCCATCAGGTTCTTCATCGCAATTGAATTCTTTGAACCTCCGTGATGTTTCAGAACAGGAACATTAAACCACACATCACAATCAAGCAGAGCCTGATGAATTTTTGTTTTCTTAAGATTGGCACCTCTTGGCAATTCCACTTCGCGGTAATAAGTTTCGTCATTTGCCGGAACCATTTTACCGCCGGCATCAGTCACAGCTTTTTCAATGCCACTGTTGGTATAACATTTTTTCCAGTCGTGGCATGTATGGTCAAATACAATAACCTGCGATGCACCTGCGCTTTTGCACATACGCACCAATGCTCCTACCAACTGCGGGTTGGTATTGGCGGCGAGTTCCGGCTTTCTGTCCCAACCAATATTGGGCTTAATCACCACCTTAGCACCTTTTTTAACATAATGACCAATTCCACCTAACTCTTTAAACGCCCGAGCCAACATTACAGCCGGTTCGCCACCCATTACAGCCACCATGTCGGGTTGCGACTGAACAGCCATACTACCTGATGCATCGGCGCCAACCGCTGCATCAAGCGCGTTGGGCTTAAAAACAGAAGCCAAACCAACCATAGCAGCCGATTTGAAAAAGTCTCTACGTTTCATATTATTCGAATTATTAATTATCTTATATCCAACAGAAGAGAAGAATCAACCACAAAAAATATCAACTATCAGTTTTCATTCAACACGGGTTTCTTAACCACCAACGCACTGATTTCCCATAACATATAAATTGGTAAAAATACAACCATCAAAGTAAATGGATCGCCGGAAGGCGTAATTACCGCAGCTGCTATCAGCATAATTACTACGGCATGCTTGCGGAATTTATTGAAAAAACTCCTGTTAAGAATGCCCAGTTTAGACAAAAACCACGACAACATGGGCAATTCAAAAACCAGCCCCATAATAAAGCACATCAACATAAAACTATCAATATACGAATCGAGCGAAACGCTGTTTTCAATATACGAACTGAGTTGATACCCGGCCAAAAACCGCAGCGTAAGCGGGAAAACCATGATATAACCCACTGCAACACCGAGATAAAACAGCACATTTCCAAAGAAAAAAGCCACGCCTGTATTTTTACGTTCATTGCTGTAAAGGGCAGGCTTGATAAAAACAAATAATTGATAAACGACAAACGGGAAACTCAATATCAATCCAAACCAGAGGGAAGTGGACATGTGAATGAGAAACTGCGATGCCAGGTTTATATTTATAATCTTCACCTGAAAAGCCCCAACACAAAAATCGGGCAATATCGGGTATTTCTGTGCAAACCGGTTGAGCCATTCATATAAAAAGAAATCGGTACGTGAAGGCGCCAGCACAACATGATCGAAAACCTCTTTCATGTACACAAACAGCACAAGTGATACAACCGCTACAAAGCCTATTATCCTGAATAATATCTTTCGCAACTCGTCGAGATGATCCCAAAAGGACATTTCGCCTTCAATCGGCTCGTTCATGTTTATTTGGCTGAGTCTTGTTTTTCGTCTTTACTGATATCTTTTTTTATTTCATTCTCAACATCACTAAGACCGCTTTTGAAATTTTTCACCCCTTTGCCAATGCCATGCATCAACTCCGGAATTTTTTTTCCGCCAAATAACAATAAAACAATCAGAGCTATTATAATAATTTCAGGAGCTCCTAAATTCAAAAACAACAAATGGTTCATAACAATACAGTTTTTATTTAGTTTTTACTAACTACGGATGTAAATATGTGGTAAAAATACGATTATATTTTTACACCCAAAAACAAAGGAATTAATTTAACTGCCAGACTGAAATAAAAAGAGAGACAAATTAATTTTCAAGCTTTATTTTTATCAATTGAAGGAGTGGCACTGTATCTGCGGCTGTTTTTATTTCAAGCCTAAGCTGACGGCCTTCTACATAAACCGTGGCTTCTGCCAGCTGGGTTTTGATGTATTCCGGCAAGTCACTTTCCATAATTTTGGCGTATGCTCTTTCTCCAAAAGCAAAGGCAACACGGAAATACGCCGTTTCCGGTCCTACAAAAAGAATATTCCGTTTTTTATGAAATACCTTTAGAGACCAACCTGTTTTTGCGCCATAAAACTTCCATTCGGTATGACATTCTCCAAATTCAGTTTCGACAAACCGGATTATTTCATCCAAATGGATTTTAGCGTCACCCATTGCTTCCAGAAGCATTTCATTGGTAGGTTGCAGTTGTTTATCATTAAAAATGCTTGACATAAGCAGTTACATTTTTCAGGTTAATTAATTAAGCTGCAAAAAAAAACAAAGTTAGTAAAAATCAGATTTAAAACAACTCTTACAATAGGTTGAATATCAACAAAAAACCACCAACGTTTCTGCGGGTGGTTTCTTTGCAAGATAACTTTAGGGCTAATTAACCGTTGTTGAGTCTTCAATTTCAATTGCAGGAATTTTGAGTTTCAATGATGTGGTATTATATCCAAAACCATTTTTAAAATTTGCATCCGAGGCTAAAGCAAATTGGATATATTCCGTTTTTGTAGGCTTCAAGGCTATATACCGAATTGGGAAATAAACAACATGTGTGTTTGGAAGAAAAATAAAATGACCGGTTGAATAATTAGATTCTGATTTTGAAAAGATTGTATCCATCGAAGCCTCAATAGGAAGTAGAATCTTAGACACACTTGTATCCGAACGATTTAATTGGAAGTTGGTAAGATTATTCGTTACTCCGTTTAGGTAGATTCCTAAAACGATAGTATCTCCCACACTTATTGTATCGAGCCGTTGAACCCCGCCCTCATCCGTCAAATAAACAGCTAATGTATCTGTTTGTCGATAATGAGAAGAAAACACGTCAATTCTAGGTGTAAAATTAGATTCTCCATCCAGGTTGCACGAAGAAAATGCAATGGCTATAAAGCTTAGCAGAATAAAAATACGTGTTTTCATACGTTCATTTCTATTTTTTAATTTTCATTAGATATGCTGGCTTAGCAAGTTTACATATCTATAACTACAAAGAGTTTACTTTTATTGTTCTGCAGGTTCTTAAACTCCTATTATATATTCCGGCAGTTCAATGTCGGGTTCGTTTAATAACCACATATTTAATTTTCCACAAAATTACAAAAATTATACCAAATAAACTTTACGAATGCAAATACAAGGGGAATTTATTCAACAAAATGCCTATTATTGTAAACCAAGACATGAAACGGCTCAGTGAAAACCGATTATAATTATTCCATTTTAAAAAGAAATTAGTCAGGGCATTAACAAACTTTTTAAAGACATTAATCCAACGATTTATTTTCCGAAAATAATGTAATTCCGGATTAACTTTATTTGACTTCGAAACGTTCTTATATTAACCAGGCTGGTTTATGACTAAAAGGGTAAAAAAACGGCTAATTCATTTCAAACAAATACACCAGACAAACAAAGAATTATTTCTGATTGACGTAATTTCGCCAAAACGGCATAATCAAGAATCTAACTTTTGTTCACTTTACACCTATTGCCATGAGAATGTACACCGATGTTTTGATAGCTCTGCTGATTATGATTGCTATCCCGGATATCTATTTCTATTTTAAGCTGAAAGACAGGAATGTCAAACCGATTTATATCATTTTGCATTTAATTCCCGCCTTATTTTTCACGGTTTTATTTCTCTACATGAAATTCGGGCTGGAAAAATTACAAAATTTCAGAATAGTTGCAGGAATTATGTGGATGTATTTTTTCTTTATGCTGATATATATTCCTAAAGTAATCCACATCATTTTCTACTTCCTGGATTTTATTTATATAAAGATTTTCAAACACGACAATGTGTATTTCGATATTACCCGGATAATCGTAAGTATCATTTCAGTCATTGTTTTACTGATTGGTGCCTACATTACGCCCCGGAATTTTGAGGTAGTTGAAGTTCAGGTGCCGATAGCTAATCTCCCTCCGGCATTCAACAATTACAAAATAGTGCAAATATCCGATATACACTTAGGGAGCTGGAACAAGAAATACAACAAATTGAAACAGGTTATCAAACTTGTTAACGAACAAAATCCGGACATAATAATATTTTCCGGTGATATGGTAAATAATTTTGCCAGAGAGGCTCAGGGCTGGCAACCCCATTTTCTTGAACTGAAAGCAAAAAGCGGGCAATATGCTGTACTTGGCAATCACGATTATGGCGATTATACCGATTGGGAAACCTATAATGATCGTTTGGACAACCGGCGTCAGATCAAGCAATCCATTCGCGATTTTGGATTCCGGTTATTGCTGAATGAAAACATGTATCTTAAAAAAGGAAGGGACAGCCTGCTGCTGGCGGGTGTCGAAAACTGGGGAAAAAGCGAACGATTCCGCTACAGCGATCTGGACAAAGCATTGGCAGGAAGCATACCCAACACACCTAAAATTTTAATCGCTCATGATCCTACTCAATTTGATGCTGAAATTGCAGGCAAAAAAGACATTGTTTTAACCCTTTCGGGACATACGCACGCCGCTCAACTGGGCATGAAGATCGGTAATCATCTGTTTTCTCCTGCCTCGCTGGTTTTTAAATACTGGTCCGGTTTATATGAGGTAAACGGTCAATATATCTATGTCAATCGCGGAATCGGATATATCGGTTTACCCATGCATATTGGTGTTCGACCTGAAATAACAGTCATAGTTCTCAAGAGGAAATAAGTCATTTCATAAAACAATGACACAAGAAATACAAAGTTTATCTTACAATAGCTTTGCACTTCAGTATGTCATTGCTGTTTATTTTTCGCTTAATTCCGACTTCTCAACCAGCAGGAAATTACATAATCGCAGGATGAAATTTCAAATCCTTTTCAGTTCTCAAGGCATTACTTAAGGGTCCATCTATTTCATGGGTTTCCAAGCTGATTTCCAATTCAAAACTACATCGCTGCCCGTATAAGATCTGCCCATTGTTTCATGCTTGTCCGGACTTACTTCAATACATTTCCAATCCGGCCCTGACAAATACATATATTTCAATGCTTTGTTTGATTTAAGAGTGATAGCAAAATGCGTTGAATCCACTTTATTCATTTCCAAAAATGACCAACGGTTCCAACCTCCGGCTATATAACAACTATTGGTTCCAGCTGGAACAGTTACCTTATAAGTTATATCTTCATCAGGTACAGCCTTATCATAAACAGCAGCCCACATTGATACAACATCGTTTGTTGCGTAGCTTCTTTCGTTCATCATTTTATTTACATCCATCTCGGCATAACCCCAACCATTACCTGCAAAATAATTATATTTGAATACCTTATTTGACAGAAGAGTAATAGTAAAATGTGTCGCGTCCACTTTTTTCATTTCCCGGAATGTCGTCCAACCATCCCAACCACCTATTATATAACAGCTTTTAGTACCTTCAGGCACTGTGACATTATATATAAGATTTACATTTTTCATTGCCTTGTCATAAATGGCCGCCCAACCGGACACAATATCATTTGCAGTATAGGATCGGTTATCCATTTCACTTCCATCGGCTGCTTTTTCAACAAATCCCCAACCCGGACCGGAACAATATTTATATTTATGAGTAGCATTGGCTGTCGCTATTTCGATTGTGTAATGACTGTCATCCACTTTAGTCATAAGTTGATGATTCCAACCATTCATATCACCGGCAATGTAACAGGCTTTTGTACCTGCTGGAACAGTTACAGAATAATTCAAAGCATTTGCAGCAAGAGTTGCAAATATTACTATCAAAAGAAACAATAACTTTTTCATAACAAGAATTCTTTTAGTCTGTTTAAGTATTTTTTACACATAAATTAATTCGCACTTATTATAAAAAATGCTGATAATGATTGCAAAAACCAATTTAATAATTTCAGGATCCAGAAATACAATTGTAGTGTAACTTGTAATCTGCGTTCAAATAAAGCATGACAATTTAATGTTAAGCAAGTCATTCAATCTGAATGAACAAAAAAGGATTTCTTACTAAGAAAACAAGTCTATTTGCTATAGATTTTGACTCAAATTACTATGCAAATCAATTAGGATTAAATGCCCTGAGCACTTGAAATAACACAATAGATTGGACATTGACTTAAAAACAATTACTTATCTGAAAAGTTTCAAATATTAGCAACTGTTAGCTTTAATGAGCAAAATAGATTATTACCTTAAATATTATTGTAAATTAGAGCGTTATTGAAGCCAATCATCATTTACTAAAAATTGATTAACCAGAACTGTGAAATCCAAAATAAAATAGCTAGCTTTGCCTATCAAAAGAAAAAGCTTTGCGATGACTCATCTTAAAAACCAATACTATGATTGATTTAACGCAAGAACAAAAAACCTTACACCTGCAACTGGAGTTACTTCAAAAGGAATTTTCCGATTTATTTTCGAAGAAGAATGAAATGCTCACGTTTGAAGAGAATTTTCTGACTGCGATATTCTTGAATACAATTGGCAGGAAAAGATATCAGGTATATTGCTTAACTATTGACATAGCAACGATTATGCAGCGTATAAAATTAATTCAGAGCTATTTGAACAGAAACGAAAGACCCGATTTATCCGCGATTGACAAGGAAATAAAAAACCGGTTTTCGGAATATCAAAAAAAAATTGAAGAAGAAGCAGAAAAACTCGCAGCTGCTAATGAATATCTAAAAACCGGTTTTCTTTCAGAAGATGAAACCCGAAAATTAAAAAATGCCTACCGGGTGATTGTCAAAAAGCTGCATCCGGACATCAACCCAAACCTGACTGAATACCAAAAAGATCTGTTTGTAAAAGCACAAGCAGCTTATGATCTTTGTGATTTGAATACCCTGAATGAAATCCTGCTTTCGCTGAATATGAACACAAGTAGCCCTACAATAGTTGATCCAATTGACTTGAAGACATATATTTCGACGCTGGAGCAGAATATTACCAAGTTAAAGGGACAAATTCTAGTATTAGAAAACAGATTCCCGTTTTCTTACCGCGAAAAATTAGCAGATACAAAATGGATTGAATCCGAACAACAATCGTTGGATATAGAAATCACTCTTCTGGAAAAAGAAAAAAATAGAAATGCCGAATATATGCTATTATTACAGCTATGGAAACCGGAATCATTAAACTAACCCCAGAGTTACTTGCTTTAATCGGGAGTGGCGACGTACATGCACTGGCTCCATTCAGTCGTGAAATCTATTTGCTGGACATTGTTATAGCCGGAACTTCCTTTTGCCTGGAGATTGACGAACTAGAGCCATCGCTAATTCCGGAAACTGTGCTAAAAATGATTCGTCAGCCAAAGAATGAACATGACAAACTGGCTATTGGCATTTATTTCAAAACAACCCGCATAGGCTGAATTCCCATGGAGCATAACGAAGTAATATCCCGTTTAATGGATGCCGGGAAAGCCTTCTTTAGCCGCATTGAATCAACGAAAAGAAAAGGCAGCTGGCTGAAAATAAACGCAAAAATTTTTATGGTGGAATAAATCAGATAACGAAGTTCACATCCTACAAAATACATAACAACTAATTAGAATAAAAAAAAAATCACAAGAGACTATTGCAACTATAATTTTTACTAATATGACAAACAACAAATTGTTTTTTTCAGTCTTTTCTTTATTCGCCTTTCTGATCTGCTCGTGCGACAATCATGATCCTGCAGATTCAATTGTAAAGTGGAAATCGGAAAATGATAGTTTTTTTTCGAATATGAAAGATAGCATCGGATACACACAAGATACCGTGGTTACAATTGCAGGCAATGTGTTTTATTACTATAAAATAACCACGCGGGGAAACCTGAGTTCTTCCAGTCCATCACACAATGCCAAAGTCACAGTAAATTACAGGGGAAGTTTAATAACGGGGAAAGTTTTCGACAACACTTATTCGGGCAACAACCCTGCAAATGACAGCACTGCGAAACCTGTGAGTTTTTATACAAATCAGCTAATAACAGGCTGGGCAGCAAATCTGGAGCAAATGAAAGCAGGTGAAATAAGAACTGTAATACTCCCCCATGAACTTGGCTATGGAATATATGGGATGAATCCTGTAATCCCTCCTTATACTACATTAAAATTCGACATCCAGCTAATTTCGTTCTCTAACTAAACAACCCACAACTATCAACAACTCATATTATTTTGAAAGCAATTCGTAGTTTAAGAAATTTCGGCATAATGCTGGCCGGCTTCGGAATTATATATTTCACCGGCTGTAAAACAGTTAATGAACCTGCATTTGGTGCAACAGTAACCGATGTAGATGGAAATGTATACCATACTGTAACCATTGGTACGCAAACATGGTTGGTTGAAAATCTAAAAGCAACACACTTCAACGATAGCTCTGCCATCCCGGTTGTAACCGACAGTGCCGAATGGGAAAATAGGGCAACTCCAGCCCGCTGCTGGTACAATAATGATTCTGCCACTTATAATGAAACCTACGGGCAGCTATACAACTGGCACACGGTAAATTCCGGAAAGCTGGCACCTGCTGGTTGGCATATTCCAAGTAATGAAGAATGGCAGGAACTGGAAAGAAATGTCAGCATATATTACTACAAATCAGGGGCTCTTGCCAAAATTTTAGCTTCTGCCACCCTTTGGAAACCTTCAGGAAGGACGGGAGCAGTAGGAAATAAATTATATGAAAACAACTACTCTGGTTTTTCTGCCATTCCCGGAGGCTGCCGGATCAATTCTAAAGTTTCTTTCAGCAAAATAGACTCTGTAGGCGTATGGTGGAGTTCTTCCCAAACCGATTCGGTCCGACTCGCATGGACTTTATCCATAAAAAACAACCAAAGTACAGTGGATAGGGCTAAGAATCTGAAGTGGAAAGGATATTCAGTACGTTGTATAAAAGATTAAAATTACAAAAGCCGGTTAATCATTTAGATATCCGGCTTTTGTGTCGGGATGACAAGATTCGAACTTGCGGCCTCTACGTCCCGAACGTAGCGCGCTACCAACTGCGCCACATCCCGATTTCGAATTTAAATACAAAATTTTTAGTACATGACAATAATTGTATAGCGATATAATTATTTGATATTCAGCGAAATAGCAATCTTTTTATTTGGAAAAGACCTTGAAATTTTGTATCTTTATAGCTGACTACCAATCAATTATAATGAAAACAAAGCTTTCCAAGGTCTCGTACAAAAATAGTGATTTAACCTTAGTTCTTTATGAACATTTCGGTAAAAGTTTAAACTTAGCCCGAATAAAGTTCATTAGCTTGTTTATTTGTGCTCTTTGCAAGGTTCAAGTCGTCTGTTTTGAGAAGCTTGCCAGTGGCTTTGAAAATAGCTGTGTCAGCGATTCTTCTCTAAGGAGAATACAGCGATTTATGGCTGGCTACTCATTAGACATCGACTTGATTGCAAGATTGATATTTGCACTTTTGCCACATAAACCCCCATACACTATCGCAATAGATAGAACAAATTGGAAGTTTGGTCAGACAAATATTAATGTTCTGGTATTAGCTATTGTATATAAGGGAGTTGCTTTTCCATTACTATTCAAGTTAATGCCTAAACGAGGTAATTCTCATACAAAAGAGAGAATTGAAATCGTGAATCATTTTATTGGGTTGTTTGGAAAAGAATCCATAAAATATATGGTTGCTGACCGAGAATTTGTAGGCGAACATTGGATTGATTATTTGAACTTCAATTCTATTGAATACCATATCCGTATTAGAGAGAACTTTTTGGTTCTTAATCCTAAAACGGGAATTGAAATAAAAGCTTCATGGCTTTTCAGTGACTTAAGATTGAATCAAACAAAGTTTCTATACTCGATTTACTACGTAAATAATCAGTTGTGTTATTTGTCTGCTTCAAAAATAAAAAACAAAGAAGAAGTGCCTGAACTTCAGATAATTATATCTTTTTGTAAGCCTGAAAGTGCACAAGAAATATACAAAGAACGCTGGCAGATTGAAACTGCATTCAGAGCATTAAAAACAAGTGGATTCAATATCGAAGACACTCATTTGAATGATATTGAACGAATTGAAAAGCTATTTGCATTAGTCATTATAGCTTTTACTTGGGCATATTTGGTCGGTATATTTCTACACGAACAAATAAAACCTATTAGAATGCTAAAAAATGGCAGAATGGCGAAAAGCTATTTCAAATATGGTTTGACATTTATTGCCTCTAGACTTTTAAACGTTGATTTTCAATCAAATGTAGATATTTTCAAATTTTTGTCATGTACTTAGTACCAATAGTTCGTTATTCTTTTAAATAAACTGCTGATAACCAGCAAAATAGTTTGATTTTTATTTGTTTAAGTCATTGGAAATCAGTATCTTTATAGACACTTCACCTTCTATTTAGATATGATTTCCA